>Ga0187776_10001338_pt1 | contig 12265 bp, 10 predicted proteins | sample 0216_BV02_MP12_2_FD_132426 | JGI IMG/M metagenome (GOLD analysis project Ga0187776, IMG submission 132426) | Tropical peat soil microbial communities from peatlands in Department of Meta, Colombia - 0216_BV02_MP12_20_MG | ecosystem: Environmental > Terrestrial > Soil > Wetlands > Peat | place...
AGTCTTTCCGGGCGAGCAACAGCCGGCTCAGGCATCGGAGCAGTCGCGACCGGAGGGGGCAGAGGAGGCACCACAGATTTTTCGGGAACCAAGGGTTTCTCGGGAACCGATGGCTTATCCGGAGTGGGAACTGAGCGGGGAGCGATCCGATCCGCCACTATGGGCAGTTGTTGCTTCGCCGGCCGACTGCTCGCCCGGGGGGTCCCAGCAGGTTCGCGCCTCGACTTTGGAGGAGATTCCGGGCCAGGCAACGGCTGAGGTGGCGCCGGTTCAGTTCCCGGCGGCTTCAGGATTTGCACACGCAAAGGTGTATCGGAAAAAGCTGGTCGCCTCGAGGCTTCGAGCGCCAACAACCCGATGAGCCCCGCATGCAGCAAGAGCGAGACCGTGATAGCTCTGGTGAGGACAGATTCGCGTATCATTCGTGTGATAGATATTGGCATGGAGGGATGTTCTTGAGGCCGCAACCGTCCATACCGGGGTCAATTATAGGCAAGGGAGAACCAAGGAACAAGGGGATTTCCGGCCGTGGCACAGAGGTGGAACTGCATCATCTTAGCGAAGACCGAGCTGTCTGGCCAAGACGTGATCGCGGAAACTACTGATCCAGACGATAGGAGAGGAGCAGCCGGATCCAGCCCCGGACGAGGGGATACGGGGCGGCGCGGCGGATCGTCTGCTGGGAGGCCTCATCCAGGATTTCGAAACCAGAAGAGCGCAGGATCTCCACGGCCTCGACCGATCCATCTCCGGCCATCCGGAAGCGAAGTTCCACCGTCCCCTGGAGGCCTTCGCGGCGAGCGGCGTCCGGATAGACCTTATTCTGCTCGATCTGGCGGCGAATGCTCCGCAGGATATCGGTCCCACCATCGCCACTCCCGCCTTCGCCTGGTCCACCTCGAGAGGCAAGCCCTGTTCCGCCGCTTCCCACCCCGCTGGAGCCGCTCTGTCCTGTTCTTCCCGTGCCGCTTTCAACGCCCCCAGCACCACTGCCGCCTCCGCCGGTGCCGACCCCGCGATTGGACGCGCCGACGCCGACTCCCCCAGTCCCGCTCCCGCCTCCATCCGGTATCAAGAATACTCCACGAGGTACCGCTTCAAGTTGGGTCGGCGGGGGGGTTGAATCCACATCGGCTGCGGGCGAAGTGGTTTCAGAATGGGGCGAGTCAGGCCCTGATCGCGACGGGAGAGATCGGGCTACACCTTCCCCGGTGGGCCCGCCTGGTAGGCTTGTTGGGCTGTCGCCTATCTGGGAATCTGAGGGCAATGCGGACGCGACATGTGGACCGGCTATTTCCGGAACCGTTTCCAGAGAAGGCGGCCCTGCCGGGGAGGATTCGGCTGCGATGTGGCTTCTCGGCGGAGAGGGCGGTGCCGCCACACGCTTGGCTCTTGCCGGCGACCCGGGTATTCCCGGGGAAGGCCCAGGCGTGGCGAGCGTTTGTCTTTCGAACGGAGCGGACGAAGCGGCCTTGACCAGTGTCACCAAGCGGGCACGCAGCGTGGCAGCCGATTTGGTATCGGTTCCCAAGACGAGGAGGAGCCCTCCCAGGAGCAGCGCATGAAACACGCTGGATGCAACCATCCAGCGGTACCACTGCCCTCTCGGTTGCCCCTCTTCCAAACGCCGTCGCCGCTTCATGCTAACTTCCCGACCTGTCCTTGCAGCCAGCTCTCAGCGCTTAGCGGGATGCGCCCCTTCAATAGTAATTCTCGAACCGGATCGTGATCCCACCCAATACATTGATCCCTGGGGCCGGCATGACAAAGATGGTATTGCCGGAAACGATGCCGAACGTTTGGTAACTCTTATTCGTCAAATTATTCCCCTGCAAGAAAAACCGGAACCATTTCCAAGTGTAAGACGCCTGTGCGTTGAGGAGAAAGGCATCCTGGAGTCGATAATACGATTGATTTGATTCGTCGTTCAACAGGACCTGCCGGCTCACGTACAGACCGGTCAATCCGATTTCCAATCCCTGGAGTGGGTGGAAATTCACCGTGCCATTCACCCGGGTCAAGGGCACCAGCGGAACCCTGTCCCCCTTCTGGACATCGCCGGAGATGAGTGTGAAGTTCGTCTCGAACTGCGACTTGGCGTACGAGTAATTCAAGAGGATGTCCACCCATTCATGCGGGTGGAGCTTTACCCCCGCTTCTGCCCCGCGGATGCGAGTCTGGGGAAGGTTTTCGTTCCTCCCCGAGAATGTCAATGGATCGGTCACAATGAAGAAGATCTGGTCACTCACGTTGGTCTGGTAAAGCGCCAGATTGGCCTCCAGCCAATTTGTCGGGCGCGCCCGCAGTCCAAGCTCAAACGTCTGGCTCTTGACCGGCAGCAGGTTCGGATTGGACCCGAACGGACCCAGTGAGAACAACTCGTTCGTCGTTGGAATCTGAAATCCCTGGCCGTAGTTCGCATACAAGGTTAGCGATGACCAAGGCGTGTACGTGAGCCCGACCCGGGGGGTGACCTGGCCGTACCAGTGCGAGCCGCTATTGGTTGGATCGATCTCGTCCGTGAATCGAATATTGGCGGAGTCGTAACGCACCGCCGCCGTCAAGTTGAGCTGCGACGTGAGATCGAAGCTATCCTGGGCGAAGATTCCCAGGACGTTTTCGCTGATAGATTGCTGGCTGGAAAACGGAAACCCGCCGAAGCTTCCACCGCCTGTTGACTTCACCTGGCTATACTGAAACTCCCCCCCCATGGAGAAGCGGTTTTGTCGCTCCCAAAACCGGTCCTCGTGCGACAACTGCAGAACGCCACTCGTGATGTTCGTGTCCGTGATCAAGCCCGCGACACTGAATCGTCCGATATTGTTCTGGTCTTGCGAGGACTGGCGGTAGGAGACATTCCCCGCCAGCGAGAATCCCCAGTCGAGTTTTTGCCTCCCGGTCAAGATGACTGTGTTGAACTCGTTCAACGACAATCCCTGCGTCACGTTCTGCCGGGGATTTTGCACAAGTTCCGAAAGAGTAAGGGTCCCTGGCTGTTCTAAGCGGTTGTTGACGTAGCCGTAGGATAAGGCGAGGTCCGTCGTTTCCGAGGGGCGATACCCGACTCGCCCCATGACGTTCGATACCCGGCTGTCAGAGTAATCGCGGAATGCGCTTCCACGGTCGAGCCCCAGGTTGACGTAATAATCAAACCCTCTCGGTAGGGGACCGCTGGTGGTGGCGGACACCTGATACTGATTGTAACTGCCCAAGGCTCCGGTGACGGTTGTTTGCGGGATCTTCGTCCCTCGCTTTGTGATGATATTGATCACCCCACTCGTCGCATTTTGACCGTAGACGGCCGTCGGCCCCGGCAAGACCTCGATGCGCTCCACGTCCTGGATCGGAATGATGTCCCAGTTGACATTGTTGCTGTCGGGCTCGTTCACCCGAACTCCGTCCACGAACACCGAGACGCTGGGGTTCGGTTGCGCATTGAAACCCCGCAGGTCGATCGTTCGCTGGAATGGGTTGCCCGTCTGGTCGTAGAACACGATGCCCGGCACCTGGCGAAGTGCTTCCTGCACCGTGGTGGGTTTGGTACGCGCGATGTCCTCGGAGGTGATGACATAGACCTGTCCCGGGACCCGACGGAGCTCTTGAATCGCATCGGCCAGCCGCGACGCACTGACGACCACCTCCTCCAGTGTCTGCTCCGGCTCACTCGATGGCTGCTGGCCGGCCGCCCAGGGTGCCCAAAACCCCTGGCACCAAATGATCAGGAGTGCCCATCCCCCATGTCGTGTGCGCACGACCCACTCTCCTTTCCGCGAAGTGGTGAGGTTTGCTCCCCGGATAGGTCTCCTGACTTGTGGATCATCGCTCCCCCGCGCCTTCCCATCCCGTCGCAAGCGGGACAGTGGCCATCTGCGGGATTGCTCCCCACTCACAGTGGCGGGACCGTGCTGGATTCCCCCGTTCCCGTCGGACCCGACGGGAACTCAGGAGCGACCAGCTTCCCTTACATCCGAGGAGTGTTGCCATGCTATGCCGGGTAGAACACGCTGGTTCAAGATGCCCTGGACACGGGGTCGACCCGAGATCGGGTGTCGCTCCACCGTGACCGGGCAGCCATAGGCCGGTTCCAGATTTCTCGGGGTGATCACCTCCTCGGGGCGGCCGGCGGTGAGGATGCGGCCCCCGGCGATCAGGAGGAGCCGATCACAGTGTTCGGCAGCCAGGTTGAGATCGTGGGAAACGAGAATCGTGGTTCCCCGGCGCTCCCGGTGGTGGGCGAGCAGAATGCTGAGGACGATCCCCTGGTGACGGAGGTCCAGGTGCGCCGTCGGCTCGTCCAGCAAGAGGATTGACGCCTCCTGCGCCAGCGCTCGCGCAAGAGAAACGAGCTGCCGCTCGCCGCCTGACAATTCATCCACGCGGCGATTGGCCAGGTGGGCCGTCCCCGTGGCCTGCAGGGCGGCCAGGGCTACGGCGCGACCCTTGGTGCCGTCATGCGTGACTCTCCAGGTGCCTGCGGCGTGCGGGTATCGACCCATCAGCACGACCTCGGCCACACGGAATGGAAAAGCGACGTGAAACTCCTGCGGCAGCACTGCCACCTGTCGCGCCAGCGCCACCCGAGAGAGCAAAGCAATGTCACGGCCTTCGATCAGGATACGACCCCGCTGGGGCGCCATCACCTTGCTCAGCAGCCGCAGGAGCGTGCTCTTTCCCGCGCTATTCGGCCCGACGACTCCCAGGAGTTCACCTGGCGACACCTGGAAGCTGACATCCTCTACGCCCCGGCCTGTCCGGTAGCGGAAGACGACGCCTTGTACCTCCACCACGCTCACAACGCCTCGCCTCCCTGCCGGCTCCGCAACAGGTACACGAAGAGCGGTGCCCCGCAGAATGATGTGATGACCCCGACCGGCAGCTCAGCAGGGGCCATCACACTCCGAGCGACTAGATCCGCGAGCATCAGAAAGGCCGCGCCCAACAAGACGGACGCCGGAACCAGGCGGCGGTTGTCTGGCCCCAGGAGCAGTCGAGCCGCATGGGGAACTATCAATCCGACGAACGCGATGGAGCCGGCGGTGGAGATGGCCGCCCCGGTGATGAGGGCCGAGGCCACGAACACGGCACGCTTGACCCGCTCTGCTTCGACGCCGAGCTGGAGCGCCTGCTCTTCCCCCAAGGCCAGGAGGTTCAGCCGCGAGGCGTGACGGGAGAGGACGAGGACGCCGATAGCAAGGGTGATGGCCAGGATCGCCAGAGTCCGCCTGCCAACGGGCGCCAGGTTCCCCATAAGCCAAAAGACCACCCCTTGCAGCTCGGCCGCGGCCAAGAGGGCCGTGATCAACATCACGCACGACGTAAAGAACAGACCGATGATGACCCCAGAGAGGAGCAGGGTGGTGATGGGAAGCCTCCCTTCCACCTGGGCGATCGCGTACACGCTCACGGCAGCCAACAGGGCGCCGGCAAAGGCGAACAAGGTGACCACGGCCGGGTTGCCGAAGGGCCCCGCCAGCCCCAAAAGCGTGGCGATGGTGACACCGAAGGAGGCCCCGCTGCTCACGCCCAAGACGGCTGGATCGGCCAGCGGATTCCTGGAAATGGCCTGAAACCCGAGGCCTGCCAAGGCCAGGGCCGCACCCACCATCCCCGCCAAGATGGCCCGTGGAAGGCGGATGTAGCGAACGACCGCCACCGCGGGGTCCTGGGCATCTGTTCCGCTGGCGAAAAGCGCACGCATCACCTCGCGCGGCGCGACCGAAACGCTCCCGACCATCACCGACAGCAGGAGCCCGAGGAGGAGGATTCCCGCCAGGCAGAGGAGGGGGAAGGCTCGCCACCTCGCCACCTCTGGAAACGGGGTCGGGTCCATCAGCGCGCCTCCATCCGCCCGAAGACCTCGGGATGGATGGCGCGCGCCAGCCGCTCCACTCCCTCGACCACCCGCGGGCCCGGCCGGTGGATCGTGTCGCCCGGGACGGCGATGATGCGACCGGACCGAACCGCCGGGACGCTTTGCCAACTCCTCCACACCTCCCTGATGGGCGGGCGTTCCAACCCGTTCCGATGGCTGGCGACCAGGATCACCTCCGGCGCCTCGCCCACGACTTCTTCCCAGCCCAGCCGGGGATAGGGCACCGATCGCTCCCGCACGACGTTCTCCCCGCCTGCCATCTCGATCAGGTCATGAATGTAGGTGGTCGGGCCGGCGGCAATCAGGGGATCCGTCCACACGAGGTATAGGACGCGCGGATGCCTCTCACCGGCCACGGCATGGCGGATCGCGCCGACCCGACCCTGGATGTCCCGGACCAAGCGGGCTGCCGCCGCCTCAGCCCGCAGGGCGCGGCCCACCGCCTGGAGCGAGGCGAGGATTCCGGCGTAGCCGTCGGGCTTCACGGCGAAGACCGGGATGCGGAGCCGCGTGAGCAGCGCCACCGTATCGCGCGGATTGCCCTCGGCCGTGGCCAGCACCAGATCCGGGCGGAGCCCCACCACGCGCTCCAGATCCGGCGTCATGGAACCGCCGACCTTCGGCTTGGATCGCGCCTCCGGCGGGTAATCGCAGAAGTCCGTCACGCCCACCAGCCAGTCGCCACGCCCCAAGGCAAACACAATCTCGGTGAGACTCGGGGCCAAGGAGACCACCCGCATCGGCCCGTCGGGAACCGTCAGGGTCCTCCCCAGCATGTCCGTCGTGGTCGTCGCCCGGACGGGCACCGCCGTCAGGCAGAGCCAGAGGAGGAGCCCCAGTACGGCCCGTCCCATTATCCACCGCCGGCCCGCGGCATCTCTCACGGCCAGGCCTCCCCCGGCAAGAGGTCCGCGAAGACGAATCCGTCGCGGTGGACGACCTCCCCCACCCGAACGCCGACGAGCCAGCTGAGCATGGCCCCATCCCACGCGAACGAGTGGAACTCGCCGTTCTCCCCGCACGGATCCACTGGCGCCGGGAATTCGTCGAGGAGGCGCTGATCGAATTCCCGCCCGACGAAACAAGCCGGAAGGACCCGTGGGTCCACGCACGTGAGCAGAGCCCGCAACCCGGCAGCGATCACCTCCTCGGCGAGCGCCCGGGTCTGTTGGCCCCAGAGCGGGAACACCGCGCTCATCCCGACGCGAGCCAACCGCTCCTCGCGATAGCGGCGGATCTCCTCGAGGAACAGGTCCCCGAACGCGATCCCCTCCACTCCCCATGCGCGAGCCCGGATCATTTCCTGCTCCATGGCTGCCTCAGACACCTCGTTTGGACAGGGTGAGGGCAGGTTCACCGCCACGAGCGGAAGCCCAGCAACTGCGCCTCCAACAGTTCGTATCGGACCGCGTGCATCGCGACCCGACCGAAAGCTTCGTTCGCGGTGGCGAGCAGGCCCACCACCTCCACACCGGGTGTAGCACGCAGCCGCTGCAGGCACCAGACGCTATCTTTCCCGGTGCTCCAAGACACCAGGATCTTCACCATCCCGCCCCAGCCGGCCGGGACGCGATATCTACTGCCTGCCGCTTCACGCGCCGGCGATGATGAGACCGTCCGCCGTTGTCTCCCCCTGAAAAAGAACGCCCCACTCCGCCTCTGGCGGAATGGGGCTCCAGAATCCAACAGTCCGACTGTTCGCGTGGGGGACCGGTAGATGATGGGGCGCCCTTCCCCGCGGAAGGATCAGCACACCCAAGAGCTGAGCAGGTTTCCTGGCTCGCGGCTTGACTTACTCTCTGCGCCTTCCCGTTCCCCATCGGCTGGAACAGTGGCCTGTGCAGATTTCATCGCCGCTCACAGTTGCGGGGCAGCAATGGACTCTTCTTCCCTCCCGTTGCACGAAACGGGTGAGATGAATCACCATTTTCCCTTGGGGATCCCTCTTCCGGGGACCACTCAGCCTCGCCTATTCAATTCTCCCCGACAACCCTCCTCAAGCCAACCCGGCGATCCGTTATCTATACCACAGCAAGTGATAAGTATGTATTCGAACCCTACATGGAAGTCAAGGGATTTCCTGGGTGCGGCACCGCCACGCTCGTCCCGCAACCTGAGAGAACCCTGGGGCTAATCGGGATAGGGGGTAGCAGGGAATGCCCTGCTACTCCCCTCCCACACCACCGGACGTACGGGTCCGTATCCGGCGGTTCGGAAAGTTGAGGTTAACCTGCCAGCCGGGGCAACCCGAGCCGGTCGAACGAAACGGCGGGCAGGGCGGCGTGGAGCGCAGCGTGATGGGCTGTCCGCCACCAATGCGGAAGCTGGCCCGCGGCCGCGGCGGCCACGTGCTGGGAGACGCCCCGAGCCCGTAACTCGCGAAACGCGGTCGTGCCCCGCTTCCACTGCTTGAGACAGACGAGCCGCAGTCGACGGCGGAGCCATTGGTCGAGATCGCGAAAGATCCCCGGCGTGTCGGCCAGCCGGAAGTAGGCCTTCCAGCCCAGCAGATAGCCGCGCAGTTCCGCCACGACCGTGGCGAGCCGCCGACCTCGATTCCGCGCCGTCAACGCTCGCACCTGGTCCTTCATCGCCGCCAGAGCCGCTGGTGCCACCCGCCGTTTGACCGTGGGTCCCGGGGCCACCCAGAAGCTGTAGCCCAGGAATTTCCGATCCCACGGCCGGGCGACCGCACTCTTCGCGTCGTTGATCCGAAGGCGGAGCTTGGCGTACAGGCGCCGGAGCGTCTGGAGCACATCGTTGCCCGCCCGCTTTGACCGCACGTACCCGTTGCAGTCATCCGCGTAGCGCGCAAAGGCGTGGCCGCGTTTCTCCAACTCCCGATCCACCTCGTCGAGGAGCACGTTGGCCAGCAGCGGTGAGAGCGGCCCGCCCTGCGGCGTGCCCTCCACCCGCTCGATCACGACCCCGTCGGCCAAGATGCCGGCCGCGAGGTAGCGTCGGATGAGTCCGAGGAGCCGCCGATCGGCAATCCGCTTCGCCAGCCGCCCCATGAGCCCATCGTGGTTGACCCGGTCGAAGAACTTCTCCAGGTCCACATCTACCCCCCACCGCCGCCCGGCCTGGATGAACCGCTGCGCCGCACAGACCGCGTCGTGCGCCCGGCGGCCCGGCCGGAACCCGTAGCTGTGCTCGGAGAACGTCGGATCGAAGCAGGGTTGCAAGACCTGCAGGATGGCCTGCTGGATGAACCGATCAAGCACACACGGGATGCCGAGATTCCTTACCCCTCCGCCCGATTTGGGGATCGGCTGCCGTTTGACCGACTGGGGCTGGTAGGTCCCGGCGAGCAACTGGGCCTTGATCTCAGGCCAGTGCGCCCGCAGGTGCCCGGCGAGTTCGTCCACAGTCATCCCATCGCCCCCCGGACTGCCCTGGTTCTGCTGCACACGCTTCAACGCCGCTTGCAGGTTGCCGCGCTCAACCACCCGCTCCATCAGGTGGTCGGTCCCTGAGCGTGCGATGCCGCTTGCCGCCCGTAACGCTTCGCCGCTCCGCTCAGCCATAGGGGCTTCACCCGTGCCTCCGAGCGGGAGCTCCAGTTGCCTGGTCATCTGGCGCCTGGCGTCTTGGAGACTCACGGTCGTCGCGCTCTCCCTTCCGTTTGGCCCTTTGCCCGACGGGGCTACTATGGCCGCTGCTGACTTCTCGCGCCGCCGGGACGGCGTCGCCCTTTCAGGCGTAAGGCGAGATCTCCCCAGGTAAGAGCCGTGGCCGTCTCCGCACCACCGCCGGATCTACGCCGCCGCGCCTTGGTCGCGAGAACTTCGCGGTTGTTTGCCCGCTCGTCCTGCGCGGCGGCGCCTTGTATCCGGTTCCTGTTCGTCGGCGCGCGGATTCGCTCCCCGCTTCCTTCAGCGCCACCCTCACGGGCGGTCGCCTTGCGGTTTACTTGGGGTCCCTGCGACCAGGCCCCCCGGAGGACTTGCACCTCCTAGTCACGGCCCATGCTGAGCGCACAAACACCGAGGGCACCCCAGAATGGGATGCCCTCGTTTTGACGTTCAGGTACGGCGGTTAGAGGAACTACATCGCCTTCTTCTCTTCCTTCTTCTCTTCCTTCTTCTCGCCCTTCTTCGCGGCCTTCTTTGTAGTAGTCTTCTTTGCGGGCTTCTTCGCGGCCTTCTTCTCGGCCTTCTCTTCCTTCTTCTCGGGCGCGGCTGGAGTGGCCGGGGTAGCCTGCGCAAACGCATAGCTGGAGAAGGACACGGCGCAGATAGCTGCGAGGAACAACATCGCGATCTTCTTCATCTCTGATTCACCCCCTTTCGAATTGACATTCTGCAAATTAGCTAAAAGCCATTATCGGCAACGCGAAAACTGCTAATAACCAAGGCAATGATTATGCCAAAATAAACCCATCATGCCAGATTTTCCGCACCTGTATTTTCAATGAGTTAGAAATATTTCCGACACACTCCGGCTCTGGTGAGCGACGCCCGATCCGTTCGGATGCATCCTTTGGGTTGGTAATACCCCATTTCGGGCACTGCGCATTTCCGTGATCATTGGGTGGGTGCCGTGCCTTTCATTCGCTTCTTCTGACGGTTGGCTGCCTCCAGCATTTCAGTCGCATGTTGCAATGGTGTCACGGAGCGGCTAAGACCCCCAAGCATGCGTGCGAGTTCTTGGGCCCGCTCGGGCGTGGGGAGCATCTGCACGGTGGTCTCCGTCCGATCCCGCAGGCTCCGCTTCGACACGACCACGTGGTGATCGGCAAAGCACGCGATCTGCGGCAAGTGGGTGACGCACAGAACCTGCCGTTGCCGCGAGACCGCCGTGAGCTTCCGCCCAACCATCTCCGCCGTCAGGCCACCGATCCCTGCATCCACCTCGTCGAAGATGAGGGTCGGCGTCTGGTCTGCGGCAGCCAGGATCGCTCGGATTGCTAGCATGGTCCGCGATAGTTCACCACCCGAAGCGATCTTGTGCAGCGGCTTCAAGGGTTCACCGGGGTTCGGGGAGATGAGGAACTCCACCTCGTCCCTCCCCTGGGGGCCGAGCCTCTCCTTTCCCGGTTCCGCGGGACCCACCTGCACCTCAAAGCGCGCCTTGGCCATTCCCAGTTCTTGGATCTCTTGCAGGATTGCCCCTTGAAGTCTGAGGGAAGCGCTGCGACGCGCAGTCGAGAGCCGCTCGGCCTGCCCTGCGAGGTCACGCTGGCACACCGTCAGCGCCTGCTCGAGTTCACCCAGCCGAGTCTCCGAGCGCTCCAGCACCTGGAGATCCGCGCCGACGCGCGTCAGGTGCGCCAAGATCTCATCGACCGTGCCCCCGTACTTCCGTTTGAGCTTGCCAATCTCATGAAGCCTGGACTCGATAGCCTCCAGCCGTTTTGGATCAAACTCGATGCGCGCCCGGTAGTCGCGCAGGCTCCGGGCCGCCTCCCGCAGTTGGACAGCCCCGGCCTCCAGGGTCTCCAAGACCTCGTCGAGGCGTGGGTCAATGCCCGCGGCCTCACGCACCTGCGCGGCCGCGGCGGCCAGCCGCGTGAGCAGCGCTTCGTCGGACTCCTCCAGCGCATCATAAGTCTGCTCCACGGCCGCGAAGAGACGTTCGTGGTTGCCAAGGATCGCCTGCTCGCCGGTGAGAGACTCTTCTTCACCGCTCACCAGCCCGGCCGTCTCGATTTCTCGTCGCTGGTACTCCAGAAGATCCCGACGTTGGGCACGTTCTCGCTCTGCCAGGAGCAAGGCCTCCCGCTCGCGCTGCAGTGCCTGCCAGGAGGTGTACCGGCCGCGATAGGCCCGGGCCTCCTCCGCGATACCGGCGTATCCGTCCAACAGCTCCAGATGCCGGCGGGGATCGAGCAACAGATGTCCGGGATGCTGCCCATGAATGTCCACCAGGCACTCGCCGAGGGCCCGGAGGGTGCCGACCGACGTGAGCCGCCCACTGGCGTACGCCTTGGTCCGCCCGTCTCGAAAGAGCTGGCGGCGCAGGATCAGGGACTCTCCCGGCTCGACGATGATCCCCTCTGCTTCCAGGAGCTCCCCCACCCGCGATTCCGGCCCGGCATCGAAGGCCGCTTCCACTGTCGCCTCTTCCGAACCGGACCGCAGGAGAGTATCGCCCCCGCGAGCCCCCAAAACCAATTGCAGGGCATCGATGAGGATGGACTTCCCCGCCCCGGTCTCCCCGGTCAGCACGTTCAGACCCGGTACAAATGTGACCGTCAACTCGTCAATGACGGCGACGTTTCTGATTGTCAGTTCGCGGAGCATCCTGGTGGTGAGGGCTGCCGATGCGCGGCGCCACTGTGAGAGTCAGCGCTCGCCCCACTTGAGCTTGGTGCGCAGCAACTCGAAGTAGTTCAGTTTGGGGGATTTGATGAGGGCAACAGTGCGACCCGAGCGCCGGAGCGAAACCACG
>Ga0187776_10001339_pt1 | contig 12262 bp, 11 predicted proteins | sample 0216_BV02_MP12_2_FD_132426 | JGI IMG/M metagenome (GOLD analysis project Ga0187776, IMG submission 132426) | Tropical peat soil microbial communities from peatlands in Department of Meta, Colombia - 0216_BV02_MP12_20_MG | ecosystem: Environmental > Terrestrial > Soil > Wetlands > Peat | place...
ATCTGGGACCGCGCCGCCTGGAAGCGCGAGCTCGCCGAGGTCGAAGGGAGTGCTGAGGATGTTGCCGAACGTCTTGCAGCCCAAGGAAGCTGACCACGTCCCCGTCCTTGCCGAGGAGGTACGGGCATGCCTCGACGTGCAGCCCGGCGAGACGATCGTCGACGCGACCTTCGGCGCCGGAGGCCACGCGGCGATTCTCGCCGCCGACTTGCGCGGGAAGGGGAAGCTGATCGCGATCGACCGCGACCCGACCGCCCGCACGTACTTCGAGCGCCTTGCGAACCGCGCGACCGTCAACACCCGGCTTCTGCGTGGCGACTTCGGCGTCGTCCTGGCGCAGCTCGCCGGGAACGGCGTGCGCGCGGACGCGATCCTGCTCGACCTCGGCGTCTCCTCGATGCAGCTCGACCGGCCGGAGCGCGGCTTCTCCTACGCTGCGGACGCCCCGCTCGACATGCGGATGGACCCCACGCAGGACGAGAGCGCGCGGGACGTCGTCAACACGTGGAGCGAGCGTGAGCTGGCCGCGATCTTCCGCCGCTACGGCGAGGAGCGGTACGCGAGGCAGATCGCACGCGCGATCGTCCGTCGTCGGCGCGAGCAGCCGTTCGAACGGACGGGCGAGCTTGTCGACACGATCAAGGGCGCCATTCCCGCACCTGCCCGCTTCGGCGACGGGCACCCGGCGAAGCGTGTCTTCCAGGCACTCCGCATCGCCGTCAACGACGAGCTCGACTCGCTCGAGGGCGCCCTCCCCGCGGCGCTCGAGATGCTGCGCCCCGGCGGCCGCCTCGCCGTCATCTCGTTCCACTCGCTCGAGGACCGGATCGTGAAGCGGTTCATGCGCGAGCGCGAGCGTGGCTGCACCTGCCCGCCCGACTTCCCCGTCTGCGTCTGCGGCCACGAGCCCGAGCTGCGCGCGCTGCAGCGTCGGCCGATCCGGCCGGGACAGGCGGAGGTGGCGGCCAACCCGCGTTCCGCCTCGGCCCGCCTTCGGGTCGCGGTGAAGACGCAAGCAGGAGAGAGCTGATGGCCGCGGCCGACTGGTTCGCGCACGCGGAGGTCGCGGAGCCGGCGCCGAGGCGGCGAGCGCGGCCGGCGCAGCGGCGTCCGGCTACCCCCGTACGCTCGAGGCGCAGGAATGCCCGACGTCGCGTCCGCGCCCCCATTCTGTGGATGTCCCTTTTCGCCGCCCTCCTCGCCGGGGTCGTCGCCGTCAACGTCGCCGTGCTGCGGGCACACGTCGCCGTGACGCAGCTCGACCAGCAGCGCGCGCGCCTGCAGGCGCAGAACCAGCTGCTCGCATCCCACCTCTCCGCCGCCACCTCGGCGCCCCGGATCGAGGCGGCCGCGCGGCGGCTCGGCCTCGTGCAGGCGCCCGCTGCCGCCATGAGCTATCTCGACCTGGCGCCGCAGGGCCGGTGACAGCGCGGGTCGTCAACTCGCGGCTCCGCCTCCTTCTCCTCGGCATCCTTCTCACGTTCGCCGCCCTCGGCATCAGGGCGGTCTGGATCCAGACCGTGCGAGCGTCGTCGCTCGCCGCGCTTGCGCAGCAGCAGACGAAGGCGACCGTGTCGCTGCCCGCCGGGCGCGGGACCATCTTCGACCGGCTCGGGACGCCGCTCGCAATCGGCGAGCAGGCGACCGACGTGATCGCCGATCCGATGCAGATCGTCGACCAGCGGCGCGAGGCACGGATCGCCGCAAAGGTGCTCGGGATCCACTTCGCGCCGGTCTACCACGCGCTTGCCGACCGCAGTCGGGGCTTCGTCTACGTCGAGCGGAAGGCAGAACCGCGGCTCGCGACGATGCTCGAGAAGCGTCACCTGACCGGCTTCACGTTCCAGCCCGACGAGCGGCGCGTCTATCCACAGGGCACGGTCGCGGCGCCGGTGCTCGGCTACGCCGGCACGGACAACACCGGCCTCGCAGGCCTCGAGCTCGAGCTGAACAAGGAGCTCTACGGCGCACCGGGGCGGGCGACGATCGTGCGTGACGCGCTCGGCCAGGCCGTGAACACGGTGCAGGACACCCCGGCGCACGACGGCAGCGACGTCTTCCTCACGCTCGACAGCCACATCCAGGCGAACGCAGAGCAGGTACTGGAGCACACCGTGCGCGAGTGGCACGCGAAGGACGCGACGGCGATCGTCCTCGACCCGCACACGGGTGCGATCCTCGCCATGGCCCAGGAGCCCGGCTACAGCGCGAACTACTACCCGCAGGCGTTCACGAAGGGGCTGACCGTCGACCACGCCGTCAACGACGTCTTCGAGCCGGGCTCGGTGTTCAAGGTGGTGACGATCGGCGGCGCGCTGTCGCAGCACGACATCACACCGCAGACGGCCTTCACGCTGCCGTACTCGATCCACGTTGCCGACCGCACGATTCACGACGCCGAGATCCGACCGACCGAGCGGATGACAGTCGCGCAGATCCTCCAGCGGTCGTCGAACGTCGGCGCGATCACGATCGCGGAGAGGTATCTCGGCGAGACCGGGATGAAGAAGTGGATGACGCGCTTCGGCTTCGGCCGCCGGACCGGGATCGACCTCCCCGGCGAGAGCCGGGGCCTGCTGCCGTCGTACTGGTCAGGCTCGACGATCGGCAACGTCCCGATCGGCCAGGGCGTCTCGGTCACGGCGATCCAGCTCGCCTCCGTCTATGCCGCGATCGCGAACGATGGTGAGTGGATCCAGCCGCACCTGGTCGACCACGTCCTCGGCCAGAAGCCGGCGCCGCTACACCGCCGGCGGATCCTCGAGCCCGGCGTCGACGCCGAGCTGCGCGCGATGTTGAAAGGGGTCGTCTCCGACCAGGGGACGGCACAGCTCGCGGCGATTCCCGGCTACACGGTCGCCGGCAAGACCGGAACGGCCCAGAAGCCGGGAGTGAACGGCTACATCCCGGGCGCGTACGTCGCGACTTTCGTCGGCATGGTGCCGGAGAGAGACCCGCGCCTCGTGGTGCTCGTCACGGTGGACGAGCCGCGCGGCGGGATCTTCGGTGGCCTCGTCGCGGCGCCGGCATTTGCTCAGATCGCCTCGTTCGACCTCCAGTACCTGGAGGTTCCACCCGATCTGCGGATCAGGTAGGCCTGGGTACACTCGCGCCCGAGATGGACCTGGAGCGCCTCGTGGCAGCGCTCGAGCCGGTGGAGGTGCTCGGGCGCCCCTCGGCCGAGGTGCGCGATCTCGCTTACGACGCACGTGCGGTCATGCCCGGTGCGCTCTTCTTCGCCGTTCCGGGTGAGCGCGCCGACGGTCACGACTTCGCGCCCGCGGCGGTCGAGCGTGGGGCGGTCGCGCTCGTGGTCGAGCGTGCGGTCGAGCTGGCTGTGCCACAGGTCGTCGTCCCGGACGCGCGCGCGGCGATGGCGCCGGCCGCAGACATCTTCTTCGGCGAGCCGACTCGCGAACTCGACGTCGTCGGCGTCACCGGGACGAGCGGCAAGACGACGACGAGCTTCCTGCTGTTCGCGATTCTCGCCGCCGCCGGCCGTCGGCCGGGGTTGCTCGGGACGGTCGAGGCGCGCGTGGGCGGCGAGCGGCGCGGCGTCGTGCGGACGACGCCCGAGGCGATCGACCTGCAGCGGACGTTCCGCGAGATGCTCGACGCGGGCGACCGGTCGTGCGCGATGGAAGCGTCGTCGCACGCGTCCGTGCTTCACCGGCTCGACCGCGTCCGCTTCGCCGCGCTGGTGTTCACCAACCTCAGCCAAGACCACCTGGACTTCCACGGCGACATGGAGTCGTACTTCGAGGCGAAGCGGCGGCTGTTCCTGGTCGAGGAGCGGCCGGTGGCGGTGATCAACGTCGACGATGAGTATGGGCGGCGGCTGGCGCAGGAGCTCCCCGAGGCGATCACCTTCAGCGCCGACTCCCCCGCCGGGGCCCTCGACGGCATCACGCTCGGGCTCCGCGGCCGCTTCAACGTCGAGAACGCCCTCGGAGCCCTCTACGCTGCACGTGCGCTCGGTGTCGGCGACGACGCGATCCGGCGGGGGCTCGAGTCCGTGCGTGGTGTCCCGGGCCGCTTCGAGTCGGTGGACACCGGTCAGCAGTTCCACGTGATCGTCGACTACGCGCACAAGCCGGCCGCGCTCGAGAACGTGCTCGTGGCGGCTCGTGACCTCGCGGCCGGGAACCGCGTGATCTGCGTGGTCGGCGCCGGCGGGGACCGCGATCGCGCCAAGCGACCTGTCATGGGGCGGCTCGCCTCTCAGCTCGCGGACGTTGCCATCGTCACCTCGGACAACCCGCGCAGCGAGGATCCCGAGGCGATCGCCGCCGAGATCGCGGCCGGAGCGGACCGCGAGGTCGAGCTCGAGCTCGATCGCGCAGCTGCAATTGCGCGGGCCGTCGAGGTCGCCGAGCCGGGCGACGTCGTCCTGATCGCGGGCAAGGGTGCCGAGCCGGGCCAGGAGCTCGCCGACCGCATCGTTCCCTTCGACGACCGCGAGGCGGCGAAGGAGGCTCTGAAGGCATTGCTGCAAGCTCCGGGGGCGAAGCCGCCGGAGCGCGGCGATGAGACCGCGCCGACTTCGTCGACGCCCGGGGGGGCGGGCACCTGATCCCGCTGCCGCTCGCCGAGATGCGGGCGCTCTCGCTGGGACGACTCGAGGGCGACGCGGACGCCGTCACCGGCGTCCGGGTCGATTCGCGCCGGATCCGGCCGGGCGACCTGTTCGTCGCGGTCTCGGGCGGTGAGCCCTACCTCGAGGATGCCCGCTCCTCCGGCGCGGCAGCGACGTTGGTGCCGGACGACGCCCACGCGGCGCTGGCCGCGCTCGGCGGTGCCGTCCGCGCTCGCAGCGATGCTCGCATCGTGGCGATCACCGGATCGGTCGGCAAGACGTCCACCAAAGACATCCTCGCAGCGCTCCTGCGCCCGCGGCTGCGCACCGTCGCCGCGGCGGACGGCTTCAACAACGAGATCGGCCTGCCCCTGACGCTCTGTGAGATCGAACCGGAGACGGAGATCGTCGTGACGGAGATGGCGATGCGCGGCTCCGGCCAGATTCGCGACCTCGCCCGGGTCGCGCGGCCGCACTTGGGCGTGATCACGTCGATCGCGCCGGTCCATCTCGAGCAGCTGGGCAGCCTCGAAAACATCGCCCGCGCGAAGGCGGAGCTGCTCGAGGAGCTCCCTGCGGGCGCCATCGCCGTCCTGCCGGAGGAGTCGCCGGAGCTCGAGCCCTTCGTTCCACACGGTCTCGACGTGCGCCGCTTCGCGCCGCCGCTGGCCGAGGTGCGCGACGGCCGCACGGTGGTGCAGTGGCGCGGCAGAGGCGTCGAGTTCGGCTTCGCCGCGCGCCACCAGGCGACGAACGCGGCGGCAGCGCTGACCGCGGCGGAGGCACTTGGGGTCGAGCCGCCGGACTCGCCGGTCGAGGTGGTTTTCTCCCGGTGGCGCTCTCAGGAAGCGGAGCTGCCGGGCGGTGGCCTTCTCATCAACGACGCCTGGAACGCGAACCCGGTCGCGATGCGCGCTGCTCTCGCGCACCTTGTCGAGCGGGCAAGCGGCCGCCGGACGGTCGCGATCCTCGGCGAGATGGCCGAGCTCGGCCCGGACGCAGCCTGTTACCACAGAGACGTCGGCGATGCAGCGGAGGCCATCGACGTCGTGCTCGGCGTCGGCGACCTCGCCCGCGGCTACGCGCCGGACGAATGGGCGCCGACCGCTGCGGAGGCGATCGACGTCGCACTTGGTCTCGTTCGGCCCGGCGACGCGATTCTCGTCAAGGGGTCGCGCTCTGTCGGCCTGGAGGTCGTAGCCGACGCGCTTCTGGGAACCGCCGCGTGATCCGCGTTCTCATCGCGGCCGGGGTGGCGCTGCTCCTCTCGATCCTCGTCGGGCCGAAGTTCATCGACTTCCTGCGCCGCAACGAGTTCGGCCAGCACATCCGGGAGGAGTTGCCGGAGCGGCACTTCATCAAGCAGGGCACGCCGACGATGGGCGGGCTGCTGATCCTGTTCGCAGCGACGGTCGCCTTCCTGCCGGTCAGCCACTACCGGCTCCAGTCGCTCACGGTCTTGTTCACGACCCTTGCGTGCGGGGCGATCGGCTTCCTCGACGACTTCATCAAGCTCACGCACAAGCGGTCGCTCGGCTTGCCGGGGCGCTGGAAGCTCCTGCTGCTCGCCGGCGTCACGCTGGTCGTCGCCATCGTCGCGCGTCACCTGCACCTGAGCACGGACGTCTACCTCCCGGTGATCGACGTCACCGTGCCGCTCTCGTACGGCTGGTACGTGTTCCTCTTCTTCGTGATTGCCGGGGCCGCCAACGGCACGAACCTCGCCGACGGCGTCGACGGCCTCCTCGCGGGCACGGGGATCATCGCGCTCTTCACGTTCACGGCGATGAACGTGGTCTCGTACGTGCGCTCGAGCCACATCCCGGCGCACCGCAACCTGACGAAGCTCGACCTCGCAATCGTCGGCGCGGCGTTGATCGGCGCGGGGGTGGGCTTCCTCTGGTTCAACGCCTTCCCGGCCGACGTGATCATGGGGGACACGGGCTCGATGGCGTTCGGTGGGGCGCTCGCGGCGTTTGCGATCATGATGAAGGTCGAGGTGCTGCTGCTCCTGATCGGGGGCGTCTTCGTGATCGAGGCGCTCTCGGTGATGATCCAGGTCTTCACGTTCAAGTTCTTCGGGCGACGAGTCTTCCTCATGGCGCCGATCCATCACCACTTCGAGATGAAGGCGTGGTCCGAGACGAAGATCACCGTGCGCTTCTGGATCGTCGCCGGGGTGCTGTGTGCGATCGGCTTCGCGCTCTACTACCGCTACTACTTCGCGCAGGCATGAGCACCTCTGAGGTGGAACGGGCGCTGCTCGACGCCGCGAGGCTGGAGCCGGAACAGGACGTGCTCGTGCTCGGCGGAGGGTCGCTCGCCCTGGGGGCGCACGAGCGGGTCGGCGACGGCTGGGTCTATGTCGTGCGGTCGCAGGTCGAGGAGCTGGAAGAGCTGCTGGACGAGGCGCATACGGCCGGCGTGAGCGGTGTGGCGTATCTCGTGGGATCGGCGCCGGTGCTGCCGCTGCCGGACGAGGCGGTGGCGGCGGCGCTCGGGCGGATCGCGACGGACGACGGTGCGCTCGTGGCGGCGGCGGAGGAGTTGGCACGAGTGCTGTCGACCGGAGGTTGGGCCGCGTTTGCCGAACCTGACTCGGAGACGGGGAAGGATCTTGCGAGCTCGCTCGCCGCGGCCGGGTTCGAGGAGGTCGACATAGTGGATGTCGGCACCGAGGCCGTCATCAGCGGCCGGCTCGGCTGAGGATGCGGGAGTCGGACGACGAACCTGTATCCCATCCTCGATCAAGTCTCGACAGCCCGGTCACCCTCCGGCGCCTACGCTGACCCCAGGGGACCCGTGCCCCCTCTTGGGGGGGAGCGTGCGTCGTGAGCGGGACACGTCCGGACGAGCCGTCTCGCGAAGGGGTGTGGCTGCCGCAGCGAGCACTCGTCGTCGGGCTCGCTCGGTCGGGCCGTGCGGCTGCGACGGCGCTCGCGCGCCGCGGCGTATATGTCGTTGCTGCCGACCGCTCTCCCGACGCCGATCCGGGCAGGCTCGGCGACTCCGGCGTCGAAATCCGACTCGGAAACGAGGAGGAAGTGTTGCTGGCAGGGGCGGAACTCGTCGTCAAGAGCCCGGGGGTACCGGCGGACTCGCCGCTTGTCGCCACGGCGCGGGAGCGAGGGATCCCGATCTGGAGCGAGGTCGAGCTCGGCTATCGCCTGCTGCCGGCGGGCGCCCGGCTGGTCGGCGTCACCGGCACGAACGGCAAGACGACGACGACCGAGCTGCTCGGCTCCATCCTCCGCGCAGCGGGCCGGGAGGTCGAGGTGGCGGGCAACGTCGGCCGTGCGCTCACCGACGCCGCCGAGGCTTCCGCGGACGACTCGTGGATCGTCTGCGAGCTCTCGAGCTTCCAGCTCGAGGACGTCCACACGCTCGCGTGCGACGTCGCCGTCCTGCTCAACCTCGAGCCGGATCACCTCGACCGGCACGGCACCTTCGAGGCCTACCGGGACGCAAAGCTCCGCATCTTCGAGCGCGCGCGCGCGAAGGTCGTGCCGCGCGGCTTCGGAATCGACGGGATCGAGTTCTCGGCTGACGATCCGCTGCCCGCAGAGCCGCGCATCCCGGGCCGCCACAACCGGGAGAACGCCGCCGCCGCTACCGCGGCCGCGCGGGCCGCCGGGGTTCCGGACACAGCAATCGCAGAGGCGCTCCGCACCTTCCCCGGCGTCACACACCGGCTCGAGCTCGTCCGGGAACTCCGCGGCGTGCGCTGGGTGAACGACTCGAAGGCGACGAACACCGCTGCCGCCCGTCGTGGCGTCGCGGCCTACGACGCGCCGCTCCGCCTCATCCTCGGCGGCTCGCCCAAGGGCGAGGACTTCGCGCCCTTCGCCCGCGACCTGCCCGAGAACGTGCGCTCCATCTATCTCGTCGGGGCCGCGACCGACCGACTAGCGGCGGCACTCGACGCGGCCGGGCGGTCCTACGTCCGGGCGGGAGACGTACCGACCGCCGTCACGCACGCAGCTGCCGACGCGGAGCCGGGCGACGTCGTCCTCCTTTCGCCCGCCTGTGCGAGCTTCGACCAGTTCGCGAACTTCGAGGAGCGCGGCGACGCCTTCCGCCGCCTCGTGCAGGAGCTGGTGTGAGGCGTCAGCTCCACTTCGAGTGGAACATTCTCGTGCTCGTCACGGCGGCCCTGGTCCTCTTCGGGCTGGTGATGGTCTACAGCGCGACCTCGGGCTCGGCGGCGCTCGGCGACGCCAATCCGCTCGGCTACGTCGAGCGGCAGGTCGTCTACGCACTCGTCGGCCTCGTCCTACTGCTCGTCGTCTCACGGCTCGACCTGGAGTGGATCCGCGCGCTGGCGCCGACCCTCGTCGTGATCGCGCTCGTCCTCTGCCTCGGGGTGCTCGCCGTGGGGTCGCGCATCAACGGCGCCCGCCGCTGGGTCGACGTCGGGCCGTTCGTCTTCCAGCCGTCGGAGCTCGCAAAGCTCGCGCTGGTCGTCTGGACGGCCGCGTATCTCTCGAATCGCCGTCCTCCGGCGACGCTGAAGGAGCTCTGGCGGCCGATCGGGCTCCTCGTCCTCGTCTTCGCGGTGCTGGTCCTCGTCGAGCCGGACCTGGGGACGGCGCTGACGCTTCTGCTCGTGGTCGGCGCGATCCTGCTGGTGTCGGGGACACGCCTGACTCTCCTCGCCTCGGCGTACAGCCTCGTGTTCGGGCTCGCCGCGATCGCGGCCTGGTCGTCTCCCTACCGGCGCGACCGGCTCCTGACCTTCCTCGACCCATGGAAGGACCCCACGGGGGCCGGCCTGCAGAACGTGCAAGCGCTGATCAGCATGGGCTCCGGCGGGATCGCCGGTCGCGGGCTCGGCCAGTGCATCGAATGCCTCCACTACCTTCCCGAGGCGCACACGGACATGATGTTCGCCGTCGTCGGCGAGGAGCTCGGGCTCGTCGGCGTGACCCTCCTCGTCGCCGCCTTCTGCGCCTTCGCCTACGCTGGCATCCGGCTCGCGATCGCGTGCCGCGACCCGTTCGCCAAGCGGCTCGCGGCGGGTATCACGGCGCTCGTCTGCGGCCAGGCGGCGATCAACATGGCCGCCGCGATCGGGGTCGCGCCGCTGACGGGGATCCCCCTTCCGTTCGTCTCGTACGGCGGGTCGAGCCTCGTCGTGATGCTCGTCGGGGTCGGCGTCCTCCTTAACATCGCCCGTGGCAATGGCAGACCAGCGGCAGCTGCGGTTCCTGATCGCGGCCGGGGGAACGGTCGGACACGTCGCGCCGGCGCTGGCCGTAGCGGAGGCGCTGCGACGACGAGGCGGGCTGGTGACGTTCGCCGGGTCGCCGGATCGCGTCGAGGCGCGGCTCGTTCCTGAACGCGGCTACGAGTTCGACGCCTTCGCCGTCTCGGGTCTGCCGCGGCGACCGGGCGCAGGACTGGTTCGCGCGGCCGGCCAGGCGATTGCGGCGCCCACGGCGTGCCTGCGCATCCTCGGCCGTCGCCGGCCGGACGCAGTGCTCGGCGCCGGCGGCTACGTCGCCGGACCGATGGTGCTCGCCGCGCGGCTGCGGGGGATCCCGTCCGCGCTCACCGAGGCCGATGCGCACCTCGGGCTCGCGAACCGGCTCGCCGCGCCGCTCGCTCAGCGCGTCTTCCTCGCCCTTCCGCTCGGGCTGCACGGCGAGAAGTACTCTGCGGTCGGCCGGCCGATCCCGGCCGCCTCGCTCGCGGTCGACCGCGTCGAGGCTCGCGGCAGGCTCGGGCTGCCCGCCGATGCCCAGGTCGTGCTCGTCTTCGGCGGCTCGCTCGGCGCGCGGCTCCTGAACCAGGTTGCGCTCGACGCCTGGGCCGAGCGCGGTCCGGCCGTCGTCCACCTCTGCGGCGAGCGTTACTACCCGGAGCTTCGCGGGAGGGTGGCACGCGCCGACTACGTCCTGAGGCCGTTCATCGAGGAGATCGGCCTCGCATACGGGGCCGCGGACGTCGCGCTTGCGCGGGCAGGCGGCTCGGTCTGGGAGCTGGCTGCGGCCGGGCTGCCGGCGGTGCTCGTCCCCGGCGCATTCGCCACCGGCGCGCACCAGGACAAGAACGCGCGCTGGTTCGCAGACGCGCAGGGTGCCGTGGTCGTGCCGGAGGCCGAGGCAGCCCGGGCGCCGCATGTGGTGGAGGAACTCCTCGGCGACCTCGATCGGCTCGCCGGGATGGCCGAGGCCATGCGCACAGTCGCCAAGCCCGACGCAGCGGAGGAGATCGCTGATGAGCTCGTCGCCCTCGCTCGCAGGTAGGCGGATCTGGATCGCAGGGATCGGCGGCGCCGGCATGAGCGGCTATGCGCTCCTCGCGCGTGCGTGGGGGGCCGAGGTCGCGGGCTGGGACCGCGTCCAGACGCCGTACCTGGGCCATCTCGAAGACGTCGCGGTCGAGATCTCCCCGGAGCCGCCTGCACCGCCGGCAGGGTGGGAGGCATACGTCTCGACGGCGTTCGCCGACCGCGTCGAGGGGCGTCCGCGGGCCGATCTCCTCGCCGAGCTCGTGTCGCTCCAGCGCGCGATCGTCGTCGCCGGCGCCCACGGCAAGACGACGACGAGCGCGATGATCGCCTTCTGCCTCGACCGGCTCGGCCTCGACCCGGCCTTCCTCATCGGCGGCGACGTGCCGCAGCTCGGTGGCAACGCTCGAGCCGGCACCGGCTGGCTCGTCGTCGAGGGCGACGAGTCGGACCGGTCGGTCGCCGCACTGCGGCCGGAGATCGCCGTCCTCCTCAACGTCGACCTCGACCACCACACGACGTTCGGTTCACGCGGCGAGCTCGAGGCCTTCTTCGAGGACTGGCTGCGAAACGTCCCGCACGTCGTGCGCGCCGAGGAGCTCGAGCCGCTCGCGCTCGATCTCGCCGTGCCGGGAGAGCACAACTTGCGCGACGCCGCGGCGGCGCTGGCAGCGCTCGAGCTCGCACGTGTGCCGAGACCCGACGCGGAGGCGGCCATCGTGGGGTTTCGCGGCGCAGGCCGGCGACTCGAGCAGAAAGGCCAAGCGGGCGGCGTCGCCGTCCTCGACAGCTACGCGCATCATCCGGCGGAGCTCGCTGCCGACCTCGCGGCGCTCCGCAACGGCGGCCGCCTGCTGGCCCTCTTCCAGCCGCACCTCTACTCGCGGACGCTCCATCTGGCGCACGGCTTCGCCGAGGCGCTTGCCGCCGCCGATGCCGCGTGCGTGACGGAGATCTACCGAGCCCGGGAGGAGCCCGTGCCCGGAGTGAGCGGGCGGCTGATCGTCGACGAGCTTGCCACCGTCCGTCCCGGAATGCACATCGGCTGGGCGCCGGCGCTCGAGGATGCTGCGCGTCTCGTTGCCGGCTGGGCTCGGCCGGGGGACACCGTGCTCACCGTCGGCGCCGGTGACGTCGACCGGGCCGTGCCGCTGATCCTCGGGGCGCTCGCGTGAACCTCGACGCTGGAGTCGAGCTCTCCCGGTACACGACGCTCGGCACCGGCGGCCCGGCCCGCGCTTTCGCGCGGCCGCAATCCGAGCATGAGGTGGAGCGCCTCCTCCGCTGGGCGAGCGAGCGCTCGCTGGGTGTCGCCGTCGTCGGCCTGGGCTCGAATCTCCTCGTGGCGGACGAGGGGGTCGACGCGCTCGTCCTGAAGCTCGGCGGGGAGCTGGGGGCCGTCGAGACGGAGGCGGACGTGCTGCGGGTCGGCGGCGGCGCTGCGAACGCGGTCG
>Ga0187776_10001340_pt1 | contig 12258 bp, 9 predicted proteins | sample 0216_BV02_MP12_2_FD_132426 | JGI IMG/M metagenome (GOLD analysis project Ga0187776, IMG submission 132426) | Tropical peat soil microbial communities from peatlands in Department of Meta, Colombia - 0216_BV02_MP12_20_MG | ecosystem: Environmental > Terrestrial > Soil > Wetlands > Peat | place...
CAGACCACATGCAGCATCTGCGACCGGTCGAGCCCCGTCTCGATCTCGCGCACGATGCCGAACGCGCCGATCGCCAGCCACACCGCGCAGGCGACCACCGCGATCCACAGGGCGGAGGTGAGGACTTTGCGCAGCAGCGCAGGCACCCGAGTCGTCAGCGTCTGCGCTGCGTCGACGGCGGCCGTGGAGATTCGGCTCGACGCCTGGAAAAGCACCGAACCGACGTGGTTGGATAGCCACGCCAGCACGAACGAGCGCCGCAACAGCTCGAGCACCCACGACCGGGGGACGTCGGCCGCTTCCGTCTGCTCGAGCTTGAACTTCTCGGCCCAGGCGACGAGCGGGCGCCAGAACAGCTGATCGAGCAGCACGATCGTGACGATCATCGCGCAGATCGCGTAGACAGCGGCGCGGGTGTCGCCGGCTTCCACGGCCGCGGCCATGTACGATCCGAGCCCGGGCAGCTTTATGTTCTTGTTGAGCACCGAGATCGCCTCGCTCTGCGCGACGAAGAACCAGCCGCCGCCGAAGCTCATCATCGAGTTCCAAACAAGGCTGATCGCGGACGAGGGCAGCTCGAGCGTGGTGATCCGCTGCCAGGCGTTGAGCCGGTACACCCGGGCGGCGTCGCGCAGATCGGCGGGGATCGTGACCAGCGAGCGGTAGAAGCCGAAGGTCATGTTCCAGGCCTGGGAGGTGAATACCGCGAAGATGCTCGCGCATTCGACACCGAGCAGGCTCCCCGGAAACAGCGCCAGGAAGCCGGTGACCGTGACGGAGAGGAAGCCCAGCACCGGCACCGACTGCAGGATATCGAGGAGCGGCAGCATGACCCCGCGGGCGCGGGGGTACTTCGCCGCCGCGTAGCCGTAGCCGAAGGTGAAGAGAAGCGAGGCCGCGAACGCGATGAACATGCGCAGCACGGTGCGCCCGGTGTAGTAGGGGATCAGCGCCGGGTCGAGCGAAAGCGCTGGCGGGTGCAGCTCGTCGAACTGCACGCGCATGTCGCCCGACAGCGCGAGGATCAGCCACAGCAGCAGGAACACCCCGACGACCACCGCCGCATCGACCCAGCCGAAGTGCCAGCCGCGCCGAACCTGCTGCGCCGTGGTGTGCGGGTAGGAACGGGCGGGCACGAGCGTCGATCGGCGTGTGGAAGCGGGGCGAAGGCCCGAGGAGGGCCAAACGCCCGCGCATTCTATGCGCTAGGCACCGCTGACTGTAGAGGCTCACCCGCCGGGACCGGACGCGCGGGCGGCCATACCGCTCGAGCGCGGTCTGATCGGCGAGCCGCCTTACCCGGTGACGGAGCGTCCGCCGGCGTCGATGCTGCCCGCGTCGAGTGGACCGATCACTCGACGTCGCGGCGCGAGGACATCCTGACGAGCAGCAGGGTGACCAGCGCTTCGACGAGGAAGAAGGCGATGACGGCGATGACCCAGAAGGTCGGAGAGGAGAGGAGGCACGCCACCTTGCGACTGGGACGCCGCTACCGGGAACGGGAGGCCGGGGACGGCGCGAGGCGCGGCGGCACGACGGGCGCATCGACGACCGGCTCGTCCGGATCGATCCAGTCCTCGAACACGGAGCGCACGGCGGCCTCGTCGGCCGCGACCGAGAGCCGGGTGCGAAATGCGCCGTCGGAGAACATGCGCGCGATCCGCGCCAGAAGCTCGAGATGCTTCTCGTTGTCGGCGTTCTCCGGAACCAGGATGACGAAGAGCTGCGACACGAGGCCGCGATCGGGCGCGGCAAAGCTGATCGGCGTCCGCGTCCGCGCGTACACGGTCACCGGCTCGCGGATACCCATGATGCGCGCGTGCGGCAACGCGACGCCGCGTCCCAGCGCCGTGGACTGTGCCTGCTCCCGGCGCCAGAGCGCGCGAAAGACCGGCGGCGCGTCCAGGCCGGCTGAGCGCTCGACGATTGTGCCGACCGCGCGCAGGGCTTCCCACCGTGTGGCAACGTCGAGATCGAGAGCGACATGCCCGGGACACCGGAACCGGATCTCAGCCATCGCAAGCCTCCAAACGTCCTGAGGCCGCGCGCGAGCCAGTGAGCACGGCGTGCACGGCCGGCGGATCGTCCGACCTCCGCAAGTGGTCCCGGAAGCTCCGATCGCAGAAAAGGTCCGCGACTTCGGCGAGAAGCTCGAGATGCGCGTCGGTCGCGTCCTCGGGGACGAGCAGGACGAGCATGTCGCCGACCGGCCGGCCGTCCGGGGCGTCGAACGGTATGGGCAAGTCCGTGCGGACGTAGGCCGCAACGGGATTTGCGAGCCCGGGGATCCGGGCGTGCGGAATGGCGATGCCGTAACCGAGCCCGGTCGAACCCAGCTTCTCGCGCTCGGCGAGTCCCCGGTACACGTCCGATTCGACGACGCCGTGGCGCGAGGCCATGAAGCCGGCGATTTGCTGGAACGCGCGATTCTTCGTGGGCACGTCGAGGCCCAGCAGGATGTCAGCCGGACGCAGAACCGCGGCGAGCGCATCGCGCGCCGCACCCCGACCGGTTGCCGAATCGACCGGCGATGAGGGATCGCGCCCAGCGGTAGATGCAAGCATGCAGAACGGGCGAGAAGTCGAAGTTGGACGAGGCTACCGCCGATTGCGTAGACGTCCCGTCAAATCCGGGCGATGAGGCGTAAAGAACGTGTCAAGGACATTCGACGCCCACAGACATCGGATTTCGCAGGCCGCTCTCATTACGGCGCCTTTACGCGCCGCCGCGCCGAATTGACGCTCTGTTTGCTTGCCTGACGCTAGACTGACCGCAACTGAAGTGCGAAGGGAATGCATATGGATATCGATGCGTGGAACCATTGGTTGCTCCTGCGACCGCTGATCGTCTTTGTGCTTGCGGCGCCGCTGATCGTGGGCGCGGTTTTCGCCGGCTGGCGCCAGGGCCGAAAGGAGGGTCGGCGGCAAGCCGTGATCGCAACGCTCGGGGCCGACAACCGCGAGGACAGGTCCGGGGCCGGTGCGCGACAGGACTCGGGCAAGCGCCGTTCGAAGGCGGAGGCCGGAACCCGTGCGGCGTCCGAGACGCCCCATGATGCGCAGACGGACGAGGTCGACGCGTACTGCGCAACGGTGACGATGCCGCGTGAGTGGGACGGCGGTCCGCTGCGACCGAACCTCACCCGCCAGGCGCGGCTGGGAAGCGGTCGCTGAGCTCGCCGATCGGGTACGGCCGAACCCCTTCGCCCTTGACCGAGGCCCCGCAGCGGGGCGGCCGGTCTTCTTACGGGGCACTTCGGACACTTCCCCCAATCAGCGGGATGGCGGGGCATCGCGCGAGCCCGGCAGTGTCGGCCCGCAGCCGACGCGACGGCGCAGGTCCGATCGTTTTTACGGTGTCCTTACACGACTCGGCGGCATACTTTACGAAGTATTGACGGGACTCAAGGCATCATCACCGGTTGACCGATAAGCTCCATCGCTGCGTCGCAACCAAGGGGAATCCCAAATGGACGTCCTGCTCGATCTGGGCTATGTCGCGCTCACTGCGGCGATGTTCGTCGCTACGGCGTGGCTGGTGAGTTTCTGCGCCAACCTGCTCGGCGACAAGGGAGGCCGGTCATGAACTGGGTCTACTGGCTCTCGGGGATCGCCTCGCTCGGCATCTTCGTCTACCTCCTCATCGCGATGTTCAAGCCGGAGATCTTCGAATGAACGCCTCGGGCTGGCTGCAACTCGGCCTGTATACCGTCGTCCTGCTGCTGCTCGCGAAGCCGCTCGGCGCGTACATGGCCGCCGTCTACGAAGGTCGCGCCACGCTCGCGCAGCGCATCGGGGGACCGCTCGAGCGGCTCATTTATCGCGGTGCCGGCATCGATCCCGACAAGGACATGCACTGGACGCGCTACACGCTCGCGGTGCTGTGGTTCAACGTGCTGGGCTGGGTCGCCGTCTATGCGCTGCAGCGGCTGCAGCAATGGCTGCCGCTCAATCCGCAGGGGATGGGGGCCGTGTCGCCGGACTCGTCGTTCAACACGGCGGTGAGCTTTATCACCAACACCAACTGGCAGGGCTACGGCGGCGAGTCGACCATGAGCTATCTCACCCAGATGCTCGGGCTCGCGGTCCAGAACTTCCTGTCCGCGGCCACCGGGATGGCGGTGCTGGTCGCCCTCGTCCGCGGCTTCGTGCGCAAGGAAGCCAAGGGGATCGGCAACTTCTGGGTCGACCTGGTGCGCACGACGGTCTACATCCTCATTCCGCTGTGCGTCGTGGTCTCGCTGGTCCTCGTCTCGCAAGGCGTTCCGGAAACGTTCAACAAATACGCGACGGCGACGCTCGCGCAGCCGGTGACTTACGACAACCCGAAGCTGGGACCGGACGGGCAGCCGCTGAAGGACGAGAAGGGCAATCCGGTCACCGAGAAGGCCACCGCCACCGAGCAGACCATTCCGCTCGGGCCCGTCGCCTCGCAGATCGCGATGAAGCAGCTCGGCACCAACGGCGGCGGCTACTACAACGTCAACTCGGCGCATCCGCTGGAGAATCCGACTCCGCTCTCCAACTTCGTGGAGATGCTCTCCATCCTGCTCATCCCGGCGGCGCTCTGCTACACCTTCGGCAAGATGGTCGGCGACACGCGACAGGGCTGGGCCATCCTGGCGGCGATGACGATCGTGTTCGTCGGCTTGCTGGTCGCCGACTACGCGCTCGAGGCGCAAGGCAATCCCATCCTCTCCAAGCTTGGTGTCGATCAGGCGACCAGCGCTGCCAACATCGGCGGCAACATGGAAGGCAAGGAAGTGCGCTTCGGCGTCGCCAACTCGACGCTGTGGGCGGTCGCGACGACTTCGGCGTCGAACGGCTCGGTCAACTCGATGCACGATTCCTACCTGCCGCTCGCCGGGATGATCCCCATGTGGCTGCTGCAGCTCGGCGAGGTGATCTTCGGCGGCGTCGGCTCGGGGCTCTACGGGATGATCATGTTCGCCGTGGTGGCGGTGTTCGTGGCGGGGCTGATGATCGGCCGCACTCCGGAGTACCTGGGCAAGAAGATCGGCGCGTTCGAGATCAAGATGGCGTCGATCGCCATCCTGCTGCCGCCGCTGTTCGTGCTGTGCGGAGCCGCGGTCGCCGTGATGCTCGACGCCGGGAGGGCGGGCGTTGCGAATCCCGGCGCGCACGGCTTCTCAGAGATCCTCTACGCCTACTCTTCGGCGAGCAACAACAACGGCAGCGCGTTCGCCGGCATCTCGGCCAACACCCCGTTCTACAACATCTCGCTGGGCATCTGCATGTGGTTCGCGCGCTACTGGCTGATCGTGGCCGTGCTCGGCCTCGCCGGCGCGCTGGCGGCAGGCAAGCGCGTGCCGGTCTCTTCGGGAACGCTTCCCACGCACACGCCCCTGTTCGTTTTCGTCCTGATCGGCACGGTCATCACCGTCGGCGCGCTGACCTTCATCCCGGCACTCGCGCTGGGTCCCGTGGTGGAGCATTTGCTGCTCTTCGGCGCGGGCTGACAGGACCGACAACCGACGGGCAGGTTCGTGCTGAACATCTTCGAGGCAGGCCGCCAATGGACATGACAACCGCCAATCATCGCCGCGACAACCACGGACCGAGCCTGATGACCACTGCCGCTGCAAAGCGGGGAACGATCTCCTGGTTCCTCGGCCGCGACTTGCTCCGCCAGGCGCTCGTGGACAGCTTCCGCCGGCTGACGCCGCGCTACCAGTGGCGCAACCCGGTGATGTTCGTCGTCTACATCGGCAGCATTCTCACCACGATTCTCTGGTTGCAGGCGCTGTTCGGGCAGGGCGAGGCGCCGGCAGGATTCATCCTCGCGGTGACGCTCTGGCTCTGGGTCACGCTGCTGTTCGCGAACTTCGCCGAAGCGATCGCGGAGGGACGCAGCAAGGCGCAGGCGGCGGCGCTCAAGAGCGCGCGCCGGGAGACGACCGCCAAGAAGCTCGCGAGGCCCGAGCGCAATGCCACCCAGACTCAGGTGCCGTCGGCGAGCCTGCGCAAGGGCGACGTCGTGCTTGTCGTGCAGGGCGACCTCATCCCGGGCGACGGCGAGGTGATCGAGGGCGCCGCCTCCATCGACGAATCGGCGATCACCGGCGAGAGCGCGCCCGTCATCCGCGCCGCGGGGAGCGACTTCGACACGGTCACCGGCGGCACGCGCGTACTCTCCGACTGGCTTGTCGTGCGGATCAACGTCAATCCGGGCGAGGCGTTCCTCGACCGTATGATCGGCATGGTCGAGGGCGCGAAGCGGCAGAGGACGCCGAACGAGATCGCGCTCACGATCCTGCTGGTCGCGATGACCTTGGTGTTCCTGCTCGCCACCGTGACGCTGCTTCCCTATTCGCTCTACAGCGTGGACGTGACCAAGGCGGGAACGCCGGTGACGATCACGGTGCTGGTGGCGCTGCTGGTGTGCCTCATTCCGACGACCATCGGCGGCCTGCTTTCGGCCATCGGCGTCGCGGGCATGGGGCGGATGATGCGCGCCAACGTGATCGCCACGTCGGGCCGCGCGGTGGAAGCCGCCGGCGACTGCGATGTGCTCTTGCTGGACAAGACCGGGACGATCACCTTCGGCAACCGGCAGGCCTCCGCGATCTATCCCGTCGCGGGCGTGACGGCGCAGCAGCTCGCCGAGGCGACGCTTCTGGCCTCGCTCGGCGACGAGACCCCGGAAGGCAAGAGCATCGTTGTCTATCTCAAGCGCGCCTTCGGCGTCGTTCCGCCGCCGTTGCAACCGGGCCAGTTCACGATCGTCCCGTTCTCGGCCCAGACTCGGATGAGCGGCGTGACCCATCAGGGCCGCGAGATCCGCAAGGGTGCGCTCGACGCGGTGAAGGGCTGGATCGCCTCGCAGGGCGGAGCGGTCGAGACGGAAGTCGTGGTGCGCGTCGAAGAGATCGCCCGCCGGGGCTCCACGCCGCTCGCGGTGGCCGAAGGACGCCACATCCTGGGCGTGGTCGAGCTCAAGGACATCGTCAAGACCCACATCAAGGAGCGCTTCGCGGAGCTGCGCAAGATGGGCATCCGCACGATCATGATCACCGGCGACAACAAGCTCACCGCCGCGTCGATCGCGGCCGAGGCGGGCGTCGACGATTTCGTCGCCGAGATCAATCCGGAAGCGAAGTTGAAGCTCATCCGCACCGTCCAGGCCGAAGGCAAGCTCGTGGCCATGACCGGCGACGGGACCAACGACGCGCCGGCGCTGGCCCAGGCCGACGTCGCCGTGGTGATGAACAGCGGCACGCAGGCGGCCAAGGAAGCCGGCAACATGGTCGACCTCGACTCGAATCCGACCAAGCTGATCGAGATCGTCGAGATCGGGAAACAGCTCCTCATGACGCGCGGCGCGCTCACCACGTTCTCCATCGCCAACGACGTCGCCAAGTATTTCGCGATCATCCCGGCGGCGTTCGCGACGACGTATCCGGTCCTCGCTGCGCTGAACGTGATGCACCTCGCCACGCCGGCGAGCGCCATTCTGTCCGCGGTGATCTTCAACGCGCTGATCATTCCCGCGCTGATTCCGCTCGCGCTGCAAGGAGTGAAGTATCGGCCGGTCGGCGCGGGCGCCGTCCTCCGGCGCAACATGCTGATCTACGGCGTCGGCGGCATCCTGCTGCCGTTCGTCGGCATCAAGATCATCGACATGCTGCTCGTCGCAGCCAATCTCGTCTGATGCGGGGTACCCGATGTTCGCCTTTTCCGAGATCCTTCCCTCGCTGCGCATGCTGGTCGTGCTGTCGGTGCTCACGGGCATCGCGTATCCGCTCGTGATGACCGGCATCGCGCAGGTCGCGTTTCCCCACGCCGCCAACGGCAGCCTGATCGTGGTCGACGGCAAGACCGTCGGCTCCGATCTCGTCGGCCAGTTCTTCGACGATCCGAAGTACTTCTGGAGCCGCCCGTCGGCGACCTCGCCGCAGCCCTACAACGGCGCCTCGTCGAGCGGGTCGAACCAGGGCCCGACCAATCCGGCGCTCGCCGACGCGGTCAAGGATCGGATCAAGGCGCTGCGCGACGCCGATCCCGACAACAAGGCGCCGGTGCCGGTCGACCTGGTGACGGCATCCGGCAGCGGCCTGGATCCGAACATCAGCGTGGCGGCGGCACAGTACCAGCTGCCTCGCGTGGCCAGGGTGCGCGGACTGAGCGCCGAAAAGGTGCAAAGACTATTGGACGAGAATACCGAGGGACGCACCTTCGGCGTCCTCGGCGAGCCGCGGGTGAACGTGCTCGCCTTGAACCTCGCGCTGGATCGCGCGGGAAGCAGGCAATAGCCACGTCCTTGCCGGCAGGCAAACGCGGGCGGCGCGCGCCGTGAATCCGGCTGTCCGCAATCGGGCCGCGGACCGCCACGCCGCGCGGTGATGAGCGGAATCGCCGATATCGCGGCCGTTGCGCTGGTCGGGCTGTTCACGACGTCCGCGGTCATGATCGGCACGACGCTCGGTCTGTACGCCGAGCTGTCGAAGAAAATGCTGGCTGCCATGCTCGCCTTCGCCGCCGGCGCGCTGATCTCGTCGCTCGGCGTCGAGCTCGCCTTCCAGGCCGCGCGCGAGCTGCACGGCCGCGGTCTTGCCATCCCGCTGGCGTGGGGATTCGTCAGCTGCGGATTCGCCGCTGGCGCCGTGATCTACTACGTCGCGTCGCGGTTTCTCGATCGCCACGGCGCGGCCGTTCGATCGCCGACGCGATTGCGCGAGTACGTGCTCGAGCGTCGGAAGGAGCGCATCGAGCTGCTGTCGAAATGCGAGCTCCTGCGACACCTTCCCGCCGAAGGCATCCAGGAGATCCTCGATCATCTCGGCGAGCGTCACCTTCGGGCGGGGCACGTTCTGTTTCGCGCCGGTGATCCGGGCGATGCTCTCTACATCGTGGCGCGCGGGCGCGTGGAGGTGCTTCAGCGTGCGCCCGGCGACTCGTCAGGCGAAGAACCGATCGCCGAGCTGGGCGAAGGCAAGGCCTTCGGCGAAATGGCGTTGCTCAGCGGTGCACCGCGAACCGCGACCGTCCGCGCGATCGTCGACACCGAGCTGCTCCAGATCGGGAAGGAGCATTTCGATCGGCTCCAGGCGTCCGATTCGCAGCTTGCCAAGGCCGTGCGGCACTTGAGCCACGAGCGCGCGATAAGCAACCTGGGAGCCGATCGAAGCGATCGGGCCCTGTGGGCGCGAATCGCCCGCAGCAGCCTCGACCAGCCGAGCCGCCGGGAGACGGAAGAGGCGCTCGGGCGGCCGAGTCACGGCGCCGGCCTTGCGATTGTTCTGGGCGATCTCCTCGATACGATTCCCGGCCTGCTGGTGGTCGGCGCCAAGTTCACCAGCCTCGCTACGCTGTCCATCCCGGTCATGATGGGCATCTTCGTCGGCGGCATTCCCGAATCCGCAGCCAGCGCAGCGCTCCTGCGCAAAGCCGGCTTCCGTCCCTGGATGATCTACGGTTTCTGGTCGATCACGGTTGTTGCGGGAATGGTGGCGGCGGTCGTCGGCAGGCTCTTCATCGGTTCGTCGGATTCGCTGGTCGCGGTCTTTGCCGAGGCCGTCGCGGGTGGCTCACTCTTGGCGCTGGTGTCGCACGCCGTCATGCCCGAAGCCCTCCACCACGGCGGGTCGCTCGTCGTGCTGCCGACCGTTGCGGGATTCCTGGCAGCGCTTTATCTGATTCTGAGCCAGTCCGCTCTCTGATTCGCCCGACGGCCCGGCGGTCCGAAACGGGCCGGATCTTTGGCGTTGTCCTTGCCGGCGCACGATCGTCGCCGTAAAACCTATGGCGTAAACTACGCCGCGCCTAGGGTCATACGTCGCCTATGGACGACAACCGGCCGGACCCCGATCGACTCCTTGCGGAGCTCAAGGTGGAAGCCGCGCGCGAGCTGCGCGGCAAGCTCAAAGTCTTCTTCGGCGCTTCCGCCGGCGTGGGCAAGACCTTCGCCATGCTGGCCGCCGCGCAGGCGCTGCGCCGCGCCGGCACCGACGTCGTCGTCGGTCTGCTCGAGACCCACGGCCGTGCCGAGACCGCGGCGATGCTCGAGGGCCTGGAGCAGCTTCCGCCGCTCATGCTCGACGTGCAGGGCGCGCCGATCAAAGAGTTCGACCTCGACGCGGCGCTCAAGCGCCGGCCCGCGCTCATCCTGGTCGACGAGCTCGCGCACACCAACGCGCCCGGCGCGCGGCATCCCAAGCGCTGGCAGGACGTCGACGAGCTCCTGGGCTCGGGCATCGATGTCTACACGACGCTCAATGTCCAGCACATCGAAAGCCTGAACGACGTCGTCGGCCAGATCACGGGCATTCGCGTCAGCGAGACGCTTCCCGACACGTTCTTCGACAGCGCCGACGAAGTCGAGCTGATCGACCTTTCCGCGGACGAGCTCCTGAAGCGGCTCAAGGAAGGCAAGGTCTACATCCCGCAGCAGATCGAGCGGGCGCTCGACAACTTCTTCAAGAAGGGCAACTTGATCGCGCTGCGCGAGCTGGCGCTGCGGCAGACAGCGGACCGCGTCGACGCGCAGATGCGCGAGTATCGCGAGGAAAAGGCCATCGTGCCGGTGTGGGCGGCGGGGGAGCGCATCCTGGTCGCGGTCGGGCCGGACGAGCGCGGCGAGCGTCTCGTGCGCTCGGCGAAGCGCCTGGCCGATGCCCTCGATGCCGAATGGCACGCCATCTATGTCGAAACGCCGGCGCTGCTCCGGCTTCCACAGGCCGAGCGCAACCGCGTGCTGGGCTATCTGCGGCTCGCCGAGCAGTTGGGCGCCAAGACGGCCGTGCTGTCGGGATCGCGCGTCGCCGATTCGCTCCTCGAGTACGCCCGCGAAAACAACACGAGCAGGCTGGTCATGGGCAAGCCGCGCCGCCAGGGCCTCGAGCGCTGGCTGCTGGGCTCGGTGGTGGACGCGGTGAGCGAGGGCTTGCGCGGAATCGAGCTGCAGCTCGTCGGCGAGCCGGGCGCCGAGCGGTTCGGCGGTGCCTTCGCCGACCAGCTCGCGCGCACCAAGTCGTACCTCGGCATCGACGAGAGCAAGCCCGTGTCGGAAAAGACGCGCTGGCGCGGCTACGCGGCGGCAATCGCCATCACTGCTGCCGCGACGGCGCTTTCCTGGTTGCTGTTCGGCCGGTTCTCGGAAGCGAACCTGGTGATGGTCTACCTGTGCGGCGTGCTGGTGGCCGCCTATCGTTACGGGCGCGGGCCGGCAGTCGTCGCGTCGGTTCTGTCGGTGGCCCTGTTCGACTTCATGTTCGTCCAGCCGTACTACACGTTCGCGGTGACCGACACGCAGTACTTCGTCACCTTCGCCGTCCTGCTGCTGGTGGGGCTCGTGATCAGCAACCTCACCGCCGGCATCCGTCTCCAGGCGCGCGTGGCGCAGTACCGGCAGGCGCGCACCGAGGCGCTGTACAAGATGACCCGCGAGCTCTCGCGCGCCACCGATCTCAACGATGTAGTCAGCATCGCCGTGCAGCACGTCGCGACCGTGTTCGAGGCTCAGGCGGTCGTGCTGTTGCCGGATGCGACCGGCAGCATCGCCTATCCGGAGGGGCAAGGCATCTACGGCTCCTACCGCGGCGCCGACCTGGGCGTCGCCCGCTGGGTCTACGCCAATCGCGTCCCGGCGGGCCTCGGTACGCACACGCTCGCCGGCGCCGAGGCGCTCCATCTGCCGCTCGCCGCCGCGCACAAGCTGGTCGGCGTGCTTGCGGTGCTGCCCGCGCGCCGAGACAGCCTGCTGCTTCCCGAGCAACGCCACCTGGCCGAGACCTTCGCGGGGCAGATCGCGGTCGCGGTCGAGCGCGTGCAGCTCGCCGCGGAGTCCGTGGAACTCGCGCGCAAGGCCGAGACCGAGAGCATGCGCAACTCGCTCTTGAACGCGATCTCGCACGACCTGCGCACGCCGCTGGCGGTGCTGGTCGGCGCCTCGTCGAGCCTCGCCGCCGACAGCGAGCGGCTCAACGACGCGGCGAAGCGCGAGCTGATCGCCACCATCCACGAGGAATCGAAGCGCATGTCGACGCTGGTGGGCAACCTTCTCGACATGGCCCGACTCGAGTCCGGTGCGGTGGAGCTGGCGCGCCAGTGGACGCCGCTCGAGGAGATCGTGGGCGGCGTGCTGTCGCGGCTCGCGCCGATGCTGGCGGCGCATCCGGTATCGGTGCATCTGCCGCACGACCTGCCTCTGGTCAACGTGGATCCGGTGCTGCTCGCGCAGGTGTTCGCGAACCTGCTCGAGAACGCCGTCAAGTACACGCCGGGCGGGACCGCGATCGAG
>Ga0187776_10001341_pt1 | contig 12246 bp, 9 predicted proteins | sample 0216_BV02_MP12_2_FD_132426 | JGI IMG/M metagenome (GOLD analysis project Ga0187776, IMG submission 132426) | Tropical peat soil microbial communities from peatlands in Department of Meta, Colombia - 0216_BV02_MP12_20_MG | ecosystem: Environmental > Terrestrial > Soil > Wetlands > Peat | place...
CCTTCTTCTCGCTCGATCAGCGGCGTGGTCGCCGAGACGCCTTTCAATGAAACTGATGCGACGCCGGTCAGGCCGGCAAATTCAAGGCCAACGCGGGTATCCGAGCGAATTGGAGTCGCCTTGTTGACTCCCAGCATTGCAATGACCCGCGAAGGTTGATCGGGATCGAGCCGCAGGCTGGTGACTTCACCGACGCGGATACCATTGAACAGAACATTGCCGCCGACCTGAAGACCTGACACTGAGCTGTCGAAGATCACGCGGTAGGCGACCTGCTGTTTCTTGCCGGACGAGTGGTGCAGCCAGAAGATGAAGCCGAACGCACCTGCGACCACGGCCAGCGTGAAAAATCCGATCAGTGCGTAGTGCGCTTTTCTCTCCATCATTCTACTCCGTCAGTTCACAGCCAATCGGCCCGCGCGTGCGCGCACACCATGGAAATAGGCTCTGAGCCATGGATGCTGCGACGCCAGCATCCTGTCCATGTCGCCCGCTTCGATGATCTTTCCGTCGCCGAGAACAGCGATCCGATCGCAGATCGTATGCAGGCTGTCGAGGTCATGGGTTACCATAAAAACCGCCATCGCCGAAGTCCGCTGCAAGGTCAGAATCAGCTGGTCGAAGTCGCCCGCACTGATCGGGTCGAGGCCCGACGTAGGTTCGTCAAGAAAGAGGATTTCCGGGTCAAGCGCCAGTGCCCGCGCCAAAGCGACGCGCTTGATCATGCCGCCGGAGAGTTCCGAAGGGTACTTTCGGTAGACATCTGGCTTCAGGCCGACCATTTCGAGCTTGGTGACGGCAATTTCGGTCATCAACCGGTCGGAAAGATTGAGATATTCGCGGATCGGGAACTCGACGTTTTCGCCGACCGTCAGCGAGGAGAATAGCGCGCCCTGCTGGAAGAGAATGCCCCAGCGCCGCTCGATCTCCTGCCGCTGCAATTCGCCGGCCTCGTCGAGATTTACGCCGAGGACATCGATGCGGCCCTGCGTCTTCGGCAGCAGCCCCAATATCGTACGGGTGAGTACGGACTTGCCCGCACCCGAAGCGCCGACGAAGCCGAGGATTTCGCCGCGGAATACGTCGAGTGTCACGCCATTGAGGATGCGGTGGCCTTTGAGATCGACGACAAGATCGTGCACCTCGATCGCCGGTGTGTGAGCCGTTGCCATGTCACATTCCGATTGAGGCAAAGAACATGGCGAAGAAGCCGTCGAGTACAATGACCAGGAAAATCGACTTCACTACCGAATTGGTGGTCTGCTCGCCGAGCGACTCAGCGCTGCCCTGGACCTGCAAGCCCTCGACGCAGGCAACCACTCCGATGACAAGCGCCATGAACGGCGCCTTGATCATGCCGACCTCGAACGTCGTGCCAGAAACCGCCTCGCGCAGACGCGTCAGGAAAATTTCCGGCGGAATACCGCCGTAGAGCCAGGATACCAGCCCGCCGCCATAAAGCGCTGCCATCGAGCCGAGGAAGGTGAGGATCGGCACCGCGATCACCAACGCCAGGATGCGCGGGAGGATTAGGACTTCCACTGGATCGAAACCCATCGTGCGCAACGCGTCGACCTCCTCGCGCATGCGCATGGCTCCGAGTTCCGCCGTGTACGAGCTTCCCGATCGGCCGGCAACCATAACGCAGACGATGAGCACGCCGACTTCGCGCAACACCAGCACGCCTACCATGTCGATCACATAGATGTCGGCGCCAAATTTACGAAAATGAAAGATGCCTTGCTGCGCGAGAATGGCGCCGATCAGCAGGGTAATCAGCAGGATGATCGGTACCGCGCGCCAGCCGACGCGCTCGAGCTGATGGACCATCGACGTAAAGCGAAATGTCGACGGCTTCAAGATCACGCGCTTGAGCGCAGCGAGCAGCGAGCCCATCATCTGCGCGAACAAGACGAGGTCGCTGCCCACCGCAGCCATGGTAATGCCGACGCTTTCCAGAGTCGCAATGATGCTGTTGGGATGTAGAGGCGGTGGCGCCAGTTGCTGTGTACCAGCGTGCACCTTTTCGAAGAGACCGCGATAGTCCTCGCGCAAGCCAATCAGTCGGGCGTCGCGTCCCTGATTCTTCCAGCTGCGCAGCGCGCGCTCGATCAACCACGCGCCATAAGTATCCAGGTAGTCGATGCGCGTGAGATTGACGGCAATGCTGCGAGCGTTAATGCCGCGTATGGCCGCGTCAACTTGTGGCTCGATTGCGCGTGCATATTCCGCCGTCCATGAGCCAGCAGCGCTGAGTTCGATCCGATCGCCTTGCGTCTGGCCGCTGAGCAAGATCCCTGCCGTCACCGAGCCACTCCTTCGTCCACGCAACAGTCTCGCGCGCCTGCGCATGACGCTTCGCAGGCCGACGAGCCGAGGCTATACTTGATGCGTTGCGGCGGGACTTTGCGGTTTAGCCGCCGGCCGATCGGCAAGCGATGGCCGCAATTCAAGGGCCCCACTGAGCGCAATCTCGCCCCGCCCGTAATACCGGGAAAAGTTAACAAATCGGTCGCTATCGTTAAACGTCCATTAACAAACTAGGTTAATTGAAGGTAATCCAAAGTTCCACTCGATTAGAAGGCCTTGGCGGGCGCGCAATCGCACGCCTAGCAGGCGGAAACGCCTACGCAATTGGCGTTCGCGTCATTGACCGCGAACAAGCTCTCCACCACTGGCCGCCGCGCAGCTTTGATCGGCGGGATCGACAAGACCTCCATGTAAACGGTGCCCATTCCCTGCAGACCAAGCAGCGTGCCCGCGCCGAGACTCAAATCAAGGTCACGGTTGGGTGCGAAGGGCCCCCGATCATTGATCGTCACGTTGATCGAACGGTGATTCTTCGGATTCGATACGCGGATCAATGTCCCGATGGGCAGTGTTTTGTGCGCGGCGTGCCAGCCGATCGGATTGAAGCTCTTGCCGGTCGAAACCAGCTTGTCCTCCCAGTACATCGACGCCACAACCCACTCGCCGGCCTGAATTCTATCGAAGGTGTTTTCACTCGACACACTGATCAAAGGGATTACGGACAACACGCCCCCGCACCCCAGAAGCAGGGCGGTGCGCGTCAGCTTGCGTTTGATCCACGCTGAAAGTTGTTTCTTATCGATCAGCTTCATCGATTTGATTCGACAATCGATTTACACCAAAACCCCGACACGGCGTCGCGCTGACCGAGAGCGAGCCGCGGACTAAACGGCGCCTTTATCGATTTGTTCCCTAAAGCATCAAAAATGCGGCAGTTGTGTGATGTCTCAGCTGCGCTCGCGCAGCGGAGCAATTGACAATTCGCCGGCAAGCTTGTCGAGCTGTGCGAGCAGCTCGGGTGTGAGCGGTAATCCGTTGCGCAGGCGGTCAGCGCGGCGATGGGCGCGTTGTTCGCCGGGCAAACGTACTGTATGGCCGGGCAATGCTTTTGAGTTGCGCAGTCCTTGGATGTGCCGATCAACTTCGGCCTTGAATTTGTCAATCGGCTGGAAACGGCTCGGGTCAAGCGCGACCACGAATTGGCCGGTATTCGTAATCCTGTCCGGCTCAGCGTTGAAATCGACGCAGTCACGACCGAATAGCGCACCGTTGAGGGTGCCGGCGAGCAGACCGAGCGTGAGCGCGAGGCCCGCACCTTTGTATCCGGCCATCGGCAGCAGCAGCGCTTCAACGCTCTTATGCGGGTCGATCACGGCCGCGCCGGTCTTGGGATCGATCATCCAATCATTACACAGTGGCTTGTTCTGCAAACGGTGGTTCTTGATAGTGCCGTAGGATACGATCGAAGTTGCGATGTCGAGCACGACCGGTGGTTCCTTTCCGGCGGGAATCGCGATCGCCAGCGGGTTGGTCCCAAGCAGCGGCTCGGCGCCGCCCGCAAGCGGCATGTGGTTGGCGTTGGCCACCGCCGAATAGAGGCCGACCATGTCGGCCTCTAATGGAAGCGCGGCGTAAACACCGGCAGCGCCTGCATGGCCCGACATGCGGCAGCCAACCCAGGCAACCCCGCATTCACGTGCAAGCTCGATGGCAGTTTCCGCCGCGCGTGCGACCACCAGATGGCCCATGCCATTGTCGCCGTCGACAAGTGCGGTCGCCGGTGCCGTGCGCTTCATCACAATATTCGGGCGGGGATTGGTCGAGCCGAGCTTGAGCCGCTGCACGTATTGCGGCAACCGAAACACGCCGTGCGCGTCGGCGCCGATCAAGTCGGCCTCAAGCATCAGCCCGGCGATTTTGGCAGCATCGTTTGCCGGAACGCCGGCCTTGATCAATGCGTCGACGATCAAAGCGGTAGCGGCAGTCGTCGGAATGCGCGCGGCTCGCGCGGTCTGGATGTTCATGGTTTCCCCGCCAGCAGCGCTTCTGCGCGCGTCCCCAAAATCGTAGCCTTGTCGGTATCGGATATCTTCAACCCGCGAACGTGCTTCACGCAATCCAGCATGCCCATATCGTAAGGATAGTCGCTTCCCAGCATGACACGATCAGCACCAACGTGGCCGATCATGAATTCCAGCACCGGCGCCGAATGCAGAATGGTGTCGTAGTAGAAGCGTCTGGCAATGTCGACCGGCTGCTTGCCGATATTTTTCTTCGGCTCCGGCCGCACCTGCCAGCCGTGCTCCCAGCGCGCCGCTTGGTAGGGCGTGAAGCCGCCGCCGTGCGCCAGAACAATTGTGAGCTTCGGATGGCGATCGAGCACGCCACCGAAATAGAGGCACGCCGCACCGATGGTGGTGTCGAGCGGATTGCCAATCAGATTATTCAGATAATACGACTTCATCCGCTCGGCGCCGGCCACGTTGTTGGGATGGATGAATACGAATGCGCCAAGCTGTTCGGCCGTGGCCCACAGCGGCTCGAAACTCGGATCGTCGAGATTTTTGCCCATGATGTTTGAGGCAATCATGGTTCCGCGCAGACCGAGTCTGGTCATAGCGCGCTTGAGCTCATCGGCGGCCTTTTCCGGAGCCTGCATGGGCAAGGTGGCGATTCCCGTGAATCGCTGCGGATTTTCTTTCACCAGCTTCGCGATCTGCTCGTTCTGGATTGCTGCTGTGGCAACGCCGAGCGCGGCTTCCTGATTGTAAAGATAGGTCTGCGGGGTAGCTGATAGCACCTGCACATCCACGCCGACCTCATCCATATCGCGCAGGCGGTGCGCGATATCAAAGCCGCCGCGCGGATAGGGCCGGTAGGCAACGCCGCCCACATCGAGCGTCGCCGAGGCGTCATCGATCGGGGTGATAGTCACCGGCACCTTCGGTGCTTCCTTGCGCAGCAAAGCCGCGGTTTCCTCGGTCAGCACATGGGTATGAGTATCGATTGTTCGCATTTTGCTCATTTTCAGCACCCGAAAGACGCCGCGCCACGCGACAGGATGGAACTGACTGCCGCAGCGTCGGCGCGGACGCAAGCCCCTGTTGCAGCTTCATCTTTGGGCTATAAACAAGACCCCATCCTCCGAACGTCGGACCTCCATGACGACCAGCCCCGCCACCCGCAGCAAGAATGAACCGCGCGTGGAGGACGACGCCCTCGTGCGCGGTGCCGGCCGTTTCATGGATGACCCGCGCCTGCCCAACACAGCCTACGCAGCGTTTGTCCGCTCGCCGCACGCGCACGCACGCGTCATTTCGGTGAAAACCGACGAAGCGCGCAAGGCGAAGAAGGTTTTGGCGGTGCTCACCGCCGCAGACATGAAGGCGGCCAATGTGGGCAGCGTGTCGCGGCACCCGCCAGCGGCGGGCCGCGGCGGCGCTAAGATGATCATGCCGTTTCGGCCCTCGCTCGCCGGCGAGAAGGTGATGCATGTCGGCGAACCGGTGGCGCTGGTCGTGGCCGAGACTGCCGCCGCCGCGCAGGATGCTGCCGACCTCGTGCAGGTTGAATACGAGGAATTGCCGGTGGTCATCAATCTGCGCGACGCCATGAAAAAGGGCGGCACGCAGCTTCATGCCGAAGCACCCGGCAACCTCTGCATCGATTGGCCCGGCCCGGCTGAAGATGAAAAGAACGAACGCGAGGTTGCCGAGATCATCGCCAAGGCGCCGCATGTCGCCAAGGTCAGCGTGACCAATCAACGCATGGTGGTCGCTTCCATGGAGACGCGCGGGGCAACCGGCGTCTACGACAAGGCCAGCGACAGCTATACGCTGCACGTTTGCTCGCAAGGCGCTGACTCGCTGCGCAATCAGACCGCTGCGGTCATGGGCGTACCGCCCGAAAAATTGCGGGTGATTACCGAAGATGTCGGCGGTGCGTTTGGCATGAAGACGCCGCCCTACCCGGAATATCCGGCGCTGCTGATCGCCGCACGCCAGCTTGGACAGCCTGTGCAGTGGCAATCGACCCGCTCGGAAGCCTTCCTCACTGACACACAGGCACGCGATACGCTGACGCACGCCGAGCTTGCGCTCGACGAGAAGGGAAAATTTCTCGCGCTAAGGATGAAGCACCTGTGCAACCAGGGTGCCTATGTCAGTACGGCCGGCGTCAACATCAACACCAACAATTTCGCGCGCTGCCTGCCGGGCATGTACCGGATTCCGAAAATCGATGTTTCAGTCGCCTGCTATTTCAGCAACACAACCCCGATTGGTCCCTATCGCGGCGCGGGCCGGCCGGAAGCGAATTACGCGCTTGAACGGGTGGTCGAGGAGGCCGCCCGCGTCACCGGGATAAGTCCCGTTCGGCTGCGCAAGAAGAATCTTATCCCGCCGTCGGCAATGCCATTCAAGACACCGATCAATACGTATGACAGCGGTGATTTCCCGGCAATCATGGACAGGGCGCTGGAGCTGTCCGATTTCGACAATTTCAGTAAGCGCCGGCGTGAGTCGGCGCGGCGCAAGAAGCTGCGCGGCATCGGTGTATCCTGCATGCTGGAGCACGCCGGCGCGTTGCCCATGGAACAAGCCTCGATCTCGTTTCCCGGTGGCGATCAGATCATCCTTGGCTGCAACGTCCAGTCGACCGGCCAGAGTCACGCCACCGTTTTCCCGCGGCTGCTCGCCGGCAAGCTCAGCATCGACCCGGCGAAGATCCAGCACCGCCATGGCGACACAGCGCAGGGGCTCACGGGATTCGCTTCGGTCGGTTCGCGCTCTGCCATGTGTGCGGGCAGCGCCATCGTGCGCACCGCGGATGTGATGCTGGCCAAGGGCAAGAAGGTCGCCTCTGCACTGCTGGAAGCGTCCGAGTCCGATATTCAATACCGCGGGGGAAACTTCGAGGTTGTCGGCACCGACCGCACGATTTCATTGTTCGAAACCGCACGCCGCGCGAAGGAAATGGGTGAAAGCCTCGACACCAAGGAAAAGGCCGAAGCGCCGCTGACATTCCCGAACGGCTGCCATATTGCCGAGGTGGAAATCGATCCCGATACCGGCGCGGTCGATCTCGTGACTTACACGGCCGTCGACGATCCGGGTGTGATGCTCGATCCGGTGGTCGTGGAGGGCCAGGTGCAGGGGTCGATCGCCAACGGGCTGGGGCAGGCGCTTACGGAAAACGCCATGTACGATGCGGGCAGTGGCCAACTCGTGAGCGGATCATTTATGGACTACAGCATGCCGCGCGCCCACACGATGCCGATCGAATTGCGCGAAGCGGTGCATTCGGTGCCGGCGACCAGCAATCCGCTCGGCGTCAAAGGCACCGGCGAGGCCGGTACCACGGCGGCAATCGCGGCGGTCATGAACGCCATCGCCAACGCGATCCCCAATGGTGCCGCCAACCACATGGACATGCCGGCCACTGCGGCGAAGGTGTGGGAGGCGTGCCGGAAGGGGATGGCGGGCAAGTAGCCAAGTCTATCGCGGCCTCATGGCAAGGAGCCGTGCGAGGCACGGCGTCGCGAACCATGTGGCCGTCCCATCCTTCGAGACGTGGGGTTCGCCGCCCGTCGGGATGAGGCGGGAACGGAGCTACGGTCTACGCCTGCGAAATGAACTTGATGTTCATGTACGCCTGCAGGCCCTCGATACCACCCTCGGAGCCGTAACCTGACTCCTTGACGCCACCGAAGGGTGTTTCAGGCGTCGAAATGGCGACGCTGTTGACGCCCACCATGCCGGACTGAAGCGCATCGCTGATCGCCGAGGCATTCTTCTCCGATGTCGTGAAGGCGTAGGCAGCAAGACCGAACTGCAGCGAATTGGCGCGCTCGACCACTTCGTCAAAGGTTTTGAACGGCACAATCGGCGCAACCGGGCCGAACGGCTCCTCCGTCATTATCTTGGAATCGTCGGGCACATCGGTGACGACGGTCGGCTGATAGAAGAAGCCCTGATTGCCATGGCGCGAGCCGCCGGTGACGACCTTGCCGCCACGGTCCTTGGCGTCGTTGACAAAGCTCTCCATGGCGTCAAGCCGGCGCGGATTGGCGAGTGGACCCAGCGTGATGCCCTTCTCCAGCCCGTCGCCCAGTTTCAGACCCTTGGCATACTCGGTGAAGCGAGCGAGAAATTTGTTGTAGTTCTTTTCCTGCACGTAGAAACGCGTCGGCGAGATACAGACCTGGCCGGCGTTGCGATACTTGAACGCCGCAATGGTGTCGGCGGTCTTCTCGGGATCGGCATCGTCGAACACGACGACCGGCGAGTGCCCGCCAAGCTCCATGGTCGCTTTTTTCATGCCCTTGGCGGCAAGGCCAGCCAGGTGCTTGCCCACGGGCACAGATCCGGTGAAGGAGATCTTCTTGACCGCCTTCTTCGGAATCAGATGCTCTGACACTTCTGCCGGCACGCCGAAAACAAGATTGAGCACGCCCGCCGGCAAGCCGGCATCGGCAAAGCACTTCACCAGCTCGACGCAGCCGCCAGGTGTCTCTTCGGAAGCCTTGATGATGATCGAGCAACCGGCCGCAAGCGCGCCAGCAATTTTTCTCACCGGGGTGAGTGTCGGGAAATTCCACGGCGTAAACGCCGCAACAATGCCAACCGGCTCCTGCACGACGAGCTGGCGCACGCCCTTTTGACGGCCCGGGATCACGCGCCCATAGGTACGGCGGCCTTCCTCGGCATACCAATCAATGATGTCGGCGCTGGTGAGCACTTCGGCGCGCGACTCGACATAAACCTTGCCCTGTTCCTGGGTCATCACCTTCGAAACGTGATCAAAACGCTCGCGCAGGAGATCGGCCGCCTTGCGCATGATCTTGGAGCGGTCATAGGCCGAGGTTGCCTTCCACGCGGCAAAGCCCTTTTCGGCGGCGGCCAGCGCCGCGTCGAGATCGGCTTTGCTGGCATGCGGCAGATGCGCCAGGGTTTTGCCGGTCGCCGGATTGATGACATCCTCGCCCTTGCGGCCTTCGCCGTTGAGCCATTTGCCGTCGATGTAAAGAGCAAGGTCGGAATACATAGGAAACCTCATCGTTACAGGAGCACTTTGACCTGGGCTTGGATTAGCACTTTCGCAGAGAAGCGGCCACCACCTTGCCGGACGATCGCGGCATGACCGCTATGAACCCAGATAGCCGCCGCCGCTGACATGGATCGTCTGGCCGGTCACATAACGCCCGCCAGGACCGCATAAATAACGCACCATGGCGGCAACGTCCTCAGGCTTGCCGCGCGTCCCGGTGATTGTGCCGTGGGTCAGATGATGGGCCGGCGTCGGAGACGACGCAGGCCGTGTCGTATCGATCGCTCCCGGCACAATACAATTTGCGGTGATCTTGTCCGTCGCCAGATCGTGAGCAAGCGCGCGGGAAAATCCGACCAGCGCGGACTTCGCCGTTATCACGTGCGCGCGATCCTTTGATCCGATATGCGCGCTCATGCCACCGATATTGATGATGGTGCCGCCGTTTTTTTTCAGTGCCGGCAGGCACGCGTGCACGCAGCGAAAACTTCCATCGAGAATGACGCCCATAACTTCACGCCAATCGGCGTAGCTCATCTGATCGATCGGCTTTTCCCGCCGGAGCGCGGCATTGTTGACCAGAATGTCGATACGGCCGAAACGCTTTAGCGCGACGTCGGCGAGCATGGCGGGGGTCTTTTCATCGGCAACATCGCCGATTACAGCCGTCGCTTTACCGCCGGCCGATTCGATTTCGCGCACAACACTGTCGGCTTCGGCTTTGTTCGACCGCACATTGACCACGACCGATGCGCCCGCCTGTGCCAGGACGAGCGCGATTGCCCGTCCGATATTGCGTCCGGAACCGGTCACGATGGCAACCTTGCCGGTCAATTCCTTGGTGTCTGCCATGTTTTTTACTATCCCCGTAAGAAAGCCAGATCGATTTTGCCGTCATAAAGCTTTGCCAGCTGCTTGAGCGCTGCGGTGCCGCGGTTTTCATCCCAGCCGCCGTGACGAATATTGAGCGCGAATTTCTCCTCGATGTCCGCGCGTGTGAGCGGCTCGTGTGCCCCGCCACGAAAATGCGGCTGCCGCTCCTCGATCACGCTGCCATCGTTAAGCACGGCGCGAATGTGCCCGGTAAAATTGTTGGGATAGGAATTTTTTGGATCGATTACGTAGCGCACTTTCGACGATAGCGAGAGCACGTCGTTGTCACGCACGGCCTTTTCGGTGAAAGCATCGAGCCCGACACCACCGCGGACAAAGCCGGTCGCAAGCAGGAAGGGCGTGGAAAACTTCGCCGCATAACCGTTGGGCGGACGTTGCTTGTCGGCAAGCGGCTCCCATAACCGGTGCACGGTACCTTCAGCCACCTCGCAGATCAGTTCCTTGACTTGATCCGGTTTGATGCCCCGCGCAGCGAGCCGTTTGGCGCAGTCGATATAAGGATGCGCCATGGTCCCGCACGGATATGGCTTGAATGCCAAAGTCTCAGTCACCCAGCGCGAACCGAAATCGCCGATAAGCGCTGCATAGTCGCCTTGCGTGGTGTGGGCGAAGCCGTGGAACAGGCCATGCACGCCCTCAAAAACGGTGCGCGGCCCGAAGAACCCGCCACGCGCAAGCAACGCGGCGCGAATGCCGGATTGCGCGGCCCAGCCGGGGTGCAGCCGCTTCGTCCACGCGCCCTCGGCCAGGTATTCGATGATTCCTCCGGCAAAACTTGCGGCGATGCCGAGCGCATCGACGGTTTGCTTGGCGTTGAGGCCAAGCGCCGCGCTCACGCCCGCAGCGGCCCCCATCACGCCGAAAATGGCCGTCGGATGAAAGCCGGCCATGTGGACCGCCTTTGGTACCACCGTGCTGAGACGGCACATGACCTCGGTGCCCACCGCAACGCCAAGCAGAGCAGCGGGGCCATCCGGTTTGTGACGTTCACAGGCCGCCAAAACCGCCGGCACAATCACCGCGCCGGCATGGACCGGGCCGCCTTCAAACGTGTCGTCGAAATCCTCACCATGCGCAGCGGTGCCATTGATGAATGCGGCACTGGCCGCGCTGAACGTGCGCGCATGGCCAATGGCAGTGCATCGGCCCTCATCGTCGCAGCCGGCGAGCGCGCTCTTGATGTAGTCCTCGTTCCGCGCGGTCACGCAGAGTCCGACCACATCGATAAGCAGATCCTCGCATTTCCGGCGCACACCCGCCGGCAATCGCTCGGTATGTTGCGCCGTAATAGATCCGGCCAGTTGTTCGGCAACTGACGTATCGGGCAAACGAGCGCTCACAAGGGCACTTCCGTTACGCAGGCGCGGTCAACCGGCGCGCGCTGCCGAGCTTAACGCTGTTGGCAAGCGCCACAATGCCGAAGGTCAAGACCAGCATCAGCAGGCCGAGCACCGCGATGGCCGCAAGGTCGCCGCTCTCATTGAGATCGTAGATGAGCACCGACAGCACCTTGGTCTCGGAAGTGAACAACATAACCGCTGCCGAAAGTTCGCGGATGACGCCGACAAAGATGAAACACCATGTGGCAACGACGCTGGTGCGGAGCAGAGGAGCCGTGATCTGCGCAAGCGCGCGCAGGCGTGTGGCTCCGAGGATACGGCTGGCGTCTTCCAGTTCCGGGTGCACCGCCTTGAAAGCCGATTGCAGCTGCTGATAGGCCGCCGGCATGTTGAGCGTGACGAAGGCGATGAGCAGAATCCACAAGGTGCCGTAGAGCACGAAGGGCGGACGGGTATAGGTGAAGAACAAGCCGACACCGAGCACGATGCCGGGGATCGCCACAGGCGCAGTCGCGAGGAAACCCAGCACGCGGTAACCGGTAACGGCCTGCCGTGTGTGCACATAGGCAATCACCAGCGCAAGCACCGTGCCCGCGGTCGCGGCGAGCACGCCAAGAATGAACGTATTGCGCAGCGCGAGTTGCGTCGCCGATAG
>Ga0187776_10001342_pt1 | contig 12245 bp, 15 predicted proteins | sample 0216_BV02_MP12_2_FD_132426 | JGI IMG/M metagenome (GOLD analysis project Ga0187776, IMG submission 132426) | Tropical peat soil microbial communities from peatlands in Department of Meta, Colombia - 0216_BV02_MP12_20_MG | ecosystem: Environmental > Terrestrial > Soil > Wetlands > Peat | place...
AATTTTTTCAAGACTTCTTTAGAAACAATCTTCTTTTTTAACGCGTAACTGATTATCTCAGCTAATACCAACTCATCTACAAGAAATTGCACATAGTCTTCTTTGACATGCGTTATCTCCGTTCTCCCATACTTAGGATCATTGTAATATTCAACAGGGAGTTCTTGACCTGTAGTCTCTACGCAAAGGTTTCTAAGATCATTTATCTCAAATTCCTGTAACAGATTGTACTTTGACGGCAATTCTTTTTCAAATATCTTGTCTTCTTTTTCAAATTCTTGTTTTATTTTGGAGATCGCATCAAGCTGTTCTCTGTGTTTATCTCCACCAAATATCCTTCTAAAGTCCATTAGTCTTGTTTTTTTTGGAGAAATATATTTCAATGATTTGATTTACATGAGATTGTGTTGAATTAGGTGAAAAAGTAATGCCCTTTCAACAATATCCTATAACAGATGAGAGCTGATACCCCTACCGATATAGTAACAACTCCAATCAAAAGTGCCCAAAACTCAATTCCTTGCCATCCTGAATTAAAATCAAGGGAATTTACTAATTGATCTGCAGTAAATAAAATTATGATTCCTGTTGCAATTATCAATAGATCCAGGTTGTTGTTGCACCAATCAGTGAATCTTCGCTTGTGGATCCATATCATCTTGAAATTTCATCTCGTTGTTCCTAGTCATGAATATCTCCTGAATTACTTCGAATGTGATTGTAGACCTTTCTTCATCTTGACCATCATCTACAGACAAGTATGGCACTGTCATTGGGTAATTATATGGCAGATCATTGATAACCTTCACTTACAATTTGTGAGTAAATTTTATTTCTGAAGATCCTTTCCATTGCTGACTTTTGGATGGTACAGAAGACAGGCGATCTTGTGGTACGGGAATACTGTATATTTAGTATTTATAGTAGTAAATTGTACCCCTAACCGTGCCGCAAACAAAACCAATTGTGGATATAGTAAATGTTGTTGCCTCTGCCTCCGTTGATCAAAAAATAGATCTTGTCGAGATAACTAAGGTGTTTCCAGACGTGGAATATCATCCAGAACAATTTCCTGGGCTGGTCTTTAGATTAAAATCTCCAAAAACTGCAACACTAATCTTTAGTTCTGGTAAAATGGTGTGTACTGGATCCAAGTCAGAAGATGCTGCAGTTAATGCTGTAAGAACTGTTGTACAAAAACTTCGAAAAGGCAAGATAAAGATAAAAAATGATCCGGAGATAACAATTCAAAATATTGTTGCCTCTGTAAGCCTCGGAGGAAAAGTTCATTTGGAAAGAGCCGCACGAAGCCTTCCGCGAAGCATGTATGAACCTGAACAATTTCCTGGACTCATTCACAGGATGCTTGACCCGCGCTCTGTTGTACTGATATTTGCCTCGGGAAAACTGGTTTGTACTGGAACGAAAAAAGAGACTGAGGTATATCGGGCAGTTCATAACCTGCACACTCTTCTTGAAGAGAAGAAGCTAATGGAATACGAGTAATTTTACAAAAATCGATTTTAATTACTCTGATTTTGTTTTCTAGATGCTTTGTTGTAGATGTAGCTTCCTCCAAATGATATGGCCAAATTCAAAGCTAGAGCTATTACAGCTATGTATAATGCACCAAATGGAGTATTGAAAAGTGATGTGGTAAGCGCGCCAAAATTATTTGCTAACTCTGTCATGTAAATACCTGTTCCGATTCCTACGAGAAGGCCTATGATCAATGGTGTTTTCTTCAGTGCTTTAATGTACAACCCAAAAAACACTGCTGGTAGTATTTGTGCAATCAGGACTCCTCCTAGTAACTGTAATGATATTGAATATGTTGCTGGTACAACAAAAACAAATGCCAATGCTACAAATTTGAAAATTGTTGATGAGATCTTTGTTATTCTAATTTCTGAATTATTGGCAAGGTTTGGTTTGAATTCCTTGATTATATTACGTGTGAGCAAATTTGCTTGAGCCATTGCCATTATGGCAGCAGGTACGAGCCCGCCAACAAAAATTCCAAGTAACGCAATACCGGATAACCACCCAGGCATTGTAGATAGTATCAAAGACGGGACAACCAATATTCCGCGAGAACTTTCGGGAAAGCCAGAAAGAAAACTCATTGCCTGCGGAACTGCATAGACTAGAATTCCCATCAGGGCCAATACCGCAAGTCCCACACCATACAAGGGAAGCAGAGCAGTACTTCTCCTAAGCTTTTGAGCGCTCTCAGCACTCAACACACCGTTTATGGCATGTGGGTAAAGGTAAAGAGCTAGGGCACTTCCAAGTATTAGAGTACCATAGGCAGGTACTAACGAAGATGGCAAGGTCACATAATTTGGTTTTACATCCTTGAAGGCAGCTCCAAAACCGCCAATAGAAATTGGAACAACTACAATTACAGCTATTACAGTTATCCAGATCAGGATGTCTTTGAATACGGCCGTTAATGTCGCGCCGCGCAAACCGCTTGTATAGGTAAACGCAGCCAGAATTACAAACGCGATTAAGAGCGAAACTTCCTCAACAGTCTGTGCATTTACAGATCCAGCAAACATTACCGTTAGTACCGCTTGCATGCCAACTATCTGCAATGCTATGTAGGGCAATTCCGCAACAATTCCAGTAATTGCTATCATTATTGCCAAAGTTGGGCTGCTAAAACGATCTTTGACAAAATCTGATGCAGTAATGTATCCCTTCTCCCTTGAGAGCGTCCAAAGTCTAGGAACCGTTACAAGTGCAATACCAAAAGTTAGCATAACATATGGAATGGCAAAAAAATAAAGCGATCCTTTTGCAAAAACGCCTGATGGAATTGCAACAAAGCTATATGCTGTGTAAAGATCGGCTCCTATTAGAAAGAAGACCAATGTGGTTCCTAATTTTCTTCCAGCTAGTGACCATTCGTGAACATGATTGAGGTCTCCTCTTCTCCAGAATTTGCCATAAAAACCAAGTGCTATAAACAAAATGAAAAGGGATACAAATACAACGATTACATCTTGTCCAATCATGTGTCCTTTCCCTTCAAGTAAGTAAAAGCAATGTAGAAGCCAGCAGATGCAAATAACCATACTGTCTGAAACCAGTAGAAGAAAGGTATTCCAAAAAGTTCGGGCAAATCCCTGTTGTAAATTGGGACGCCAAGGTTAACAAATGAGGGTATTAAGATAAGTAATGCCAGTACAATGTACTTTCTATTGATATTCATACCCATGTTGAATTTAGTGTAAAAGATATAAGGTTTGAGAATTTATCCATGAAAATTATAATTTTACATATGCAAGATCAAAATTTATCAAAAGAGAAGATTATTACAGGTTGTTTAGACAATGATCGCCAAATGGATGATGAAGAATTACTTGATGAAATTTCTCAGCTTAGTCTATCCTATACATTACACGTTGATGGCAAGATCTTCAGTTTAGAGAACGTCTCTCTGACAAAATCTACAATTCCAGTGAGAAAACCAACTACTAGGGGTGGAGTCTACTTTACAGATACTACTGCATACAAAATAAAAGCGAATACTCATGATTTATCTATAATAGAACTTTTGCCAAAACTCATGCTTGGTCCAAATACAGAGTTTCGATCACTTGAGGTAAAAACTAACTTGGATCTAAATGGCACAAAAAAGGACATTACTTTGGTTACGCATGTTGCAAATACGGTGAACACGAAAAACATTGTAGTGCTAAATCTCATAGTAGATAAAATCAATTTAGTCTAAAATAAAAAAAATCAAAACCATCTTATAATGTAGATCCAAGTGTTGAATATGCGAAATTTTATTTTAATTCTACTAGTTATTGTTGCATCTGTTTCAACATTTTCTGCTTTTGGAGATGCTAATCCTAGTTTTGTCAATCCACTCACTATTAGTAAGGCAGGCGAAAACTCTACAGCACCTCAACTGATTATGTCAGGAAATAACATGTATGTTGGTTGGATTGACAATAATGCGAATAAATTCGATATATCTTTTGCAAAGAGTATAGATGGCGGCTCTTCCTTTGGCAACCCGATTAGTCTTGGAAATCCAAGCATGCAAGGTGCAGATCACCTAGATATTGCAGAATCTGATGGCAAAATATATGCAATCTGGCAATCGTTTTCATCCGGAGGCTCTGTCATCTATTTTTCGATGAGTACTGATGGAGGAAATACGTTTGGCTCTCCCGCTCAACTCAGCGAAGCGGGAAAAGATTCAGCCTTTCCACAAATCGCAGTATTTGGTACACATGTTTACGCTGTGTGGTTAGAGAGAACAACAGGAAACATTACAAATGTGATTTTCTCCAAGAGTGATGATAACGGTAACAGCTTTAGTAAACCAAATGTGCTCACTCATCATTCCGGAAACTCTGGCCTTCCACAAATTTTCGCAGATGCAAATGGCGTATCTCTCATATGGGAAGATAACAGTCTTGGAAATTTTGATGTCTTTTTTGCAAAGAGTACTGATGCGGGAAACACCTTTGGGGCTTTCACGAATGTAAGCAACGATACGGGGGAGTCAGGTACTCCTAGAATGATTGTTCTAGGAAAAGACATCAACATAGTTTGGATGGATAATGTGTCTGGCAACTATGACATTATGTTTTCAAAGAGTACAGACGGGGGTTCAACATTTCGTAAACCATTAGACATAAGCAAGAGCCAGAAAGATGCGGGATACCCAGAACTTGCAGTGTCTGGGAACAATGTCTATGTAACATGGACTAATACAATGGAAGGTAACAACTATGACGTTTTGTTTTCTAAAAGCAGTGATGGCGGACAAACGTTTACTGCTCCGATCAACATCAGCAATAATCTGGGTGCTTCTGGATGGCCACAAATTGCAGTTGCCGGGGATGTGTACGTGAGCTGGGTTGACAATACTTCTGGAAACTTTGATATCGATATAGCAAAAAGCATTGACGGTGGTAAGAGTTTCGAAACTCCAGTTAACATCAGTAATACTCAGAATGAATCTTGGTATAATAGAATGGCAGTTTCACCAAACACGGTTTACATGGTTTGGCAAGAGACAAATCAAGCAAACCATGACATAGTGTTTACAAAAAGTACCACATTTGTTCCAGAATTTGGTGCTGTTGTTCCAGTTGTACTTGTCATTGCAATATTGGTTATTGTCGTGATTTCTCAGAGATTGCCAATGAGAATACGCATTTAATTATTTTGTCTCAAGGAACTCGTTTAGGCTGCATTTGGTATATCTCATGTTTAAATCAACAAATGCGATCAATCTCTCGTCAAAACCCTTGACTGGCCTTATCAATGTGGTTGCAGTTTCACGACCTTTTGATGTAATACACGTGCAATAATATAACGGAATGAACGGATAACGACTCTTACTTTTATATTGAAATCAAAATCTAAAGTATTCGTGTTGGAGAAACTAGTGAAGGAATCTAAGGCACTTGAAAAGGCCATCGCAGGAGAAGATCTATCATACGAAGATGGCATGGAGCTAATGTCATACGATAATCTATACATGCTGGGAGCTTCAGCTGATTTGGTAAGACAAAAACTTGTAGGCAATACCGTAACTTTTGCTGCTTCTTACTATCTCAATTATACTAACGTTTGTGCCGCGAGTTGCCAAATGTGTGCATTTTACAGAAAAGGGGATGAAAGCGATGCATACACTCTAACTCCACAAGACATTGAAGCACGAGTTGGCAAAGCAAAGGAATTGGGAGCAACCGAGGTTCACATTGTGGGTGGGTTCCATCCTGAATTACCGTTGGAATATTATGAGGAAATGTTCAGAAACATAAAGAAAAACCATCCTGAGATGAACATAAAAGCACTAACTGCTGCGGAGATATTTTTCTTGTCAAAGCTAACAAAAAACTCTGTAAAAGAAGTATTAACCAGACTAAAAACTGCAGGTCTAGATACAATGCCCGGGGGAGGTGCAGAACTGTTTCATCCCGATATTAGAAACAAGATTGTACGTGGAAAATGCTCAGGACAAGAATGGCTTGACACTATAGAGCAAGCTCATAAGATGGGTATCAAGAGCAATGCCACAATGCTCTTTGGTCACATTGAAAAGCCAGAGCATATAATTGATCATTTGATAAAATTACGGGAGGTTCAAAAAAGAACAAAAGGTTTTCTGACCTTTATTCCGCTAAAATTCAGTCTTGAAAATACCGAACTTGAAAAGAAGGGGCTAGTAAAATCTGAGAGTCCATCTACTTATGATCTTCGAATTATAGCAGTCTCAAGACTGATGCTTGCAAGAGATCTAAACAACATATCAGTATACTGGGTGGCGCTTGGAAAAAAACTTGCACAGGTGGCACTCACATATGGAGGAAATGATATGGTTGGAACCGCCTTCTCAGAAGAGATTTATCGTGCAGCAGGCAAGGGTACAAACTCGTCCATCTTGGAGCTAGCAAATATGATAAAAGAAATTGGAAGAAAGGCAGCTCAACGAGATACTTTCTTTAACATCTTGAAAACCTTCTAGGTCTGTGCTGGTTTTTGAGTGATGGATTTTCCTACACCATCCTTTTGTCTACGCTTCAAACCTACACTTATTAGCACAATGAAAAATCCCAAACCAGCTAGCATGCCTGAGATATCTCTTAGGCCAATGCTCAAAGACTCTGCCTGATAGAAGGTGTTCAATTCATCTTGCGACATTCCGGGAGTAGCCATTGGTATGGTGTTGTTAAAATAAAACCAAACCAATCCACCAATTGCAAGCATGGTAACTCCTAATGCAAAAACCCGTTTGTCCATGTATCATTTGGTCTTTTCTCCTAATTAACCATTAATTAGAAAATACTTGCTGAGATTTGATATATCGCAGAAAATCTTATCTCTTAAAACCCAATGAGGGCTGCAGATATGCACTCGCATGTTAAATCTGAAAGTTTTGTAAGCCTGATACGTTATATCACTTTTAAACCCTCTAAGAAAAGTGTTTTTTGATGTTTGTAACCTCAATTTTTATCCAGTCACAAAATATCTTCCATGTTTGGTCATCGGTATCAGGCCATTGAAAAAATGTAAACATGACACCTGTTGATTTTTCTGAAAACGATATCACTCTTAGGTAAGCAGGCCGCATTTGTTGTTCTGTGGGTCCTGCATAAATGTCAACTAGCCCTGCCTCGTTGTTTGTGTCAAATCTCAAAAAGACCTCGCCTATTGGCGTGACTGCTTTGTATTTTCCCTCGGATGTGATTAATTTTTGGACAAACTTTGTGCTCCATTTGGGGAGGTTTTCAATGTTTGATAAAAATTGGAAGACTTCATCTTTTGGAACAGATATGACACATGTCTCTGTAACTGAGTTCATTGTTTTGGCTTGTTTGCTGTTTTAATTAAATTAGTCTCTTATCTAGATCTGTAAGACCTGTTTGTATCATGATACTGCTTTTGTGCTATATGTGGTAAAAGTAAATTCAACAATGAACCGTAAAGTTTGGCACAATCATTGAGCGCAATCTTGCTGAAAATAAAAAACCTGCAACTTGTGCAGTATGCCTGCCCTACACCTAGTGTATTCCTTTCTACCAATCTAAAGTAGGATCTCCGGAGAACATGTTTTGAAGGTGCGAGACAATGTCTTGGGTTCCTCCGTCAGGTCCCCAAGTTATCAATAGCATGTACTTGTTTCCAAGAGGCATTGTCATTCTTCTTAGATGCTCATAGACTGCAAGAACATACTTTCCCTTTCCTATCTTTGGTTCAAACTTGGCTCTTGTCTTCCAGGCATTTACTGCATAACGAAGTGTTTCTTTGTGTTCTTCGTCATTAAGTATTGGCGTGATTCCTTCTCGAATCACCGTCCCAACCTCCTTGCCCTCCATATCACATATCGTAGCATATCTGATGTGATGATCTGTCTTCATAACATTGTCCAATATCTTTTGAATAGACATACGATCTAATGGTGAAAGAATTAGAAAAAGGTATGGCAATGTTTGCTCACGACGAATGTACAGTTAACTACAAAATAATGTCTTTAACAATAAAGACGCACAAGAGTTCATCAGAAATACAGTGTATTATATCACATGGAAGAGAAGACCTCGAAAGACAAGAAAAGCATTGAAAAACTAGAGATCGATGCCTTTGAGCTTTTAGAGGGAAAAATGAATGATGCCGCAATAAACCGATTGCATAAACAGATAGTTTCCCACTAGTATACAATCATCAAAATACGATGATGATGTCTCTATTTTAAATAATGAACATCGATTAGAAAAACCTTCATCAAAAAGTTCTACTAAAAACTAATCTGTATGGAATCAAGATTTTACACAGCAAATTTGAGCTCAAACTCTGAAACAAATCCCTTCTCCAATCCAAACTTGAAGAGAGTTCGGATGGAATGTTCTCCAAGTAGCCCCATGTCAATTGTAATGTCGTTAACATACATGCGAACAAATTTTTCAATGATTTCCTTTGGTTGCCCTCTGCCATACTGCATGGAATAATCTAACGCTTCACTTACACGGGCCATGCCATATACAATTGATTCTCGGAAAAACGCGTCAAACTTTTTTATCATGTCTTCTCCAAACTTGTCGCTCATCACATTAACGCCAAGTGGAACGGGAAGCCCTCCAGTATTGTCGCGCCACCATTCGCCGACATCGAGTAATTTCATGAGGTTTTTCTGGTCGTATGTTATTTGGGTCTCATGAATTACCAATCCTGCATCCACCTCGCCTTTTGATACGGCATCAGGAATATCACTGAACTTCATCTCAGTATAATTGTACTTGCCTATCATCAACTGTAACAACAAAAACGCAGATGTAAGCTTGCCCGGAACTGCAATTTTTGCACGTTTTATCTCATCTGGTGTTAGTTTCTTCTTCGATATTACAATAGGTCCATATCCTTTTCCAAAACTTCCACCACTTCGCAGTATTGTGTAATCGTTGACATATGCACAAGCGTGAGCAGACAAAGCAGTGACATCAAGCTCGTGGTTTAGCGCTCGCTTGTTTAGAGCCTCTATGTCTTCTACAATATGTGTTACAGTAAAATCTGGAGATACAACCTTTCCAGTCAACATTCCATAAAACATGAAAGCGTCATCCGCATCAGGCGTGTGGCCTATTGTAATTTCCATAAAGTTGATTTTTATCTCTATTATAAATATCAAAGTCATGTCTACGATTGCAGCTTATGAAAAAGAGATAACTATGCAGCTAGAGTATATTCAAAACTTCAAGCCGCAACAAATGCTGTCTAGTATCAAACAAAAGAAAACAATCTTTTGTGGAACTGGTGACTCGTATGCCTCTGCTCTTCTAGCCGAAGTGTTTTCACAATTTCGGGCAAAGGCACATGATCCACTGGATCTTTTAAAAAACAAAAATCTTGTAAAAAACCATGACTTGTATCTTATTTCAATTTCAGGTAATACAATATCCAATATTAGGCTTGGAAGACTAGCAAAAAATTCTACTGCAGTAACAGCAAACGGTAGCAGCAGATTAGGGCAAGCTTGCAAAAAAGTCATACAATTGTCATTTAAAAATACCGGAATCCAGACATCGGGCAGCATTAGCTTTCTAGCCAGTGCTCTAACCTGTATGTCGCTTGTCTCACCATGCCGAATCCGAGACGCCTTGAAGATATTTGAGCATGCTAAAAAGATATCTCAGAAGATATCACTTCATGGCAAGGTCTACATATTAGGCAACCTGCATACTTTTCCAATTGCATTCTTTTTTGCAGCCAAACTTCATGAGGTGTTGGGAATCGATGCGCACTATGAAAGAATAGAACAGTTCTCCCATGCAGGACTCTTTGCTACAAAAAGAGGCGATACTGTAATCTTACTTGAGAAGAAAAATTCACACAATGAAAAACTATTAAAATACTTGCAAAGTTGTAAATTAAATGCACTTAGAATTGATCCTCCAAAGACAAACCTATTAGGCAAAGTTTTGTTTTTTATTTTTACCTCCGAGCTTGTCACACTGTATACTGCAAAGAGGAAAAATAAAAAAGAATGTTATTTCATTGAAGCTAAACAGTTGAAAGATGTAAGTTCTTCCATGATATACTGATCTGTTGTACAATTCTTCTAAACGTTTAATAGGCGTTTGAAAAGGATTTTAGCTAAAATATGAAATTCAAAGCAACGGAACAGATTCTAAAAATTATTGGAGACAAAAAGCACATCCGAAACTTTGGAGTAATTGCTCACGTAGATCACGGCAAGACTACAATGTCTGATAGCCTTTTAGCATCAAGTGGAATCATCAGTCCTTCTGTTGCAGGCCAAGCACTTGCGCTAGATTCGATGAAGTTAGAGCAAGACAGGCAGATGACAATTGTTCAGGCAAACGTTACACTACTTTACGAAAAAGATAATCAAGAATATGTAATTAACATGATTGATACTCCAGGCCACATTGACTTTACAGGTCGTGTCACTCGAAGTCTTCGAGCAATTGATGGCGCAGTTGTAGTATCAGACTCTGTCGAAGGCATAATGACGCAGACTGAGACCGTAACACGACAGGCCTTGGAGGAAAGAGTGAGACCTGTCTTGTATATCAATAAGATAGATCGTCTCATCAAAGAGCTTAGATTGCCACCAGAGAAGATGCAAGAGTGGCTGCTTGAGATTATTACCAATTTTAACCGTCTGGTGGATATCTACGCCGAGCCTGAATACAAGGAGAAATGGAAGGTATCAATCCAGGACGGAAGCGTTTCATTTGGTTCTGCAAAAGACAAATGGGGATTTAATGCTGACGTAATGAAGACAAAAGGGATCTCATTCAAAGACATCTATGCCGCATATTCTGAAGGTGGTGACGTTAAGGCACTTGCTGAAAAGGCTCCATTGTATGATGCTGTACTTGGAATGGTTGTAAAACATCATCCAAATCCTGCTGACGCACAAAAGTATAGGATTCCTAAAATCTGGAAGGGTGATCTAGACTCTGACATTGGAAAAGCTTTGCTAAATTGTGATGATAACGGTCCAGCCGTCATGATGATTGTAAACATGACAGTTGATCCAGCTGCAGGTCCAGTGGCAATAGGGCGATTATTTTCTGGCAAGATAAAAGATGGTGACAGAATACACATCATTGATACAAAACGAGAAGGAAGAATACAATCTGTTAATTTTTTCATGGGAAATCAGAGAGAGATGGTTGGCGAGCTTGCAGCTGGAAACATACCAGCTCTTCTTGGATTGGAACATGCAAGAGCAGGTCAGACCATATCCACAGTACCCGGTGTACACACATTTGAAGGGATCCAGTATGTTTCAGAACCCGTGGTGCAAATAGCTGTCGAACCAAAACATCCAAAAGACTTGCCAAAACTTGTAGAAGCATTAAACAGAATTACTATTGAAGACCCCAACTTGCAGGTAAAAATTAACGAGGAAAGTGGCGAAACTGTGATTGCTGGTATGGGTGTGCTTCATCTTGAAATTGCAACTGCCCTTATTGCTGATGCTAAAGTAGAGATAGTTACGTCACAACCATTGATCAACTATAGAGAAACAATTCGTGGCTCTGCAGGTCCAGTGATGTCCAAGTCTCCAAACAGACACAACAAGATATTCATGAAAGTAGAACCGCTTGATGAGAAAGTAGCTGAGATGATAAGAAATGGAACGCTAAACGAATACAAAGACAAGAAGGAGGTTGCGGAGATATTGAAAGGAGCTGGATGGGATAAGGATGACGCAAAACGTGTTATGCGATTTGATACAAGAGGAAATGTGATGGTAGATGGCACTAAAGGTGTCCAGTTTGTTCAAGAATCTACCGATTCGATATTGTCAGGCTTTGAGGACTCTATGAAAGAAGGCCCGCTTGCTAGAGAGCAAGTGAGAGGATGTAAGTTTACATTCCATCACTTTGTCCCACACGAGGATCCAGCACACAGAGGTCTTTCACAGCTAGGGCCTGCTTCACGACGAGCTTGTATGGGCGCAATGTTGCTTGCACAGCCTGTCTTGCTAGAGCCCACACTTGGAATTGAGGTTAGAGTTCCTCAGGAGCTTATTGGAAATGTTGCAGGTGTGATATCGGGAAAAAGAGGAAAGGTGTTAAACATGGAGCAGAAGGGTGTGGTAAATATCATTACAGGTGAGCTTCCGGCATCGGAGACATTTGACTTGTCAGAGATAATGCGAGGCCAGACAGCTGGAAAGGCAATGTGGAACACGCATTTCAAAGCATGGACTCCAGTTCCAAATTCCATTTTAGCAA
>Ga0187776_10001343_pt1 | contig 12242 bp, 10 predicted proteins | sample 0216_BV02_MP12_2_FD_132426 | JGI IMG/M metagenome (GOLD analysis project Ga0187776, IMG submission 132426) | Tropical peat soil microbial communities from peatlands in Department of Meta, Colombia - 0216_BV02_MP12_20_MG | ecosystem: Environmental > Terrestrial > Soil > Wetlands > Peat | place...
ACAGTGCTAGCTTTTCGTGATCTGCGCGATGCCGGGCAGGCGCCCGAGCAGGTTGCCGGTGACGCCGCCGTCCACCACGAGATCGTGTCCGTTCACGTACCGCGCGTCGGGACCGAGCAGGAACGCGATCACGTCGGCCATGTCCTCCGGCGTGGCCACGCGCCCGATCGGCACCAGCGCGTCGCGGGCGGCCGTGACGGCTGGATCGGCGTACACCTTCTCGGTCATTCCCGTGCGGACCATGCCGGGCGAGAGGCTGTTGACGCGAATACCGTCTCGCCCGAACTCCTGCGCGAGCACCGCGACCAGCATGATCACGGCGGCCTTGCTCGGTCCGTACGGGCCGAGGTTGGCGTGCGCGTTCGTGCCGGACATCGAGCCGACTGCGACGATCGCGCCCTTCGACGCGGCGAGGGCGTCGTGGGCGGCCTTGGCGAGCAGCCAGGTCGCCCGCGTGTTCACGGCGAACATCCGATCCCAGTCCTCCACCGCATAGCTCAACAGCGGCCCGGGGCGGTTCACCCCGGCATTGCTCACTAGGCCGTCGAGCCCGCCGAAGCGCGCGATGGCCTCCGCGATCCCGCGCCCGGGGGCGTCCACGGTGGCCATGTCGCCGTGAAGCGGCACGGCCCCCGCGCCGAGATCGCCCAGTTCCTTCACGAGCGAGTCGAGGGCCACGGAGGGGCCGAGGTCCACCGCTGCGATCTGAGCCTTGCGTCCCGCGGCCCTGGCGTCGCGAGCCAGGCGCAGGCAGGTGGCCCGCCCGATCCCGCTCGCGGCTCCCGTCACCAGGGCGCGCACGGGCTCACGCTCCCGTGAACGTCTTGCCTTCGGCCACGAGGCGCTCGAGCAGGGCTGCGGGCTTCCAGTCCTCGCCCTGTGTCTTCCGCCACCCCTGCATCCGATCACGGATTGTCTTGAGCCCGACCTGGTCCGCCCAGAACATCGGGCCGCCGCGGTACACCGGCCAGCCGTAGCCGTAGACCCAGATGACGTCGATGTCGCTCGCGCGGATGGCGATCTTCTCCTCGAGGATCTTCGCTCCCTCGTTGACCATCGGGTAGAGTAACCGGGCCAGGATCTCGTCCTCGCCGATCTTCCGGCGGGTGACTCCCGTCTCGCTCGAGACCTCGACGATGATCTTCTCCACCTCGGGGTCGGGGATCGGCGTGCGGTCGCCCTTCTCGTAGCGGAAGTAGCCCGCACCGGTCTTCTGCCCGAAGCGCCCGAGCTCGCAGATGCGGTCCGCCACCGCCGACTTCACCCCCTTGCCCTTGCGGATCCGCCAGCCGACGTCAAGCCCGGCGAGATCCCCCATCGCGAACGGACCCATGGGGAAGCCGAAGTCGGTCAGGACCTTGTCGACCTCGTGCGGCAGCGCTCCCTCGAGGATCAGCTTCTCGGCCTCGCGCCCGCGCTGGTGCAGCATGCGGTTGCCCACGAAGCCGTAGCAGACGCCAACGCAGACGGGCACCTTGGCGATGCGCCGACCCACGCCCATCGCGGTGGCCACCACGTCCTTGGCCGACTTCTTCCCGCGCACGACCTCCAGGAGGCGCATCACGTTGGCGGGGCTGAAGAAGTGCATGCCGATCACGCTCTCCGGTCGCTTGGTCGCCGAGGCGATCTCGTCCACGTCGAGCGTGGACGTGTTGGTGGCGAGCACCGCGCCCGGCTTGCAGATGCCGTCGATCTTGGCGAAGACCTCCTTCTTGATCGGCATCTCCTCGAAGACGGCCTCGACCACGATGTCGGCGTCGGCGATCTTCGACCAGTCGGTGGTGCCCGAGATCAGGCCCATGCGCTTCTCGACGTCTTGCACGGTGAGCCGGCCCCGCGACGCGGTGGCCTCGTAGTTCTTGCGCACGACCCCGAGGCCGCGGTCGAGGACGTCCTGGGTCACCTCGACGACCGTGACCGGGATCCCCACGTTGGCGAAGTTCATGGCGATCCCGCCCCCCATGGTGCCGGCGCCGAGCACCGCCGCCTTCCGGATCTCCCGTACCGGCGTGTCGGGCGGCACGTCGGGCAGCTTCGCGGCCTCGCGCTCCGCGAAGAAGAAGTAGCGCTGGGCCTTCGATTCGGGCGAGGTGAGCAGCTCGGCGAACAGCTCGCGCTCGCGCTTCATCCCCTGGTCGAACGGCAGGTTGACCGCCGCCTCGACCGCCTTGATGCAGTTCTCCGGCGCCCGGAAGCCGCGGGTCTGCCGGGCCACCGACTTGCGGAACTCGGCGAACACCTCGGGCTTGCCGCGCACCGCGGCGACCTTGTCGTCCAGGTCGCGGATCTTCTTGAGCGGCCGCTTCTCGGCCACCACCTTCTCCGCGAACGCCACCCCCGCCGCGGTCAGGTCGCCGTCGACGATCTCGTCGATCAGCCCCACCTTGAGCGCCTCCTCGGCGCCGATCGGATCACCGCTGACGATCATCGAGAGCGCCTTGGGCACGCCGACGACACGAGGCAGGCGCTGGGTCCCTCCCGCGCCGGGCAGGATGCCGAGCTTGACCTCGGGCAGCCCGAAGCGCGCGCCCTTCACGCCCACGCGGTAGTGGCAGGCCAGCGTGACCTCGAGACCGCCACCCAGCGCGGTGCCGTGGATCGCGGCCACCACCGGCTTCGGCGAGCTCTCGATCAGGTCGAGAACGCCGTGGAGCCCCGGCTCCTTCGGCGGCTTGCCGAACTCGGTGATGTCGGCGCCCGCGATGAACGTACGTCCCGCGCACACGATCACGATCGCGGCCACGCCGCCGTCGGCGACGGCCTGCTGGAGGCCGTCCCTCAATCCCTGGCGCACGTGCTGGCTCAGCGCGTTCACGGGTGGGTTGTTGACGGTGAGCACGGCGATGCGGCCGCGGCGGTCGAGGTCGACGGACTGGCTGATGGCTGTCATGGCCTTCTCCTTCGAAGGTGAGCGGTGAAGTGCCGCCATGATAAGCGCGTTGCCGGGCGCCGGGAAGAGGGAAGTCCGGCCCGGTCGAGACGTTCCCGGGCGACCGCGCCCGTGCGGCTCCGACGTCGTAACTGGGCGCGAAACCGTCGGTTTTGCCGACTAGCGCGAGCGGAACGCGCGGGCGGTCTTCTCGACGAAGCGCTCGAGACCGGCGGCGTCGAGCGCGCGGGGCGGAATCAGGATCAGGCGGTGAACGCCGAGCGCCGCGAACCGCTCTGTGCTCGCGAGATCCATCGCCTCCCCGCCGCGCGTCGGGCGAGGCGTGACGCTGATCTCGAGCGGACCCAGCGCCGGCGGTCGCTCGTGCTTGCCGGCCGCGGCCCGGAGGCCCTCGAGGCAGCGGGAGACGCCGGCCTCGTCGAGAGCGAAGCCGTACCAGCCGTGTCCCTGCTGCACCGCGCGCCGGAAGGCGGCCTCGGTGTGCCCGCCGATGACGATCGGCGGCGACGGCTGCTGCACGGGCCGGGGATGGGCCTGCACGCCCTCGAAGCTGACGAAGGAGCCGTGGAAGCTCGGCGAGCGCTCGGCCCAGATCGCGCGCATCGCGGCCAGGTACTCGTCGGTGACCGCGCCCCGCGTCTGGAACGGGACGCCGACCGCGCGGAACTCGGGCTCCAGGTAACCCACGCCGACGCCGAAGATCAGCCGTCCGCCCGACAGGACGTCGAGCGTGGCGAGCTGCTTGGCCAGCACCAGCGGATTGCGCTGCGGCAGGATGATGATCCCGGTGCCGAGCCGGATGCGGGTGGTGTGGGCGGCCAGGAACGCCAGCGTCACGACCGGATCGGTGATCGGATCCTCCGGCTCGAGCGGCGAGGGAGCCACGCGAGGGGCGGGCAGGACCACGTGCTCACCACCCCACAGCGAGTCGAAGCCGGCGGCCTCGGCGGCCCGCGCGACGCGCGCGGCCCCCTCCGGGCGGCTACAGGGCCCGGTCGTCATCGAGAACAGACCGAGGGCCAGCGGCATCAGGGGCCGGCGACGAGGAGGGCCCTGGCCCTCTCGCGCATCTCGTGGGGCAGCGGCGCCGGCCGGCGCGCCTCCTGATCGAAGTGCACGCCGGACTGCTCCAGCGAGGCGACTACCTCGCCTCCCGGCTCCCGGCTCATGACGTGAAGCAGGCGCAGCGAGGAGTTGCCCACGTGGAGGAGGCCCGAGCGCACCCGCACCGAGTCACCGGCCCGCAGGAGATCCCCGAGCTCGAGCTGGAACTCGAAGGTCGAGAAGCCGCACTGCTCCGCCCGCATGTACTGCGGCGTCATCCCGAACGCGGCGATCGCGTGACCGTTGGCCGCCGAGAAGCGGTGGACGTAGTGCGAGAGTGCGGCTCCGCCGGTCACGTCGATCTCCGACGGCTTGACGGTGTCGCGCGCGCTGTCGCGGAAGCCCGCCGGGCCGACCGGCCACCGCCGCCGCTCCCGGGCCGGGCCGTCCCAGGCCACGCGCCGCGACTCGGCCCGCTCCCGTCGCGCCGGGTCGAGCGGGGTCGAGAAGCGCACGCGCTGCTCCACCGTCGTGCAGAGCGCTCCCGCTCCGGAGTCGACGAGCCGGTGTCCCAGCACGAGGGCGTCGGGCTCGATCCCGATCACGCCGCTCTCCACGTGCATGATGTCGCCCACGCGCAGCTCGCGCTGATAGCGAACGAAACAGTGCGCGGTGCGCGCCTCCGTCGGCCCGACCCCCAGTGCGCCGAGCATGTTCATCCCGGCATCGGCGAAGCGGGCGAAGTAGTAGGCGACCGTGAAGTGGTCGTTGTGGTCCACCTCCCAGCGGAAGACGGTGCCGCGATACGTCTCGAGCCAGTCGCCCACGACGCGTCGCCGGTCAGATGTGGACCGACTTCATCGCAGGCCCCGGATAGCGTGTGCCCGCCGCCGCCCCCGCGGGGATCGCCTCCTGCAGCGCCGTGACCTCGGCGGTGGTCAGCGAGACGCGCGTGGCCCCCACGTTCTCCACCAGCCGCTCCGCCCGCTTGGTTCCCGGGATCGGCACGATATCGCGGCCGCGGGCCAGCAGCCAGGCGAGGGAGAGCTGGCACGGGGTGCACCCCTTCGCCTTCGCCATGTCGAGGAGCGGTCGGATCAGGTCGAGGTTCTTCTGGAGGTTTTCCTCCTGGAAGCGGGGATGGTCGCGACGCCGGTCGTCCGCCGGGATCTCGGCCGCGGTCCGGGTCCGCCCGGTGAGGAGGCTGCGCCCGAGCGGCGAGTACGCGACGAAGGCGATGCCCAGCTCCCGCAGCGTCGGCAAGCTCTCCTCGGCCTCGACCCGGTAGAGCAGGGAGAACTCGGACTGGAGCGCGGTGATCGGATGCACCGCGTGCGCGCGGCGCACGGTGGCCGGCGCCGCCTCCGAGAGGCCGATGAAGCGGACCTTCCCCTTCTCGACCAGCCGGCTCATCGCGCCCACGGTGTCTTCGATCGGCACGCTCGGGTCCACACGGTGCTGATAGTAGAGATCGATGGTGTTGACGCCGAGGCGCTTCAGGCTCGCGTCGCAGGCCTGGGCCACGTACTCCGGTCGACCGTTCACACCGGCGGTGCCGTCGGGCTTCCGCAGGTTGCCGAACTTGGTGGCGAGCACCACGCGCTCGCGCCGCCCACGCAGGGCCTTCGCGAGCAGCTCCTCGTTCTGCCCCCAGCCGTACATGTCGGAGGAGTCGAGGAAGTTCACGCCGAGGTCGAGCGCGCGATGCACGACCGCGATCGACTCCGCGTCGTCACCCTTGCCGTAGACGTTGGACATGGACATGCAGCCGAGTCCGATCTCCGAGACGGACAGCGAGCTCTTGCCGAGGGTGCGCTGCTGCACGAGAGCCTCCTCCGGATGCAGAAAGTTGGTTAGGATACGGCGACCGATTCTATCCCAAGACGGAGGCCCCCGCGACCCGTGGTCCACGATGTGACCCTGCTCCGCGACATCGCCCTGGGTATCATCTTCGCGGCGATCCTGGGGCACGTGGCTCGGCTGATCCGTCAGCCGCTCCTCCTCGGCTACATCGCGGGTGGCGTCCTGCTCAGCCCCCAGATGGGCTTCGGACTGGTGACGAGCGCCGAGAGCATCGAGCTCATCTCCGAAATCGGCCTGATCCTGCTCCTCTTCATCATCGGGCTCGAGATCGACCTGCGTGAGCTGCGGCGGCTCGGGCGGTCCATGATCGCGCTGGGCGCCGGCCAGTTCGTGATCAACTCGCTGCTCGGCGTGGCCTTCTGCTGGTGGCTCGGGTACCGGGTCGGAGCCGGACGGTTCGACCTGGTCTACCTCGCGATCGTCCTCTCGCTCAGCTCCACGTTGATCGTGGTGAAGCTCCTCCGCGAGAAGTTCGAGCTCAAGGTCCTGTCCGGCCGGCTCACTCTGGGCGTGCTGGTGGTGCAGGACATCTGGGCGATCCTGTTCATGGCGGTACAGCCGAGCCTCGACGAGCCGGGGACACTGCGCATCGCCCAGTCCGTCCTCGGAGGCGCGGTGCTCGTCGGCGTCGCGTTCCTGGCGAGCCGGTTCGTGCTCGCGCGGATCCTGGAGGCCTCGGCGGCGCGGCCGGAGCTGGTGCTGATCTCCTCGGTGGCGTGGTGCTTCGGTATCAGCAGCTTCGCGGACCAGCTCGGGCTCTCCCGGGAGATGGGCGCGCTGATCGCTGGGGTGAGCATCTCCACGTTCCCGTACGGGTCCGACGTGATCTCGAAGGTGACCGGGGTGCGTGACTTCTTCGTCACCCTGTTCTTCGTGGCGCTCGGCATGAAGGTGCCGGTCCCGACCGGCGACGTGCTCGGCCAAGCCGTCCTGATCGTGGCCTTCGTCTTCGTGAGCCGGTTCATCGCGGTGGTGCCGACCACCGTGCTGCTGGGCGACGGGCTCTACGCGGGCACCGTCACCGCACTCAACCTGGCCCAGATCAGCGAGTTCTCGCTCGTGATCCTGACCCTGGGCGCTGGCTACGGGCACGTCGCCGAGCAGACCGGCGCGGTGGTGCTGACCGCGATGATCCTGACCTCGCTGATCGCGCCCTACGTGATCACTAGCAACGACGGGATCGCCCGCGTGCTGCTGCTCCCGTTCGAGCGCCGGCGCCTCGGCGCCGGGGCGGTCGGGCCGGCCGCGGCGGTCCGGCGGACGCCGGAGATCGTGCTGCTCGGGCACTTCCGCATCGCGCAGGCGGTGCTCGACCTGGTCGAGGCGAAGGCGCCCGACCTTAAGTCGCGTATCATGCTGGTGGACTACGACGCCAACCGCGCCCACGGGGTGATGGCGCGCGGCTTCCGGTGGGAGTACGGCGACCTGGCCAACCCGGATGCTCTCGAGCACCTCGGCATCGAGGAGGCCCGGGTGGTCGTCACGACCATCTCCGACACGTTCCTGAAAGGGATCAGCACGCGCCGCCTCGTCGGCAACCTGCGGCGACTGGCCCCGCGGGCGATGATCGTGATGACCGGCGAGGAGAAGACCGACGCCGCGGACCTGCTCCGCGCGGGAGCCGATCACGTGCTGATCCCCGGCGAGATCACCGGGGAGCGGGTCCTCGAGCTCCTGACCGACCGCGGGGCGAAGGGCCGCTGACCGGGGCGGCGTGCCGCCGTCCGGCGAGACGCACCCGCGCCGTTCGCGGGCTAGCCGCGGCCCGGCCGCAGCGGCGGGCCGCCCCAGCGCTCGAGCATCGCGAACTCCTCTACCGACTTGCGCTTGAGCCGGGTGAGCGCCTTGACCGGCCGGCCGAGCGGGATCACCGCCGCGAGCACGATGTGCTTCGGCAGGCCCAGCAGCGCCTGCACCGCCGGCTCCTGGGCCGCGGCCAGCGTGGTGATGGTGCCGGCGAAGCCCTCGTGGCGGGCCGCGAGCAGGATGTTCCAGGCGAACGGGTAGATCGAGGCGCCGCTGATCACGCCGACGCGGTCGAGCTCGGAGTCCATGGATGCCACCACCTTGAGGTCCACCGCCACCACCAGGACCGCCGCGGCCTTGAGCACCGGCTCGGTCAGGCGCGCCGGCGCCGGAGTGCGCGCGATGGTGGCCGCGTCGACGTGGGTGGCGTCAATGGTGTTCCACGGGCTCTCACCCACTTGTACCTGGGCCGCGTAGCGCTTGGCCGCCGGCTCGGCGGCGCGAGAGAGCCCCTCGCGCGTCTTGCGGTCGCGCACCACGATGACCTTCCAGCCCTGGCGGTTGCCGCCGCTGGGCGCGAAGCGGGCGCGGTCGAGGATCCGGTACAGGGTCTCATCGGGGAGCGGCTCCTCGGTGAAGTCGCGACCCGAGAACGTCGTGGTCATCACGTCGTAGAGCTCCATGGGCGGCCTCCCTGGCTGCGTGAATCGAGATATGTGGCTGGCGATGGCCCGGCGAGGGGTGAATATACACCGCCAACGGCGGTATAGTACGCGCCATGACCACACCGGTCCCATCTCCCGCCCTGTCGCTCGACGGCATTCGCGTAATCGATCTCTCCCGCGTCATCGCGGGCCCCTGGTGCGGCGCGCTCCTCGCCGACCTGGGCGCCGACGTGATCAAGGTGGAGGACACCGGCCCCGGCGACGAGTCCCGCACGTGGCCGCCCCACAAGGACGGCGAGGCCGCCGCGTACCTGCTCTTCAACCGGAACAAGCGCGGAATTGCGCTCGATCTGAAGGCGCCGGAGGCGGTCGAGGTCGTCAAGCGCCTCGTGAAGACCGCGGACGTGGTCATCGAGAACTTCCGCACCGGGACGATGGAGTCGTTCGGCCTCGGCTACGACGTGCTGTCGCAGATCAACCCGCGGCTGATCTACTGCTCGGTGTCCGCGTTCGGCCGCACCGGGCCGCGCAAGGACAGCCCCGGCTACGAGGCGCTGATGCAGGCCTTCAGCGGCATCATGTCGATCACCGGCGAGCCGGGGGGCCAGCCGGTACGCGCCGGCGTCTCCTTCCTGGATCTGACCACCGGCATCCTGTGCGCGCTGGGCGTCTCCAACGCCATCATCCAGCGCCAGAGGACCGGGCTCGGCCAGCGGGTGGACGGCTCGCTGCTCGAGACTGCGGTGAGCCTGCTGGCCTTCCACGCCGAGGGTTACCTGCTCACCGGGGCGCTCCCGCGCGCGCTCGGCTCGGGCCATCCGTCCCTGTCGCCCTACCGTAACTTCAAGTGCCGCGACGGCCAGTGGATCTTCATCGCGGCCGCCAACGATCGCTTCTGGCAGAAGCTGTCGAAGGCGCTCGATCTCACCGAGCTCGCGGCTGATCCGCGCTTCGAGAAGAACCAGGGACGGGTGGCCCACCGGGCCGAGCTGGAGGCGATCCTCGAGAAGACGATCGGCGGCATGGATCGCGAGCCGCTGCTCAAGCGCCTTGAGGAGGCCGACGTGCCGGCCACCCCGGTCAACACGGTGGACCAGGTGATGAACGACCCGCAGACCGCCGAGCGCGGCATCGTGCAGCGGGTGACGCACCCCAAGCTGGGCGACATCCCGGTGGTCGGCACGCCGCTACACTTCTCGCGCATGTCCCCCGGCGTCCGCCACGCGGCCCCATTGCGTGGCGAGCACACCGACGGGATCCTCGGCGACCTCGGCTACACTCCCGCGGAGATCGAGACCCTCCGCGCCAAGAAAGCCACCGCGTAGGACGCCTTCTAGCCGAACTTCCGGGACTCCTCGCGGCGGTAGGCGCGGAGGGCGATGGCGAGGAAGAGCGCGGTGTAGCCGGCCAGCCACGCCAGGGCAACCGACAGGGGCTCGGCGGCGGCGCCGACCGCGCGCCAGGCGAGCTGGCCGAAGTGGTAGGCCGGCAGATACGGGGCGAGGCGCTGCACGAAGCCGGGTAGCTGCGAGAGCGGCATGAAGAGGCCGGAGGCGAACGACAGCGGCAGGTAGACGAGGTTGGCCGCCGCGGGCGCCACGTTGGGGCCGGACAGGTAGCCGATCGCGAAGCCAAGCGCGATGAACGGCACCGAGCCCACCAGCAGCCACGCGATCATCGTGATCCACACCGCGGAGTGCTGCCGGATCCCGCCCACCACGTTGCCGTAGACAATGAGGACCACCAGCGAGAGCAGCGCGTAGACCTGCGCGTTCAGCACCTTGGCCAGGATCGCGACGAGCGGCGGCAGCGGTGTCGCGCGCATCAGCACGTCGACCTTCAGCGCACGCTCGGTGGCCACCCCGATGCCGAAGCCGAACACCATGACGCTACCCACGCTGTAGGCCGCGAACGAGGCGAGTAGGTAGACGCCGAGGCTGGTGCCGCTGGACAGGGTCTGCTTGACGTAGGGCAGGCCGAAGAAGGTGAAGAACAGCACCGGCAGGGCGACGATGGTCACGCTGAAGGCGGGGATGCGCCAGCGCATGCGCATCTCGCTCCAGGTCTGCATCACGAGCATGCGCCCGAGCGGAGCAAGGCCGCGGGTGCTCATCGCGAGGGCGTCTCGCCGGCGTCGGGGCGCCGGGTCAGGGTGAGGAAGGCCTCCTCGAGATCGGCGCCGGTCACCTCCAGGTCGACCACGTCCACGCCGCGGCGGAACAGCTCGCGCAGCACCTCGACCGGCTCGTCACTCAGCAGGCTCGCCCGTTCGCCCGCCACACTGAGCACGTTCGCGGGCAGGCCCTCGAGGTCTGCCGGCGCGAGCGGCCGGCCGGTGGCCAGCGTGATCTTCTTGCCCGGCACGCGGCCCTTCAGCTCCTGCGGGCTCGTGTCCGCGATGACGGTGCCGTGGTCGATCACCACGATGCGCCGGGCCAGCTCCTCGGCCTCGCGGAGGTAGTGGCTGGTGAACACGATCGTCTTGCCGGCGTCGGCCAGGGTCCGGACACTCGCCACGAACGCCCGACGCGCCTCCACGTCCATGCCCACGGTGGGCTCGTCGAGGAAGAGAACGTCGGGATCGCCGCAGATCGCGAGCGCGAAGTAGAGCCGCTGACGCTGGCCGCCCGAGAGCGTCCCGACCCGCACCGCGGCCTGATCGCCGAGGCCGGCCATCGAGATGGCCCGCTCGGCCGGCAGCGGGGCCGGGTAGTACGTGCGGAAGAGGTCGACGAGCTCGCGGACCGTGAGGACCGCGGTGGTCCCCGACTCCTGCAGCATCACCCCGCAGCGGCTGCGCGCGCGCCGGTCGGTGGGCGGCAACCCGAAGAGACGCACCGCTCCGGCGGTGGGCTGGCGCAGCCCGATCATCAGGCTGATCAAGGTGGTCTTGCCCGCGCCGTTGGGCCCGAGCATCGCCACGACCTCTCCGGCACGGATGGTGAGGTCGACGCCGCGCAGCGCCTCCACCTGGCCGTAGCGCTTGCGCGCGCCGATGAGTGCTACGGCCGGGGGAGCGCCCGCGTCACCCCTTGAGGCCGTAGAGCCTCCGCGCGTTGTCGGCGAACAGCTTGCGCTTCTGGACGTCGGTGACGTCGCCGCGCTCGCGGATCTCGTCGAGTGACGCGGGGTAGCTGTGGTCCCAGTGCGGGAAGTCCGAGGCGTAGACGATCTGGTTCTCCCCGACCAGCTTCAGGGCCTGCGGGAGCAGCCACTCGTCGGCCTCGCAGGAGAAGAAGATCGATCCGCTGCGCACGTAGTCGCTCGGCTTTCGCCTGAGCGCGGGCGCTTCCATCGCACGCTTGGTGTACTCGTCGTCCATCCGCTCCATCCAGTAGGGAGCCCAGCCGCAGCCCGCCTCCAGGAACGCGATGCGCAGGCGCGGGAAGCGCTCCGGGATGCCCTCGAGGATCACCGATGTGAGCTGCCGCATCTGGCCGAAGGCGTGCGAGCAGGTGTGGGCCTGGATGAAGCGGGGAAAGAGCTCGAGCCCGCCGCCGCCCAGGTGCGAGCCGGAGGCGTGGACGCCCAGCATGACGTCGAGGCGGTCCGCCTCCTCGTAGATCGGGAGGAAGCGCGCGTCGCCGAGCAGGTGGCTGCCATCGGCGGCGAGCATGGCGCCCACCAGGCCGAGCTCGGTCACGGCTCGACGCAGCTCTCGTGCCGCGGCATCGGGATCTTGCACCGGTAGGAGCGCCACCGCCTGCAGACGCGGGCTCTGCTTGACGAACTCCTCGTGCAGGAACGTGTTGTAGGCGCGGCAGAGCGCCACCGCCCACTCGCGGTCCTTCAGGAACGAGAGGAAGAGGCCGAGCGTCGGATACAGGACCGCCTGCTCCATCCCGCCCCGATCCAGCGCGCGCAGCCACTGCTCGGCGGTGCCGGCCACGTCGCCGAGGGTGCCGAGGAGCCGCCGGTCCCAGCCGTCCCACGGGTAGAACGAGAAGGCCAGCGGCCGCTTGTTGTACGGTGCGTCGAGATAGCGGGCCACCTGCTCTACCGATTCGGTCACGTGCCCGTCGGCGTCGATGATG
>Ga0187776_10001344_pt1 | contig 12239 bp, 6 predicted proteins | sample 0216_BV02_MP12_2_FD_132426 | JGI IMG/M metagenome (GOLD analysis project Ga0187776, IMG submission 132426) | Tropical peat soil microbial communities from peatlands in Department of Meta, Colombia - 0216_BV02_MP12_20_MG | ecosystem: Environmental > Terrestrial > Soil > Wetlands > Peat | place...
CTGCAGGGTGGTATTGCTGGCCGAGACGAGATCCTTCGTCATCCGGGCAAGCAGGTAAAGCTCCTGATTGTCCCACCGTCTAAAAATAGAAAAAGTCGATACGATACTGGGCTGGGTCTGTTCGGCCGCCGAATTACTGAGATCCCTCAACTGGTTGATGTCGCTGAGAAGATGCACATCTAATCGGGCTTGAAGGTCCTCCGAAAACCGTTGTACATGTTGATACTGGGTCTCGGTCCGCTGGCTATGGGTGATATGATCGTCAAAGATCGAATACCGCAATTCGCCCTCGGACTGCCTGCTGAGTTTGTAGCGGTAGTCGAGTCCTATCCCGGTCCCCCGGATACTTCGATAATCCAATGATACGGTTAAATCCTGGCTGGGGTTGATGGCCCAGAAATATTCAAGATTCACCTTCAACCCATCCGAGCTCCCGTAGCCAAACCGGGGCGGAAGGAACCCGCTTTGACGCTCCGTGTTGACCGGCAATATCATATAAGGAGTGTACAACACGGGGACGTCCTTGACGTAGAGAACCACGTTTCGCGCCACCAGATATTGCCCCACATCGACGCGGGCGGTTTGACCGCGGAATCGCCAGAGGGGAGCTTCTCCGTCCTTCGTATCGCATCCGGTGAGCGCCCAAGCCTTTAAGTCATATTGGTTCTCCCCCACTTTATCCATTTTCGCCGCATCGATATGATAATTTTCCTGTTTGATAAAAAGTTGTCCTGGTACCGCCGTCCCGTTTTTGGTGTTGAGATCGAATTCGAGTTGGTCGCCGGAAACGACGTTTTCACCGTCGCGTAAGACGGCGTGCCCGGTGGCCTTGACCTGTCCGGTCCCGTGGTCCAAAGTGAGATGATCTGCCGTAAGATGGACTGTCCCCTGGACCACATTGACCGAACCGTCCGCGATATAGAAATCCGAGTCCTTAAAATACTGGATCTGGTCCGCGGTGATCTCAATCGGTTGCTCGGTCTTTTTTGTATGGTCGGAAATTCCGGAAGGTACCCGGAGTGTCCCCGCAGAGGACGGAGAGGTTATGAGAAAGGCGAACCCTAATACCGAGGCCGTGCGAATCACGCGAAAAAACCACGGACCGCCCGTCATCTCGATATTCCTGAACAGGTTAACCCCTCAGTGCGGATGGTTGTGCCAGTCCTTTCAGATACGATCTCGCCTCGCCTATCGTGTAAAGGGAACCGGTCACGCAGATCAGATCGGCGGCCGTCGCTACAGACTGGGCATATCGCACGGCCTCCTCCACCGGCTCCTGAACACTCGAGCGGACCGAAAAGGATACAAGACGCCGCTTCAGACCGGCTGGGGGTTCGGCCCGGTCATAATCGGGTCGGGTCAGGACCACCTCATCGGCGAGCGGCACGAGTTCGGCCAAGATGCCGTCGATATCCTTATCGCTCAGAATTCCCAAGATCAAGATCAGTCGGGCGGGACGCGCCGGCCGGGCCTCCTCCAAGAAGGCTCGAAGGACCCGGGCCCCGGCCGGATTGTGGGCGCCGTCCAGAAGCACGGCCGCGGCGGAAGGACCCGGGCGAATCATTTCCATCCGTCCCTCCCACCGAACCGTCGAGAGGCCGCGACGAATCGCGGGTTCACCCACCGGCAGTCCTTGAACCTCCAGCAACTCCAGTGCGGCCAGTGCACAGGCGGCGTTCATCAGTTGATGCTTTCCCAGAAGCGCGAAGTTCAGATCGGGATACGACTGACGAATACCTTGATACCGGAATTGCTGTGTCGAGGATCCTTCCGCATGGATCTCGGCGCCCACCCGATATAATGGAGCCCCTTGCTCCCTGCAAACGGCGCGGATCACGTTGATGGCTTCCGGACGATCCGTCGCCGTGACCACCGGAACACCGGGCTTGACGATTCCGGCCTTCTCGAACGCGATCTGCTCAAGCGTATTTCCCAAAAACGCCTGGTGATCAAAATCGATATTGGTGATCACGGAGACCAGGGGCGACAAGACATTCGTTGCGTCGAAACGCCCTCCGAGCCCGACCTCGGCCACGGCCAGATCGACCGAGGACTCCGCGAAATGAAGAAAGGCCATGGCCGTCGTGAACTCAAAAAAGGTGACCGGAATCTCCGAGGCGGCCGTGCGAATCCGTTCCGTCAACTGAGTCACGCGCTCCGGAGCGATCGGCTCTCCGTTGACACGGATCCGTTCGGTAAAATCGATCAGATGGGGCGAGGTGTAGAGGCCCGTGCGGTATCCGGCGGTTTGAAGGACCGCCGCGACCGTGCTCGCGGTCGAACCCTTCCCATTGGTCCCGGCGATCTGAACGGATCGGAAACGCTTATGGGGCTCCCCCAGCGCGGCCATCAAGCGTTGAATGTTTTCGAGTCCCAGCTTGATCCCGTGCCACTTCAGATTGTAGAGATACTCGATCGCCTTTGTGTAGGAAAGCGTCATGGCCTGTGATTCGGACCGCGCGGCGTTGTCACCCACTGAAAAACGTCAGAAGTTTGGCCAGCGTCTGCTTCAGCTTCTTCCGTTCCAGAATCAGGTCAATCATCCCGTGCTCCAACAGGAACTCGGACCGCTGGAACCCCTCGGGCAACTGCTGTTTGATCGTCTGTTCGATCACTCGGGCGCCGGCAAACCCGATCAGGGCCTTAGGCTCCGCGATCACGATGTCCCCCAACATCGCGAAGCTGGCCGTGACGCCGCCGAAGGTCGGGTCGGCCAGAATCGAAAAGAATGGAACTCTCGCTTCGGCCAGTCGGGCCACCGCTGCGGAGGTCTTGGCCATCTGCATGAGCGATAGAATGCCTTCCTGCATCCGCGCGCCGCCCGAAGAACTGACAATGATCAACGGCCAGCGCCGACCGGCCGCTTTCTCGGCCGCGCGTAGAATCTTCTCGCCCACGACCGAGCCCATGCTGCCGCCCATGTACGAGAAGTTAAACACCCCCAGGACGACCGGCAGATGATTGATCGTGCCTTCTCCGATCACCATCGCATCCCGTTGACGCGTCTTGTCCTGGGCCGTCTTAATCCGCTCCCGATACCGGACCGAATCCTTGAAATTCAGGGGATCCATCGGCGATAGACCGGCGTCCCATTCTTTGAAACTCCCCTCGTCCAGCATCAGGGATATGCGCTCGCTGATCGAGATGGGGAAATGATAATTGCATTTGGGACAGACCTTGGCGTTTTTTTCGATTTCTTTCCGGTAGACGACTTCTTTGCAACTGTCGCACTTCAGCCAAAGTCCTTCCGGAATCTTAAATCGTTTCCCTTCCACCGACTTGTCTTTTTTAAACCACGCCATCGCCGCTCCGTTTCGAGGCCTCGAGCCCGAAAAACGCTGTCAGAATAACATATTCCCGGAAGACGATCAAGAAAGGCACGGACCCGAAAGGAGAGGAATCGCTGAGGTCCCGTTTAGGGCCGGGGCTCCACCCAGATCTCCCCTTGGGGCGTCGTTTCTTTTTTCCAGATCGGGACGATCGCTTTCAGCTCCCCGATACACCACCGGCAGGCCCGGAAGGCTTCGGCCCGATGTTCTGCCGCCGCCAGGACCAATACGATGTTCCCCCCGATGGGGATCTCCCCGGTGCGATGAATCATGCAGATTTCAATGACCGGAAATTTTTTCAAGGCCCGCTGACGGATTTCGGCCAACGTTTTTTCGGCCAGACCGGCATAATGGTCGTAACTCAGGCGGGTCACCGAATGTCCTTTGGAAAAGTCACGCGCCGTTCCCACAAAGACCGACACACCCCCGATCCGGGTCGAGACGGCCTTGAGTCGGCGCAATTCCTCATCCAAAGAAAAATCTTCCGTCTGGATTCGCGTCCGTCGGTCCTCCACGGGGTCTTCAATCTTGATCTTCATTCTCGATCTTCCGGCGCCGCCTTTACGAGGCCCCCGACTGACGGGGCCGCCGCCGGAGAAAGGCGGCATCATGCCGACCTCGTCCCCGTCCCGGATAAGGGTTTCCTCGGTCGCCATCTCACGATTCACGGCAACAAGCACTTTTTTCTTCCCGACCCATTCCTTCAGTTCAGGAATCTTGGACTGTAAAAGATTCCATAATCCTTTTACGGGGACCGGGTGGTCCAGCGTCAGATCAATCTCCGAACGACCCGCAAGATCTTTGAGACTTGCAAACAAACGGACCTTTACCATATCGACCCTTTACTTCCTGGCCCTTGATGGCCGTCGGTATGTCCCCGATTTCCCCCCGGCTTTAGAGACCAGCATGACCTCGCCGATGCTCATTTCCCGGTCGACCGATTTGCACATGTCGTAGATCGTCAGGGCGGCGATGCAGACGGCCGTCATCGCTTCCATCTCGACCCCGGTCTGACCGAAGACCTTCACGGTGGCCGTAATCCCGATGCTGCAGCGATTCTCGGAATCCGGATTCGAGTCTTCCTTGAATTGCATCTCCACCCCGGACAGAAGCAACGGATGACAAAGCGGGATAAGGTTTGGAACCTGTTTGGCCGCCATCACCCCGGCCAGTTGCGCAACCGCCAGGACGTCGCCTTTGATCAGTCTTCCTTTCCGGATGAGTCTCAAGGTCTCGGGTCTTAAATACACTCTTCCGGTCGCCGTGGCCGTCCGCGTGGTTTGGGGTTTTTCACCGATGTCCACCATCCGAGCGCCGCCGTTCTTATTCAAATGGCTCAAGGACATGCGGGTTTTCCTCTCGTATCCCATCGTTTCTGTACCGTCACACCCCGTACAGAGGTGACCTTAACGAAGCCGCCGCGGCTTCGTTTCCTTCCGGCCTTTTTTTTCCGCCGCCTTCGCTTCTTCCCAGAGCCGGTCCATCTCGGCCAAACTCATTTCGGATAACGGCTTTCGAGATCTCCAGGCCTTCTTTTCGATATAATGGAAGCGGTCCACAAATCGTTGATTGGATTTGCGCAGCGTTTCTTCCGGATCGAGCTTTAAGAAACGGGCCAGATTCACCAGGGCAAAAAATAGATCTCCGAGTTCATGCCGGACCGACCGATCCTCTCCTGTATCGACGGCATGTTCCAGCTCCTTTAACTCCTCGCGCACTTTATTCCAGACCGGTCTCAATTCCTTCCAATCGAAACCGACCCGGGATGCGCGCGTTTGGAGTTGATAGGCCCGCATCAGGGCCGGCAAGGGTATGGGGACCCCGTCCAACACCGATTTTCTTTTTCGATTCCGCTTCTCTTTCTGTTTGAGCTCCTCCCAACGGGCCAGCACATCCTTGGACGTCAGCCGTCGGCCCTTGCGGACTGCGGAGGGGACGGTTCCAAATACATGCGGATGCCGTCGAGTCATCTTTTCAATCGTGTAAGAAAGAACATCCTCGATCCCAAACTCTCCCCGTTCCCTGGCGATCTCGGAGTGAAACAGGATCTGAAACAAGAGATCCCCCAGCTCTTCCTTCAATATCTCGGGATCCCCCTCGTCGATCGCCTCCAGGACTTCGTAGGCCTCCTCCAGAAGAAACGGCTTCAGACTCTCCCGCGTCTGCTCCCGGTCCCAAGGGCAGCCGTTTTTTCCGCGGAGTCTTTCCATCACGGAGACCAATTCGGCAAATCGTTTCGTCATCAACGCCTTCTCCTCTACACCGATTCAGGGTTTATTATACCGGCTTTTTGAGCGGATGCAAACTGCGTTGATTCAGCGTCCGTTCCCGCCTTGCAAACAAACCGGCTTTATGTTACGGTATTCTCGTCGGAATTTATCCTTTTTCGGAAGTTTAAGGAGTCGAAAATTGTATAAAAAGTATTTTGTCGTTCTTCTAGCCGTCGCCCTGCTGGTCCTGGCGCTTCACCTTCTTCTGCGCGGGGGATTGTTTTCGGAGCCATTGACGCGTTTTGCGGAGTCGCGGATCCAGCACCTGGCCGGAACGCCCATCACCGTGCACCGCGTCACGCTGAGCCTGCTGCCCGTCGAGGTGGTTTTAGACGGCGTTGTGATCCCCGCTTCCGAAGCGGGTCGGCCCCCGATCGCCTTTCAACGCATCCGGGTTTGGGTTTCTCCCTGGTCGCTTCTGACTCAAGTGACCTTCATCAAAAAAATCCGTCTGATCGGACCGGAAATTGTCCTGCGCATCGGACACGATTCCGTCCTTCCGATCCATCCCAATCATGCAAACGGGTCGCCGTCTTCTTCCGGAGCGCCGTCGGAAACATTAACCCTGGTCATACGCCAGATTGAAATCCAAAACGGCCGTCTAGAATTGCAACGGCCGTCCGGCGAGCCCTTCCTGAGAATGGATCAAGTGGAGGGAACGGTCAACCCGGACCTCCTGATGGAGAATTTTCAAGTGATCCTGTCCGCGAAGAATGTGGCGGTGGACAGCAATGACTTCCACAAAAAACTGGATTCCATGACGGCCCAACTCAATATCCGGCCGAACGATTTGGAGATCCTGACGCTGGAGCTCACCGACCCCTCGTCCCATTACACCGTCAGCGGATCGATTCAAAATCCGACCCAGCCCCGGCTCGCACTCTCGGTGGATGCCGCCTTCCCGTTGGAGGACATCAATTCGTTTCTGCCCGGCCGATTTCCCATGTCGGGTGCGGCCCGGTTCACCGGCCATCTGGTCGGACCCGTATCCGAACCCGCGGTCCGGGGCAATCTCTTGATTTCAAATTGGGCCGTTTCTTCAAAATCCGTCGGCAGTCTGAAAACCGTTTTCTCATACCAAGATCACGCCTTCTCCTTTTCCGATTTTTCAGCGGATCTGTTCGGAGGGAAATTATCAGGGGCGGGCCGATTGTCGATGGCCGAAATTTCAAACCCCGGGGAACCGATCCCGTACGGTTTGTCGCTTCAATTCAGCGAACTCAATCCATCCGCCTTTTTTCCCATTCTGGGTTTCGAAACGGTTCCGCCTTCCTATCGCCTAGAAGGCGCCGTCGAACTGAAGGGCCGCATCAAAGCGATGCATTTTGATCCCAAGGATCTTTCCGGAAAAGGCCGGCTGCGTCTGGTCAATAATCAAGGCGGCCCTGCCGATTCTCAATCGGAGCCACCCCCGTCCAAATCGGAAGCCGCGCTGATCGACCTGCTGACCCGACTCCGTGAAGCCTCAACCGGTTTTCAGATCGATTCCGGAATCCTGTCTCTCGATCAAACGATCGTTCGCACAAATAAATCTTCTCTGACGGTCCAGGGGCAGATCCAAACCGACGGACCGATCGCGCTCGAGACCGCTCTGGAGAGCCGCGACATGAGCGAGCTGCCCTTCCCCGCCGCCTCCTTTTCTCCCGTTCAAGGCAGTCTTAAGCTGACCGGGAAGGTAACCGGTACCTTAAACGATCCCGTCTTTAATGGAGACGGCCGCCTGCGCAACGTCCAGGTACGAGGCCGACATTTCGATTCGGTCGAATCGGACCTGATCTACCAAAACCGGTCGATTCGCTTTAAACGAGCCGTCCTCCAGGAAAACAAGGCCCGGTATGAAATCAAGGGGCTCGTCGCGTTTGGATCGGTCGCCGAAGGCCGACCCGGCCCCTCCTTCGACCTGGCGGTGAAAATTCGTCAAGGCGCTCCGCGTGAAGTCGTTGCGCTTTTCACGAACGAATTGCCTCTCAACGTTCCGGCCACCGGCGATCTCACCGTCAAAGGCGTTCCATCGCAGTTTCGGCTCAACGCCAGGCTCCAGGCCGGCCCGGGCTCCATCTACGGTCAATCGATCGACGAAGGAACCGTCACGCTGGTCCTGACCGGCGATCAAATCGTTTTTAAAGAAGTCCATGTCCGCAAAGGCGAAACGGAGCTGACCGGAAGGGGTTCGATCAGGTTTAAGGGAGAGTATGAGTTTTCGGCCGAAACCTCGCAAGCCCGGCTGGAGGACTTCCAACCGGAGATGAAAAACATTGCGTTCTTTCGGGGAGCTCTCACCGGCCGGATCGGCGGTTCCGGCCGGTTTCAGAACCCCCAAATTGAGACCCAAATTACGTTCCTGGACATCGTCTATCAAAATCAGTCTCTCGGGCCCGGGACTCTCTCGGCCGAATTAAAAAACCATCGATTGACGACGAATTTTCAACTGGCCCGGGGGGTGAAGGGTTCCGGCGAAATGGAATGGGCGCCCGGCCATCCTTACCAAGTCGATCTTTCTCTGGACAATCTGGATCTTAAACCGTGGTTCGGATCGGCCGTTCCCAATTTGACGGCCGTGAATCGCTTCACGGCCAGCGGAACCCTGTCGGCCCACGGGCAGATCGATCCCCCGGGCGGCGTCGGAAGGGATGCATTGAGCGCGACGGACGCCGTGGTTCATATAACCGCGTTGACGGTCGATGTTTCGGATTACGTCGTCACAAACGACGGAGAAATGCAGCTCGAACTTCATCAGGGAAATGTCTCGATCCAATCGTTGAAGCTCAAGGGACCCGGCACCACGCTGACGGTGTCCGGCGATCTGGCGTTATTTAAAACCTATAACTTTTTTATCAACGGCGAAGCCGATCTGGACCTGTTCCGAATTTTCACAAAGGAGATCACCTACGCAAAGGGACTCGCCTATTTGGCGCTTCAGATCACGGATCGTTGGGAGGATCCTAAAATCCGGGGCGGGTTAGCCATCCATGACGGGATGGTGAAGAGCGCCTCGCTGGGTCAGGCGCTCACCTTGACTTCCGTGAATTTTGCGTTCAACGAGCACCAGGTGCTCCTCGAAACCTTCGATGCGGAGTTCGGAGGCGGAAAACTCCAGGCCGCCGGACGGATCGATCTGGTCCGGTTTGTCCCCTCGCACTACGCCCTGAATCTGGAAATGACCGGCAGTCAGATCAGCCCCCTGAAGGGATTCACGGCGGTCGTCGACTCGTCCCTGTATTTTCAAAGCGACACGAAGATTCAATCGCTGGCCGGGGAGGTCGAAATCCGACGGGCCGATTATGAACGACGCTTGGACTGGCAGACATGGATTCTGACCGTGGTCAAGCCCAATACATACCCCAAGGAAACCAGTCCACTGCCGTGGTGGCTCAAAGAGACCACCCTGAACATTCAAATCCAGGGAAAGAAAAATATATGGATCAAAAACAACCTGGCCAAGCTGCCGCTGGACGTCGATTTGCTGCTTAAAGGAACGGTCGACCGCCCGATCCTTCTGGGAAGGGTGGAGTCCAATGGCGGAACGTTCTTGTTCCGCCAGAATGAATTCAAGATCGTCTCGGGCACGGTTGACTTCATCAATCCGCAACAGATTCGACCCGTCGTGGATGTGCGGGCCACCACGCGCGTGACGACCTACGACATCGAACTGAGCCTCGTCGGACCGGCCGACAAACTCGACCTCACGCTCACCTCGAATCCATCGGTAGGCGACCAGAATGACATCCTCTGTTTGCTGACCTACCGCCGGATCTGTAGGGAAGTTGAAACCACCACCAAAGGAATCGGCACCACCGAGGCGTCCTCGATGGCGGCACAGGCCGCGATCGACAGCATCATCTCGGAGCAGGTCGAATCGTTGACGGGAATCGATCGCATCGAGGTGAACCCGTATTACTCCTCGAATAAATCGGGCAGCGTCCCCATGGTCTCCGTCTCCAAACGACTGTTCGAGGACAAACTGTTTGTGACATACGCGGTCACGATGGATCCCTCCCAGGGACAGATCATTCAACTGGAATACACCCTAAACAAGACGGTTTCGATTCTCGGCCAACGGGACGAGCTCGGCCATACCGGGGGGGATTTGAAATTACATTTCGAGTTTCGTTAAATACTTAACCAGCAATCCGCCTGAGGCGGAGAGCGAGAGGGGGAGGCGGATTGGGTGCATGATGAAGGAAGATAGATGCAAGGGAAGATCTATTCATCACCAGCACCCTTTATCAAGTAACCAGACCCTGTAGTTTGGGGGCGACGCAAGCCCCTATGATACGAGGACGATTGCGGAAACGGACGGGACAGACCGCGGGGGGAAAACGAGGCGGTTTTTATTTTTGGCGTTGGTGTCTTCTGATCGTGATCGTAGGAACAATGGTTTCAGTCGTCCGACCCGACCTTTCGATGGCCCAATCCTTCGAGGGGCAAACGATTCTTTCTTTGGAGGTCAATTCCCGAGTGGGCATGACGCTTGAAGCACTCAGCCGGCTGACAGGAATCCATACCGGGATTCCCTACTCCGGCCAAATGATTCGCCAAAGCCTGAATTCCCTGTACGCCACCGGCCTTTTCACGGATGTCGTGGTCGATGTATCGCCGATTGAGGGGGGCGTCGCGATCGTCTACCAATTCATCGAGAAGACGTTTCTGGCCGAGCTTCAAGTCGAAGGGGATTGGGTGATCTGGCCCTACCAGATTCGGGAGGCGCTCGGCCTTCAAATCGGCGAAGAATTTACTGAGGAGAAGTGGAAAGATTCGATTAATCGTCTGGCCAATTTCCTACAGCGGCAAGGCTATTTTCGGGCCAAAATCGATACCAACGTTTCCCAGGTGCCCGAAACAAATCAAATCAAAGTCTCGATAAAAGTCAAGGAAGGCAGCCGCGCAAGGATTCGGGAGACAAAATTTGTCGGCGACACCGCGGTTTCCAAGTTTCAACTCTGGTTAAAGACGATGCGGTCCGCCGGCGGCGAATTCTACCAGGCCGATGTTTTGGAACATGATCTGAATACCTTGCAAAACTTTTATCATGCCAACGGTTATTTAAAAGCCACCGTCGGTCCCCCCGAGATCCAGTATTTGGAAACCACCGATGAAGTGAACATCACCGTCCCCATCGATGCCGGGACTCAACTGAGGGTGCGGTTCGAAGGTAACGGGCCCTTCACAGAAGGCGAGCTGATGCCCCTGCTTCTTTTCGAAGAGGAACGGAGTTACGACGACTCGGTTTTTCGCGCGAGCGCGGACGCCCTGGCGGATTTTTATCGCGCCAACAGTTTCCCCTTCGTCAAAGTGGACTACACTCAACGCGACCTTCCGACCGAGGGTGCGATGGAGGCGGTTTTTAAGATCGAAACCGGAAATTTTGCCTGCCTCCGAACCGTTCTGTTCGTCGGAAACACGTTCTTCACCCCTTTTCAGCTCCAGGAACTCATTCAGACACGACCCGGCAATACCCTCTTCTGCGGCGCCGTCATCCCCGATCATCTGGAATCCGACGCCAAAACCCTCTTGGCGCGGTATCATGAACAAGGCTTCCAGGACATCAAGATCGAACCTCGGGTCGAATACAACGAAGCCAAGACCGTCGCCTATCTCATTTTCGCCATTGCCGAAGGTCCGCGCACACTCATCACCGACATCCAATTCGAGGGCCAACAGGCGATTACCCCGGTCCAACTCCGGAAAACGATCCGCCTCCATCCCGGGCAGCCCTACAATGAGATTCCGGTCCGTAGAGATCAGGAAGAGATTCTGGCGCTCTATCACAAAAACGGCTACGTCTACGCTCAGGTGGATCCCGACCTGGATTTTTCCAAGGATCGCACGCGGGTCGAAATACGGTTCCGGATTACGGAGAATCCGTTGGTTCGGATCGGGCGGATCTTCTTGAGCGGAAACACCTACACCAAGGACAAGGTTATCCTCCGGGAACTCGACGTGAAACCGGGCGATCCATACGACGAAAGCCGCCTCCAGATCAGTCGGGGACGGATTCAACAACTGGGCTTCCTCGGGAACGTTCGGTTCGAACCCGTCATGCCCCTCAACCCCGAAACCAAGGAAACGGTGAAGGACATGCGGCTGACCGTCAAGGAAAATCCCACCCGGACATTGGATCTCGGAGTGGGATACGCCGATGTGGAACATCTCCGGGGGTTTGTCCAGTGGACCCACCGGAATCTCTGGGGCACGGGCGAGTCCCTGAGTCTACGGGCATCGGCCAGTTCGATCGAACGGACGGCTTCCGCCACCTATCTGGAGCCCTGGCTTCTGGACTATCATCTGGAGGGCCGTCTGGTCGCCTACAACCAGTACCTGGACCGACTCTCCTATACGCTGACGACGGCCGGAGGGATCGCAGGGTTGGGAAAAAATCTGACCCCAACGGTCAAGGGAACAATCCAATACCAGTATGAAATCGACAGCTACCTAAAGGGCGTGGAATTATTACCCGAGGATCAGCATGTCAAAATCGGGAGTGTGACTCCGGCCTTATACTGGGACACCCGCGACAACCCCTTCAGTCCGACTTCCGGTTTCATCAACGGGCTGGCCATCCAGGACGCGGCCACAAGTCTGGGTTCGCAGATCCAGTTTCTTAAAACGACGGTTCAATCCAGCTGGTACTTTCCGATCA
>Ga0187776_10001345_pt1 | contig 12234 bp, 13 predicted proteins | sample 0216_BV02_MP12_2_FD_132426 | JGI IMG/M metagenome (GOLD analysis project Ga0187776, IMG submission 132426) | Tropical peat soil microbial communities from peatlands in Department of Meta, Colombia - 0216_BV02_MP12_20_MG | ecosystem: Environmental > Terrestrial > Soil > Wetlands > Peat | place...
CCTCAGGAGCGCCGGATGGCAGGGCGAGCTTGGCCAGTCCGAAATCGAGGATTTTGATGCGGCCGTCGTGCGTGACGAAAATGTTTTCCGGTTTCAGATCGCGATGGACGATGCCCTTTTCGTGCGCGGCGGCCAGTCCCTGCGCGATCTGCACGCCGTACTCGATGGTCTTCCGCTGGGGCAAGGCGCTGCGGTCGACCACGGCGCGCAGGCTTTCGCCCTCGAGGAGTTCGGAAACAAGATAGGGCGAGCCGTCGAGTGTGCCGATGTCAAAGACGGCGAGAATGTTCGGGTGATTCAGCGCGGCGACGGCGCGGGCCTCCTGTTCGAAGCGGTGCAGCCGATCGGTGTCGCGCGCGAAGGATTCGGGAAGAAATTTCAGGGCCACGTCGCGGCCCAGGCGCGTGTCGCGCGCGCGATAGACTTCGCCCATGCCGCCCGCCCCGAGCGGGGTGAGGATTTCGTAGGGGCCTGCCTTCGTGCCAGCAGCGAGCATGGGGAGCGGGGAGGATTATACATGGCGGGCGGGGAAGAAAGGCCGCATTCGCACGACGGATTCCGCAGGAGGCGAAACCCCGGGAACCACCGAGGAACACAGATCATGCGGAGTGCGAAAACCGGACACGGATATCGGGAGAGAACGGTTGCAATATATTGACATTCATCGATTAATTTGATAGGCTGAATTTATGGCACGGAAGTCGAAGGCGACGAAGCGGATGCGAAATTCGGCGGGCGAGGCGGCGTGCTGCCCGCGGGGGGCAAAGGCGGTTTGTCTGCCGGCGCGGGCGCCGAAGCTCGAGTTGGGGCGGGCGGCGGAGTACGCGCGGTGGTTCAAGGCGCTGGCAGATCCGACGCGCATCCGGATTTTGAATCTGCTGGCGGCAAACCGCGAGCCGGTGTGCGTGTGCGACATCGTGCGGCATTTTCCGGTCGGGCAGCCGACCATCTCGCACCATCTGAAAATCCTGCGGGCGACGCGGTTCGTGCTGCCGGAGCGGCGCGGGACGTTCATGTACTACCGCGTGAACCGCAAATGCCTGGGCGAATTTCCCCACGCGGCGCGGCGGATCATGGACGTGTAGTGCTGGGGCGGTGGCTGGTAGGATTCGCTTCGGAGTGATTTGAAGATGTTTTTACCACAGAGGGCACAGAGAAAACCGGCCCGACCCAGGTGATCCCGAACGTGGAACGAGCCGTGACCCATCAAATGTTATATCGATGACCTTCAATGTTTATCCCCAGGAGAGACAACATGAGCGGGAAAATCAAAGAAGTGGTGAAGAGCAAATACGGCGAGGCGGCGCGGCGTGTGGCCGAAGGCAAGCCCGGAAGCTGCGGAGGCGGGACGGCGAGCGCAGTGCCCTGCTGTGATCCGATTTCGTCGAACCTGTACCAGGCGGGGGAAATTGCCGGGCTGCCGCAGCAGGCGGTGGCGGCGTCGCTCGGGTGCGGGAATCCGACGGCGCTCGCGCAATTGAACTCGGGTGAGACGGTGCTGGACCTCGGGTCGGGCGGCGGAATCGACGTGCTGCTTTCGGCGAAGCGCGTGGGACCTACGGGGAAAGCCTACGGACTCGACATGACAGACGAGATGCTGGCGCTGGCGCGCGAGAACCAGCGCAAGGCGGGCGTCGAAAACGTGGAATTTCTGAAGGGCGAGATCGAAAATATTCCGCTGCCGGACAATTCGGTGGACGTGGTGATTTCGAACTGCGTCATCAATCTTTCGGCGGACAAGGATCGCGTGCTGCGGGAGGCGTTCCGGGTGCTGCGGCCGGGCGGACGGTTCGCGGTCTCGGACGTGGTGGTCCGCGGGGCGGTACCGGCGGAGATTCGCCGGAGCGTCGAGCTGTGGGTGGGATGCGTGGCGGGCGCGCTTGAAGAATCAGAATATCGCGCGAAGCTTGCCGCGGCGGGATTCGACGATGTGGAAGTGGAGCCAACGCGCGTGTACAGCGTGGAAGATGCCCGGCAGTTTTTGGTAGGACAGGGATTGGACGTGGACGCGATCGCGCCGGAGGTGGAAGGGAAGTTTGCGAGCGCGTTTATTCGCGCCAAAAAACCTGTGGCGAGGTAGCGCGGAGCGTTCGATTTGCGAAGCAAGACTTTGTCTTCGCGAGCTGGGGATAAATTCAGAGCGGCTGGGATTCAGATTCGACGGCGATGGCAGGCGCGTCGCCCTGCTTTTGCGCGGCGGAGCGGAGCATCATGCCGGCGGCATAAATGACGACAACCACGACGAGCCAGCGCACGTAAGTGAGCGGCAGGTGGCGAACGATGTAGGCGGCGATGAGGACGGCGGGGATACCGCTCAGTGTGAGGACGACAGAGGCGCCGCGGTCGTAAGCGCCTCGGCGGATGAAGCGCATGCCGCCGATGGGCATCAGGAAGGCGCAAGAGCCCATCATGATGGGGAAAGCGGCGCGCGGGTTCATGCCCAGCAGGCTGATCATGATGAGGCAGGGGCCGTAGAGGCCGATGCCGAGACTCATTAAAGCGCCGAGCGCGAAATTGCCGAGAATTCCAGCCACAAGCAAAATGCCGCGAAGGTCGAGCGCGTCGCCGCCCGCGGGGACGAGCTTGAATTGCGAGAGGACCATCAGCGTGGCCGCGGCAAGCAGAGCAAACCCCATGCCGATCTGAATATTGCGCCGAGGCCAGCGCGAGACCACGCCGGCTCCCAGCCAAACTCCCGCGACCGATGCCACGATCAGCAGCAGGAGCGTCCAGATGTCCACTTCGACGATGGAAACATAAATCAGCGCCTGAACGACGGTGGGAAGCGCATAGGCCACGTTCAAGGTGCCGGGAATTTTTTCGTCGGCAACCGAACCGCGGAATTTGAACGCGGACGTGGTGGTGGCGAAATTGCCGATGCCGAGAGTATCGAAGAAGCAAGCTACGAAGCCGACGACCGAATGGTAGAAGTTGTGAGGTTTATGCGCGTCGGAGGAGGAACCGTCGCGGCGCGCGAGACGCGTCCAGGCAATGATGAACCACACGCCGACAACGACGAGCGCGAGCAGAAGGGCGTTCTTGAGGCTCAGCATGTGGAACGATGCTACCGTGTAATCGGCGAAAAGAGAACGCAAATTGCGGGTGAGCGTCGAAAGAGGCACAGGCAGTGAGACGTTCAACCACAGATGAACACAGATAAACACTGGTGAAGGAAACAAAAACCCCGATCAGGTGATGGCTGCAGTAGTTGAAACTTCGCCCCGAGCAACGAACTCCGTCATACACCCCGCGGCTAGGAAGTGGGCTGGGGGGTCTCCATTTTCTTCTGCTTGATGGCTTTGACCTTGTCCACCAGGTCGTCGGCGAGCTTGATGTCGGCGTCGCGAGCGGCCGCGTTGGCCTCGGTATCCGCCTTCTGGCGGTAGAGGAGGTTGAGGTAAGCCATGGCGTCGTCGTAATCGGTGCGGCGCTCCATGGCGCTCTGGAGGCTCTTGAGGCCCTCGTCAATCAGCGCGCCATATTTTTCCTGGAACTTGGCGGCGAGGGCGGGCGGCATGGGATCGGTGTCCTTGATGGTCTTCTTCACGCTGCGGTTGTATTCCTCGCGCATGTCCTTGTTGCCGCGGAAGGCTTCCGACCAGTCGATAACGCCGATCCAATAGTAAGGCTCGGGATCATCAGGCTTGATCTGGATGTGGCGCTTGTGAAAGTTCTTGGACTCCTCCATTTTTTTCTCATCAAACGGAGGACCGCCGGCCATGTTGTAGAGGATGGAGCCGATGCCGTCGATGGCTGCGAGATTGTTGGGGTCCTTTTCGAGAACGTCCTGGAACTCCTGGATGGCCTGCTTGCCCATGCGGATGTTTTCGTCCGAAGGCGCGCCGGGAATGTACTGGTTGGCGTAGGCAGTGGCGAGGTAGAGGCGGGCATTCAGGAGAGTGGGGTCGAGCTCCTTGGCCTGCTTGAAATCTTCGGTGGCGGCATCGAACTGGCCGGCTTTGAAGGCCTGCACGCCTTTGTTGAGCTTGTCGCGGGCGCGAAGCTTGTCGCAGCCCACGGAGGAAGCCAAGGCGAAGAGAACGACGGCCAGGAGCAAACGAGTATGGGGCTTTTGCAGCATCCCTGCTCTCCTTAATGACGGGTGCGCCCGCCTGGCAGAAGATAGCACAAGCCGGGCGGGAGACGAGAAGATATCAACCCCTTGAACTACTGGCCGGCCTCGACCTTGGCGGTGATGAGGCCGACCTTGTCGATGCCGGAGCCGCGCATGATATCAATGGCGCGGGCCACCTCGGCGAATTCCACCGCGTCGTCGCCCTTGACGAAGGCAACTTTCTCGGCGCGCTGCTTGAAAATGTCTTCGAGGCGCGGGCCCAACTGGTCCCAAGTGGTTTGATCCTGGTTGATCAAAACCTTGCCGCCGGCAGTGACCTGAACGACGATGGTCTTGGCCAGCAGCTCGGGATTCTCCTTCGCATTGGGCGGCGCGGGCTGCGGAACGAGGGCTTCGAGGCCGTGCGGCGTGGTCGGCGTAATCACCATGAAAATGATGATCAGCACGAGCAACACGTCGATCAGCGGAACGACGTTCGGTTCCGACATGCTCCCTTTACCAGTACCAACTGCCATCCCCATGGGAAACTCCTTTAAGGCTGCGAAAAGCGAGGGCTAACCGCCGGAAGGCGGAGGAGGAGCAGGCTCCTCGCCCTTCTTCCTAATTTTTTCGGTCAGCAGGCCGAGGTTATCCACGCCGGCGGCGCGGACTTCGTCCACAGCCTTGACGACTTCGCCGTACTTGGCGCGCGCATCGGAACGGACGAAGACGGTCTTGTCAATACGGTTGGCGATCTGGTCCTTCACGGCGGTGGTGATTTCGGAAAGGCCGATCTGCTTGCTGCCCAGGTACATTTTCCCGTCGCGGGTGATGGCCAGAATGATGGCATCGTCCTTGTCCGCGTCCTGCATGTCCTGGGCGTTGTTCACCTTGGCCATGTCCACCGAGACGCCCTTCTGCAACATGGGCGTGACCACCATGAAGATGATGAGCAGCACCAGCATGATATCCGCCATGGGAATCACGTTGGGCGCGGCCATCACCGCCGGCGCTTTGGGTTTGTAAGCCATTGGTTACTTCTTTCCGCCTCGACGAGTAATGAAGTAGTTGATCAGCTCCATCGAGGAGTTGTCCATTTCGACGTCGAAGGCTTCCACTTTGTTGGTGAAATAGTTGAAGGTCCACACGGCCGGCACGGCAACCAGCAAGCCGAGCGCGGTGGTGACCAGAGCTTCGGAAATACCGCCGGCCACGGCGGACAGTCCGGTCGCCTTGCTCGAAGCGATGCCTTTGAACGCGTTGATGATGCCGACCACGGTGCCGAACAAGCCCACGAACGGAGCCGTGGAGCCGATGGTGGCGAGGCCGGAGAGGCCGCGCTTCATCTCCGCATGGACGATGGCGACGGAGCGCTCCAGTCCGCGCTTGGCCGCTTCGATGACTTCCTCATCGCTCACCTGCGCCGAAGCCGCTTGAAATTCGGATAGCCCGGTGGCCACGACCTTGGCGATGTGGCTCTTCTTGTTGCGCTCGGCGATGGAGATGGCTTCGTCGAGCTTGTTATCCTTCAGCGCGCCGGCCACCTGCTGGACAAACACGCGGGACTGCTTCCGGGCGGCACTGTACATCAAGGCGCGGTCAATCATGATACCGACCGACCACGCGGACATCACGAACAGGATGAATACGACCACCTTGGCCGGGATGCCCATGTTGTGCCACATGGCCACGAGGTCCCAGCCGACCTCGGGCTGCTGAAACAACACCGACAAAAGTACATTCGCGAGCATAGAGTTTGCTCCTCCATTCCTATCGAACGATCGCGGCAGCGAAAATCTGCCGGTCGGAACTTCTCCCCAAACGAGCACCGCACCCGCATGCGGGTCCGGGCCGCGCCCAGCCTACTTAACCGCCCAACGAAAAGACAACTTGAATCGTGGTATCCACCTCGACAGGCTCACCGTTCAGCATGGTGGGCTTGTAGCGCCACTGGCTGACCGCGTCCATGGCGGCCTTCATCAGCAGCGGGGGTCCAGAGACATATTCCAGGTGCTCGATGGTGCCGTCCTTGGCGATAATGGCGTGCAGAATCACGGTGCCGGAAATGTGCGCCGTCTTGGCAATGGGCGGGTAGATGGGCTGCACTTGGCGAACCAGCGAAGCCTGCTGCACGTTGCCGCCGACGCGGATGCGCGAAGGAGTGGCCTTCGGGGGAGGCGGCAGGTTCGAACCGACGCCGCCAATAATGCCGCCCAGAACTCCCCCGGCGGATCCGCCGGCGATTCCACCCGGAACGCCGCCGACGACGCCGACGTTGCCGACATCCGGCGGGAGCTCTTCTTCCTTGATCATTTCAACTTTCTTGGGGATGACGGTGGGCGCCATCATCTGGCCGTTGTGAATCAGGCGTGTCACGGGCTTCACGATTCTTTGCACCGGAGCAGCCGGCGGCGGAGGCGGCGGAGGCGGAGCAGGAGCGACCAGGAAGGTGGTCAGCATCTGCTTGGGCAGAGCCTCGGTGTAGATCAGGGGAATCAGGATCATGACCCCCACGATCGCCACCTGCACGATGGTGGAGAGCATCATCGTCCACCAGGTTTTCGTGCGCTTCGGCTGTGCCGATGAAACAACCAGATCATCGAACATGGTTACCTCCTTGCGGCCGCCACGCGCTTTTCGGCTGCGGATCCGGCGCTAATGGCGGCTCCCTGACCCCGATATTTGATCCACACCACCACGATGGGGGCGGCAATCCCGAAACTGGAGTATGTTCCTACCACAACTCCCACCACCATGGCAAAAGAGAACGCGCGGAGAACCTCGCCGCCCATGAGGAACAGTACCAGAACGGTGAGGAACGTCAGACCGCTGGTGAGGATGGTCCGCGACAGCGTCTGATTGATCGAACGGTTGACGATTTCCGGGAACGACTCGCGGCGCATCAATCGCAGGTTCTCCCTCACTCGGTCGAAAATGACGATGGTGTCGTTCATCGAATAACCGACCAGGGTCAGCAGCGCTGCGATGACCGTCAGCGAAATCTCAAAGTGAAAGAGGGAGAAGAAGCCGAGCGTGATCAGCACGTCATGGAAGACGGCGATGACGGCGGCGGCTCCGTACACCCATTCGAATCGGAACGCAATATATAACAACATGCCGCCCAAGGCATAGAGCGTAGCGAGGACGGCCTGCTTGCGAAGCTGGGCGCCGACCTTGGGGCCAACGATCTCGACGTTGCGGATGGTGAAGTTGCCGAGCGTGAACCCGTTCGAAATCGTGGAGATCACGGCCGGCGTAGCGCCTTCGACATTTTTCAATTGATCGAAGCCGGTGACGATGCCTCCGAAATCACGGTCGCGGGCGGCGGTCAATTTCAAAGCCAGTTGGTTGTACTTGTCTCCGGCGGCCGCGCCGAGATTGAGTGGATCCTTCTGCGTCAGGTAGAGAGCCAGCGCCGAGGGCGTAATGGAATTGAAATCCTGCTTCCCGGAAGCGTCGGCGGTGCTGAACGTCTTATGCAGCACGTCGAGGATGGCCTGTTTGCCGGCGTCGAGCGATTCATCGCCGGTACCCTGCTGCTCGAGGCCGATGACTACGTCGTTTTGCGAGCTCTGGTTCGTGATGTCGCTGATGCCCTGGATCGAGCTGTTGGCAAAGCCGGCCTGTCTCAATCCATCGCGGATTTTATCGAGCGGCGGGGGGCCGGAGAAGCGGACGTAAACCAGTGTGCCGCCACGGAAATCGATTCCATAGCGCAGGCCGTGGGAGCGGAAAATCGAGATCCAGCCGGCAGCCAGCAGGACAAGCGAAAGCGTGACGAAATACTTGGCCTTCCCCATCCAGTCGACGTTTACGTTCTTGAAAAGCTCCATCGAGTCCTATCCGCCCTTATTTGACACCGGCCAATCCGGTATTGTTCCCGAAAGCCGGCGCCCCTAAATGCTCAACACCGCCTGGCGGCCCATACGCGACAGGTGGTAATCGAAAATGGCCCGCGAGACGTAAATCGAAGTAAACACGTTGGCTATCAAGCCGATGACCAGGGTGACGGCAAAGCCGCGGACCGGGCCGGTACCAAACAAAAAGAGAAAGATGGCCGAAACCACGGTGGTCACGTGCGTGTCGATAATAGTCAGGAATGCGCGGTCGAAACCCAGCGCCACGGCCGAGGCCGCGGCCTTGCCATTGCGCAATTCCTCGCGAATGCGCTCGAAGACCAGAACGTTTGAGTCCACGCCCATGCCGATGGTTAAAATCACGCCGGCAATTCCCGGCAGCGTCAGGACAGCTCCCGCATAAGCCATGAAGGCCACCAGGATGACCAGGTTGAGCATCAGGGCCACAACAGCATTGACACCGCTCAGCCGGTAATAGATCACCAGAAAAATCATCACCACGATCAGGCTGGCAATCGAGGCGCGCACGCCTTCGCGGATGGAGTCGGCGCCCAGCGACGGGCCCACGGTCCGCTCTTCAAGATATTTGATCGACGCGGGCAGCGCTCCGGCGCGAAGGACCAGCGCCAAATCCTGCGCCGATTCCTGGGTGAAGGTGCCCTCGATCATGCCGGAATCCTCGATGCGGCTGTTGATCACCGGCGCAGTGTACACGTGGTGATCGAGCACGATGGCCATGCGCCGGCCGACGTGCGATTCGGTGAAAGGACCGAAGCGCGTCGCCGCCGATGTGGAGAGCTTGAAATCCACCTGGTAGCGGCCGGGATTATTCGTGCTGGGACTGGTGGTGGCGCTGCGCAGGTCCTGGCCGGTGACTACGGGAGCGCGCTCGAGAATGTAGAAAACCTGCTGAGGCGAAGTTCCCTGCGCGCTCTCTTCCCTGCCGGGAACGATTTCCGTGCCGGGAGGCAGTACGCCGCCATGAGCGCCGAGCGCGGCAATCTCGGATGGGTAGGTCTGCTCGTCCGCAAGCGCCTTGAGTTCGAGCTGGCCGCCGGCTTGAATCACCGATTTCGCTCGCGTGGGATCGCCTTCGCCGGGAAGCTGGACGAGAATCTCGTTTTCGCCGCGGCCGGTGAAGGCAATGGTGGGCTCGGTGAGGCCGAGCGCATTGATGCGGCGCGTGATGGTTTCGAGCGCCTGGTCCATGGTGTTCTTGCGCAGATCGGCCACCACGCTGGGCTTCATGGTCAGCAGGAAGCCGTTGGCTTCGCCCGCGGCCGGAGACATGGTCCAGTCGGGAAACTGGTTCGAAATCAGATCGCGGAAATTTGCGGTGCTCGAGGAATCGACGCTGCGCACCAGGATGTGGGAGTTGTCCACGCGGCGGATTTCGCCGAACGGAATGGTTTTCTGGTGGAGTTGGCGGGTGAGCTCGTCAATGGCTTGATCGCAGCGCTGGCCGATGGCTTCGTCCACCTGCACTTGCAAGACCAGGTGGCTGCCGCCCTTGAGATCCAGGCCGAGCCTGATGCGGTCGGTGAGATTCTGCTTCACGGCGGCGAGCGAAGTGGGAAATTCCGGCAGGCACACCAGACCGAAAATGCAAAAAACGATGACGATCAGGATCAGAATGAACTTCCACTTGAGCTGGGGATTCATGCGGGCGGGCTAACTCTCCTTCGCCGGTTCGGCCTGCAGGCCCGCAATGGCGTTGCGAGAAATCTTGATCTTCACCTGGTCGGCGATGCGCAGTTGCACGGCGTCATCTTCGATGCCGACAATCGTTCCATAGATGCCGCCGTTGGTAATCACCTTATCGCCGTTCTTCAGGTTGCGGAGCATTTCGTTGACTTTCTTCTGGCGGCGCTGGGCGGGGAGAATCATGAGGAAATAAAAAATCACCATGATAAGGATCAGCGGCAGGAACAAAGCGATTCCGCCGGACTGCCCCTGCGATTGCGCAAGGAGATCCAAGTTGACAGCCGAGTTTCCGCCGATTGTCATGATCATGTGAGCCATTTCCGCCATTGCGGCCGAGCCCGCCGCTTCGAGCCGCCAGTCCGCCGAGGCCGGCGAACCTTGATGCCTCGTCCGAGAATGCTGCCCCGCTTTGTACCGCGCCCAACGCCTGCTTAGGTTTGCCTATGTGAGGCGTGCCTGAAGGTCAGAGCGGAAACTTTGCAGCTTCCCAAAACGAATAGCCTCCCGAATTTTGCGCATGATGTCAAGGTAAAAGTAGAGGTTATGGTGGGTGTTCAGGATGGCTGCAAGCGACTCCTGCGCGGAAAAAAGATGCCGCAAATAGGCACGCGAATACCGCCGGCAAACGGCGCAGCCGCACAGTTCGTCAATGGGTCGAGCGTCGTTGGCGTATTGCGCATTCTTGATAAGCAAGCGGCCTGCCGAAGTGTAGAGGCAACCGTGGCGTGCGCTGCGCGTGGGCAGGACGCAATCCATCATGTCCATGCCCAGGGCAACGTAATCCGGGAGCTGCTCAGGTTTCCCGACGCCCATTAGATAGCGGGGACGTTCGGCGGGAAGACGCGCAGCCGCAGCGGCGGTCATTTCGCAGGTCACGCTGTGCGCTTCTCCGACGGCCAGGCCGCCTACCGCGTAGCCGGGGAAATCGAGCTCGACCAGCGCGTCGGCATTCTCGTGCCGCAAGACGGGATGCGTCCCACCTTGCACGATGCTAAAGAGCATTTGTCTCGAAGGGTCGCCATTGGCCGCAAAATAGTCCCGTGAACGGCGCGCCCAGGCGAGCGTACGCGCGGCTGCGTTGCGGGCGCGGGATTCCTCCGCAGGCGCTTCGATGCATTCATCGAGCACCATAATAATGTCCGCGCCGAGCGCGATTTCGATTTCGAGCGCCTTTTCCGGCGAGAGGAAATGTTCCGAGCCGTCCACATGCGAGCGGAAGATGACGCCGTCGTCATTCACCTTGCGCAGATCGCTGAGGCTGAACACCTGGTAGCCGCCCGAATCGGTGAGAATCGGGTGCGGCCAGGACATGAAGCGGTGCAGCCCGCCGAGTTCGCGGATCAGTTCGTGGCCGGGGCGCAGATATAGATGATAAGTGTTGGCGAGCAAAATCTGCACGCCGAGAGCCTCGAGGTCCTGCTGCGTTTGGCCTTTCACTGTCGCAGCCGTGCCCACCGGCATGAAGGCGGGCGTCTCGATTAGGCCGTGCGGTGTTGTGAGCCGTCCGAGGCGTGCGCCTGTCGGGTCGGTGGCCAGAAGTTCGAAGCGGAAACTCATCCGCGGAAGTGTATCAGGACAAACCAGGGGTATCGCGCCGCTGCGTGCGCCGTGCGCGTCATGCGGGAATTTGTGGCACGGCGGCGAGGAGAGCTTGGGTGTATGCGTGCTCCGGCCGGGCGAGGACTCGTTCAGCAGGACCTAACTCGACAATGCGACCGGCCTGCATTACGGCGACGCGCGTGGCGAGCTGCGCCACCACCGGCAGGCTGTGCGAGATGAGAATCAGCGTGAGCGAGAATTCGCGCTGCAGCCGCGCCAGGAGCTCGAGAATTTGCGCGCCGATAGAAACGTCAAGCGCCGAGACGGGCTCGTCGGCGATGACCAGCTCAGGGCGCAAGACTAATGCGCGAGCAATCCCGATGCGCTGGCGCTGGCCGCCGGAAAATTCGTGGGGGTAACGGTCGAGCGACTCGGGACCCAGGCCGACGACAGCAAGAATTTCCGCGGCCCGCGAACGCCGTGCTGAACTTGTAAGCTTTGGCTCGTGAATGGCCAGCGGCTCGGCGACGATGGTGCCCACGCGCATGCGGGGATTCAGCGAGGCCATTGGGTCCTGAAACACCATCTGCATGCCGCGACGCAGCGTGCGAAGTTCCGCGCCGCGGGCGCTCAGCCAGTCACGGCCTCTGAAACGAATTTCGCCGGAGTCGGGCTCGACGAGGCGGAGGAGCACGCGCGCAAGAGTCGTCTTGCCGCAGCCGGATTCGCCGACAATGCCGAGCGCCTCCCCGCGAGAGAGCGAAAAGCTGACGCCATCCACGGCAATCGCGCGGCGTGCAGAATGCGTGAACGCGCTTGTCGCAACCGGATACGATTTTCGAAGTTCGCGCGCGTCGAGAAGCAGCTCGTCCGGCATGTTTACGATTTCTCGCCGGCGACGAACAGAGCCGTATTGAACATCTCAATGTCGCGCTCGGGCTCCGGCTTGTCCGCATCGGCAGCGGCGTAGCGCGGGTGGAACGCCGCGAAATCGTCCGCCATTGTGGCGACCATCAGGCGGCGCGTTGCGAGGTAGGCCGGATCTCCGCGGCGCCAGCCTGCCACTTGCAACCAGTGGTC
>Ga0187776_10001346_pt1 | contig 12234 bp, 9 predicted proteins | sample 0216_BV02_MP12_2_FD_132426 | JGI IMG/M metagenome (GOLD analysis project Ga0187776, IMG submission 132426) | Tropical peat soil microbial communities from peatlands in Department of Meta, Colombia - 0216_BV02_MP12_20_MG | ecosystem: Environmental > Terrestrial > Soil > Wetlands > Peat | place...
AACCCCCCCCACACCTAGTCGTCATCGTTTACAGCGTGGACTACCGGGGTATCTAATCCCGTTTGCTCCCCACGCTTTCGCGCCTCAGCGTCAGGAGATGCCCAGAGACCCGCCTTCGCCACCGGTGTTCCTCCCGATCTCTACACATTTCACCGCTACACCGGGAATTCCAATCTCCTCTGCATCCCTCAAGAACGGCAGTATCGGCCGACGTTCTTCGGTTGAGCCGAAGGATTTCACGACCGACTTGCCATCCCGCCTACGCGCCCTTTACGCCCAGTGATTCCGAGCAACGCTTGCCCCCTCTGTCTTACCGCGGCTGCTGGCACAGAGTTGGCCGGGGCTTCCTCTGAAGGTACCGTCAGATGCCGGCGCTATTCACGCCGACACCCTTCTTTCCCTCTGACAGGGGTTTACGACCCGAAGGCCTTCGTCCCCCACGCGGCGTCACTCCGTCAGGCTTTCGCCCATTGCGGAAAATTCCCCACTGCTGCCTCCCGTAGGAGTCGGGACCGTGTCTCAGTTCCCGTGTGGCTGGTCGTCCTCTCAGACCAGCTACCCGTCATAGCCTTGGTGAGCCGTTACCTCACCAACTAGCTGATAGGCCGCGAGCCCCTCCAAGAGCGGCAGCTTTCGCCACCTTTCCTCCCCAGATCTTGCGTCCCGAGGAACGTATCCAGTATTAGCCTCCCTTTCGAGAGGGTATCCCGGTCTCGAGGGTGGGTTACCCACGTGTTACTCACCCGTGCGCCACTCGAACCGCCGAATTATTGCTAACCCGACGATCCTCGTACGACTTGCATGTGTTAAGTACGCCGCCAGCGTTCGCTCTGAGCCAGGATCAAACTCGCCAAGAAAAAGCGATGAACCTGGTCCTCAAGCTCGAACCTGTTACTGCGATCTGCGTGCAGTCACTCGGCCGAGCGCAAGGTACTCGTTAGAACGGATGGTGCTCACACCTTTTCGGTGAGCCAGTAGCATATTTGGCTTTCAAAGAGCACTACGGTCAGCTTGGAAGTGACCGGGCTTGCATCTGAGCGCCTCACGTCTCCGCGAGGCAACGACTGACTATACGGATCGACCCTGGCCTTGTCAAGTTCTTAACCGGGATCGGACTTTGCGCGGCGCGGTCAGACTCACGGCGCCTCGAGGATGACCTTCTTGAACCGCCGCTTGCCAACCTGAATCAGATACTCGCCGCCGGCCGGGAGGGTCTTGTCGGTGCTGGTGACGCGCTGCCGATCGATCTCGACGGCGCCTTGCTGGATCATTCGGCGCGCCTCGGACGTGGACTGGACCAGTCCCGCCTCTTTGAGCACGACCCACACCGGCAGCCCCTTGCCACGCATCTTGTCCGCGGGCACTCGCGCGATCTCGATCTCCTCGGGCAGCTCGCGGTGCTGGTGAACCCGCATGAAATGGTCTTCGGCGTCAGCCGCCCCGCCGTCCCCGTAGTACTGCGCGGTGATCGTGCGCGCGAGGCGCTTCTTGGCCTCCATCGGGTGCTCGACGCGCAGCGCGGCGATCTCGGATTCCGGAATCCGCGTGAGCAATTCGAAGTAGCGCCACATCATCGCGTCCGACACCGACATGAGCTTGCCGTAGATGTCCTCGGGCTTCTCGTTGATCCCGACGTAGTTGCCGTAGCTCTTCGACATCTTCTGCACGCCGTCGAGTCCCTCGAGCAGCGGCACCGTGATGGCGATCTGCGGCTCCTGGCCGTGGGCGCGCTGCAGGTCACGGCCGATGAGGAGGTTGAACGTCTGATCGGTCCCGCCCATCTCCACATCGGCGTGCAGCGCGACCGAGTCGTACGCCTGGGCGATCGGGTACAGGAACTCGTGCAGGCTGATCGAGCGCTCGGCCGCATACCGCGCGGCGAAGTCCTCGCGCTGGAGCATCCGCGCCACCGTCAAGTGGGCCGCCTCGCGAATGATGTTCTCGAAGGTCAGCGGCGCGAGCCACGTCGAGTTGAGCTCGACGCGCGTCCGCGACATGTCGATGACGCGGCCGAGCTGCGCGCGGTACGTATCCGCGTTCGCGCGAATCTCGTCCCGCGTCAGCGGCTTGCGGGTCTCCGAGCGACCCGTCGGATCGCCGATCAATCCCGTGAAGTCGCCGATGATCACGATGATCTGATGCCCGAGATCCTGGAAGTCGCGGAGCTTCCGCAGCACCACGGTGTGGCCGAGGTGCAGATCGGGCGCCGTCGGGTCGAGCCCGAGCTTGATCCGCAGCGGTGCCCGCGACCGGCGGGAGCGCTCGAGCTTCTGGACGAGCTCGGCCTCCACGATGATATCGGCCGCGCCGCGCCTGATGATCTGAAGCTGCTCGTCGACCGGGCGGAACTCCTCGAGGCTCAAAGCACCGGCGTTGTATCACACCGATTCTAGGGGTGCAAGGCAACGGACGGTTCCAGGCCCTCTGAGGCCTATAATGTCAGGGTCATGGCTGCCGCGTCAGACCGTTCGTCGGGCTCCTTCAAGCCCCCGCTGTGGCGTCGCCGCTGGTTTCGCCGGGTCCTCGCGGGTATCGGCGGCCTCACGTTGCTCTTCGTGCTGGTCGCGGGCGCCGCGGCGTTATGGGCGTTCACGATTCTGCCACGCTCACTGCCGTCGGTCACCGCGCTCGAGACCCTGCAGCCCATCCAGGGCACCAAGATCTACGACGACAACGACGAGCCGATCACCGAGCTACACGTCGAGCGGCGCATCCTGGTGCCGTTGGCCCAGATTCCGCAGTCGCTCCGGGACGCGATCCTCGCGACCGAGGACCGTCGCTTCTACTCCCACTGGGGCATCGATCCGATCGGCGTCGCGCGCGCCATCGTCCAGAACTACCGCCGCGGCCGGATCGTCGAGGGTGGCAGCACCATCACTCAGCAGCTCAGCAAGGTTCTGTTTCTCACTCCTGACAAAAGCCTCGAGCGCAAGCTCAAGGAAGCCGTGCTGGCCCTGGAGCTCGAGCGTCGATACTCGAAGGACCGGATCCTCGAGATGTACTTGAACCAGGTGTATTTCGGCCAGGGCTCGTACGGAGTCGAGGCCGCCGCCCGGACGTACTTCGGCAAGTCTGTGTCCGAGCTTACGGTGCGGGAGTCGGCGCTGATCGCCGGCCTTCCACGGGCACCGACGAACTATTCGCCGTTCGATCGGCCCGAAGCGGCCAAGCGCCGCCGTGAAGTCGTGCTGCGACGCATGGTCGAGTTCGGAAGCATCAAGGAAGACGAGGCCAAGCGACTCGCGAAGACCGATCTCGGTTTGATTCCGCCCGAGCGGCGCCGGACGACCGGTCAGTACTTCATCGACTATGTCCAGCAAACCCTGGAGGCGAAGTACGGGCCGGACCTCGTCCTCAAGGGAGGGCTCAACGTCTACACGACCCTGAATCCGACAATGCAGCTCGCCGCCGAGCAGTCACTCCGCGAGGGCTTGAAGGCGCTCTCAGGCCGAGCGGCCCAGACGGCGCAGGCGACGCAGACCGCGGCGACCGGCGCCGCCGCCCGCCCCGGCGAGTCGCCCGAAGGCGCCGTCGTCACGGTCGAGCCGCAGACCGGCTACGTGAAGACGATGGTCGGCGGCTCCGATTTCTTTCGCAGCGAATTCAACCGCGCCGTACAGGCCAAGCGGCAGCCGGGCTCCGCGTTCAAGCCGTTCATCTACATCGCGGCGCTCGAGGCCGGATTCACGCCGGCCTCGCAGATCGAAGACTCGCCGGTGTCGTTCCCCGTGGGCGGCAAGAACGGGCAGGTCTGGAAACCAGAGAACTACGATCGGAAATTCCGCGGCTCCACCACGCTCCAGCAAGCCCTCGAAGAGTCGGTCAATGTGGTGACCGTGAAGCTGCAGGAGCGGGTCGGCCTCGCCAAGACCATCCAGATCGCCCGGCGCCTCGGGATCACGAGCCCCCTCGACGTCAATCTGAGCCTGGCGCTCGGCACGTCCGACGTCTCGCTGCTCGAGATGACCTCGGCTTACGGCGCCCTCGCCAACCAGGGCGTCTGGATGCCGCCGGTGACGATCCGCTACGTGACCGACGCCCAGGGCAAGCTGCTCGAGGAGCACGTGCCGGAAGGGCGGGAGGCTCTGTCGCCCGAGACCGCGTACGTGATCACTCAGATGCTCAGGGGCGTCGTCGAGCGCGGCACCGGCCAGGCGGCGAAGGGCCTCGGCCGCCCGGTGGCCGCGAAGACAGGAACCACGAATGACTACTCGAACGCATGGTTCGTCGGTTTCACGCCGCGCCTGGCCACTGGCGTGTGGGTTGGTTACGATCGTCCGCGCAGCCTTGGCAAGGACGAGACCGGGTCACGGGTGGCGGTCCCCATCTGGGTGACGTACATGGCCAAGGTCCTCGGCGATAGTCCCAAGGAGGACTTCCCGGTACCTGATCATGTCGTGTCGATGCTCGTCGACGAGGATCCGTCCGGCGAATGTCTCAGGCCGGTGCCTATGGCCTTCGTTAAGGGGACCGAAGCGGGGATGGCGTGCAACGGGATCGGTCAGCCGAAGGCGGAAGTCGCAGCGCCTGGCCCAACACCTCAAGCCCTGACCACGACGCCCGGCTTGCCCGCGCCTCCGCCGGCGGCGCCCGGTCCGGCGACCGGACAGATGACACCGCCGGCGCCGAAGCCCGCTCCGAAGGCTCAGACGCCCTAGCTACGGGGCGAGGGGTAGCGCCCCGCAACCTGCGGCCACGGCGCGCCGTCGAGCAGTTCTCGGATCACCGCGATGAGCTCCGGGACCGGCACCCTCACCTGCTCCATGGAGTTTCGTTCGCGGATCGTCACCCGGCCGTCGCCGCGCTCGCCGCGCTCGGTGTCGCCGACGGTCTGAACGTCGACCGTCAGGCAATACGGCGTGCCGACCTCGTCCTGGCGCCGGTAGAGGCGTCCGATGGCCGCCGTGTCGTCGTAGACCACGCGCCAGTGTTTCGCGAGATCCGCGCGGATCGCGTGCGCGGCACGAACGATGTCGTCGCGCTTCTTCAGCAGGGGGAGCACCGCCACCTTGATCGGCGCCAGCTCCGGATGGAGCTTGAGCACGACGCGCTTCTCACCCCTCACCTCTTCCTCGCGGTACGCATCCGCCATGAACGCGAGCAGGGCTCGATCGACGCCCGCGGCTGGCTCGACGACGAACGGCACCACGTGCTCCTTGCGCTCCTCGTCGAAGTACGTCAGGGACTTGCCGCTCCACTTCGCGTGCTGCTTGAGATCGAAGTCGGTCCGGTTGGCGATCCCCATCAGCTCGCTCCAGCCGATCGGAAACTTGTACTCGATGTCGACGGTACGCTTGGCGTAGTGCGCCAGCTCGTCGTGCTCGTGCTCGCGCAGACGTAAATTGTCGGCGGCCAGGCCATAACGCAGGAACCAGGCCATGCAGTCCTCGATCCACCGGTCGTGCCAGTATTCGTCGGCCGGACGCCCTTCGACGCGATCGTTCGGGTTGACGAAGAACTCGATTTCCATCTGCTCGAACTCGCGCGTGCGGAAGATGAAGTTACCGGGTGTGATCTCGTTGCGGAACGAGCGGCCGGCCTGGCCGATGCCGAACGGCAGCTTGAGCCGCATCGACTGGAGCACGTTGTCGAAGTTGACGAACATGGCCTGCGCGGTCTCGGGGCGCAGATAGGTCACCGCCGCCTCGTCTTCGACGGGGCCCATGAACGTCTTGAACATGAGATTGAACTGCCGGGGCGCCGTGAGCTCGCCCTTGCCGCATTCAGGGCACAGCGTCCGGCGCTGGCCGCAGTGACCGCACGGCTCTCCGGCGGGGATCGTGAACTTGTTGCCCTTGGTGGCCGGGCAGTAGTGGGTCCACGGCTGCGCATCGACATGGTCGGCGCGGAAACGTCGCTTGCACTCGCGACAGTCGACCATCGGATCCGTGAAGTGATCCAAGTGGCCGCTCGCCTTCCACACAGTCGGATGCATCAGGATCGACGCGTCGATTCCGACCATGTCGGCTCGCTGCTGCACGAAGTCGCGCCACCACACCCGCTTGATGTTGTTCTTGAGCTCGACGCCGAGCGGGCCGTAGTCCCAGACGGATCCGGTTCCGCCGTAGATCTCGCTCGATTGGAAGACGAACCCACGTCGCTTCGACAGCGACACCAGCACGTCCATGTTGGCAGCGCCCATACTCATGGCCTAGCCTCGTCGGCAAATGCGCCTCTGCCCGCGATCGGAGAGAGCCGTTGGACTTCTCGCTGAAACTTGGTGGAGCGCGTCGGGTGGCCGATGAGCCGCGCCACCTGCGCATCGAGCAGCGCGGGCAGCTCCGCTTCCGCTCGGCCGAGCGGGAACGCGAGTGCCTCGTCCCAGGACACCGAGCGGAGACGTTCGAAGGCCGCGATCGTGGCCGGTGAGATCGGCATCGTGTCCGAGCCCGGGCGCGCACAGGCCTGGCACGCCAGGCCGCCATCGCCGAGCGCGGGCCGGGGAAACGGATAGGCTCGACCGCACACGACGCAGGCGTCGAGCCGCGGCCGATGCCCGAGCGCCTCAACGCACCGAACACCGAACGCGATCGCCGCCCGCTCCGGGCGGCGGGAGCCGTCGAGCGCCCGGAGACCGCGGACCAACAGGCCGAAGAGCGCGACGTGTCGATCGCGCTCGGCGGTCAGCCGCGCCACGCACTCGACCATCCAGGCCGCGTGGGCCAGTCGATCCAGATCATCGCGTGTCCGGTCGAACGGGCGCGTGATGTCGAAGTGATCGACGCGTACCAGCTCGCTGCGCCCGCCGTCGAAGAACACGAGCTCGCCCAGCGTGCACAGCTCGAGCGCGCTGCCGAACCGCGAGCGCATGCGCCGGGCGGATTTCGCCACACCGCGGATCTTGCCGAAGTCGCGGGAATAGAAGGTGACCAGGCGGTCGCTCTCCCCCAGGGGAAACGAGCCGATCACGACCGCGGCGGTTTTCCCGAGCATCAGGACGTCAGCAGGAACCCGAACTCGCGGAGCGCCCGCTCGTCGCGGCGCCAGTGTCGCCGCACTTCCACGGTCGACTGGAGGAACACCTTGATGCCGAAGAACGACTCGAGGTCGCGACGGGCCGCCGTGCCGATCTGCTTCAGCATGGCGCCCCGCTTCCCGATGAGGATCCCCTTCTGTGATTCCTGCTCCACGAACACGGTCGCCCGGATGTACAGGCAGGCCGGATTGTCGCGCTCCGTCAATTCCTCGACCCGTACCGCCACGGCATACGGTACCTCTTGTCGCGTGAGATGAAAGACTTTCTCACGGATCATCTCCGCGACATAGAAGGTCTCCGGCTGGTCGCTCGTTGCATCGGGCGGGAAGAACGGTGGGTGCTCGGGCAGCTTGCCAACGATCAGCTCGAGCAGACGGTCGCAATTGGTTCCCTCCAGCGCGGAGACCGGAACGATCTCCGAGAACGAATAGCTCCGTCGCCACCGCTCGATCAGCGGCAACATCCGGCTCTTGGGCCGCACGCGATCGGCCTTGTTCAGCACGCAGAAGACCGGTCCCGTAAACGCACGCAGCGGGTCGAGCACGATCGGGTCCGGCTCATCGCCGGTCGACGCGTCGACGACCAGGCAGACCACATCCACGTCTTCGACGGCACGATGCGCGGTCTTCAGCATGAAATCCCCGAGCTTGCCGTCCGCCGGGTACAGTCCTGGCGTGTCGACGAACACCACTTGCGCCAGCGGCAGATTCTTGATGCCGGTGATGCGGTTGCGAGTCGTCTGCGGTCGCGGGGACACGATCGAGAGCTTCTCCCCGACAAGGCGGTTCAGCAAGGTCGACTTCCCGGCGTTGGGTCGACCGATGAGCGACACGAACCCGGCGCGGCCGGTTATTTCAATCCTCGAATTAGCCGAGCCTGGCAGCAACATCCCCAGCGCGGACCGCGATCGTCAGGCCTGCCGGCGGGACGGCCTCGTGACGGCATCGAATGTCAGCGAGACCGCGTGGTCACTGGAGTTGAACCCATGTGCCTATAGTACAACGACTGTGGTTGAGCACTCGTTCGCAACGGATGGTTCACGTATCAATCACGCCGTCCGCCAGGTGCGCGGTCTTCGCCTGCGTTCCGGTTCGTGCTCCCGCTGCCAGTCCGCCAGCGCGTACAACGCGGGAAGCGCCAGCAAGGTCAGGAACAGGGCGTGCCGGGGACGCGGCCGCCGAGTGCAACTGGCCTCGTGCCAGGCTCCCTGATACGATCGAAGGACCACGGCGCCGGCCGAAGTTATCTCGTGCGGGGGGAATTCGGTCATGAAGACAACATGGGGGCCGATCGTCTCGGCGGTCCGGCTTGGACTCGTGACCGTCGTCATGACGGCTTGCAGCACGGGCAGCAGCTACCTGACCCCAACGGGATCGAACACTACCCTCATGGCCGGCTGGGAACAGCACTTCGCCCTGGAATGGGCGACGACGCCTGCGCAGGGGAGCGCACAACAGGTGACAGGCTACGTCTACAATCTGCACGGCGAGCACGCGATGAAGGTCCGGGTGCTAGCCCAGGCCCTGGACCAACAGGGTGCGGTGATCGGTCAGCGTATCGAGTGGGTGCCTGGAGGCGTGAATGGATTCGGTCGGACCTATTTCGTAGTGGCACAATTGCCGGCGGCCAGTACCTACCGGGTGACGATCTGGGACTACACTTGGCATCAGACGGACGGTGGCGACCACCGATAATCTGACACGGACCAGCTCCGCGGCACAGATCAGGCACGCGACGACCGCCGGCTTCTACTCCCTGATTCCAGCAAGCCCGACCAAAGTCGCTCGGGGGGTCGCGGGCGCGTCGACGAGAGGATCGCCCGTTCACGCTCGTGCATGAGGCGCGCCTCCACCGGATCCCGATCGTCGTAGCCGACCAGGTGGAGCACACCGTGCGTGACGAGCAGGTCCAGCTCTGCGGCGAGCGGGACGTTGCCGCGCCGAGCCTGACGCCGCGCCGTCTCCGCCGAGATCACGATCTGACCGACGAGGGGATTCGGGGTCTCCGGCACCGTCAACGGGAATGCCAGCACGTCCGTGCGTCGAGGGACCCCTCGGTGGCGCCGGTTGAGATTCCTGATCGCGTCGTCACCGACGACGAGCACGTCAACATCGGAAGCGGCGCGGCCGAGCGCGGCGAGGGCTCGGCGGGCGACCCGGACGATGCGCGCCGGCGACAGCCTCACGCTGCGCTGGCGATTTGCGACGCTCACGGACATCAGGACAGGGCCGGGGTCGGGCCGCGATCATCCTTGCGAGCATTACGGGCATCGTGGGCGTCGTAGGCCCGTACGATCGCCGAGACGAGCTGGTGCCGGACCACGTCACCATCGTCGAAAAAGACGAAGCGGATGCCGGGGACTCCGCGAAGCACCGACTGCACCTCGATCAGTCCGGAGCCACGGGACGCCGGTAGATCGACCTGCGTCACGTCGCCGGTGATCACCATCTTCGAGTTGAAGCCCAGGCGCGTCAGGAACATCTTCATCTGTTCCGCGGTGCTGTTCTGCGCCTCGTCGAGAATGATGAAGGAGTCGTTCAGGGTGCGGCCGCGCATGTAGGCGAGCGGTGCGATCTCGATCGCGCCCTTCTCCATGAAGTTCGTCACACGCTCCGTCTCGAGCATGTCGTAAAGCGCGTCGTAGAGGGGCCGCAGATACGGGTGCACCTTCTCGTAGAGATCTCCGGGCAAGAAGCCAAGGCGCTCGCCGGCCTCGACCGCCGGCCGGGTCAGGACGATGCGCGCGACCTCGCGCTTCATCAGCGCCGCCACGGCCATGGCCACCGCCAGGAACGACTTGCCGGTCCCGGCCGGGCCAATGGCGAAGACCATGTCGTGAGTGCGGATCGCGTCGACGTAGCGCTTCTGGTTCACCGATTTCGGCGCAACCCACTTCTTGCGCGATGGCACCGCGATCGAGTCGGCGAACACGCTCTTGAGATCGGCTTCATCGTCGTCCGAGAGCATCCGGAGTGCGGCGCGGACCTCGCCCGCCCGAAGCGGCGTGCCGGCGCGGACCAGCTCGGCCAGTTGCACCAGCGCGCGCTCGGCCTTCCTCACTTGGCGCTCGTCGCCCTTCAACATGATGTCGTGGCCACGGGCGACGATGCGGATGTCCAGCTCCGACTCCAGGGTCTTGAGGTGGTCGTCGTTGCGACCGAGGAGCGGGAGCAGGTCGAGGTCGTGGGCCAGCGAGAGCCGGCGCGTGATCGCGGAAGTGTCGTTCAACGCCTGGAATCCTTCCCCGAGTCTTCACTCGGCAAATCGAGCTTGAGGTGCAATTCCTTCAGCCGCTCTGGCGGCACGGGTGCGGGCGCTCCCATGAGGAGGTCCTGGGCTTGCTGGTTCATCGGAAACGCGATGATCTCGCGTATGTTCGTCTCTCCGGCCAAGAGCATCACGATCCGGTCGATTCCCGGCGCCGAGCCGCCGTGGGGCGGCGCGCCGTACTTGAACGCGTTCAGCATGCCGCCGAACCGCGCCTCGACCTCCTCGCGCCCGTAGCCGGCGATCGCGAATGCCTTGTACATGATATCTGGCCGGTGGTTGCGGATCGCGCCGCTAGAGAGCTCGACACCGTTGCAGACGATGTCGTACTGGTGGGCCTTGATCGTCAGCGGGTCAGACCGCTCCAATGCCTCGAGACCGCCCTGCGGCATCGAGAAGGGGTTGTGGCTGAACTCGATCTTCTTCGTGTCCTCGTTCAGCTCATACATCGGAAAGTCGGTCACCCAGCAGAAGCGGAACGCGTTGGCCTCGATGAGTCCGAGCTCCTCGCCGAGCCGGATCCGGACCCGGCCAGCCAGCCTCTCGGCAACCGGCTTGGTGTCACAGACGAAGAAGACGGCATCGCCGGCGTGGGCGCCCGTGGCCGCGACGAGGCGGCCGAGCCGGTCGCCATCGAGGAACCTCGCCAGGGGGCCCTTCGCTCCGTCCTCGCCGAGGGTGACGTAGCCGAGGCCGGGTGCGCCCTGCTCGCGCGCCCACTGGCCGAGCTTGTCGAAGAAGCTCCGCGGTTGCGTCGACGCGCCGGGCGCCGGCACCGCGCGGACGACGGCGCCCCCGGCCACCGCCGTCGCGAAGGCCGAGAAGCTCGAGTCGCGGAAGACGTCGGTCACGTCGGCGATGAGAATCGGATTTCGGAGGTCGGGCTTGTCGCTTCCGTATTTCCTCATCGCCTCGTCAAACGGGATCCGCGGGAACGGCGCCGACGTCACCGCGGCGCCGCCCGCGAACTCTTCGAAGACTCCGTGCAGGACCGGCTCGATCGTCGCGAAGACGTCCTCCTGCGTGACGAAGGCCATCTCGAAGTCGAGCTGATAGAACTCGCCCGGCGAGCGGTCGGCGCGGCCGTCCTCGTCGCGGAAGCATGGGGCGATCTGAAAGTAACGGTCGAATCCGGCCGTCATCAAGAGCTGCTTGAACTGCTGCGGCGCCTGCGGCAGCGCGTAGAACTTGCCAGGATGCACCCGGCTCGGCACCAGGTAGTCGCGCGCGCCCTCCGGCGAGCTCGAGGTGAGGATCGGGGTTTGAAACTCCATGAAGCCCGCCTCGATCATCCGGCGGCGGATGGACGCGATAACACGACTCCGCAGCACCACGTTTCGATGGAGCTTCTCGCGGCGCAGGTCGAGAAAGCGGTAGCGCAGACGCGTCTCCTCGGGAAACTCCGCGTCGCTGTTGACCTGAAGCGGCAGCGGATCCGCCGGAGCCTGCACGATCAGCGCGCCGACCGTCAGCTCGATCTCTCCGGTCGGCAGCTTTGGATTGACCGCGGTCGGCGCTCGCGGGACGACGTTTCCGCCCACGGTGATCACGCTCTCGAGCCGCAGTGACTCCGCGGCCGCGAAGAGCGGGCTCGAGCTATCGAGCACGCACTGGGTGATTCCGTAGTGGTCTCGAAGATCGAGGAAGAGGAGATGCCCGTGATCACGCTTTCGGTGGAGCCAGCCCGAGAGCCGGACGGCCAGCCCGGCGTGCTCGCGCCTCAGCTCGCCACAGGTGTGAGTCCTCAGACTAGCGATCGCCGCCACCACTCGAACCGCGTCGCGCCAGCGGCCTGATCTCCGGCGTCTCCGAACCCGGTCGAAGGACGGCGTACGACCCGAAGCCCTCGCCAGCCAGGTCGTCGAGCTGCTTCGCCAGATTCTTCCGCCTGAGCGTCAACGACACGACGCGATCTCCGTTCCGCAGGCGACTGGCCGAGGCCACGACGTCGGTCAGCGGATCGCCGCGATCGAAGAGAACCGCGATGCGCT
>Ga0187776_10001347_pt1 | contig 12232 bp, 10 predicted proteins | sample 0216_BV02_MP12_2_FD_132426 | JGI IMG/M metagenome (GOLD analysis project Ga0187776, IMG submission 132426) | Tropical peat soil microbial communities from peatlands in Department of Meta, Colombia - 0216_BV02_MP12_20_MG | ecosystem: Environmental > Terrestrial > Soil > Wetlands > Peat | place...
CTGACCTACAGGGACATCGAGTTGTTCGCCGTCATGTCCGGCGACTTGAATCCCGCCCACTTGGATGAAGCCTTCGCGCAGAGCAGCAGGTTTCACAAGATCATCGCGCACGGCATGTGGGGCGGCGCCCTGATCTCCGCCGTGCTGGGCACGCAGCTCCCCGGCCCGGGCAGCATCTACCTCGGCCAGTCGCTGCGGTTCCGCCATCCGGTTGGGCTGGGCGACACCATCACCGTTACCGTAACCGTAACGGAAAAGAACGCAGAGAAGAAGCGCGTAACCCTTGAGTGCCAGGCAACCAATCAGCGTGGCGAGGTTGTGATCAGCGGCACCGCCGAGGTGATCGCACCCACAGAGAAGATTTCGCGCGAGCGCGTGACCTTGCCCGAAGTCAAGCTGCTAAGAACCAGGCGCCGCAGCCGGCCGCGGTCGCGCTGACTGGTGCATTGTTTGCACAACTGCGGAGGGCTCAGCGCGGCGTGTCCGGGCGGCGGCTGAGATCAACGTGCTGGGGCAGTGACGTCCGATGCGACTTCGTCTCGGCCGTCTGCGCCCGCCCGTGCCGGAAGGCGGCGACTAAGGCTCCGACTACCTGTGGATCGATCTCTCTATTCTCGCGCTCGACGATGTTCCCGAAGGCCACGCTGGGCGGCATCCCCTTGCTGCCGCTGGTGAGCTTCTCGTAGGCATCGGCTACGGCCAGAATCCGCTAACAAGCGGTGAAGCAGATCCCTCGTTGCGCTTGGAGCCTGCCTGAGCGTGAGTAGCGAGTTGAACGGAGGACGACGCCTGCGGGCTCGGACGCCGGCAAAACAACGTCACTTCGCTCGCGGATGGGTCTGGTCGTACACCGCCAGCACGTGCTTCATCGAGAGCTGCGTGTAGCGCTGCGTTGTCGAAAGCCGCTCGTGCCCGAGCATCTCCTGGATGGCGCGCAGATCGGCGCCTTCTTCCAGAAGGTGTGTGCCGAAGGCGTGGCGCAGGGTGTGCGGGTGAACGTCGGGTGAGAGCCCCTTGGCGACCGCGATCCGCTTCACAATCCGCCCCACGCTGCGGGTGGTCAGCCGCGTGCCACGCAAATTGACCAGCAGAGCGCGTGTGGACTGCTTGCATTGAATGAGCTTCTGATGACGTGCGGGCAAATAAGCATCGAGCGCAAACTTCACCGCGTCACCGAACGGCACGTAGCGCTCTTTGCGCCCTTTGCCGCGGACCAGGATGGCCTCGCCCGACCGTCCCACGTCGTCCAGGTCGAGGCCGATCAGCTCCGAGTTGCGGATGCCGCAGCCGTAGAGCAGCTCCAGGATGAGCCGCTCGCGTTCCGCCCAGGCGGCAAGCTCAGGTATCTTGCCATCAAGGACCGTGTTCACCTCTTCGATGGTCGGCACGCGCGGCAGCTTCTTGGCCAGGCGTGGAGTCGCGACCATCGCCGCCGGATTCTGCTCGACTACGCCTTCCCTAGCTAGCCAGCGATAGAGCGAGCGTACCGCCGCCAACGCCCGTGCTACGGAAGTCTTCGAGAGCCCCTGATCATAGAGATGTGACAGGAATCCGCGGATGCGCACGTGATCGATCTGCTTCCATCCGGCATCGCCCACATGCGCGGCAAACTTCCCCAGGTCGCCGGTGTAGGCCTTGAGGGTGTGCGCGGAGGCGTTGCGCTCGCGTAAAGAGCGGAGGAAGCGTGCAACAGCTTTTTGAACGGGGCCTTCAGCCACTCCCTACCTCCGCGTCTCAGTGGTGGACCTTCTTCGCGCGCGGATGATGCTCGCAGTACACATTCTTCAGCCGGTCGAGAGCCAGGTGCGTGTAAACCTGGGTGGTGGAAATGTCGGCGTGTCCGAGGATGGTCTGGACCGTCCGCAGGTCGGCGCCAGCTTCCACCATATGCGTCGCGCAACTGTGGCGCAGCATGTGCGGGCTGGCACGGCGCCCGTTGCCCGAAGAGGCGGCACGCACCATCTTCCAGACCCATTGCCGGCTGATTTTCCGTGCCCCGCACGCGATAAAGACAAATGGCGAACCCTTGCCTTTAGCAAGCGCTTCCCTGCCCTCGGCCAAGTATTCGCGGACGGCTTGAATCGCCGGCATGCCCAGAGGCACGATCCGTTCTCTGTCCCCCTTGCCGCGTACCAGGACGTATCCCAAATCGAGCTTCAGGTCCTCCAGCTTGACGCCGATCATCTCCGAGACGCGCAGCGCACCGCCGTAAAAGGTCTCCAGCATGGCGCGGTCACGTAGAGCGATGGCCGCGGTAAGTTTGCCGACTATGCCGCTCCGCGGCGCGAGCATCGTCGCGATCGCGTCCCGGGCCAGCGCTTTGGGCAGGACCTTCCATTGCCAGGGCGTTTCCAGGTTGAGCGTGGGATCGTGCGCGATGTGACGGTCGAGCAACAGATACTTGTAGAAATTACGCAGGGCGGAGAGCTTACGCGCCACCGAGCGGCCGTTCACATGATGAGAGAAAAGATGGTCGAGGAAGTCGCGCACGTCCTGCCGCCGTGCCGCGGCGAGCGGGCGTCTTTTTAGAAAGCCGGCGAACTGGGTGATATCGCTGGTGTAGGCCGTGACGGTAAGCGGCGCGAGGCCCTTCTCGATCTTGAGATAGTCAATGAAGCAAGCGAGTTCGCGCGGGATAGGCTGGCTGGCGGCCACGCCGCTAGTATGCGCGTTATCGGACATGGGCATGTTGACCCGGATGGTTCTTCTAAGCCGGTCGTCTACGCCGGTCGCGCCTTCACCGCCTGCAGCAATTCCTCGGCGTACACCGCCCCCTGCGGAGTTTCCTCATGCTTGAAGTAGGCAAAGACGTCCTTGCCTTCCGCGATCTTGGCCGAAAACTTACTTGCCAGTTCGCATCGGTGCTCGGCGGAATACTCCGGCTGGCGGAAGCGGTAGTAGCTGAAGTCGGCGGTGGTTTCGTCGGGGACGGTGCGGTCTTCGCTCTGGGCCACGCAGAGCGCGGCGTTGTATTTGCGCAGCAGGTCGTACACGGAATCGGAGAACCAGGATTCGTGACGAAATTCGAAGGTGTATCGGGGCGTGCGCGGCAGTTGGCGCAGGAATTCATCGAGCAGCTCGACATTGCATTTCAGGTTGGGCGGAAGCTGGAACAGGATGGGCCCGAGCTTCCCTGCTTGGTGCAACGGTCCAACTGACGACAAGAAGGCCCGCACCATCTCCTCAACGTTTTTCAGGCGGAGAATGTGGGTAATCTTTTGGTGGGCTTTGACGGCAAATTTAAATTCCGCTGGCGTCGCCGCGATCCAGTTCTCAAACGTGCTGGACGATACCAGCCGCCGGAAGCTGTAGTTAACCTCCACCGTGTTCAGCCGCGTGCCATAGTGCAGGAGGAACGACTTGGACGGCAGCGTCGGCGGATAGAAATCCGGTTTCCAGCCCGCGTACGCCCAACCCGACGTGCCCGCATAGATCGCCATCGAGCCCTCCGCGATGAGAGTAAGAACCTAAATCCCGGTCTTCCGCCGCCGGGCCACACGGAGCGGAGTCGCTGCACGCACCCTCTTGGTGTTCGCCACGGGTGCCGACTGTGTGCGGATCTCGCCTCCATCCCGTAGTGCACCGAGAGCCTCCAGCGGCGGCAGCTGCTGCTTTAGCGTGAGCACCGGCTCGAACAAGTCGCCGATACGCTCTACCCGATTCAGCACCTGGTCGGACTCGAAGACCAGCAGGCTGGCGTCCTGCTTCGCCCAGCACTGCTCGACCTCTTTCCATGTGACAGGAGTGGACACGGTTGGCAGCGACCTTGCGCGCAGCGAGTACACGCAGACCGTGGTCTTGTGATCGTCGTTCTGGCTCCAGTCCACGAACACCTTGCCCACACGCAGGACTTTCTTCATGTCGGAGACGATCTGGTCACGGTGCTGCGCTTCCAGGAACTGTGCGAGTGCGTGCGCGAAGGACTTGGTGTCGTCATACGTGACGGGCCTGTTCAGCGGCACGTAGACCTGGAGTCCCTTAGAACCGGAAGTCTTGGGGAATGCTTGTAAGCCAAAGTGTTGGAAGATGTCGCGCACCCAGATCCCAGCCTGACAGCACTGCACAATGTTCGCCGGCTCGCCGGGGTCGAGATCGAACACGATCATCGTAGGCCGCAGGATCTCCTTCGCCAGCGAGAGCGAGGTGTGCAGTTCGATGTCGGCCAGATTGGCCGCCCACACCAACGTGGCCACCTCCTGCACCATGCAGTAATCCATCCAGCGCTTGTTGCCCTCGCTCCAGACGCGCGCCGTCGCGACCCATGCTGGTCGATGCCCTGGACAATTCTTTTGATAAAAGAGCTCGCCCTCCACGCCGTCCGGGTAACGTTTCATGGTGAGCGGCCGGTCGCGCAGATGTGGTAGCAGCGCGGGTGCGATGCGCGCGTAGTAGTCGATGAGCTGCGCTTTGGTGAAGCCCGCTTGCGGGTACAGTACCTTCTCCAGGTTGGAGAGCGTCAGGCGCCTGCCCTGGACTTCGACTTCGGTGGTGGTTCGCTCAGCCATGCCCAATGCTAGTGCATGGGATTGGGAGCTTAGCAGCAAAGTTGCACAAAACCACCCGGCACTCCCCTAAACCACGATTTGACACACCCATCGTCGAACCAGTAGTTTTCAAGATTCGAGTGTGCGCGTCCCCGCCCATCGTGGAGGTCCCATGAAGTTCCCCGTGCGCAGAATCCTGCCCTTCCTGCTGCTCGTCTTGATCGTAATCCCGGTGCTCGGCCAGGATCTTGACCTGGCTTCCTTTGAAAAGCGGATCACCGTCAAGAAGCTGGATAACGGCCTGACACTGGTGGTGATGCAGCGGCCGGAAGCGCCTGTGTTTTCGTTCTACACCGTCGTGGACGCTGGCTCGGCGCAGGATCCGCAGGGGCAAACCGGTCTGGCGCACATGTTCGAGCACATGGCGTTCAAAGGCACCACCGGCATCGGAACCACCGACTGGCTCGCCGAGAAAGCCGCGTTGGAAAAGGTCGAAGGGACCTACGCTGCCTATCGCGAGGAGCGGTATAGAACGGTAGGGCGAGACGAGAGCAAGGTGAAGCAACTCGAGCAAGCCTGGAAGGACGCGATCGCCCACGCCCAGCAATATGTCGTCCCGAATGAGTTCGACGAACTTCTGGAAAGCAACGGCAGCCGGGGCGTCAACGCCTCCACTAGCTTGGATGAGACCGCCTATCACTACTCGCTGCCCGCCAACCGCGTACAACTCTGGGCGTACCTGGAATCGGAGCGCTTCCTCCATCCCGTGATGCGCGAGTTCTACAAGGAACGCGACGTGGTAATCGAAGAGCGGCGGATGCGCACCGACAGCCAGCCCATCGGCCGGCTGATCGAGCAGTTCCTGGGGGAAGCCTTTGCGACGTATCCCTACCACCGACCTACGGTCGGGTACCTCTCCGACCTGAATTACTTCTCCGCCACCGACGCCAAGGCCTTCTTCGACCAGTACTACGTACCTGCCAACATGGTGGTCGCCATCGTTGGCGACGTGAAGCTCGCAGAAGTGGTCCCGCTGGCGGAGAAATATTTCGGCCGACTGCCCACGCGTCCCCAGCCGGCGCCGGTGCACACCACCGAACCTCCGCAGAACTCCGCGCGCGAGGTCGAGTTGCGCGAGACGGCGCAACCATTCTACCTCGAAGGCTACCACCGCCCCAATTACCGCGACCCGGATGACCCGGTCTATGACGCCATCACAGACCTGATGTCGAACGGACGCACCTCGCGGCTCTTCCGCGCCCTGGTCCGAGACAGGAAGATCGCGGCGGAGGCGGCAGGATTCAGCGGCTGGCCCGGCACCAAGTACCAACACCTGTTCGCCTTTTACGCTATTCCGCTGCCCGGACACACGCCGGAGGAGATGCGCAAGACGATCCACGAGGAGATCGAGCGGCTGAAGACCACCGACGTGGCGGATGAAGAGCTCAAGATGGTGAAGACCCGCGCCAAGGCCACCTTGATCCGCGGCCTTGCCGACAACCCCGGCATGGCTTTCCAACTTGCACTCTACCAGCTCCGCTATGGCGACTGGCGTGAGCTGTTTCATTCGGTGGAGCGCATCGACAAGGTGACCAAGGAGGACATCCGCCGCGTGGCCAACAAGACCTTCCAGCCCACCAACCGCACCGTCGGCATCATCCAGACGATACCGGGGTCACCCAATCTTCAGGGAGAGAAAGAACAATGAACCGGCGAACGAGCCTTGCTCTCATCGTTTCCCTGTTGCTGATTTCATCCCTGGCTGCCGCGCAGCAAGCAGCCCGAACCACGATCGACCCCGAGCTCGAGAAGATCAAGACGCCGCCGTTGCCCGAGTTCCATCCCCAGATTCCCAAACGCGTGGTGTTGCCCAACGGCATGGTGCTGCTGCTGCAGGAAGACCACGAGTTGCCGCTGATCGACAGCATCATGCGGGTCCGCGGTGGTTCGCGCCTTGAGCCCTCCACCAAAGTTGGGCTGATTGATATTTACGGCGACGTGTGGCGCACCGGCGGCACCAAAGACAAAACCGGCGACCAGCTCGACGACTTCCTGGAAGCCCGCGCCGCTAAGGTCGAGACCGACGGCAATGTCGACTCGACTCTCATCAGCTTCAATTGCCTGAAGCAGGATTTCGAGGACGTCTTCAAGGTCTTCCTCGACGTGCTGCGGAATCCGGCGTTCCGCGAAGACAAAATCGCGCTGGCCCAGTTCCAGCTCAACACCGCTATCGCCCGGCGTAACGACGATATCGGCCAGATCGCGCACCGCATCTCCACTCAGCTCGCCTATGGCCCCACGAACCCGTACGCGCGCTTTGCCGAGTATTCGACTGTCGCAGCAGTCACGCGCCAGGACCTGGTCGAGTGGCATCACCAATACGTTCATCCCAACAACATCATCTTTGGTGTAGTCGGTGATTTCGACTCGACGGCGATGGAAGCGCGCATCCGCCAGGCATTTACCTCTTGGCCCAAGGGGCCGGATGTGCCGCGTCAGCACATCACTTTCACGCCGGAGAAGCCGCAGTTGTACTTCGTTCCCAAGGAAGACGTGAACCAGAGCGACATCCAGATGGTCGCCCTGGGGATCGAGCGCAACAATCCTGACTACTTCGCAGTCGAGGTGATGAACTACGCCTTCGGCGCCGGCTTCTCCTCGCGCCTGATCAAAGACCTCCGCACGGCAAAAGGGCTGGCTTACGCGGTGGGAGGCGGCATCGGCTCGGCCTTCGACCACCCCGGCATCTTCCGCCTCGCCATGGGCACCAAGAGCGCGACCACGGCCGAAGCCGTTGAGGGCCTGAAGCAGGAGCTGCAAGAGCTGATCAACGACCCTCCCATGGGCGAAGAGCTGCGCTCGGCCAAGGACGCCATCCTCAACGCGTTCATCTTCAACTTTGACTCAAAGGCTAAAGTGCTGCGCGAGCAGATGGCTTACGAGTACTACGGCTACCCGCTCGATTTTCTCGACCGCTACCGCGCCGGCATCGAGAAGACCACTGCGGAAGACGTCGCCCGCGTCGCCAGGAAGTATATCCACGCGGAACAGTTCGCAACGCTGGTGGTCGGCAACCCTGAGGAGATCGGCAATCAACTCTCGGCGCTGGGCCCTGTGACGAAGTGGGACATCACCATCCCACCGCCTCCAGGCGAAAAGTCGAGATCGACCGGTCGCTCCGAGACTAAGTAGCCACTAACAGCTTGACAGGACCGGCTTCGAGAACTAGCCTCTTAGGGGAACAAAAGGCGAATATGCCTTTCGGCCATGCCGCACCCCACAGTCCAACTGCTTCCTTTGCTGGACTCCGGCGCTCCGCGCCTGCTCGGGATCGCGCGCCTGGCCGCTATGGGCGAATCCATATCCGAAGGGCACGCGGTCGAATACTTCACCCTACCGGTTAAGTCGCTGCTCAACCGGTGCACCTCCGCGCGCATGCCCTTCACCTGGACCATCAACCCCTATCGCGGATGCGAATTCGCCTGCAAGTACTGTTATGCGCGCTACACCCACGAGTTCATGGAGATGCGTGACAGTGTGGACTTCGAGCGCAAGATCTACATCAAGCAGCAGGCTGCGTGGCTGCTGCGCCAGGACCTGAAGAAGGTGAAGCGCGGCGAGGAGATCGCCATCGGCACCGCTACCGACCCCTATCAGCCGGCAGAACGCCGCCACGGGATCACGCGAGCGATCCTGGAAGAGCTGGCGCTTCACTCCGGCCTCGAGATCGGCATTGTCACCAAGTCAAATCTCATCCTGCGTGACGCCGATCTTCTGCGGAGGATCGCAGACAGAAACCAGCTCTATGTCAACATGACTGTAACAACAGCCGACGTAGGCCTGGCGCGCATTCTGGAGCCGCGGGCGCCACGACCGGACCTGCGTCTGGATGCGGTCCGCAAGCTGAACGATGCGGGCGTTCCCGCGGGCGTGATCTGCGCGCCGGTGGTACCGGGCATCACGGACGATCCCAAATCGCTAGACGCGCTTGTGCGCTCAACGAAAGAAGCCGGCGGGCGATACATCTTCGCCAATCCGCTCTTCCTCAAGCCCTGCTCAGCGAAGGTCTTCCTGCCCTTTTTGGAAAAGGAGTTCCCGCATTTGGTGGAGAGTTATAGGAGGCGATACGCCAGCCGCGCATTTCTGCCGGCGTCCTATCGGAAACGAATCTCAAGCCTGATGAGCGCGCTGCGCCGTAAACACGGTTTCCAGCGCCGTGAAGAGACGATGTGCGCTTCCTATCCTCCCTCGGAGGAAGCACAACAGCTCGCACTGTTCTGATAAAGGAGGGAAGTGCTCGTTACTCGGTACTTTTCAGCGGCCATTCCTTCTCCGCCCGAACCAGATGCCGGCTGCCAGCCCGATGGCCGCGGCCGCAGCCAGACGCCGGCCTTCACCGAAGCGAATGAAGCGTGTGCGCGTGGGAGTGATCTCGACCACGCCGAGCGGCATGGCGGCGACGCCTCCCCCTCCTCCGCCAGCCTCGTCGCCGGGGATACGCGGGGCCACGTCGCCCGTCAGGGCAGCCGGGACCTGTCCCGCCTTCAGGCGACTGCCGAATCCGCCGCCGAACCCGTACGCCACCCGCGCCACGGGGACGATGGTGCGGTCACCGAACGTAACCGGATCCCCGTACACCGATTTGACGGTCGCGTTGCTGAGCAGGCTATCTTTGAACGACTGGAGAAGATTGCGTGGTTCCATCGGACCCCTCCCGGAAAGTTCTATTCTACGCCGCGCGGCGCCTGTGCGTTGGTTTTGAAGTCAGCCGCTGAGAACCTGCTACAGCCTGCGCAACCACGCCCCCAGCCGGTCGAGCGCTTTTTCGTTGCGCCGGCAATACACCCAGCGTCCGAGTTTGCGGGTGCTGACCAAGCCGGCGTCGCGCAGGATCTGCACGTGATGGGTGATGGTCGGCTGGGTCAGCCCCAGCCTGGTCTCTAAATCGCAAACGCACAGGCCGGCATCGTCGGCGCTCACCCGGTCGCATGAACAGCATCCTTTGGACCGCAGCAGTTCCACAATCCTGCGCCGTGTGGGATCGGCAAGCGCCTTCAATTGCTGTTCGATCAACTCGTCGGGTTTAGTATTGATTGACATAAATATATATAGATGTCTATCACATGCGGGGGAGGATGCCCAAGGGTGCCGAGGACGATTAGACAATTGGGATCGGGTAATTTCGTAAGTGGGTAATTGAAAATCTCCGTTGACCGTCCTCGATTGCCACTTACCAAATTACCCGATTACCCAATTCCAAAAAGACGGCCGAAGCGGAACGCCCAGAGGCGCGGAGGGTATAGATGAAAGGCCCGCTTCGGCCGTTATGAAAAACGTCTGCTATGAGGTCTGTTCGTCCCTTGCCTCCTACTCCGCGAACCCGTCCGGCTGGGAAATCGACAGGTGGATCTCCCGCTCGTCGTAACGCTGCCCGGCCTCTAACGCCCGGTGGTTCAGCTCCAGCATGGCTGGGTTCTTGACCTTGCGCTCGAGCACCGCCAGGGCCGTCTCAGCGGGCATGCATTCGGTCTCCGAGAGCAGCGCGCCGAGCATGACCACGTTGGCCACTTTGGCCGAGCCGATGTGGTCGGCGATGTCCGAGGCGGGCACACAGATGGCGCGCACCTGCGCCGGTGGCTCAAAGTTTGCCGGCAGGTCGTCACGGTTGTAGAGGATCAGGCCGCCGGCCTGGACCTCGGGCGCGAACTTGCGCAGCGACACCTCGTTCATGGCGATCAACACTTCCGGATGCGAGACCAGCGGCGAACCGATGCGCTGCCGCGACAAGCACACGTGGCAATGCGCGCTCCCCGAGCGCATCTCCGGCCCATAGGAGGGCAGCCAGCTCACCTCCAGACCTTCCAGCATCCCCATCTCCACCAGGAACTGCCCCAGCAGCAGGACGCCCTGCCCGCCGAATCCCGCGATCTTAATGGTCACTTCCCGCACATGCCGATGATGCGCGACTTCAGGTCTGGCTGGGACCTCGGCCTCGAGTTCGAGCACTTCCGCCACCGGGTGCTGCACCACCAGCGTCACCGGCACCGCGGTCTTGCGATCGCGATAGACGCCCAGCGGGAAAACCTTGATCATCTCCTCACCCACCCACTTGCGCGCTTCGACCGGATCCTTCTTCCAGATGGTCGGGCACGGCGAGAGGATTTCGACTAGAGAGAATCCCAGCCCTCCCACCTGGTTCTCTATAGCCTTGCGGATGGCGCGGCGCGCCCGCATGATGTTCTTGTTGTCGGAAAGCGCCACGCGCTCGATATACACCGGCGCCTCTAGCGTCGAGAGCAGCTCGCAAACATGCAGCGGATAGCCTTCATTCGAAGGCCGCCGCCCCCAGGGCGAAGTCGTGGAGGTCTGGCCCACCAGAGTGGTTGGCGCCATCTGCCCGCCCGTCATGCCGTAAATGGCGTTATTGAGAAAGAAACACGTGATCTTCTCGCCGCGGTTGGCGGCATGCACGATCTCGGCGGTGCCGATCGCGGCCAGGTCGCCGTCGCCCTGATAGGCGAGCACGATGCTCTCCGGTCGGGCGCGCTTCACGCCAGTGGCCACCGCCGGCGTTCTACCGTGCGACGCCTGCACATTGCCCACGTCGAAGTAGTAGTAGGCAAATACCGAGCAGCCGACGGGGCTGATGAAGATAACGCGGTCCTGCACCCCCAGGTCCTGGATGGCCTCGGCTATCAGCTTGTGAGCGACGCCATGCCCGCAGCCGGGACAGTAGTGCGTCTGGTGCTGCAGGTCGGACTTCCGCTCGTAGACGCCGTAAAACACCGACGACTTCGAGTGTGCCACCTGATATACCGGCATGCTCCCTCCTTACCCGACTGCCACAAGGTCCGCAGCGTTGGCCAGCAGCCGATCGCGGATCTCTTCCGCCGCTGGCACATTGCCTCCGCTGCGGCCGTAAAACTCGACCCGTACCCGCCCGTTGAGCGCCAGGCGCACGTCCTCGACCATCATTCCGGTACTCAGCTCCACCACCAGTACGGAGCGGCAACGTGCCGCCGCTGTGGCCAGCGCCTTCGACGGGAACGGCCACAACGTGATAGGACGGAACAGCCCGGCGCGCAGCCCGACCTTGCTCACCTGCTCCACCGCCGAACGCAGCACCCGCGACACGATACCGTAACCGACCACGAGCACTTCGGCGTCGTCCGCGAGATAGAGCTCATGGCGCGGCTCCTCTTCCTGCGCCCTGCGATACTTTTCCGCGAGATGACGGACGTGCGCTTCCAGTTCGTCGGTCTCGAGATAGATTGAATTGATGAGGTTCTTGCGAGTCTCGCGAGCTCCCGTGACTGCCCACGGCTTCTCCGGCAGCGGGATCTGGCGCTCTTCCAGTTCCAGAGGCTCGATCATCTGGCCGATGAAACCATCGGTAAGGACGATGGCCGGGTTGCGGTACTTGTCGGCAAGGTCAAACGCCAGAATGGTCAGGTCCGCCATCTCCTGCACCGAAGCCGGCGCCACGACCAGGTTGCGATAGTTGCCGTGCCCTCCGCCCTTGACCATGGCGAAGTAATCGCTCTGCTCGGGCGCGATGTTGCCCAGTCCCGGGCCACCGCGCACCACGTCCACGATCACGCATGGCAGCTCGGAACCCGCGAGATAGGAAATGCCTTCCTGCATCAGGCTCAAACCCGGCCCGGAAGAAGCGGTCATGACGCGCACGCCCGCTGAAGCTGCGCCGTACACCAGATTGATGGACGCGACTTCGCTCTCCGCCTGCACGA
>Ga0187776_10001348_pt1 | contig 12229 bp, 12 predicted proteins | sample 0216_BV02_MP12_2_FD_132426 | JGI IMG/M metagenome (GOLD analysis project Ga0187776, IMG submission 132426) | Tropical peat soil microbial communities from peatlands in Department of Meta, Colombia - 0216_BV02_MP12_20_MG | ecosystem: Environmental > Terrestrial > Soil > Wetlands > Peat | place...
CGGGCTTCTCAAGGCCGTTCAGACACGCGTGTTCCTGGCCCCGTTCGAAGCGATCAAGGACGACCCGCTGGTCCGCGCCATCGGCGACCCCGAGCGGATCCGGACCCTGATCGCGGCCCCGGAAGCCCGTAGTCCGAGGCTCTATCGCTGGGACGTGCGGCTGCGCGGCGCCGGCGAAGCGGTCTTCATCGAGATCTAGCGCGCCGGCGCCGACCGTGAACCTCGTCGGCCGCGGCTTCGCGCGCGAGTCGTTCACCCGGGCGCTGTCCGCCGGGGCATTCGTGCGGGCGATGCTCGATTTCGAGCGCGCGCTCGCGGCCGCGGAGGCCGACGCGGGGCTCGTGCCGCAGGAGGCCGCTCAGGTGATCGGCCGGGTGTGCGCCGGGCTGACCATCGAGCCCGACACGCTCGCGGCCGAGGCCGGGCGCTCCGGCTCTCTCGCGGTGCCCCTGGTCAAGACGCTCACCGAGCACGTGGCCCGCGTGAGCCCGCGCGCCGCGGCGTTCGTGCACTTCGGCTCGACCAGCCAGGACGTCCTCGACACCGCGCTGATCCTGTGCCTGAAACCGTGCCTGGTCGACGCCGACCAGGTCCTGGCTCGCTCGGTGAGCCGGCTGGCGGCCCACGCGCGCCGTCACGCTTCCACCGTGATGCTCGGCCGGACCTTGATGCAGCCGGCCACGCCGATCACCGCCGGGGTGAAGATCGCGCGCTGGGCGGCGGCGCTCCATCGCTGCCGGCTGCGGCTGGCCGAGACGCGGGAGCGGGCGCTCTGCATCCAGCTCGGCGGCGCCGTCGGCACGCTCGACGCCATCGGCGGCACGCGCGCCATGGTCCGCAACGGCCTGGCGATGCGCTTGCGCCTGCACGAGGCGCACGCCTGGCAGGAGCAGCGCGACGAGCTCGTGCGGCTGATGACCGAGCTGGCGGTCGTCACGACCACCGTGGGCAAGATCGCGCGGGACGTGTCGCTGCTGTCGCAGGCCGAGGTCGGCGAGATGCTCGAGTCGGCGCCCGTGAAGGGCGTAGGCGGCTCGAGCGCGATGCCGCACAAGCGCAATCCGGTCGCCTGTCTGCAGGCGCTGACCGCGGCCGCCCGCGTCCCCGGCCTCCTGGCGACGGTGCTCGCCGGGTCGGTCGGCGAGCACGAGCGCGCGCTCGGCGGCTGGCAGGCCGAGCTCGTGACCATTCCCGAGCTGCTGGATGCCGCCGGCGGCGCGCTCGACGCCATCGACCGCATCGCCGGCGGCCTCGTCGTGAATGCCGAGCGGATGAAGGTCAACCTGGATGCGCTGCAGGGCCTCGTCTTCTCCGAGCGACTCGCCCGCGTGATCGCGCGCGAGACCGACCGCACCGCCGCGCTGGCGCTCGTCGACGACTGGGCGGCCCGGGCCGTCACGGAGCGCCGCCATCTCAAGGAAGTCGCCCTCGCCGCGCGGCCCGCGCTGGCCGGGCAGATCGACGAGGTGTTCTCGTCCGCGGCGCTCGTCGCGGAGCTGGCCCCCGTCCTCGACGAGACGCTCGCGGGAATTCCGCCGGACGCCTGAGCGGCCGGGGACGGCCGCCGGGTTACGCGAAAGACTGGTGGCGCAGGGCGTGGTCGGCCATGACGAGCGCCGTCATCGCCTCGACCATCGGGACCGCGCGCGGCAGGACGCAGGGATCGTGGCGGCCGCGGCCCTGGATGGTCGTCTCCTCGTGGCGGACGTCGACCGTGTGCTGCTCGCGCATGATCGTGGCGGTCGGCTTGAACGCCACGCGGAAGTAGACCGTCTCGCCGTTCGTGATGCCGCCCTGCACGCCGCCGGAGCGGTTGGTGCGCGTGCGCACGCGGTCGTTCTCCATGTAGAACTCGTCGTTGTGCTCGGCGCCCGTCAGATCCGTCCCGGCGAACCCCGAGCCGATCTCGAAGCCCTTGCTCGCGGGCAGGCTCATCACGGCCTTGGCCAGGTCGGCCTCGAGCCGATCGAACACCGGCTCGCCCCAGCCCGGCGGGCAGCCGCGCACGGCGCAGGTGACGATGCCGCCGAGCGAGTTGCCGTCCTTGCGTGCGGCCTCGACGGCCGCGATCATGCGCTCGGCCACCACGAGGTCCGGACAGCGGATCGGCGTCGTGTCGACCTGCTCGCGCGTCACCTTCTGGTGGTCGCACTCGGCGACCAGCCGCCCGACCTTCGAGACCCAGGCCACCACCGTGACGTTGAAGCGCACGGCGAGGAGCTTGCGCGCGATGGCGGCGGCCGCCACGCGCCCGGCGGTCTCGCGCGCGCTCGTGCGGCCGCCGCCGCGCCAGTCGCGCACGCCGTACTTGGCCTCGTAGGTGTAGTCGGCGTGGCTCGGCCGGTACTTCTCGCGCACCTCGCGGTAGTCGCCGGGCCGCATATCCTCGTTCGGGATGAGCAAGCTGATCGGCGTCCCGAGCGTCAGCCCTTCGAACACGCCGGACAGGATCTGGACGGTGTCGGACTCCCTGCGCTGCGTGACCAGGGCGCTCTGACCGGGCGCCCGGCGGTCGAGGTCGGGCTGGATGTCCGCCGCCGACAGGGGCAGCCGCGACGGGCAGCCGTCCACGACGGCGCCGACGGCGCCTCCGTGCGATTCCCCCCAGGTGGTCACGCGAAACAGCCGCCCCCAGGTACTGCCCATGCGACGAGAATACGCTAGAATCCGCCCCACCAGCGGCGAGCGCAGAAGGGGGACCGCGCGATGGGCAGTCCGCTTCGAGTCGTGCATTACGTGAATCAGTTCTTCGGCGGTGTGGGCGGCGAGGATCAGGCGCACGTGGGCGTGTCGGCGCGCGCTGGCGCGATCGGTCCCGGTCGGCTTCTCGAGAAAGCACTGGGTGAGGACGCGCGCGTCGAAGCAACCCTCGTCTGCGGCGACAACTTTGCCAGCGAGCGCGAGGCCGACGCGGCGTTCGCGCTCGGCGCCGAGCTCGATCGCCTCAAGCCCGACGTTCTCGTCGCCGGCCCGGCGTTCGGCTCCGGCCGCTACGGCCTGGCCTGCGCACTCGTCTGCCAAATCGCGCAGGCGCACGGCATCCCGGCCATCACGGCGATGCATCCGGAAAATCCGGGCGCGTCGAGCGCCCGGCGCGGAGCGTATATCGTCCCCACCGGCGCGTCGACCACGTCGATGCAGGCCGCGCTCGACGTGCTGGCCCCGCTGGCGCGGCGGCTGGGCCGGGGCGACGCGCTCGGGTCGGCCGAGGTCGAGGGCTACATGCCCCGCGGCGCGCGCCGCGTGCACGATCGCGGGCGGCCGGGCTACGAGCGCGCGCTCGCCATGCTCCTCGACAAGCTGCACGGTCGGCCCTACCGGTCGGAAGTGCCGTACGCGCCGCCGGAGCGCGTCTCGCCTGCGCCGCCGATCGCCGATCTCTCGCGCGCCCGCATCGCGATGGTCACCACCGGCGGTCTCGTGCGGAAGGGCAATCCCGACCGCCAGGTCTCGGCGAACGCGGTCCGTTACCACCGGCACACCGTGGCCGAGCTCGAGTCGCTCTCGCCGGCGGAATGGGAGGCCTACCACGCCGGCTACTTCAACCACATCGTGAACAGCAACCCGAACTACATCCTGCCGCTGTCGTTCCTGCGCGATCTCGAGCGTCAGGGCAAGGTCGGCCGCGTACACGAGCACATCTACGCGCTGCCCGGCGTCAGCACACCCGTCGCGGTGTCGGCGGCCCACGGGCGCAGCATCGCGGAGGATCTCAGGGCCAGCGGCGTCGACGGCGCGCTGCTGGTCGCCACCTGAGGGACCTGCAATCGTTGCGGCGCAACGATCGCCAAGGAGATCGAGCGAGTCGGGATTCCGGTGGGCATGATCTCGGCCATCTACAACTTCGCGCTCACGACGGGCGCGAACCGCGTCATCCGCGGCGCGCGCATCGAGCACGTCTGCGGTGACCCAACGCTGAGCCCGGAGAAGGACTACGCCTTCGGCATGCGCATCGTGACCAGCGCGCTCCGGACCCTGACGGTCGCCGTGCCCGGGCCGACCTTGTTCGACCCGATGGAGGCGGCGCATGCGTCTTGAAATGGGCACCTTCCCCGTCACCGACATCGTCTTCGGGCGCACGACCCGATACGAAGCAGGCCGGCTCACGGTGGACCGCGACGCCGTGGTGGCGGCGGTCCGGCAAGATCCGCGGATCGCGTCCGCCGAGCTCGAGCTCGCGAAGCCCGGCGAGTCGGTCCGCATCTGGCCGGTGCGCGACGTGATCGAGCCGCGAATCAAGATCGAGGGCCCGGGGGTCTGCTATCCGGGCATGTGCGGCCGCGAGATCGCCACGGTCGGCGACGGACGGACGCATCGCCTGGCCGGAATGGGCGTGGTCGAGGTATCGAGCGTCAACTGGCACGACGCCGGCGGCGATTTCGTCGAGACGTATCTCGACATGTCCGGGCCGTACGGCGAGATGTACCCTTATCGGAAGCTGCTGAATCTCTGTCTGGTCGTCGAGCCCGACTCCACCCTGAACGAAGAGGTCAAGAACTACGCGGTGCACAAGGCCGCGCTCACGGTCGTCGATCAGCTCGGCGAGGCGGTACGCCGGCTCACGCCGCCCGAGCGCGAGATCTTCGAGCTGGCGCCGGTGGATCCGAAGCTCCCGAAGGTCGTCTACATCTGGTGTGTGCACTCGCCGCAGGCGATGTCCGGCTCGCCCTCGGCGTTCTGCACCGCGACCTATGGCCTGACCCAGCTGACGCCTCCGTGGTATCTGCACCCGAACGAGATCCTGGACGGCGCGCTGACCGGCCCCTATCGCACCGCGTTCGCGATGTCGTGGACCGTCGCCAACAATCCGCTGCTGCTCGATCTCTACCGGCGGCACGGCCGGGACTGGAACTTCCTCGGAGTCATCTCGTTGCGGACCGAATGGACCACGCAGACCGAGAAGCAGCTGATGGCCAACCAGACGGCAAAGCTCGCCAAACAGCTCGGCGCTCAGGGCGCCGTCGTCACGTGGGACGCCGGCGGCAACGAGTTCATCGAGGTGGTGCGCAGCATCCAGGCCTGCGAACGGCTCGGCATCAAGACCGTGTTCCTCACGAGCGAGGACGACGCCACCGACGGCGCGCCGACCATGCTCGAGCCGCTGCCCGAGGCCGACGCGATCGTGAGCACGAGCTTCTTCAAGAACGTGACCCTGGGCGTGCCGGACGCGCCGGCGGTCACGCGCGTGATCGGCCTGCCGACCAAGATCGTGCGCCGCGGCTCGACCATCGGGCTCCACGGCGGCGTCGACGGCACTGCGCTGGCGACGGCCGGGCCGCTCCCACCGCCCTGGCGCTACGACGACCACTACGGCTTCGGCAGCCTGAGCTGCACCGAGTAGCGCCAGAGGAGGCGGAAAGACGCATCGGTCGTTCCGAAGGGCCGGCGCGACTACGGGCGCTTGAACGCCGGCATCACCTGCTTGGCGAACCGTTCGAGCTGCTCGAGAATCACCGACTCGGGCGTGCCCACCGGCTGGCCGACGTTGACGACCTCCAGACCGGGATATTTGTGCTCGATCTCCTTGAGCTGCTCGGTGATCTGCTCGGGCGGGCCGATCAGCCACGTGCCGGCCTTGATCGCGTTGCGCAGGGTCGGTAACCCGGCCTGACGCGCGCGCCGGGGATCGGCGACCGCGTCGATCTGTTCGGGAGTCAGACCCGGCACGAAGCCGAGCGGCGCGAACATCTTGATGTTCTCCTCGAAGAACGGCGTCGCCTCCTTGAGGCCCTGCTCGACGCTGTCGGCGATGTAGAACGAAAACCCGATGCACAGATCGCCGCCGAGCTTGGTCTCCCGCCCGGCGCGGGCGCGCGCCTCACGGAACGCGTGCACGACCTTCTCGTTGGCGCCGCCCTGCGCCGCGCCCCCGCCGATGATGCCCTTGATGTTGTGCTTGGCCATGAAGTCCAGCGCCCGCTGGCTGGCGCTCACCACCGGCTGCCAGCACTCGACGGGCAAGGTCTTCGGACGCGGCACCAGGGTGATCTCCTCCAGCTCGTAGCCGCGGTACGGTACGCGGGGCGGGATCGTGTAGTGCTTGCCCTGATGCGAGAAGGCGCGCTGGTTGAACGCCTTGAAGATGATGTCGACCTGCTCCTCGAACAGCTCGCGATTGGCGTCCTGGTCCAGCATCGGCGCGCCGAACGCCTCGACCTCGCGCGTGTGGTAGCCGCGCCCGACGCCGAACACGACCCGTCCGCCGGTCAGGCGGTCGACGGTGGCATAGTCCTCGGCCATCCGGATCGGATGCCACATCGGCGCGATGTTGAAGCCGCACCCGATCTTGACGTGCTTCGTGATGTGGCACAGATGCAGCGCGAGCAGCAGGATGTTCGGGATGCACTCGTACCCTTCACGCTGGAAGTGATGTTCGGCCAGCCAGAACGTGTCGTAGCCGTTCCGGTCCATCAGCTTCGCGATCGCCTCGCTCTTGGGGAACACCGTCGCCAGCTCTTCGTCGGAGAGCCAGCGGTCGTTGGCCGCCGTGCCGTCCAGCCCTTCGTTGTCCAGGTCGACGTGGCCCGCGAACAAGCTGCCGAACTTGGTGATCATGCTCTTCCTCCTGGCCGTTTCCAGCCGAGCCAGTCGACGACCGCGCCGCCCATCACGCGCTCGAGGTCTCGGCCCTTCAGCCACGGTAGCTCTTCCGTGAACATCGTGACGCACTGCCGGTACGAGCACGGCATGCGCGTGATATCGGTGCCCCAGAACGAGCGCTCGGGCCCGAACGCTTCGAAGATCTGCCGCAGATAGCCGTGGATGTTCTTGTACGGATACGGCTGGGTCGAATAGCTCGGCGCGCCCGACATCTTGATCGCAACGTTGGGATATTTCGCGAGCGCGAGCGTGTCTTTCAGGTCGGCGAACGCCGCGTCATCGGTGATCCCCGTGCCCCCGCCGTGGCGCCCGAGGTGATCGATGTGAAGCTTCAGCCGGGGGTGGCGCTCGGCGATCCTCGCCAGCGCCGCCATCTGCCCACCCGCCAGCAGGCCGACCGGCAAACCCGCGCGCTCGCACGCCGCCCAGAACCAGTCGAGCGAGCCGTCGGTCCACCAGGCCTTCTGATGAGGCTGGTTGAACGTGAACCGGAAGCCGAGCATGCCCGACCGCTCACACCAGTGCGCGACGATCTTCTCGCGCTCGGGGCTCTGGAGGTCGAAATGTCCAAGGATGCAGAACTTGTCGGGGTGGCGGCGCGCCGCGTCGACGGCGAGCACGTTGACCGCCTCCCCGAGCGCGCTGGGCGGATGGATCACCGCGCAGTCGACACCGGCGGAGGCCATCTCGGCCAGCGCGTCGTCGACTGAATAGGTCGGGATCTGGCGATGGTGCCCGCTCATCTTGCCGTTCTGCCAGAGGTGGATCTGAGAATCGACGATCAGCATGCCGGCGCCTCCTCGGCCAGAGCTTACCTCAAGGCGTCATGCTCGCGCCGCGCCGGCTATACTACGGGCGGCTCGGCACCCAATTCCGAGGAGGCCATCGTGACCAAGATCCTCACGCCGCCGCAACCCGCTCCCGTCATGGACATTGCCCGCGATCTACTGCCGCCCGGCATGGAGCTGGTTGTCGTCGATCCGAGCAAGCCCGAGTTCTACGACAAGGCCGCCGACGCCGAGTACTACCTGGGCTCGCCGCGCACGGGGATTGGCAACGAGTTCTTCCGGGCGGCGCCCCGGCTGAAGCTCATCCAGCTGACCAGCGCGGGCTACGACCGCGTCGACGTCGAGGCCGCCCGCAAGGCCAAGGTGCCGGTCGCCAACAACGGGGGCGCCAACTCGGTCGCCGTCGCCGAGCACGCCGTCATGCTCATGCTCGCGGTGCTCAAGAAGCTCGTGTACCACCACAACAACGTGGTCGCCGGCAAGTGGCGCACCGCCGACTTCACCGACAACCGTCTCTACGAGGTGGAAGGCAAGCGGCTCGGCATCGTCGGCCTCGGCAACATCGGCAAGAAGGTCGCGCGCCGGGTCCAGGGCTTCGACATGGACGTCCGCTACTTCGACATCCTCCGGCTCACCGAGGACCAGGAAGACGCGCTCGGCGTCCGCTTCATGCTCTTCACCGAGCTGCTGCGCACCGCCGACGTCGTGACCCTGCACGTGCCGCTGAACGATGTCACCCGCAAGATGATCTCGACCCGAGAGCTCGCGATGATGAAGAAGAGCGCGATCCTCGTCAACACCTGCCGCGGGCCGGTGGTCGACGAGGACGCGCTGCACCGGGCGCTCACGTCGGGCACGATCGCCGCCGCGGGACTCGACGTGATGGTGGAGGAGCCGCCGAAGCAGAATCACCCGCTGTTCTCGCTGCCGAACGTCACGCTCACGCCGCACAGCGCGGGGCCCACGTGGGACAACTGGACGAAGGCGTACCGTAACGGCTTCGACAACATCCAGCGCATGGAAGCGGGGCGGTCGCCGCTCTGGGTGGTTCCGGAGCTGCGCAGCCTGATCGGGTAGCTCCGCCGTGCGACTCGAGCTCCGCTGGTCCGACGTCGACGAGCTCGTCACCGCCCCCGCCACGCGTCTGGTGGGCAAGCGGCTCGAGGTCGATCTCGAGGGGCTCTCCGAGCTCCTGTCCGCGGATTCGCGGCTCGCTCGGATTCGCCTGGATCTCGCGCACCCGGGCGAGCGCTGTCGCATCGGTCGGGTGTTCGACGTCATCGCGCCGCGCGCGAAGATGGACGGCGGCGAGGATTTTCCGGGTGTGCTCGGCGCCGTCACGCGCGTCGGCCAGGGACGCACCTCGGCGCTCGCCGGGGTGGCCGTGGTGGCCACGGACCAGCAGACGGACAATGTCGGCACGCTCGCCGTGATCGACATGGCCGGGCCCAACGCAGCGCTGTCGGCGTTCGGGCGCACGCATAATCTGGTGATCTCGGCGTGGCCCGCCCCGGGCGCCGACCGTTCGGAGTATCTCGCCGCGGTCCGCCTCGCGGCGCTGAAGGCCGCCGTTCATCTCGCCCGTGCGGCCCACGCGGTCGAGCCCGACCGGGTGGAGGTATTCGAGCTGCCGCCCTCCCCGCGCGTGCCGGCGGAGCTGGCGCACTTGCCCCGCGTGGCGTACGTCTTCCAGATCCACTCCCACCAGCGTCCGACCGGTCTCGACGAGGGGATCCTCTACGGCGACCCCGTGCGCCGGATGCTGCCGACGATCGTGCACCCCAACGAAGTACTCGACGGCGCGGTCCTCCGTGGCTTCATGGGCCGCAGCGTGACGACGTGGACGACCCAGAACCATCCGATGATCCGGACGCTGTACGCCGGGCACGGCCGTACGCTCTGGTTCGCCGGTGTGGTCGTCACCGTCGCCCAGGCGACCGAGCCCGAGCGCGTGCGCTCGGCGTTTCTCGCCGCGAACCTCGTGGCGTACACGCTCGGCGCCGACGGCGCCGTCCTGACCAAGATCGGCGGCGGCGCGCCGCACGTCGACATGGCCCAGGCGGCCGCGCAATGCGAGGCGCTCGGGGTCCGGACGACGGCGATCGTCGAGGACATGTCGACCGACGGCAGCGCCGAGGGGATGCTGCTGTTCGATTTCCCCGGTGTCGACGCGCTCGTGAACGTCGGAAGCAGTCAGGAGCCCCTCACCTTGCCGGCGGTGGACCGCGTGATCGGCGCCGACGATCTGGCGCCGAAGCTTCTCGGCGAGACGCGCATCACGTACGGCGGCCTCTGCGGCGCCATCGAGCAGGTCGGATCGACCCGGGTCATGGCGGAGGTGCGGTGATGGCGACCGGAGCCTTGCGAGTCGTCTGCTACGTCAACCAGTTCTTCGGCCAGCTCGGCGGCGAGGACAAGGCCGGCATCGGCCCGCAAGTGGTCGACGGTGCCGTCGGCGCCGCGCGCGCCGTCCAGCAGGCACTCGGCGGCGCGGGCACGGTGGTGGCGACGGTGATCTGCGGCGACAACTACGCCGCCGAGCACGCCGGGAGCGCGACGGTCGAGCTCGTCACCCTGGTGGCCGCGGCGCGCCCCGATCTCCTGATCGCCGGGCCCGCGTTCCTGGCGGGCCGTTACGGCGTCGCGTGCGGCGCGCTGTGCGCCGCGGTGCAAACACAGCTGAAGATTCCGGCGGTCACCGGCATGCATGCGGAGAATCCGGGCGTCGAGCTCTACCGCCGCCAGGTCTATGTGGTCCAGACCGGATCGGAGGCCACGCGCATGCTGCCCGAGGCGCAGCGGCTGGTGGCCCTCGGGCTCAGGCTCGCGCGCGGGGAGACGATCGGCGGTCCGGCCGCCCACGGCTACTTCGCCCGCGGCGTGACCCGCAACACCGTCGTCGAGGCCAGCGCCGCCGATCGCGCGATCGCCATGCTGCTCGACAAGCTCGCCGGCCGGGCGTTCGCGAGCGAAGTGCCGCGCCCGGAGTTCCCGCCGGTCGCCCCGCCGCGGCTCGCCAAGACGCTCGGGGGCGCCACGATCGCGCTCGTCACCGACGGCGGCCTGGTGCCGCGGGGCAATCCCGACGGCATCGAGGCGCTGAACGCGACGCGCTATGGCGCCTACAGCATCGAGGGCAAGACGCGTCTCGACGCGAGCCAGTACGACAATCCGCATCGCGGGTACGACACGACGTGGGTCAAGCAGGATCCGCATCGCCTCGTGCCCGTCGACGTGGCGCGCGAGCTGGAGCAGAGCGGCGCGATCGGCAAGCTGCACGAGACGGTCTATTCCACCGTCGGTGTCGCGACGACGCTCGCCCAGAGCGCGCGCATGGGCCGGGAGATCGCCGAGAAGCTGCGGGCCGCCGGTGTCGACGCCGTCATCCTCACCTCCACTTGAGGCACGAGCACTCGCTGCGGTGCAGCGATCACGCGTGAGCTCGAGCGGGCGGGGTTGCCGACCGTGCAGGTCTCGACCATGACCCCGGTCGCCGTGATGGTCGGCGCCAATCGCATCGTGTCCGCCGCGGGCATCATCCACCCGCTCGGCAGCGCGGACCTCTCACCCGAGGACGAGAAGGCGCTGCGCCGGCGCATCGTCGAGCAGGCGCTGCAAGCGCTCCGGACCGAGGTCGCGCGTCCCACGGTGTTCACGGGCGAATGACGGGCCCGATCCGGCTGGACATCTTCTCCGACTATCTGTGCCCTTGGTGCTACAACGCGGCGGTCCGCCTCCGCGAGGTCCAGCAGGACTACGGCGACCGCGTACGGCTTCACTGGCGGACGTTTCCGTTGATTCCGGGTGAGCAGCCGGATCGGCGCGTCACTCTGAAGACGCGCGAGGGGCGTCAGCGGGTCGCGGCCGAGGAGCCGCGCGCGGCGTTCGTGCCGCCCGAGATCGACACGCCCCTGCCCTCGTCGAGCGTCCCGGCGCTGACCGCGGCCAAGTGCGCCGAGCTGCAGGGCGAGGCCGCGTTCGAGCGCTTTCACGAGCGTCTGTTCACGGCGCACTTCCGTGACAACCTCGACATCTCGCGCGCCGACGTGCTCCGGAGGCTCATCCGCGAGACCGCGCTCGACCCGGTCCGCTTCGAGGCCGACTACGCGGGGGAGGCGTACGAGGCCGTGCTGCGCGACTGCGCCGAGGGCGCCGCGTGGTTCGGCGTGTCGGGCCTGCCGACCGTCGTGCTCGACGAGAAGCTCTCGCTCGTCGGCGCGGTGCCGACGGACCGCTATCGGCTGCTCATCGACTGGATCCTGGCCGGCGAGCCGGGGGGCGTGATCCCGCTCTCGCCCGACACGGCCACGACCTCCGGTCGGAGCCCGGTCGGGGCTCACGAGGCCGGCTCTACGTGAGGATGAGGACGATCGAGAGGGCGAGCAGCGCACCCATCGCGATGTTGAAGATCCTGAGCCGGCGTGAGCTCCGGAGCACGCGCTGCACCGTGGCCCCGAACGCCAGCCACACGAGGCCGCTCGGCAAGGCCACGAAGAAGAACAGCCCTCCCAGATAGACGGACTGTCCGATCGGGCTGCCCGCCGCCGCGCTGAGGAACGTCCCGGCGGCGCTCGCACTGACGAGCCACGATTTCGGGTTGATCCACTGAAAAGCCGCCGCCTCGAGATAGCCGACCCGGCGCGCGTCCGACGCGGACCCGATTCCGGACGACGACGCGATCTTCCACGAGAGCCAGAGCAGGAAGGCCGCGCCGCCCCAGTTGAGCGCCTTGAAGGCTGCGGGATGGCCGAGCACGACGCTGCCCAGGCCCAGCGGCACCAGAAACATCATGAGCCCCATGCCGGTCGCGACGCCGAAGAGGCACGGGAGACCCCGCAGGA
>Ga0187776_10001349_pt1 | contig 12227 bp, 11 predicted proteins | sample 0216_BV02_MP12_2_FD_132426 | JGI IMG/M metagenome (GOLD analysis project Ga0187776, IMG submission 132426) | Tropical peat soil microbial communities from peatlands in Department of Meta, Colombia - 0216_BV02_MP12_20_MG | ecosystem: Environmental > Terrestrial > Soil > Wetlands > Peat | place...
CCGCCAACAATATTTCATATGCTTGAGAAAAATTTAAGCAAGAAAATACGTGTGATTCTGGATCCCTCATATGGTTTTGAAGGAACGTTGGTGGCTGTAACGCATGAACCTGCGGGGATATGGCTTTCAGACGCCGAAGCGGTGATCCTGCGCGCGACTATTGCCCAGCCTATTCCACAGGTTGCTGGCAGAGAAGAAAGAAGTGAAATATTCGTCCACCTTAACTCTGTCCAGCGAATAGAAGTTTTGCATGCAACTTCTCATCGTTGAAATTACAGATTTAGAAGAACGCATTTCCTAGAATACATACAATTATTAATGCTATTGCCAAGACCACAAGGATTTCAGGTTTAACCTTGATTCCTTCGGTTTCTTCTTCAAAGAACCTCAGCAAACCAGCACTTGCTGCAGGCATAGGACCTGTCTCTTTCTTTTTTCGTCTACTACTCAACTAATATCCCTGACCCATCATGTATTGCGTGCGTTTAATTAATCTTACGCAGAACAAAAAAGCAATTCAAGACTTTGAGTCACGACGTTGATAATGTTTAAACTTCTCTTTAGCAGTTAACAACAAAAAAACCGGTGAGACTATGCACATACAGGAATTCCAAGAAATGATGCGCCACCTATACTTCAAACGTGATTTCGAAAGAGGAGTTAACGGAACATACAATTGGCTTGTTGACGAAGTAGAAGAGCTAGGAGAAGAATTAAAGAAAGGAACCAACATAGAGGCAACCGAAAAAGAATTTGCAGACGTAATCGCATGGCTTGCCTCCCTAGCTAATATACTAGGAATCGATTTAGAAAAAGCCGCAATAAACAAATACAAAAACAAATGTCCTAAATGCGGGCAGTCGCCGTGTCAATGCACATTCTAACTAAATAAGGCGTTTCTGCCCTAACCCAGAAGACTCCCAATGGTAGGGCCGATTGCCTCTACACTGCACAATACCTTCATTTCTCAGAAGCCGCAAATGGTGCATCACAACGCTGTAAGATAGAGGAGTTTCCTTTGCTATTTCAACCGCGGTAAAAGGCTTGCTCTCAACGCTTTCCAGAATAATGGTTCTTGCCTTTAGACCGCTACTTACATTTCTCACATGTGTTAAGTAAGCATTGGGATGTACAGATTCCCTTATGTTGTTTCACCAACAGATAAACATGCGTTCAGCATTGAAAAGCTTTAGGTTAGTTAAAATCAAAAAGGCTAGCCTGCTTTGGCTTCTTATTATCAAACATGGAAGCAATCTCTTCTTTAATTAGGTCCATGCGTTGAGTGTAATACCTGGGCAAGCCATATTTATCTACAAGCTGTTGAGCCGCCACCAAATACTTCTCGATACCGCCACGGTAAACAGTAAGAGTTAGCTTCCCGCCACAGAAAGGACATTTCCCTTTCAGGGGCAATCGACGAAACTTTTTGTTGCACGATTTGCATCTAAACCCTTGCGTTGAGAAAGCACGCAAATTGCCTGCAATATCTCTAATGAAATGGGTAGTTAAGACTTTTAGAGCAACGCGCTTAACATCTACAGCATCAATCTTTTCGCCCAATTCAAGCTGCATATGCAGTTTTTCAATCATTGACTTGAATTCTTTGTAAGAACTGTTTGCGTTGCCCAAATTTATGTTTGTCACGGGAGTCGTATAGTTGAAACCTTCGAACTGGGCCTCAGTTCCCAACCTGTGACTAATAACATCCATAATGAAACTCACTGGTCTCACCTCAGCCTTTTCAAGCGTTTTTTGATAGAACTCAAGAGGGTAAGTTGCGTCGACATCAAAATCATGTGCTTGCCGTTGAACTTCCTTAGTGTTAACAAACGGAATTAGAAGGATTGGCGCATCCATGATTCCGCCTATCTGAGCAGGCAAATACACGCGTGAAAAGTTGAGAAGTGTGTCTAACGATAGCATAATCGCATCTTCATCGCCATCACAATCACGGCGTTTAGCCGAGTGCCAAATTGGATGAGCATAAATCACATTACGGTCAGTATAGCCAGCTACGCGTCCTAATATGCAAGCGCATGTGTGCGGAGCTAATCCTAAAACCAAATGTCCCACAAGGTCTTCAGGTTTCTTGACGTTATAGTAGGCTGGAAGCTTGTAGACTCTTGCCAGTAAGTCATCGATAAAAGCTGCAATCTGAATAAAGTATTCTCCCGCCCTCCAAGGAATGACAATATCCTGAACCTTGAGCTCACAGACTTGTTTTAGATCAGTCAAGTTCGCTCCATGAACATCATAACTGTATCCCAACTGCCTCGCTTTTTCAACGGATATTCCAACTTCATAAGGTGTAAAATGCGTCAAGGGAGCATTTGTAGCATCAAAACGGACAGTGCCATCCTTGTAAACTGATAGTTCATACTTAGCTCTCAAAATTCCTTTCTCAACAATTTCAGGTGTCTTGTCTTGGTTAGTTAATCCTTTAACGCCTCTTAGAATTTTTGGAGCTGGATATCCAAGTGACTTACATGCGCCATCAACCACATCCCTGAAGTTAACCGGCTGACGTTGATATTGAATAGCTTCCGCCTTGCAGGCAGGACAGCCGCTCTCTTTCAAGGCTCTGCCGCAACGCGGACAAGCGTTCTCAACTAACGTATCACATCCGCAACTTGAGCATTTCACCTTTAAGGTGTAGGTTTTACAATTGGGGCACTTCCGTTTAACCATCTCAACGAACACAGGTCCCTGTTTTGCAGCTTCCATAAGATCTCTATGCGAACCGCCAGCTAGGCTCACTGGAAACAGAACATGAACGAGAGGCTTCATTTCGCGCCTCTTTGCCTTCTCAGGTCTCCCCATGCGTGCTCCCACAAATGTAGGTGCCTTGTCCTTAATTGTCACTCCCGAAAGCAAGCTCAAGGCTTCCAAAACAGTCGCACCTTGAACGTTATCGATAGTTTTCGTGTTGACGCAACCAAGACAAAAAGCAAAAGTGGCAGCATATTCACCTTCCAACAAAATCTTGTTTCCTTGCATTTTATGAGGAGCAAGAATTCGCCTAAGTAATTTCACAACCTCATCGTTTGGTTCACCTAAAATTTTGCAAACAATATCATCTTCAAAAGCAACCTCGCTTGAGGTCAGCCATGTTTTTAGCAACGCAATTTCTTCAACAGTCGATAAGCTGGACCAGAAAAATGTAAGACTCGGGTGCAAAGGAATTCCTAAGTTTAAGCTGAGAAGTATTGCCTCTTTAACGGCAGGTTTGCTGACGAAAGGGTCCTTTAGAAAACTGTTTAAGCGATCTGGAGAAACCTTAGCTATTAGCGCTGCCTTGCTACTGTCAGAATCGAACTTTTCAACTATCGTGCGTTCTAGGTCTTGAACCCACCACTCCTCAACATATCCAGAAGGAGGAAGACCCTTGCTTGTGTATAGAAAATCGCCAAAACTAATCAGTATATCTCCCAGGAACAAGATTTTTTGGATCTTACCTCGCACTTCAGGCAAGTTTTCAAGAGACACCCGAACCACGGAACTATCTTTCAACAATACAACTGGAGGTTCAATACTATCTACAGGGACCGTAATACCACCTTTCCCAGGTAGTTCCAGACGCATTTGCGTGCCAGCCGCAAGAAAACTCTCAAGCACAAACATTGTTGCTGGATGTATACCTACTGCTGACAAACCCGTATTTCGCGATCTACCGTACCTTAACCTAAAGCCACCCCGTCTAGAAGGAAAAGCAAAGATTGGCCGACCAGCAATCACATCATCCATGAAGCCGCCCGATTTCTTTTCGGACTTCTTCTTGAATTCTCTTAGCCAGTCCCAGCCTTGAAAGCCAAGTTTCTCGATAATTACCAGAACTTTTTGCGAACGCCCAACTATACCATCGTTAACAACTCTTAAGGCGCCGCCTCTTACGCGATTTGTCTCAATTCTTGGCAGGTTTCTGTACGAGGAAACTTCAACTGGATCAGATTCAGTGCCCGTAACTTCAACTGGAATAAGATTAAGCGCTTTTTTTAGCTCGTCGTCGGGAATATGGTATTGGAAACGCCCTACTGACCGTTCGTACAATCTCAACTCTTCAACAAAACGAGACACCTCTTCTTCCGTAGGTTTATAATTATCTAACGCTAACTGACGGCGCACAAAATCGCCGACGACTAAAGTTAAAGCTTGATCAGTCCCGCCCGCTGAGCGGATAGGTCCAGCAAAATATATGGCTAAATAACGTGTCCTGTCGGGGTTACTCTTTATTTTGACTTGAGCTATGCCCTGTATTGGCGCAGCAGTTAGTCCTTCAGTGAAAATTGCAAGGGCAGTTCGAATAGCAGTCTCAGCAGCTTTTTCAGGTTCCATTTGACCAAATTTGCCAAGGACAATTTCTTCAGCAACTTTGAAAGCTATTTCTTCTCGAGGCATTCTTGTGCTTAATTCTCTAATGCTAAGTGCGACTCCTTTGGGTCCTACCAGTCCTTCCACTAAGTCGGCAATATCCTGCGCAATAATGCATTCCGTTTTTAACGATGGATCCAAGCCTTTTGCTCTGGCGCTGTCGCTTATCGCATACAATCGTTTGAGCTCATTCTCCATTGCATCAACGTAGTCTTGATAGCCCTTACTAATTTTCAAACCGTAGCTTCCTTTGGCAACATATGCAGCAATGGGTTATTGTGCCTTTCTAAAAACCAAACAAAAAACCTAAAGCAGAATTAGCAAGCACTAAATCTTTATGCCTCTGATTGCAGTCACGATTTCTGAAATCCTCTGCTGGGCATCGGTAGTCTCAGTAACGTTTCCGGTAACTATTATGTCCGCTCCTGCAGAGGCAGCAGCTATTGCTTGCTCTTTAGTCTTTATCCCGCCGCCTACGATAAGTGGAACATCAACCAGATGCTTCACAACAGAGATCATCTCGGCTGGTACAGGATTAGCTGCTCCAGAACCTCCTTCAAGATAAATAAAACGCATCCCGAGATATTGGCCTGCAAGAGCATGTGCAGCAGCAAGTTCAGGTTTACTGTAGGGTACTGAAATCGCCTTTCCTACAATGCCAGCTGTCCCTCCATCGCCAACAATAATGTAGCCCATGGAAATTGGTTCCAAACCATACTTTCTAACGAGCGGAGCACCAAGAATCTGAGCGCCAATAAGAAAGTAAGGATCTACAGAGTTTAGAAGCGACATGAACCATATGGCGTCCGCATAACTGCTTATTCCTGTGATATTATTTGGGAAAAGTATTGTCGGGATATCTACTGAAGACTTGATGGATTGTACCACCTCATCGAGGTGTACTTGTGAAACAAAAGTTGAGCCTCCAATCATAATTGCGGATGTTCCGCTTTTTTTGGAGTTTTCAGCAATATGCGAAGCGCCTGAGGTTGACACTTTCTCTGGGTCGATAAGTGTTATATGAATTGAACCCTCGGTTCTTATTTTTTCCAATAAGTACTTTTCGATAGGCCCAAGCATACCGACAATCCTTCGATTACTCTTTCTTAATGTTTGTCACAGGTGCTCTCTTTGTAGAACCGTAAACTCTATCAGTTAACATGCAGTAAACATCAACTTCGCCTTGGGCAGGTTTAACTTGGAATTCTTCCTTCAAACCACAACTGCTGCATTGAGCAATTGAACGCCCATTATCGTCTCGAAAGATTTCAACCCTGACCGTTTCTTTTCCGCATCTCGGGCAAGAGAAGAACTTAGGCAAACGCTTCTTAGGAATATGAACAACTTTTTTTCTTCTTCGCCCCAACTATAACATCCTTCCAAATCGAGGGTAATGTTCAGATATATTTATGCTTGTCCTTAAATAGTTGCCTAAACTCAACAATAGAAAGCCGAGTGACGCCAAGTGAAACTAACGCCCTCTCTGTTAGAAATAGATTACTCAGAAGCTGAAAAAAGAATCTCCCGCTTCATCAAAGAATACGTCCAAAACGCTGGAGCAAAAGGCGTGGTTCTTGGTCTTTCAGGAGGAATTGACAGCGCAACAATCGCGGCGCTTTCAAGTCGTTCATTGGGCGGAGAAAACGTCCTGGGGCTATTGCTTCCAGAAGAAGAAAACTTTAATCAAAAAGACATCGACGACGCAAAGGAAGTTGCCAGTCAATTTCAATTGCAAACACAAATCTGTGAAATTTCCGAAGTTCTAAACAACTTTTACAAAGCCATACCAGTCTTTGACCCAAAAGACAAACTCTGCAAAGGCAATATCAAAGCAAGAACCAGAATGATCTATCTCTACTACTACGCGAACAAATTCAACAAAATAGTATGCGGCAGCTCAGACAAATCAGAAACGATGATGGGCTACTTCACGAAATGGGGAGACGCTGCAGCAGACATAACACCAATAATGGATTTATACAAAACTCAAGTTCGAAAACTTGCCGTCCATTTAGGAATACCAGAAAAGCTTGCACTAAAGCCATCCACACCAGCTCTTTGGCCTTCACAGATGGCAGAGACAGAGCTTGGAATCAAATATGAAAACCTAGACCTTATCCTTTATGGGCTAGAACGCTTCATGACCACTGACGAGATTGCTAACCAGCTAAGTATTAAGAAGCCTATTGTCAATCAAGTTAAGAAAAGATGGCTTACAAATGAACACAAACGAAGAATGCCTATAGCGCCCAAAATTGGATACAGAACCGTAGGAAATGATTTTAGGCTTCCAAGACACACCTATTAAAAAGTGGAAAGACATGAAAGACAAAATTAAGATTTCACTTGCCCAGATAAGTAGCAAACGAGAAGACAAAGAAGTAAACCTGCAAAAAATAGAGACACTAACTTTCAAAGCTAAGGAGCAAGCCGCGGACCTCGTCATTTTTCCAGAACTGTGCCTAAGTGGCTATGTTGTTAGGGACCAATTCTATGAGGCTGCTGAAACAGTTCCGGGACCTACCGTTCAAAAGGTAGAGTTGTTAGCAAAGAAGACTGGAATGCACATTATTTTCGGAATGCCTGAGTTAAGCGAAAAAACAAAAGCGACAATTTTCAACACCGCCGTCTTCGTCGGACCACAAGGATTCATCGGTAAATACCGAAAAATGTATTTGCCAACACACAGCGTATTTGAAGAAAAAAGATATTTCCGGCCAGGTTATGAAACAGCGGCATTTCAAACAGTCCTGGGAAATATTGGTCTATGCATTTGTTATGACATTTTCTTTCCAGAAGTAGTCAGGCTTACCCGTTTAAAAGGAGCACAGTTAATTGTCTGCATATCTGCCTCTCCATCGGTCCGCAGAAGTTACTTTGAAACCCTATCTTGCGCAAGAGCGCTAGAAAACACGGCATACTTTGCTTATGTGAATCTTGCAGGCGTTCAAGATGGCTTGCAATTCTGGGGAGGAAGTAGACTCGTCAGCCCAAACGGCGATGTTATTGCTAAAGCCAAATATGACGAGGAAGATTTCTTAATCTGCGAAGTCGACTACAACGACTTAAGAACGGCAGAACCCTTCATTCCCACACTAAGAGATTTGCGACCTGAACTCTTCGACAAATTGAGAGAATACTCGGAGCAACTTTAAACCGCCAATCGCAAATCACAAACGGATCACAGGCTCATCACAAAGCGTGATACCAAGTGATCTAGCGACGTATCACTGTGACTTATTGTGTAAGAAATGTGACAAGTGACGTCACGAAGCTCATACACAATTCTTAGACAGAGTGCAAATGAAATTTGGATTTTAAGAAGACCTGACAGGCAAAATACCTGAGCCAAAGAAAGAAGTGAGTATTTACTGAAGGAACAGTTTTTTACTTAAATTGTCTTGATACTATGGGAGAATTAACTAATTTTACTGACGCAAACGTGTCAAGCATACTGTTAGTCACCCTATATGCCAATTGACCTTCAAGAAAAGGCTATTTGATCTCTAAAGCCCCAATCCTACCGTTTTATCTAAAATTATTATAGTTGGTTTCCTAGGACAAGCCTTAAAAACTTGAGGCAGTATACAAAACCGTATCCAATTAAACTGTCGAGGAGCATATCAATTTGAAGTTAAAAGACAGCGTTCAGGCCTGGTTAACCGGAGCATTAAGCGACCCCATTGTTAAAATACTCTCTAAAAACAGCCAATTAACAAAAACTCAGCTTGAAACGCTGCTTATTGATATATTAGCTGAAAATTTATCAGGCAAACAGCTAAAATACGATGAAAAAGCGAATTTACGCTTAACTAAGGCGAAAATAAGCCGCGGCGCGTTTAATAGGACATTAAGGCAGTCCAAGGAAAACGTCATAAAATCCATCTATACAGTACTGCTTCTGGGGTATTTGGGGGTTTTTGAAAGCACAACTCTTGACCCTTATCTCGAAATAGCCAATAAATTGAAAGAATATGTCGAGGCACATCAAAGCACCCCTGACAAGGGAGAGGAACTAAAAGACCATATAAAACTCATAGAAATCATCCGCGAAGAGCTCGAAACGAGCCTAAAACGGCTTTCTAGTCCATCAGAAGGGCTATTGTGACGTCACAAATCACATGAAAAGCAGTTAGTGGCCATTCAGAAAGCGGAAGGAAATATCTATAAGGATAGGCGGTATTTTCAAGCTTTAAATGATAAAATAAGGTTAAATTGAGAATTTCAATAAGCTCCAAAACAGGGCCATAAACCGAAACATTTGCTGTGACTTGTGATATCATGCTTTATGTGGCTTTCAGATCACCGCAAGCTTTAAAAGTCCATGGAAAAATGTGATGTGTGATGCAACAGAACAAATCACACGTGAATCACAAAGAGGAAAATTATGGTTGATTTTGTACCATTATTCTTAGGTGTTTTGTTGACCGTGACCGTTGCTGCGTCTGTAGAATATTACAGGCAAGTGCGTAAAGCTCAGAAAGAATACGAGAGAGCGAAAAGCGTTGTGGAGGACATCGTTCTTAGTTTTAATAGGGAACTCAAGCGTGAGTCTGACAGACTGGAACTGGTTGCGTTTAAGATAGAGGGAAACTCTGCTAAAGCTGAGTCAAGCTTCAAAAAGGCAGAAAGTATAGAAAAAAGTGTAACGTCGTTGGAGAACCAAATTGGCGCTATTTCACTCGGCAAGAACGATATTGCTACTAATATGAATTCTATTCTTTCAGGGTTAACAGGGTTGGAATCCAGATTAAAGGATATCGAAGCAGCCCAAGATACGTTGAAAATAAAAGTTACAGGCTTTGAACAGGAAATCCAAAAGATGGCCGTTGCTCCCTCTGAAATTAGAGCTGAGCCGGTTATTACGATCAAGCGGGATAAAGCTATGGCGGCACTAACAGACACAGAGATTGCTGTACTGGAATTCTTGTCTGCAGAGGGTCCTAAAACTGCTCCTGAAATTAAAGAGAAAGTACAGCATAGTCGAGAACACACAGCAAGGCTGATGAAGAAGCTCTATGAAGAAGGCTACCTCGAGAGAGAGATTGGCAAGATACCCTTTAAATATAGTATCAAAAAAGAAATGGAAAAACTGCTAAGGAAAGCAGAGAATACTCAACCGATCTAGGGCTAAAAAGCAGGTTTGTCTAGGGCTTTCAACCGTTTAAGCTGCTGGTCTACCTGAGAAAGACTTGGCGAATCGGGAAGCCCAAGATCGACTTTCTCGTGTTTTTCAAGGTAGTCTGGGTAGTGAGCAACTTTCACGGGAACAGCGAACTTTATTTTTGGTTCAGAGATTAGCAACGCTTCGCCCACGTCAAGCATTTTAATTTCTGTTTCGCTGTATTCCATGTAGGGAGTATTTTCTGTTAAGTAAATGCGATCTTTCTTCAATTCAGTTTTCATGATGACTTTGGTCCACAATTCAGCAAATACGTCAGCATTAATTCTTGAAGGTCTAGGAGTTACAGCGTTGAGCCCAACCCGGTACTTACGGTAAGTGAGGGCAATGTCTGAAAAGATTGTTCGAGGCTTGTTTGGATCAAGAAATTCATGAGCTTCTTCAAGAGTAATTAGCAGTGTTGGTAGTTTTCGCCATTCCTCAAAGTCGTCCTCCCACATGCGTTTATAATGCCCAGCGATTGTTGAGGCGGACAAGCAAACCATTCGGTTTTGATCTTCAGATCGCATGCCCGAAATATCAACTAGGCAGGTAACTCCTTTACAGATGTTTTGCAGAGCGTTTTCCACGAAAGTATAATCTGAAGAAGGAAAGAGGTCGCTTGATAGAGAAGATAGCTTTTGCATTAGCGCTTCCGCAACAACTTTCTGCGCTCTGACACCTACATTGCCTTCCGATCGATAGAGTTCTCTGGCACTTTCAATCCAATCAGCCCCGAAATGTTTGTACAAAGCCCAGGCCAACCGTTTTTGAGGTTGCTGGATGTCCGGAAAAAGCGTCTCTAGCTTGCTGGGACTTATCGTTCTTAAACCAACAGCCATTTTTCCTTCTTGAGCTGAATAATACTGGATTTTGGTAGGAAACAAGGGATGGTCTCTTAAGCCTTTTTGCGTCTTAATTTCTTTTCCTTCTAAGAGTTGTCCTGCAAAATCGTAAATTAGTGCTACCGTTTTAGGGCTGTTATCGATGATTTGAGCGTTTAGTATAAGTTCAGTGTTTGTTTTTCCTGAACCAGTCATCCCGAACATTCCTATCATCCTGGGGATGGCATCAACGTTTATGCCGACAGAGCTTAGAAGCTCCTTTTCCGAACGCAGATGGCCAATCTCAAGCTCTCCGGATAGTTTAAGAATTGAACAATCCTGATCGGTTGTCGCATACACTTTGTCTCGGTAATTCGGGTTAAAAGTTGGAGAACGGACGATGCCCGATCTCTTTTCTAAAAACAGTATAGCTTCGACGCTTCTGTACGCCGAGTATGGCCCGAAGGCTTCTTTGCCCTCAGCCTCTCTTAACTGCTCTATAGTTTCCAGGGTTGAGCTGCTTTCTGAGTTGACAACTCTCGCATAGAAGCTTCTGTCACCAGATTCAATCCGTACTATCTGCCCAAAGGATAAGGGCACGTTAATGTTCACCAGAAAGTTGACACTGTCGCCTTTTGTTCCGCAAACAAAACCTATTGAATCAGTACTGATCATCCCACCACTCCCAATCAAAAGCATGTTTTACACCATGAAGCTGGTCACCAAAACTGCAAGATCGTTCTTCAGTTCGCAGGGCTTCAAGCAATCCTGCCTCTTTCAGCCTCAACTCTATCTGATCATGATAAGACAAAAGCATAGAATCAGAAGGTTCAGAAAACTCATGTGCCAAATACAGACTTATAGGATAACCAACACAACGAGGGTCTTCCGAAATGCTAGTTAAAGGTGAAACCAAATCACCAACGTCTTGGTTGGTTAAATAATCCATTATATCACAACGAAACACGTAAGGGCTCTCAGCACATAACTTGACAACTGCAATATCCCCGTACAAACTCTTGTCCTTATCGGCTTTTCTAACTGGATGATAAATCCAGATGTTCGTATGTGCAACACTTTTCACCGCAGCCATGAAATCACGCCCTTTTTCGTCATGCAAAGTTGGCGAATTTTTGCTAATTGCCAAGAGACTTATTCCTTCTTGATGACATTTCTCATAGAGCGAAACACGAAACTTTCTCTCCCCGCCAAAATATCCGGCACCATCTAACAGAAGGTAATTACTACGACCATAGGGATGGTCGTGGTAACCCTCACTGCTTGAATGGCCGTAGTAAGCATGGTCGTAGTAATAGTTTTTATTTTCGAGCAGTTTTAGGGCCATTTGGCTTTCTAATTCAATTCTAACATCTTTTAGGTAGTTACTACGACCATGGGGATCTCCGACTGCAGTGCAAATTCTTTCTTCAAAGCCCCAATCAACATCACGTTTTTTTACGATAGCGAAAGCAGATCTCATCAGGTAGACGCCCCAATTGTTAGCTCTTTTCAGGGTTCTTGTTGAACAGTCGACAGCTAAGAAACTGCCTGTGTGAACGGTAACTTTTTTCAACTCCTTCACTAAAGTAGCATCCGGTCTTGCAGTCACTATTGGTTCTTTTATGTTTTGAATGCCAAGAGCCATAGTACCTCTGTCTACGTAACATTTCAACTTGTGCTCCATTTCCGTAAAGTCAGTATGAATGCTGGGTTGCATTTGCCTCGCTCCGTTAACTAACCCTAAAATCTTTGTTTTACAGTATTATGCTTTGCGTCAATTTCCAAAGTAGGCTACTTTACAAGCTGTTTGACAGTCGCCTGAGGCAACCCTGACGCGCTCTTATATTTCAAGTTGTTTGACCCACCAGTCCTCA
>Ga0187776_10001350_pt1 | contig 12222 bp, 20 predicted proteins | sample 0216_BV02_MP12_2_FD_132426 | JGI IMG/M metagenome (GOLD analysis project Ga0187776, IMG submission 132426) | Tropical peat soil microbial communities from peatlands in Department of Meta, Colombia - 0216_BV02_MP12_20_MG | ecosystem: Environmental > Terrestrial > Soil > Wetlands > Peat | place...
GCGTCGTGGCTCCCCTTCGAGCCCGACGAGGGCCGCACGAACATCGCCGAGCCCACGTGGGTGCGAACGAAGGCGACGGTCGCGAGCAGCACAAACAGGAGAGGCAGGCGGCGCATCGGGCCTTCATCGGCGGCGCCCGATCGTCCTGAAGCCGGCTCCCCCGTTTGGGGTAGCCAGTAGTCCTCACCGGAATCATCCCGCTGGGACGACTCGCTTAGACTCCGAACGCGCAAGGCTGATGCCGTTACCGAAACAGGAGGCAAAGTGCTAGCAGCGGACTACCCGTTTCTCGACGTGCTGTGGACGATGCTCGTCATCTTCGCGTGGGTGATCTGGTTCTGGCTTCTGATCACCGTCTTCTCAGATCTCTTCCGCCGGCACGACATCGGCGGCGGGACGAAGGTGCTCTGGTGCATCTTCGTGATCGTTCTGCCGTTCCTCGGCGTGTTCATCTACCTGATCGCCGAGAGCAAGGGCATGGCCGAGCGCAACACGAAGGCCATCGAGGCCGCGCAGACGCAGACCGACGACTACATCCGCCAGGTCGCGGCGCAAGGCGACCCGGCCGCGCAGATCGCACAGGCGAAGCAGCTGCTCGACAGCGGCGCGATCGACCAGCAGGAGTTCGACACGCTGAAGAAGAAGGCGCTCGCCGCCGGGGCCTGAGCGGCGGAGGCAGCACCACCGTTACCGGCGGCTGGCCAGGCGGCCGGCCGCCGGCGGACCGGCCACGCTAGGGGCCGGCTCTGCGCTCCGCTTCGCCCTTCAGGTGCTCGAGGCCCTGCTCCAACGACCGGTCGAGCGTCTTCTCGAGTGATCGACGGAAGAGCCGGGCAAGCAAGCCGCTGAACGACTCCTCTGTCTCGACGCGTGTGCCGCGGCCGGCCGGCTCGAGGCGCCACTCGTGGATCGCCCCGATCGACAGCGTTCGGCCGCGCCACCTGACGAACCGCGGCGGGTCGACCTCCTCCAGCGTCGAGACGATCGTGCCCGGGCCTGCCTTCCAGCGGAACTCCGAGCCGGGCGCCACCGGCCCCTCGAACGACATCGACTTGACGTCCGGGTTCCACTGCGGCCACTGCCCGAAGCCGGTCAAGACGTCCCAGACGACCTCTGGCGGCGCGGCGATCTCGATCTCCCGTCTGCTTCTGACCGGTGCTTCTCGCAACATGAGGGCATTATTCGCCGGATGGGCGTGATCACGCTGACAGTCGTGCAGAACGAGCCGGAGGCGGAGGTCATCTGCGGGCTCCTCCGCTCGAGCGGCATCAAGTGCTTTCACCGCGAGACGAACCTCGTCTCGAGCGCCTACCCGGTCGGCGGCGTATCGCCGGTCGAGGTCGTCGTCGACCAGTCCGACCTGGCCAGAGCCCAGAAGGTTCTCGAAGCTCGCTGAGTTACAGGACGGTTGCGGGCCGGTGTAGATGCGGAGACGCCGCGCCGGGAAGGCCTCCGCGTGCCGAAGGTGGGTCTGGATGCGCCGGCCACTGCTCTGCGAGCTGCACGCGCACACGACCTGGAGCGACGGCGAGCTCACCGTCCGCGAGCTCGCCGACCTCTACGGGGGCGCGGGCTTCGACGTGCTGGCGATCACCGACCACGTCGTCCGCGGCCAGGATCGGGCGACCGTCACCGCTGCCAACCACGCCGCCTACCTCGCAGAGGTCGAAGCCGAGGCCGAACGGGCGGCAGCGCGGTACGGGCTGCTCGTCATCCCCGGGCTCGAGCTGACCGACGACGATCCCGACCCGCGCAGGGCCGCCCACGCGCTCGCGATCGGCGTGCGCGAGTTCGTCGGGCTGGAGACCGGCCTCGACGCAGCCCTGGTCCGGGCGCGCGGCCGGGGCGCGGCCCTGATCGGCGCGCACCCCTTCACGCTGACCGCGCTGGCGCAGGCGACGAGGTCGACCGCGCGCTACGCGGAGGACCGCGCCTGGGCGGCGAAGGCGGTCGACCGGCTCGAGGTCTGCAACCGCCACGACTTCTTCGACTGGGTCGCGCGCGCCCGCCTGCCTGTGGTCGCCACCGGCGACTTCCACCGGCGCGAGCATCTCGCGACCTGGAAGACGGTGCTCCCGGCCGAGAAGCGCGAAGAGGCGGTCGTCGACTACCTGCGCTCGCGCCGGCCCGTCTGGCTCGCGTCGGTCGAGGCCGCCCGCGAGCGGGCCGCGTAGCGGTCCGGTTCGAGCCTGGTAACGGTCTGGCGCAGACCGTGGGAAGCCGGCGCTGCGTCGCGAACACCGTCTCGAACCGCCACCGAAAGGAGACCGCTGTGAGCGAGCTCGAGCACATCGAGGAGCCCGTCGCATTGGAGGACGAGGACGAGATGACGGTGCCGGCGCCCGACCCCGGCACCGACGAGACGGACTCGTCGACGGACGACGAGCCCTGGAACTGACAGAACGACCGGCGGGCGGCGATTCCCGTGATCGCCGCCCGCCCACCCGAGTCGTCCCGGGCGGGCGTCCTGCTAGGCTCATATCTCCACAGAGCGAGTACCTGGCCGGCGAGAACGCCTCCCATCTACCGTTCGTGAGTTGGTAGAAGGAGGTGTTTTTTCATGGCGACAGGAACAGTCAAGTGGTTCAACGATGCGAAGGGGTACGGCTTCATCACCCCTGAGGATCAGGGCAAGGATCTCTTCGTCCACCACAGCTCGATCACGGGTGAGGGCTTCAAGTCACTCGCCGAGGGGGCGAAGGTCGAGTACGAGGCCGTCGAGGGTGCAAAGGGCCCCGAGGCGAAGAACGTCACGCCGGTCTAGCGGCTAGGGAAGGGCAGGCGCGCGTCGCCACGCGGCGCGCGCCGCTCCTATCGAAAGGGGCAATGGATGCGGGGCGAGATGCTCTGGTTCAACGAGAAGAAGAACCACGGTTTCATCCTCACCGACGAGGACGAGCGGCTTGCAGTCTTCGGCGCAGGCTTCGCGCGCGGGGAGCGGCCCGAGGGACGGTGCGCCCATCGCGCCGTGAGGTTCGACGTCGACGAGAGCAACGGCACGCGCCAGGCGGAGAACGTCGTCTTCGAGCGCGATCCCGTGGCCCGGCGCGCTCGGCTCCGCGGTGGCAGTAGGGTTCGGGGGTAGAGATGCCGAGCAAGAACCGACAGCAGACGATCGGGAAGCGGAACCGTGAGCGGGCAGTCGAGGAGAAGCGCCGGCTCAAGCGGGAGCGCAAGGAGGCCGAGCGCGCCGAGCGCCAGGCCGCGCTCGAGGCGGGGCTGCCGCCGCCCGACCCGGCTGCGGAGCGGGCAGCGGCACGCGAGGCCGGCCAGCCGGAGCCCGAGCCGGAGCTTCCGCTCGGCGAGCCTCCGGCGGCCTGATCCTCGAGCTCGAGACCGAGCACGGCACCGCTCGCGCGCATCTGCGCCCCGTGGACTCGCCGGTCGGGGCGCTGGTGCTCGGGCACGGAGCCGGCGGCGGGGTCGAGTCGCCGGACCTCACCGGGGCCGCCGAGGCTGCGGCGTCGGCCGGCCTGACCGTCGCGCTCGTCGAACAGCCCTATCGCATCGCCGGACGGCGCAGCCCGGCGCCCGCCGCCCAGCTCGACGCCGCCTGGATCTCGGTCGTACGGCAGCTCGACCTCGGTGCGCCGCTGATCGCCGGCGGCCGCTCTTCGGGGGCGCGCGTCGCCTGCCGCACGGCAGCGGAGCTCGGCGCGGCGGCCGTGCTCTGCCTCGCGTTTCCGCTCCACCCGCCCGGACGGCCCGAGAAGAGCCGGCTCGACGAGCTGGACGCGGTCACCGTTCCGACCCTCGTCGTCCAGGGCGAGCGGGATCCGTTCGGGCTCCCGCCCGCCGGTGCCGGCCGCGACGTGGTCACGATCCCGGGCACGCATTCGCTCAGAAGTAGCGGCGCGGTCGAGGCCGCAGTCGCCGCCTGGCTGGAAACCGTCCGCCTGGGCTAGTCGCGGCGCGTGCCGCGCCAGGGGCCGGGCACGAAGTCGAGGACGACGTTCACCGCCCAGACGATGACCGTTGCCCAGACCAGCGTCCGGAAGCCGTGGATCGAGAAGCCGGAGACGAGCACCGACGTGAGCCAGAGCATCAGCATCGAGACGCCGAACCAGATCAGGCCGAGCGTGATGAACGCCAGCGGCAGGGTCAGGAGCCGCAGCAAGGGCTTCAGCACCGTGTTCAGGATCCCGAAGAGCAGGGCGGCTCTGATCAGGTCCCCCGCCGTGTCCGCCGTCACGCCGCTCAGGACGGCCGTGACGATTCCCAGTACGACCGCGTTGGCCACCCAGGAGAGGGTGAGCTGCTTCGCAAGGCGGATCATCAGGCGAGGCTACGACAGAGGAGCGGAGCTAGGCAAGTCGTAGTTCTCTTTGCAACGCCTGCCCGAACCGGAGAGGATAGGCGGGCAAAGACCTGACTGGAGGGTAGGTACATGGCAGAAAAGAGTGGCTGGACCGGCTGGATCGGCTTCGCCGGCGTCCTGATGGTGATCGTCGGAGGGATCGATTTCTTCGAGGGCTTGATCGCCGCCATCAGGGGCTCGTACTACTTCGCGACCCCGAGCCAGATCATCGTCGTCAACACCACCACGTGGGGCTGGCTCACGCTGATCTGGGGGATCATCCTGGTGCTGGCCGGCTTCGGGATCCTCGCCGGGGCAAGCTGGGCTCGCTGGTTCGCGATCGTCGTCGGCAGCCTCAACTTCTTCCAACAGCTCGGCTTCGCCGGCAACTCGAACGCCCCTTTGTGGGGGCTGACGGTTATGGCGCTGACGATCGTCGTGCTCTACGCCCTGATCGTCCACTGGGACGATGCGAAGGGCGAGATGGCGATGTAACGAGCGCAATCGAAGCGGGCGCGGCCTTTTTGGGCGGCGCCCGCTTCGCGCGTTCGACGAGAGGAGAGACGGTGGCGTCCGATGCTTCAGAGGTGCTGGGCTCGCCGGAGGTGGCGGGCACGTTCCTGAGCCCGAAGGGGCTGACCTCGCGGATGACGGTGATGGCCGCGGGGCGGGTCGTCGGCGGCCTGATCGGCACGGTCGCGGCCGACAAGGCGACCGGCGGCGAGCGCTACGAGGGCGCGCCGGACTTCGGCCAAGTCGGGTACGTGGCAGTGACGCAGGACGAGGTCGCGATCGTCCGCGGCAAGAAGGGCGCCTTCAAGCCGAAGGTCGGCGACGAGGTCGTCGCGCGCGTGAGACGGACCGACGTCCAAGCGGTCGAGTTCGACAAGGGCGCGCTCAAGGGCAGCCTGAAGATCCAGTTCGCCGACGGCGGCTGGTGGGAGTTCGAGATCCCGAAGATCTACCGCAAGACGACCGAGAAGGTCGTCGAGGCGCTCGCGCCCTCCGGCTGACCCTCGGGGCGACCCGGTTCATCGCTCGACTACGCTGGGCGACGAGTGACGGGGACGTTCACGACGCGGCCGGAGCTGCGCGGCACCTTCGGAATGGTCGCCTCGACGCACTGGCTCGCGTCGGCGGCGGCGATGGCGGCGCTCGAGCGGGGCGGAAACGCCTTCGACGCGGCGGTGACGGCCGGATTCGTCCTCCAGGTCGTCGAGCCGCACATGAACGGCCCGGGCGGCGAGGCGCCGATCCTGTTCTACAGCGCAGAGCGCGACGAGGTGCTCGTCGTCGCCGGCCAGGGAGTCGCGCCGGCGGCGGCCACGACCGAGCGCTTTCGCGAGCTGGGGCTCGAGCTCGTGCCCGGGACCGGCCTCCTCCCCGCATGTGTGCCCGGCGCGTTCGACGCCTGGCTGCTGCTCCTGCGCGACTTCGGATCGCTCTCGCTCGCCGAGGTGCTCGAGCCCGCGATCGGGTACGCGGAGCGTGGCTACCCGCTGGTCGCCGGGATCTGCGACGCGATCGCGAGGATGGAGCAGCTCTTCCGCCAGGAGTGGCCGGGATCGGCCGAGCTCTATCTGCCGGTTCCGGCGGCGGGGGACCTCTTCCGCAACCGCGACCTGGCGGCGACCTGGCGGCGCGTGCTCGAGGAGGCCCGCGGGGGTAGTCGCGAGCAGGAGATCGACTCCGCGCGCGACGCGTTCTATCGCGGCTTCGTCGCGGAGGCGATCGCGTCGTTCGCGGCCGAGACGGAGGTGATGGACAGCTCCGGCCGACGACACCGCGGGCTCCTGACCGGGGGCGACCTCGCGTCGTGGCAGGCGGCTCTCGAACCGCCGGTGGAGCGCGACTACCACGGCTGGCGGGTGTTCAAGACGGGGCCGTGGGGCCAGGGCCCGGTCTTCCTGCAGCAACTCGGGCTGCTCGAACGATTCGATCTGGGATCGCTCGGGCGCGAGAGCGCGGGGCTCGTGCACGTCGTGGTCGAGTGCGCGAAGCTCGCGTTCGCAGACCGCGAAGCGTGGTACGGCGATCCGGGCTTCTTCGAGGTGCCGCTCGACGATCTGCTGAGCCCGGTCTACGCGGAGGAGCGGGCCCGCCTCGTCGGCGAGGAGGCGTCGGGTGAGCTGCGCCCCGGAGGGCCGGGCGGCCGCGAGCCGCGGCTGCCGCGGATTCCCGCTCCGCCCGCCGCGGCGCCCGGGACCGGTGAGCCGGGCAGGGGCGACACCTGCCACGTCGACGTCGTCGATCGCCATGGCAACCTCGTCTCGGCGACGCCGAGCGGCGGCTGGCTGGACGGGTCGCCCGTGATTCCCGGCCTCGGTTTCTGCCTCGGGACGCGCGGGCAGATGTTCTGGCTCGAGGAAGGGCTGCCGAGCTCGCTCGAGCCCCGCAAGCGCCCGCGCACGACGCTCTCGCCGACGATCGCCCGGCGCGACGGCGAAACCCTTGCTTTCGGCACCCCGGGCGGCGATCAGCAGGACCAGTGGTCGCTCGTCTTCTTCCTCTCGCTCGTCCACTTCGGCCTCGGCCTACAGGAGGCGATCGACGCGCCGATGTTCCACACCGAGCACTTCCCGGAGTCGTTCTACCCGCGGCAGCCGCGCCCGCGGACGCTGCAGCTCGAGAGCCGCTTCGGCGAGGAGGTCGTCGGCGAGCTGTCGCGGCGGGGGCACCTCGTCGAGCCACAAGGCCCGTGGTCGCTCGGCCGGCTCAGCGCCGCGGCAACCGACGGGAAGATCCTGCGGGCGGCGGCGAACCCGCGCGGCATGCAAGGGTACGCCGTCGGTCGGTGAGATGAAACCGGCCGAGCTCAGCCGCATAGCCGCCGAGCTCGACGGTGTCGCCGAGCAGCGACGCGAGGGTTTGCTCGACTGGCGCTACCGCGGGCGCCTGGTTGCGCGGCAGCTCGACGACAGCCACGTCGTCATCCGCGTGTCGTTCGAGCTCCGAGATTTTCTCCTGCAGTCGTTCCCGGAGACGTTCTCGGTGCCGAAGCGCTATGCGAACCACATGATGGTCGTCGCCGACCTGGAGGACGGGAACGCCGATGCGATAGAGGACACCGTCATCTCGGCGTGGGAGCTTCAATCCGGCAGGTAGCGGCGCCTCAATCGGGCAGCAGGCCACCCGGATAGCGGACCTTGCTCGGCTCCTCGAAGCGGGCGTCCGCGAGCTCGCCGTCCTGGGTGTCCTGCGGCGAGCCGGCGTTGTAGCGGGCGGCGGTCTCGTCGGCGCAGTAGAAGCCCCAGGGACCGTCCTTCTGGAACTGCCGCGAGCTCGCGCAGAGAATCACGCACGGGCCATCGCCGGCGCCGACGAAGGCGTGCTTCGTCTCCGGCGGGCAGTGCACGAAATCCCACTGCTTCAGCGGGCGCTCCTGGCCCTCGACGATCAGCAGCCCCTCCCCCGCGAGGACCAGGAAGTCCTCCTGCTCGGTCTCCCAGTGATAGGTCCCGGTCGGCTCGCCCGGGCCGACGACGCGGATCGCCAGCCCGAGCATCGGGAAGAAGGTCTCTGCCTCGTACTCGTCGTAGCCGGTGAGCGGGACGGAGTGGCCCTGCCCCGGCTTGTCGAACCAGCGCGCGTCGCGCGCATTCATCACGAACCAGCCCTGGCTCGCCGGAACGAGCCCGGCGCCGGCGTCCTCGAGCTTCGCCTCAGGTACCACGGCGTGATGATATGCGCGCGCGCGCTCCGCTCCGGAGCGACGAGATCCGAAACGGCGCTCGGCCCGTATCTCTTCGCAGAACCCCACGCATCTCTAGGAGGTCAACCTCATGAAGAAGGCAGCAACCCTGGGCGTAAGCCTGCTTGCACTCGTGGCCGTGACCGTGGCCGCGGCCGCGACCGTCAAGGTCGTCTCGACGGCGCACAACGCCAAGCTCCACAAGACGATTCTCGTCACGAAAGCCGGGCTGACGCTCTACTCGCTGAGCGTCGAGCGGCACGGCAAGTTCATCTGCACCGGTGGGTGCCTCTCCTTCTGGAAGCCGCTCACCGTCAAGAAGGGCCAGAAGCCGGCCGGAGTGCCCGGGCTGTCGACGGTCAAGCGCCCCGACAACCGGCTGCAGGTCGCCTACCGCGGCGCGCCGGTCTACAGGTTCTACCTCGACAGCAAGCGCGGCGACATCATGGGCAACGGTTTCCGTGACGTCGGCGTCTGGCACCCGGTCGGGGTCGCACGCTGAGCCTCACCGCGTCGCCCGCAGCTCGAGCGCCTGGTCGTGAACCGGCGCTCGAGCTGCCGGCCGCTAGGAAGGCTCGAGCGCGCGGATCCCGGACCAGAGCGCGAGGCACAGGCCGCCGAGGGCGAAGACGGCGAAGAGGCTCTCGCGGTCGTCGAAGAGCGCGACGAACGCGCAGGCCAGGGTTGCAGCGCTGGCCGCGAAGGCGGCGAGCACCAGGAACACGTTTCCCCATGTCTGCTCGCGTTCCATCCAGGCAGAGCCTAGCGACGGATTGTTGATAGGCGGTAAAGAGCCCGGTCACAGGATCGACACCGGACCAGCACCCGCGCGTTACCCACGTTTGGCCGAGGCTTTCGTAGAGTCGGTGGCGCCGAGGACGACCGAAGACTCCGCGCGTACCGCCGCCTGGGCCGCGGGAGAGCGGATAGAACGAGGGCCTCCAATGCCCCGGGGCCCTCGTTTCTTATTCGAGCGCTCATGGGCTCTTCTGGAAGAACCCGGTCAGCTCGTTGCGCTCCTCCGGACCTTTGACCGTCTGCTCGAGCACAGTTCCGACGCCGCGGACGTAGTACTTGTGGTCGATCACGCCCGGCTCGAGCGGCGTCCATTCCTTCGTCAGCATCGCCTGCGTTGCGGTGATGTACGGCACCTCGACGTGCAGGTTCATCTGCACCACCTGGAAGTGATCCTCGGCTTGCCCTTTGTAGGACTCCTGCTGGGCCGACTGGCCCACCTTTGGGTGCGCAAACATGAAGATCCCGGGCTTGGCGCCGTTCACCCCGGCCGTCCAGCTCCCCTCGGTCGACGTGACCTTGCCGCTCGGATCGAGCTCGGCGGTCTTCTCGCCGTAGTACCAGACGTTCCCGTCGTTGTCCTGCGTGTACCAGTCGGTCGTCTTCTCCTCGAGGGCGCCGGCGAGGAAGAGTTCGTCGTCGATCGCCCTGGCCGGAGCGCCGTCGATGATGCGGACCTTGTCCGTGACCGTCATCACGTCACGCGAGGGCTTGCCGTCCTTGACGCCGCGGTAGACGTAGATCGAGCCGGGCTTCAGCGGAAACCAGGGGTTGTTCACGTTCGCGGAGAAGGTCCGCTTCGACGAGCCGCAGCCCGCCGCCACGAGCAGGAGAGCCGCCAGCGGAAGGAGCCCGCGTCGCACGCCCGCAATCTACGGGGTCTGCAGGTCGCGCCGCTCCACCAGCAGGGCGCCCGCGACGAGTGCCACGGCGGCTGCGCCGAGCACGACCAGGATGCCCCACCAGTCGACGCCGCTCTGCAGCGGCGACTGGCCGACGAGCCAGAAAGGCGAGAGGACGCGAAACGGGTTCAGCCAGGCGGCGAGCGCGTGCAGGCCGCCGACGAGGTAGTCGGCCGCCGCAGTGCCCGCAGCGATGCCGAGCGCGAGCACCTTGCTCGGGACCGCAGCGCCTACCGCCAGCGCCAGCCAGCCGTAGAAGAGACCGAGCACGGCCAGCGAGAACACCCCCTCCGCCAGCCGGCCCGTGTCGAGGTCGAGCCCGGCGATCACGCTCAACACGGCCAGCGAGCCGAACGCGACGATGCAGAAGACCGCCACCTCGGCCGCGAGCGCCGCGCCCTTCGCAAACACCGCGTCGCGCCGCCGCAGCGGGTACGCGAGGACGAGCTCGAGCCGGCCCGCGTCCTCCTCGCCGGCGAAGGTGCGGGCACCCGAGCCGATCGCGAGCACGAGCACGAGCAGCGGCAGCATCAGGCTGAACAGCTCGGCGTCCAGGTAGCCCGCCCCCGTGCCGATGCCGCCGTGCCCGATGCCGAAGAGCTGTTTGAGCGCGTCGGGGTATCGCTGGACGAGGCGCTGCAGGTCGGGCGACCCCTTGAAGGACGGGAAGATCGAGGCCAGGAGCGACGTGTAGCCGATCACGCCGATGCACCAGCCGGCGAGCGCGCGCCGGTGGTCCAGCAGTCCTCGCCGCGCGAGCTCAGCCGCCATCGGGCTCCTCGTAGAGCTCGAGGAAGATCTCCTCGAGGTCGGCGGGCTGCGAGACGAGGTCGACGATCCGGTGCGCCGCCGCCTCCTTGACGATCGCGTCCATCGCCGGCTCGGGGGCGGCCAGGTGGAGAACGCTGCCCTCGACGCTCTCGACGCGGACGCCGTCGAGCCCGGCGAACCGTGCGGGGTCCGGCGGCGCCTCCGCGAAGACGATCGTCACGTGACGGACGGCGCGCTCGCGCAGCCGCTCGACCGCGTCGACGTCCACGAGCCGGCCCGAGCGGATGATCCCGACCCGGTCGGCCGTGTGCTGCACCTCGTCGAGCGAATGCGAGGAAAGGAAGACGCTCCGCCCCTCGGCGGCGGTCTCGCGGAGGAGCTTGCGCAGCTCGGTCTGGAGCAGCGGGTCGAGCCCGGCGCTCGGCTCGTCGAGCACGACCAGCTCCGGCCGGTGCATGAACGCCTGGACGAGACCGACCTTCTGGCGGTTGCCCTTCGAGAGGTGGCGGATCGGGCGGTCGAGCTCGAGGTCCAGGCGCTCGCAGAGCCCGGCGCGGAGCGCCTCGTCCACGCCGCCGCGCAGTCGTGCGAGCGAGTCGAGCTGCTCGCGCGCGGTCATCCGGTCGTTCAGGCGCAGGTCGCCCGGCAGGTAGCCGGTGCGGCGCCGGGCCTCGACGCCGTCGCTGCGTGAGTCGAGCCCCAGGACGGACGCGCGGCCGGCAGTCGGATGGATCAGGTCGAGGAGCAGCCGGATCGTCGTGCTCTTGCCGGCGCCGTTCGGGCCGAGGTAGCCGAAGACCTCGCCCCGCTCGACGCGCAGGTCGAGCCCGGCAAGCGCGAGCGTTCCGCCCTGATACGTCTTGGAGAGCCCCTGCGTCTCGACGGCCGCGGCCACATGGGGCTTCTACCTGTTTCGGGGCTTCGCCGCAGGTGCGAGGGCCCGGGCGGTGCAGCCCGGGCCCTCGCGGTTCTGCCTGGCTAGTGGTCTCCCGCGGCGGGGATGACCTCGTAGGTCCAGTTGTCCCCGTGCTGCTGCGTGTAGAACCAGCGCCAGTCGTCCTTCCACAGCTTCGGCGCCTTTGCTCCGAGGATGCCGCCGGGGCCGGGGTCGCCGTTGGAGACGACCGCGCCGGTGATCTCGTTGTCGCCCTCGTTCCCGAGGCCCGAGACGCCGGAGTCGATCGTCGCCGACGGGTCGCGACCCTCGGCGAGCCAGCGCAGCGGCTGATTGTTCGCGTTCGAGTAGTCGGTGTTGACGTTGAACAGCCAGCCGGAATCGAGCGCGTTCCGCTGGCCGTGCAGGGTGTCGCCGGCGTCCTCGACGAAGGTGATCTGGTCCTTCGAGATGAACGTCGTGTTGTCGAAGCCCGCATGCGCCGCGTCGCCCTTGTAGAAGAGCGTCAGCGTGCCCGTGCTCGCGGACGGGTCCTTCTGGTAGAGCTCGAAGATCGAGCCCCAGCCGCCGATCGGGTTCTCGACGCTGGTCGCGTTCGTGTCGCCCGTCTCGTCGAAGTAGTACTGCCGGAACTTGCCATCGGGCCGGAACGCGGCGTTCTCCGGCCGCTTGAACGGCGTGCCGTTGGCCGCGGTCGCGGCAGCGTTCACGTCGAACGGTGCGGTGCCGTCGGTCGCGGTGTTGTGGATCGTGAGCCAGCGCGTGTCGAAGCTCGCACCGTAGGTGTGAAGCGCGATCTGGTCGGGCGAGCTCAGCGGCGTCTGCGAGGCCCTGGTGATCGGCGCACCGGAATCGTTCAGCACCTGCAGCA
>Ga0187776_10001351_pt1 | contig 12218 bp, 9 predicted proteins | sample 0216_BV02_MP12_2_FD_132426 | JGI IMG/M metagenome (GOLD analysis project Ga0187776, IMG submission 132426) | Tropical peat soil microbial communities from peatlands in Department of Meta, Colombia - 0216_BV02_MP12_20_MG | ecosystem: Environmental > Terrestrial > Soil > Wetlands > Peat | place...
ATTTCCATGAGGCTTATGCCAAAGGCAGACGGAAAAGGCAGGGTTCCAGCTGTAGAAGTCCTTGTGGCTACCGCTACCATAAAAGACTGCGTTCTCGATCCGGACAAAACCAAAATGATCAACGATGTCATTGAACAAGGCGCTATTCACTACGGCATGCAAACATTTGACCAGTCCCTTTTCAACCTTTTCAGGAGCGGACTTATAACATATGAGGAAGCATTAAGAAGGGCGACCAACCCTGATGATTTTGTTTTGAAAGTTAAAGGCATACAGTCTACGAGTGAGCTCTCAATCGAAGAACAGCTCGCTATGAAGCCCGAAAAGCCCGCAAAGCCTGAAGAGAAAGACAAGATGAAAATTGAAAGGTTCTCGCGATAGCGCCACACAGTATGCGCTGAAGCTCCTCGGCTATCGGGGAAGAAGCGTAAAGGAACTGCAAGAGCGGCTCAGGCGAAAAGGCATGCCTGAATCTGCGGTGTCTTCTGCGATAAGGTATCTTAGGAATATTGGACTTATAGATGAGGTATCATTGGCCGAATCACTGAAAAGGGAAGCCCAGACCACAAAGATGCTCAGTCAGAAGGGAGCAAGAAGATATCTGCTCAGGAGGGGCATCCCCCGCAACATTATCGAGAAGGTATTCAGTCAGGAAGACAATCCGGATGTCGAGAACGCCGGAAAACTTGTGGACAAGAAAATGAAAATTCTTGGCAGCTACCCCGCAGAGATTGTGAAAAGGAGGTTATACGCCCTCTTATCACGCAGAGGGTATTCCTCCGATACAATACTTAAAGTATTAAAAGAGAGACATTCATAAAGGAGGTTTAACATGAGAAAAGGTTTGTTCTTTTTCCTGGTTTGTTTATTTGTTTTGCAGATCGGATGTACAAAGTCAGTGCGCTATACCGAGGAGGAGATAAAGGGTTTTCCACCCGCTGTTCAGGACAACATTAGAAAAAGCCAGATTGACCTCGGCATGACACAGCAGCAGGTGAGATACGCATGGGGTTCCCCTGATTCCATTAGATTCCTTCCCCCTTACGATGGCAAGGCGCGAGAGGAATGGACCTATTCAACGGCTGGCACCATGGGAGTGATCAGCAATAAGATTCTATTATTCATTGACAACAAACTGATTTACATCAAGTAATGTCATGCCGGGAACGCTTTCACTGATAAGCCGCCTATGAAAAGCTCAGAGGTAAGGACCGCCTTTCTCGAATACTTTAGGTCGAAAGACCACAGGATCGTATCGAGTGCACCTCTAATTCCGAAACATGACCCTACCCTTCTGTTCGTCAATGCAGGCATGGTGCAGTTTAAATCGATTTTTTTGGGAGACGAAAAGAGTCGTTTCAGCCGTGCCGCCTCCTGTCAGAAATGCATGAGGGCCGGAGGCAAGCAAAGCGATCTGGAAAATGTTGGGCATACCGCCAGGCACCACACCTTTTTTGAGATGCTGGGCAACTTTTCATTCGGCGATTATTTCAAGAAAGACGCGATGCTCTTTGCCTGGGAACTCCTGACGGAGCGGTTCAAGGTACCCAAAGAAAAACTGTATGTTTCAGTATACGAAGAAGACGATGAGGCCGCGGGGCTCTGGTCGAAAGTGATAGGCCTCGCTGACGACCGAATCGTAAGACTCGGCGCGAAGGATAATTTCTGGCAGATGGGAGATACTGGTCCCTGCGGTCCCTGTTCCGAGATAATCATTGATCAGGGAAGCCATATGGGATGCGGTAAGCCGGACTGCGCAGTTGGATGCGACTGCGACAGGTTCCTTGAACTCTGGAACCTTGTTTTTATGCAGTTTGGCAGGGATGAGAAGGGAGTTCTTGCTCCTCTTCCAGAGCCGAGTATCGATACCGGAATGGGACTTGAACGGATCAGCGCCGTTCTTCAAAACAAAACCACGAATTTCGATACAGATCTTTTCGAACCAATAATAAGAGATATTTCATCTCTCGCAAATATACAATACGGTTCGTCCCATGAGAAGGATGCATCCATGAGGGTTATGGCAGACCACGTACGGGCAACAGTATTCATGCTTTCAGAAGGACTTGTCCCGTCCAATGAAGGGAGAGGATATGTCCTGAGGAGGATAATCCGAAGGGCGGCAAGACATGCGAAGCTGCTGAATATACATGAACCATGTCTTTTCAGACTTATTGATTCCGTCAGTCGTGCAGTTGGTGATATATACCCTGAAATTGTAACTGAAATGGGCAGGACTGAAAAGCTGCTCAAAATAGAGGAAGAACATTTCCATAGGACTATTGATACGGGAATGAACAGACTGGATGAAATCATGGAGAAAGTTAGACAGGGCGGCACGGGTATCATACCGGGGAAAGTCGTATTTGAACTTTATGATACCTTTGGTTTTCCACTCGATTTCGCAAGAGACATCGCAATGGATGCCGGACTGAAAATCGATGAAGATGCGTTTCGGAGGGAAATGGAATTGCAACGGGAACGGTCCAAAGGAAATATCGGATCATTTCATCTTACTGCCCCAATGCCCGCAATTAAATTATATGCTAATGCTGGCAGATCAGAATTTGTGGGATACGATACTCTTACAACATCTGCAACTGTAAAATACCTTTATAAAGATAATAAAGTCGTCAATGTCTTGCAAGAAAACGAAGAAGGAGAGATTGTTCTCGACAAAACGCCTTTTTATGGAGGGTCCGGAGGGCAGGCTGGCGACACCGGAATTATGACATCAGGGCATGCTCTCATCAGGGTAACCGATACCAAGAAACCCAACCCTGATATTTACATACACAGAGTGAAGGTTGAAAAGGGCTCTATAAAGAAAGATGACGCGGTTTTCTGTAACGTCGATGAAATATCAAGAAAAGCCACGATGAGAAATCATACGGCTACTCACCTTCTACACAGGGCGTTAAGGATGGTTCTCGGCGATCATGTGAAACAGTCCGGCTCTGTTGTCGATCCGGAGCGGCTAAGGTTCGATTTTACGCATTTCAGCGCAATCCGGGATGACGATATCAAGAAAGTCGAAGATATCATCAACGAAAAAATATGGGAAAATCTGTCGGTAACGACTGAGATCATGTCCGTTGATGAGGCAACCGAATCCGGTGCTGTTGCACTTTTCGATGAAAAATACGGGGAAACGGTGAGGGTGGTCTCCACAGGCAATTTCAGCAAAGAACTGTGCGGGGGTACGCATTGTAAGGCTACCGGAGAAATAGGTCTATGTGTCGTCCTTTCTGAAAGCAGCGTAGCGTCAGGAATAAGAAGGATTGAGGCCCTGACGGGAAAACCTGCACTAGATCATCTGAAGCAGAAGAAATCCGAGCTCGAACAAATAAAAAACGTATTGAAGACGGAGAAGCCTCTGGAGAAAGTGGAAAAACTCCTCGACGAAATGAAGTCGATGGAAAAGGAAATCCAGAAGCTGAAGACCAGTTCTGCAAGAGATGTGATTTCTGACGCTCTGCACAACGCTCGGGAACTCGGCGGGATAAAGGTTGTGCGAATGAGACAGGATGGACTTAATACCGATGAACTGCGTATTCTCGCCGACAATGTAAGGGACCGCCTCAAGTCTGGGATTATTGTCGTATCATCGGTGACAGACAGCCAGGCCGCCATCGTCTGCATGGTTACAAAAGATCTTACCGACAGGTATAATGCCGGTGAAATAGTGAAGAACATTTCCAAGATAGCGGGTGGAAGAGGTGGCGGAAAACCGGACATGGCACAGGGCGGAACAAAGGACATAGCGAAACTGGACGAGGCCCTTGAATCAGTGTACGATATTATAAGGAAGTGATGATAGGGAGGCGTTATGACATTCTTTGATGTTATAAGAAATGCACTGCTTGCCGGTCTCGGCATTCAGCAAACAGTAAAAGATTTCGTCGATGAACTTGTAAAAAAGGGTGAGTTGAGTGAATCGGAGGGTGCAAAACTCCTGAAGGAATGGGCCGAAAAGACCGGCAAGTCTTCTGAACTGCTGAGCAAGACCGTTTCTGATCTCGTCGCAAAAGCCATGGAGAAGATGAACCTTCCGGCAAAAAAGGATCTGGAGGAAGTCGAGAGAGAGATCCGTGCCCTATCCAGAAGAGTCGACAAGCTCGAAGAGAGGCCGTAACTACATCCCCAAGACTGTTTCAGCAGAAACAGAAATACGGCATTCGTGTGCACTCCGTTGCGTCAAATGAAAGGTAAACAATGCCTTTAGATCTGCTCAAACTCAGAAGCACATACAAGAACGTCAACAGGGCCAAAGAGATCATCAATGTCTTCCTGAAATACGGCTTTGGTCGCATCATCGACCAGATACATTTCCAGAGGTTCATCCCGCTCCGCACAAGAATAAAGACATTCGGACAATGGCCGGCACTAAAGGGACCCACGGTCCCCGAGAGGTTACGGATGGCTTTTTCAGAACTCGGACCCACCTTCATTAAGCTGGGGCAACTTCTGTCGGCTCGTCCCGACCTCATTACTAAACCTTTTGCGGATGAATTCAAGAAACTTCAGGACGAGGTGCCACCCTTCCCGGCCCGGGACGCAAAAAAGATAATCGAAGAAGAGATCAGGCGTCCTATTGAAAAAATTTTCCTCGGCTTTGATGACCTGCCGCTTGCTGCGGCCTCTATTGCTCAGGTCCATGATGCGACCCTGCTGGACGGCAATAAAGTAATCATTAAAGTCCAGAGACCTCATATCCACGAGCAGATCGATTCGGATGTCTCCATCCTTTCTACTATTGCAAACCTGCTGGACCGGTACGTAGCTGAAAGCCGGTTCTTCAACCCCAGGGGTATTGTGGAAGAGTTCTCAAGGACCATCAGAAAGGAATTGAACTTTGCCGAAGAGGCAAGGAATTGTGAGCGCTTCAGGAAGAATTTTGAGGACAGCTCAGACATTTACATTCCCAAGGTTTACGGTGAATTCGTGACCGAAAAGATGCTTGTGATGGAGAAAATCATAGGCATCAGGATAGATGATACCGCCGGTATAGAGGCCATGGGTCTGGACAGAAGTCAATTGGCGAAAAAAGGTGTAAACGCATACTTCAAACAGATCCTCGAGGACGGTTTTTTCCATGCAGATCCGCATCCGGGCAATATCTTTGTGATGTCCGGCGGGAAAATAGGGCTTATGGATTTCGGTATAGTCGGCAGGGTCTCTCCCGAACTAAGGGAGATAATAGCAAATACCCTTCTTGCACTCATAAATAAAGACTTTGATAAACTGGTTGACCAGTATATTGAGCTCGGCTATGTTCCGGAAGAGCTGGACCTCGGAGACTTCAGGAAAGAGTTCAAGGCCGACATTTCAGACTTTCTGGAACCGCTCTACGGGCTGACACTGAAAGAACTGAATTTCGCAGAATATGTGGATACCCTTACTCACCTTTCGTTGAAACACCATATGAAGATACCGTCAGACCTTCTCCTCATTAACAAGGCTATGCTGATAGTCGAAAACATCTGCAGAGAACTGGACCCTGATTTCGATTTCATTTCGGCTGCGGAGCCCTATGCAGCAAAACTGGTAAGGCAGCGCATAAGCCCTTCTTGGATTTACGAAAAGGCACAAAAGAATATAGAGGAAGTGGCAGACTTTGCCTCCGTCTTCCCGAAGCAACTGAGACAGATTATAAGGAAAGTCCTTAGAGACGACATCCACATGAAACTAACACATGTCGGCCTAGACAGACTTATAAGGGACATGGACCGCTCCAGCAACAGGATAGCATTTAGTCTGGTTGTGAGCGCTATTATTCTGAGTTCTGCCATAATGCATGCAACAGGCGTCGGTCCCAAACTCCTCGGCATGTCTGTCCTAGCAAATATATCCTTTATCGTTGCTTTTTTCCTCGGTATATGGCTGCTCATTTCAATTATCAGATCCGGCCGGCTGTGAGTTAGTATCGGTTCCAACTACATTACTCTCAATCTTCCTGACAAGTTGACTCTTCCGTGGGGATTCCTCAATAAGCCTCACAAATTAGCGGATATAGCGAGGCTGGTGAGGAGCGCCATTGACTCTGAAGCAGTCGACCCCTCCATCTAAAACCATAGGGCCCTTCAAATCAAGGATGAAATAATTATGCTTTTATGCTAAAGCTGACTTATATGATTCGGTTAGACTTTCAGCTATTTCCTTAGCATACCAGGATATCACCTTAATGGCATCCAAGATATCAAGAAAAAGCGCAGACGCTTCGGGCGTGCATGATCCCTCCGTAACCCTTTCTCCATGAGTCGTTTCAAAGGCGTCGGCACTCCTGCCTATCTCCGCCACCGATTCTTTTACATACTCCCTGATAATCACATTTCTCGCCAGGATAATATCGCCTACATTTTGCAGTACTTCCTGCAGTCGCTCCATAAGAAAAGTTATCTCTGACACAGCCCGATCACTGAAGGAAATACCTCCGCCTATTTTGACCCGGGTACAACGAATGATGTTCTCAATAGAATGCCCTATTCTCTCTATGTGTCCTGGCACAATAGCATAAGCCCTTAAAGCGGCGCTCCCCTTCCCTTTTTTCGCAAATGCCGGCGAAATGATCCTCTCATTCTCAATTATCACTTTTATTTTCTCCTCAGATTCTTCAAGTGACTTCGAAGAATTGTAAATCAAGGCGTTCTGCAGAAGATAAACGCCTTCCCTTGCACTTTGGTTCATATCGTAGAGCATACTGACAAGTTCTTTCAATGATTTCTCTTCCACAGGCACTCCCCCTTCGCGGTCCAATCGGGAATCCCTTCCCCGCCTTTTCATTAGAACAAAAAAAGAATATCATGTCAATTACCCGTACGGATTACCTGTCATATCTCTGCTAAAAATTGCCTATATTACAGATCGCACTCTTGCTCCTAAACAACACCATAGAGTTTTTCCACGCCTGGTGAACATTTTTAAGCATAAATGAATTCGTCACTTGAAATATATTCGGAGGCGAGTAGAATCGGGATTAGGAAGGGGGAAAGGTGATGCCCGGGACCGCATTAAATCGATCCGATTAAAGAATCAGGTATTGGAGACCGAGGTCACGAATATTTTGGTGCGACACAGGCGATGAGGCATTCATCGGAGCAAAGGCAGAAGTTTTGGTTGCTGGCGCAGGAAGTGAGAATATGTTGTATGCCAAGTAATAAATGAAAACATTTTGTTCTGGATTAATTTTCTCGGCTGGGATACATGTTTACGAGTTATTTAAAAACTCATCTTCTCAAACCTCTGATTCTGGCCTTGGTCGTCGGAATAGCGGGTGTAGGGATAAATGTTGCTCCCCTCGGCTCCGGACTTGAAGAGAATTTCGGCCTTGATCTATTGTTTACTCTAAGGGGGATAAGACAAGCCCCTCCGGACGTTGTCGTTGTGAGCATTGACAGGGAATCCGCTGATGAGCTCGGTCTGCCGGATGATCCCAGGAAATGGCCCAGGTCTCTCCACGCGAAACTCATAGAAGATCTCTCTCTTAAAGGCGCTTCCGTCATTGCTTTCGATGTTAATTTCACGGAAAAAACCTCTGCCGCAGAAGATAAGATATTTGCAGAAACAATGAGAAAGTATTGCAATACGGTTTTGTGTGAGGTTATGAAACTCGATAGCATTCCTGATAAACATAGGTATAGATTGATAACAGGCGAAGCGAATATAGTAAAAACGTTGCCACCGGCTCCGCCCCTCCTGCAAGCCGCTGCAGCAACAGCTCCCTTTCCCTTGCCGAGAGTACCGAACAAATTGAGCCAGTACTGGACGTTCACAACCGTGGCCGGTGACAGACCGACTCTGCCGGTAGTGGCTTTTCAAATATTTACGATGAAGATATACGACCAGTTCATCCAATTGTTAAAGATAGCGAGTCCGGAACAGACATCAAAACTCCCACTCAATAAGGATAAAATATTTAATACCAGAAGCGTGGAAAAGCTGATAGCCGATGTAAAACATATCTTTCAGAGCCATCCATCGATTGCCGAGAAGATGATTGAAGAACTGCAGAAATTAAAAATACGTTCTATTGACAGGAAAAAGTATGAGATGATGAGTTCACTCATAGAAATGTACAGGCAGGATGCGAACAGCAGGTATTTGAACTTCTATGGTCCCGCCCGCACAATCACCACAATACCATATTACCAGATATTGAAACCTGAGGAGCCGGGGGGCGAGAATAGCATTGATATAAGAAACAAGGCCGTCTTTATAGGCCTTTCGCAGATCTCGCCGATAGACCAAAGAGAGGGCTTCTTCACGGTCTATTCACGAAAAGACGGCCTGAACATCAGCGGGGTTGAAATTGCGGCAACCGCTTTCGCAAATCTGGTCGAGAACATGCCTGTTTTGCCTGTCAATTTTAGGGTATATCTTACGATGATTTTCCTCTGGGGTATGGCTATCGGTTTCATCAGCAAAAGGTTTTCAATGTCAGCCTCTTTTTACGCGATGACCGGAATGTGCGCTGCATACCTTGTCTTTGCGGTATATGAATTCAAAAACAGCGGCGTCTGGTATCCTGTCATCAGCCCTTTATTTTTCCAGCCGGTCCTTGCTTTCTCAGCCAGTGTGGTATGGAACTATATCACGGTGAAACGGGAACGTCAGAACATCAGAAAGGCACTGGGATTTTATCTGCCCGATGAAATTGCCGATCGACTGACAAAAAATGCAGAAACCATCCATTCGAGCCATCGGATTGTTTTCGGGGTTTGTTTATCGACGGATGCGGAACATTATTCTTCGTTGTCCGAAGCCATGGGGCCGGAAGAACTTGGCAATTTTATGAACAAATATTATGAGACAATCTTCGAACCGGTGAAACAGCATGGAGGAACAGTGTCGGATGTCGTGGGGGACTCGATGTTGGCCATCTGGATATCATCAGATCCCGAAACGGCTCTCAAACATAATGCCTGCCTCGCAGCTCTCGATATTTCAAAAGCAATCCAGAAATTCAATATGGATTCTGATAAACTCAGGCTGCCAACGCGCATAGGCCTGCATTGCGGCTATATTCTGGTAGGAAATATCGGCGCCATCAACCATTACGAATACCGTCCTGTCGGAGACATCGTCAATACGGCAACCAGGATAGAAGAACTGAATAAATATCTCAATACCCGGATTCTGGCGACAAAAGAGGTCATCTCCGGTCTCGAGGCATTTCAAGCCAGAGAAATCGGGGAATTCACGTTAGCCGGGAAGACAAAGCCGGTTACAATTTATGAGCTGAGATGCATATTGGAAGAATGCGACGCAAACCAGATGATGGCATATGCCATATTTGACTGGGCCCTTAATGCATTCAGGAACCAATCATGGGATGAAGCCATAGAGGGATTTTATTATGCGATGGAAATTCTGGGCGACGATGGCCCCTCCGAATTTTATATAAAATTATGCAAAGAGAATAAATCATTTGCAAACGGTGAGTTGTGGGACGGTGTAGTACGCATAGGGAAAAAGTAAGCCGTTCAGACATAGGAATTCTCAGAGTTCCGTTTAAGGCGTGCCGGATAATTGCGATCTTGGCCTTAAAGAATCCGAGGGAAGCGCTTACGACTATTTCAGCCCGATCCGGAAGCGGAAGTTTTGATAATTCAGGATAAGACTGTTCTGATCAATTTCTTCCAGTTTCAGACCCTCCGACAGGTAGTCACCTTCTTTCAGCATCTTGTTATTTATCTTCACCATCCGCGAGCTTGTATCATCTGAATACAGGAAGACAGAAATACCGAAAGACGGCAGTTTCTGCTGGATAGAAAGAGGCAATTCGCTCACGCTGTAAACCTTGTTGGGTATAGGCGTTATGTCAACCGGAGGTTTGGGTTCGGGAGGTGCAGTCGCTGCAGGAGTTTCAGGAGGCGACTCAGGCGTAGTCTCATGTATCACTTTCGCACCAGTCTCGGATTTCCTGACAATGGTCGTCTTCTCCCGTACTTCATCTTTTGCTGCTGCCAGTTGATGACGAGGTGTCTCATCTAGATCATGAGCAGGCTTCCTTTCCGCGGGCTTAGCACTATCTGTAACACCCTGGATGTTAACAGCTGAGTCCGGCAACGTTTTTTCTCCGTTAACGGAAATCGCATCGCGCTCTTTTGAGGCGACCTTCGTAACCGCCGCACCGGGCCCTAAGACAGTATCTGCTTTTTTTGACTTATGGGGAACAAACAAGACTACTGCGAGCGCGTTGACGATAAGAGCGGCAACAATGAAATATGGCCACAGACGTCGCGTCTTTGGTTCGCGATAAACGACCTCCTGTGCCGTCAGCACATCCGGGACAGTCCCCTGCATACGCTTCTTCTCAGATTTCTTCAAGGCGTCGAGAATGTACATGTCTACCTGCCTTCCCCTTTTGCCATCAATGCCGGGCCGCTGTTCCCCGAGACATTATTCAAGAGTATCAGTGTATTAGGCCCTATAATGCCGTCAGGAATAAGACCCTCACTTAGTTGAAATCTCTTAACTTCATTCACGAGCCTTTCATCGTAAGTGAGGTCTTTCCCCTGAACCCTGCGTCCGTTTACAAGAGATAGTTGTCTGTCAATCCATGCCAGTTCATCTCCTTTGTGACCCGGGCGGATGTTCACCGTGTAATTAAACGGCGTTCTCCAGAACAAGGCATAGTCACCAAACCATCGCCTACCGATCTCATCCGCATCCGCTACTATATTATTGTCACCTACCCTGAATGTAGCCAGCCCGTCATTATATGATATTAAGGTCGCAAAAAAGGCCCGATTTTTTTCATCAAATAATTTCAGGACTGCAGGTTTGTCCAGCCGAAGCAAACCGTTGAGACTTACAGACCCGGACAGACAGCGCAAACCATGAGCCATAGCCTGCCGGCAGGGAGAAGACTTTGCATCCGGCTGATAGGTAATATGCCACTCCTTGAATAAAGCCTCATATGCCAGCGCCTTACTGCGCGATACCGGCTGTCCGTCGGGCCAGCGCAATGCCTTCCGCATCCTATCGGCTGTCTTTTCTTTTGCGGTCACAGTACCTGAAGTTCCGGTTATTGACAATAATGACTTGGCATAGAAGGTTAGAGCGACGATTGCACAAGCTGACACCACGATGCCGGCGATGACCCAATGCTGCCGAATCCGCATCTTTACAGGAAACGTCTTTTCTCCAAGTACTTCCTCCGCCGCCCTAGTCAAGGTCTTCCTGTCGACCATGTCCTCACCCTGAACATATGCTCCAAGCAATGCCCTGTCACATATAACATTAATGAGCCGCGGTATCCCTCTGCTCAACCTGTACAGCCTGCCCATAATTCTGTCCGGGAATAAATTGCTTTTTGAACCGGCTACCGCAAGGCGATGATTCACATACGCACCGACCTCCTCTTTCGACAGGGGTCCGATATGGTAGCGCGCCGTGATGCGCTGCGAGAGCTGCAACATATCCGGGCGGGACAGCATCTCTTTCAGTTCCGGCTGTCCGATCATGATGATCTGAAGCAATTTCTGGCAGTTCGTCTCAAGGTTTGTAAGAAGTCTGATCTGCTCCAGCACTTCAGAGCTGAGGTTCTGTGCCTCCTCAAGAATGAGCACAGTCCTGCGGCCCTTCGCATAGGCGTCGAGAAGATATGTGTTGATAGCATCCACAAAAACCTTACTGCTAATATTGCCCGCGGGATAACTGATATCCAGTTCATCACAGATGACCGCCATCAGTTCTTCAACAGAAACTTTCGGATTCAGTATGAAAGCTATATTGGAAGATTCGGGTATCTGTTCGAGCAGACAGCGGCAGACCGTGGTCTTTCCTGTTCCCACTTCTCCAGTCAGAAGAACGAACCCCCCTTCGCTCTTTACTCCGTACACCAAATGGGCAAGAGCCTCGCGGTGCTGTTCACTCAGGTAAAGATAGCGGGGATTGGGCGCGATCGAAAAAGGCAGTTCTTTCAGTCCGAAATGTTCTTTATACACGGGTATCCACGATTACGACGGGAACTTCACTGATCATTTAAAATATTAATATAGTTCTGTGTGAAAACACAATTGCCTTTGCTTTCAGACGTTATCTAAATGGGTCATGCGCAATCTAGCCCCGATTTTATCTATATCACTGGTGAAGTTATCTATAAGCCGGTTCAATGCCAGTTGATGCTCATCCTGATAAAAAAGGAACAGCCCCATCATCTTTCCCCTCTTTCTTTCGCCGGACCGGAATTTCAGCCCCAGTTTCTCCGTCAG
>Ga0187776_10001353_pt1 | contig 12206 bp, 9 predicted proteins | sample 0216_BV02_MP12_2_FD_132426 | JGI IMG/M metagenome (GOLD analysis project Ga0187776, IMG submission 132426) | Tropical peat soil microbial communities from peatlands in Department of Meta, Colombia - 0216_BV02_MP12_20_MG | ecosystem: Environmental > Terrestrial > Soil > Wetlands > Peat | place...
CAGGAAAACAAACACAAGATCCTTCGACTCCGCGCCAGCGACCCGCAAAAGCGCTGGTCGGAAAGACAGAACTTGCGCGTCGCTCAGGATGACACCCAATGGTTCGTAGATCACCCCGGTCATGCATTTCGCCCCATGCTTACGACCTTGCTACCTTCTCCGGTCGCAGGAACATAGAAACTGACTTCGCCACTTCCTGGCGCTCCCTCTCCGCGAGTTGACGGTTCCGTTGCTCGTGCGCAGCTTTGATGAAGGCCACAAACAACGGATGCGGCTCCAGTGGTTTCGACTTGAACTCGGGATGGAACTGGCAGCCTAAGAAATAAGGATGATCTGCGATCTCCACGATCTCGACGTAAGTGCCATCCGGAGTTGCGCCGGTTATGCGAAGCCCGCCGGCCGTTAGTGTTTCTTCGTATTCGCGGTTGAACTCATACCGATGGCGATGGCGCTCGCTGATTTCCGCCTTTCCGTATGCCTTATAAGCGAATGAGTTCGGCTCGAGTTTGCACGGCCACGCTCCCAGGCGCATCGTGCCGCCCAACTCTTCGACGCCGCGTAGCTCGCGCAACTTGTAAATCACGCGATGAGGCGTAGCCGGATCGAACTCGCTGGAGTTCGCATCGGCCAGCCCGCACACATTACGCGCAAATTCAATGCAGGCTGTCTGCATACCCAGGCAGATTCCGAAATAAGGAACTTTCTTTTCGCGTGCATAGCGAATGCCGTTCAGCATGCCTGCGATGCCGCGCTTGCCGAAGCCGCCGGGAACCAGGATGCCATCGTAGCCCTCCAGTTGCGATTCATAATCCTCTGGCTTGCCTTCCAGACCCTCGGCCTCAATCCATTGCAGGTTCAGTTTCAGATTTTGCGAGAGCGCCCCGTGAACCAGCGCTTCTTTCAGCGATTTGTAGGAGTCTTCGTACTCAACGTATTTGCCGACAATTCCGATTGAGACTTCGCCCTGTGGGTTGTAAACACGGTGGACCAGGTCTTCCCACTGCCGCATGTCGCGGTCCCGGGCTGTAATGTGCAAATACCGGAGCACCAGGTTATCCACACCTTCATTGGCGAACACCAGCGGCACTTCGTAGATCGAGCCGACGTCCTTGGCGGTGATAACGGCTTCTTCTTCCACGTTGCAGAAAAGCGCGATCTTCGACTTGATGTCCTTGGAGAGGAAGCGGTCGGTGCGGCAGAGCAAAATGTCGGGCTGAATTCCCACGCTGAGCAATTCCTTGACGGAGTGCTGCGTGGGCTTGGTTTTCAGCTCTCCGGCGGCAGCGATATAGGGAACCAGGGTGACATGGACGAACAGTGTATGTTCGCGTCCCAACTCCTGGCGCATCTGGCGGATCGCCTCAATAAACGGCAGCGACTCGATATCACCGACCGTTCCGCCGATCTCCACGATGCAGACGTCCACCTCCTGCGCGACTTTCTTCATGGCGGCCTTGATTTCGTTGGTGACGTGGGGAATGACCTGCACGGTTTTCCCGAGATAGTCGCCGCGGCGCTCCTTGGCGATGATCTGCTCGTAGATTCGGCCGGTAGTCCAGTTGTTATCGCGCGTGAGCTTGGCGTGGGTGAAGCGCTCGTAGTGGCCGAGGTCGAGGTCGGTTTCCGCGCCGTCGTCGGTGACGAAGACTTCGCCGTGCTGGAAGGGAGACATGGTGCCCGGATCGACGTTGAGATAGGGGTCGAACTTCTGCAGGTTGACCTTCAGCCCACGGCTTTCGAGCAGGCAGCCGATGGATGCTGCCGCCAGACCCTTGCCGAGAGAAGACACCACACCGCCGGTCACGAAAACGTATTTCGCCGACATCTCAACCTCTGGTTTTGATTGGGATTAGTTGTGCGCCGTTCGGAGGGGTGCACGACCAATTATGCCTGAAAAGCGGCGCCAAGGGAACTATCTACCTGGCAGGACGCATCGAAATTCGTGAGGGATTCTCCCGACTACAACGAATCGGCAGATAATAGGCTTAATCATGGTCAAATTTCGCCAAAGCTACCCGCTCTTGATCGCCCTCGCATTCTTTTTGACAGTCTTCCCGTGTCCGCCTAGCCTCCATGCCGATGAAACCAAGCGGCTGATCCTGACCGACGGCTCCTATCAGGTAGTAACGAAATGGGAGGTAGTGGGCGACCGGGTGCGCTATCTGAGCGCCGAGCGCTACGAGTGGGAAGAGATGCCCAAATCAATGGTGGACTGGAATGCCACCGAGAAATGGGAGGCGGATAACAAGGCGGGCAAGTTGAAATCCTCAATCCCGGATGTTAAACCCGAACCGGATGATGATGTCAGAACGCAGGATGTGCTGTCTCCGCAGGTGGCGCCCGGGCTCAGGCTGCCGGAAACGGGAGGGATCTTCATTCTCGACAACTTCCAGGGCCAGCCGCAACTGGTCGAGCTGACCCAGAACAGCGGGGATCTGAATAAAGACGTCAAGGGGAACATCCTGAAGAACACCATCAATCCGCTGGCGGGGAACAAACAGAGCATTGAGCTCAAAGGCGCGCGGTCTCCGATCCAGGGCCATCTGAGCCGGCCGACAGTCTTCATAAACTTCGATCCCAATGCAGAGGCGACCAAGCCGACGGCGGCGGTGGGATCGGGACACTACGGGCTTGTGAAACTGGAATCCAAGAAGGACGTTCGCGTGGTGGGCTCAATTAATGTCGCTATCACGGGCAAAATCTCGCAGAAAGAATCCATGATTTCCTGCTCCCGCGAGTCGATGACCGGCGGCTGGATCAAACTCACTCCGAATGCCGACCTGCAGCCAGGCGAATACGCGGTGGTGGAGTTTTTGGGAGACAACGATATCAACCTGTTTTTGTGGGATTTCGGAATTAACCCCTCTGCACCGGCAAACGCTACGGCTTGGAAGCCCGCTGCGGTGACCTCCAAACAGGCAGACGACAAAGCACCGGAATTGCAGAATCGCAGGAAGGACTAGCACTTAGCTACGTTTTCAGCACTCCATGTTGCGCGACGCCGATATTGTCGCGAGTGGAATTCTTCACAACGTACATCATTTCATCGGCCTGGCGAATGATCTCGTGGGCGCTCTTCGCATCCTCCGGATAGGAAGCCAAGCCGAAGCTGGCGCGCACGTTCAGGTTCAGATCCTCATCTTTTAACCAGAGATTCTGACGGAAGTATTCCAGCAGACGCTTAGCCACGATGGTCGCCGATTCTTTGCCCGTTTGCGGAAGCAGGATGACAAATTCGTCTCCGCCATAGCGGAAGGCGTAATCGATCAAGCGCAGATGGGACTTGATTGCATAGCCGATCTCGGCCAGGAGCTTGCTGCCGATCAGGTGACCGTAGGTGTCGTTGACGCGCTTGAAGCGGTCGAGATCAATGAAGAGAACAGTAAATTCGTAGCCGAAACGCGCCGAGCGGTAAACCTCTGACTCCAGGGTCTTATATAAGTGGCGGGCGTTGTAGAGTCCCGTGCAGTCGTCGGTGATGGTGAGTTCCTGGATTTTTTCAACGGCGCGGGCGTTATCGATGGCGATGGCGGCGTAGTCGCATAAGGCCTGCAGGAAGAAGAGTTCGTTCTCATCGAACTCGCTCAGCCCGATGTTAATGAGCTGAATGACGCCCAGAACACGCTGCCGCGACTTCAGCGGCATGCAGACTATGGAGCGCGTCTTCCATTTGGTCATTTCGTCAATGCGCTTGGCGAAACGAGGATCGCTGTAGACGTCCGGGACGATGAGGGCCTCGCCGTGCTTGGCGACCCAACCCGCGATGCCTTCCCCCATTTTGAGCCGTACCGTTTTTAGGGCCTCGGCGGCATCGCCGACAGCGATCGCGAAATAGAGCTCGCTCTTTTGATCATCGACCATCAGCAGCGACCAGGTGTCTGGGCGGAAGTATTCGGCTACCTTTTCCATGATGGTCTGCAGGACGGAGTCGAGGTTCAGCGAAGACGTCAGCGCCTTTGCGACATCGTGAAAGATATTCAGTTCGTGAAGCTGACGCTTTCGTTCGATGTCCGCACCCTGAGTCATGAAGCCGGAGCTCCGCGGTGGATGGGAAGAATGCTTGGCGGCATTATACGGGCCCTCTCCGGCTGCCTCAATATAGGGCAGTTACGAGTGTCACACGGTTATAAGTATGATCGGGTGAAGTCTGATCGATGAAATTAAGAGCTTCACGCTAGCATTCTGAGGGATGCGCCCGCCTGCTCCTCCGACCCGGGTTTTTAGCGGGTCGCGGGCGGAGTCGAAGGACCTTGCGATTTCTGTTCCTTCATTCAAAGGATCGCGGGCATATTGGTGCCAGAAGTGGAATGGCGTTCGAGGGCAATTGCGCTCAAAAATTTCCGCCTCAGGCCAACCGGTTTCCTGTTTGTCACCTTGATGACCGAAATCGCGTTTGACACCCATTTCCTGCAAAACCTATGATGGCAACCGATCCAAAAAAATTCCTTCGCGGCGGTATCGGGGGATCACAACGTGGGAGGCTTTGGCGAACGGCTCCGGCGTGAGCGCGAGATGCGCGGCATCGCCCTCGACGAGATTTCTACCGCTACCAAAATCAGCAACCGCTTTCTTCGCGCCCTGGAAGAAGAGAAATTCGATCTGCTGCCCGGCGGAATCTTCAACAAGGGGTTCGTTCGCGCCTACGCGAAATTTCTGGGGATCGACGAAGAGCAGGCGGTAGCCGACTACACCGCGGCCGCCGGCGTGCCGTTGGAATCTGAGCAGAATGGCGACCTCTCCGAGACGCTAGAGCGCTGGAAGCGGCCGGAGCCGGAGGAACTCAAGGAAAAGCGAAAGGAAGAGCGCTCTTCCTGGTCGGCGATTGCGGTTGTGGTGGTGCTTGGGTCTCTGGTTTTCGCGGGCTGGACCTATTACGCGAAGCGCAAAGCGGAGCACGAGGCACGCGAGACAGAAGCTGCTGCGGCTGCCCAAGCTGCCCAACAGGTCAGACCCCCAGCCCCGGTCGAAGCTGAGCCGGAGAAGCCCGCTGCGCCAGCTACCTCGCCGGTGGAAAAGCCTCGGGCTGCAGCACCTTCCGGCGCTACTTCTTCCGCCTCCAATCTCTCGAACAAACCAGCAGTTTCAGCCAGCGGTAAACCGACCACCGTTCCCGGATCAACCGGTAAGCCATTTGCTGCGGATAGCGGGGTGAAGGCCCCCACGGCGACAATTTCGGCCGCAACAATCCCAGGAAATGCCAAACCCACGACAACATCCAAACCCGGAGCGGCAGCAACGAATCCCGCAGCAACCGTCGCCAGTGCCGCAAAGCCTGGCGAAACCAGCAGCAAGGAAGCCGCGGCACCCAAAGTCGAACCGGCCAAGACGGAAGCGCCACCTGCCAAGGCGCCCATACATTTAGTGCTGCGGGCGAAGCAGGACTCCTGGGTCTCAGTCACTGCCGACGGCAGGCTGGTGATGAAGGATACACTTGCTGCCGGGACGGAGAAATCCGTTCGTGCCACCGGCGAGGTGGTGTTGGTGTTGGGAAATGCAGCGGGGATCGAAGTTCTCTACAACGGCCGCGCCTTACCCGCACTAGGGGATCAAGGGCAAGTCAAGACGGTCACGTTTACCCCGGAGGGATATCAATAGGAACAGTCAGCACTTAGCAATCAGCGGGCAGGTTTTCCAGCCCTTGCCGTAGGGGGATTCCGTTCCCGAGTAATTCTCTATGAAAAGATTGCTGAGCGCTCGCTCCCTCTGTTACTTTTGAAAGGCTTGCGGTGGGCTGAGGCCCGATCTGGCTCTCGCCTAGACCTGAGTGCTTTTAAGTAACGGAGGAACATAGATCTTGCCATCCCCGAAGCGGTATCTTTTTACTTCCGAGTCGGTGACCGAAGGCCATCCCGACAAAATTGCTGATCAGATTTCCGATGCCATCCTGGATGCCTGCCTGGAGAAGGATCCGTACAGCCGTGTAGCCTGCGAAACCCTGCTGACCACCGGTCTGGCGTTCATTGCCGGCGAGATCACTACCAAGGCGTATGTGGATTTTCCGTCCATCGTGCGGGGCACGGTGACCGCGGTGGGCTATACCGAAGCTACCTATGGTTTTGATTCCAACACCTGCGCGGTGATCAGTTCCATCCACGAGCAGTCGCCTGACATCGCCATGGGCGTGGACCCGGGAGGGGCTGGCGACCAGGGCATGATGTTCGGGTTCGCCACCAACGAGACCGAAGAATTCATGCCTGCGCCGATCAGCTTGGCGCACAAGCTCACCCATCGCCTGTCGTATCTACGCAAAGAGGGACATCTTGACTTTCTCCGTCCTGACGGCAAGTCGCAAGTCACGGTGGAATATGACAGCAATCATCGTCCGGTGCGCGTAGACGCGGTTGTCGTCTCCACCCAGCATTCGGAATTGATCGATAACAAAAAGCTGCGGGCAGAAGTGCTGGAGCACGTGATCCAGGCGGTGATTCCCGCCCACCTGCTCGATGCGGATACGAAGTACCACATCAATCCCACTGGGCGTTTTGTAGTGGGGGGGCCGATGGGCGACACTGGTTTGACTGGCCGCAAGATCATCGTCGATACCTACGGCGGGATGGGGCGCCACGGCGGCGGATGCTTCAGCGGCAAGGATCCGACCAAGGTCGACCGTTCGGCTGCCTACATGGCGCGCTATATCGCCAAGAATATCGTCGCAGCCGGCCTGGCGGATCGATGCGAGGTGCAGCTTGCGTATGCCATCGGGGTGGCTGAGCCGGTGAGCGTGCTGGTGGATACCTTCGGTACGGGCAAGATCGCCGAAGAAAAAATTCGCGACCTGGTTAGGGAGAACTTCCCGCTTACGCCGCGCGGCATCATTGAAGGACTGAAGCTGCGACGTCCGATTTATCGCAAGACCGCTGCCTACGGGCATTTCGGTCGCAGTGACAAGGACTTTACCTGGGAGGCCACTGATAAGGCCGCGGTGCTGCGTTCTGCCGCAGGTGTGGAATCTGCGGTGCAAGTGGGCAAGAGATAAATTTCGCGAGAAGGCAGAACCCAGGTTTTTGGGCTCCTGCGGGTGATCCGCAGGCGTGCGGAAGAAACAAGGACCCATCTTTCGGGGCGGCAACGCGAAGTTGGGCGTAACCAAGCACGCCCTATCACATTATCTTCAAATGCGGCTGGCCTGAGGTCTGGACACCAGCCGCCGTCTTCTTAGAAAGTGAACAGGAGAGTATGGCTACGACAGCGACAAACGTTCCCTCGGATGTAAAGAGTTTTGAACTTGCGGATCTGGGTAAGAAGCGTATCGATTGGGCCAACCAGTCGATGAAGGTGCTGCAGATCATCCGCAAGGAGTTCATCAAGAACCAACCTTTGCGCGGAATTCGGGTCTCCGCCTGCCTGCATGTGACCGCGGAGACTGCAAACCTCATGATCACCTTGCGTGATGGCGGCGCCGACGTCGCCCTTTGCGCTTCCAATCCGCTTTCCACGCAGGATGATGTGGCTGCCTGCCTGGTGCGGGATTACAGCGTGCCCGTCTTCGCTATCAAGGGCGAGGACAACAGCACCTACTACTCGCATATCACCGCCGCGCTCGACCACAAACCGCAAATCACCATGGATGACGGGGCCGATCTGGTAACGACCGCGCTGACCAAGCGCACGGACGTAGTGGACGGCATCATCGGCGGCACCGAAGAGACGACCACGGGCGTGATCCGGCTGCGCGCCATGGCCAAGGAAGGCGTGCTGCGGTACCCGATCATTGCAGTCAACGATGCGGATACCAAGCATCTCTTCGACAATCGTTACGGCACCGGGCAGTCCACGATCGATGGCATCATCCGCTCCACCAATTTCCTGCTTGCTGGCAGCAAATTTGTAGTCGTGGGATATGGCTGGTGCGGCCGTGGTCTGGCCAGCCGCGCACGCGGTCAGGGCGCAGAGGTTATCGTGACGGAAGTTGATCCCATCAAGGCGCTTGAGGCAGTCATGGATGGCTTCCGCGTAATGTCTATGCAGGAAGCAGCCAAAATTGGCGACGTTTTCTGCACCGTCACCGGCAATAAGAATGTGATCGGCAAGGAACATCTCGAGCTGATGAAGGATGGCGCCATCATCTCCAACTCCGGTCACTTCAATGTGGAGATCGACATCCCTGCGCTGGAGAAGCTGGCTTCTTCCAAACGCACGACGCGGCCATTCTGCGATGAATACTCACTGAGAGATGGGCGGAAGATTGTCCTGCTCGGCGAAGGTCGCCTGATCAACCTCGCGGCGGCTGAAGGACATCCGGCCTCAGTCATGGATATGAGCTTCGCCGATCAGGCACTCTCCCTGGAGTTCCTGGTGAAGCATCACCAATCGCTGGATAAGAAGGTATATCGCGTGCCAGAGGAGCTCGATCGTCGCGTGGCGAAGCTGAAGCTGGAATCCATGGGAATCAAGATCGACCGCCTCACTCCTGAGCAGGAAGAGTACCTGGCCAGCTGGTCGGAGGGGACGTAGGAGCAAACAGCAGTCAAATTCAGCAATTAGCCCTTAGCAGTTAGGACAAAATCCGATTGTCATCCGAGCGACGCGCTCGGCTTGCTCTTTTGACCCCTATGTTTCGCGGGTCGCGGGCGCGGGGTCGAAGTATCTTGCGTTTTCTGTCACTTCAATTATGCGCCGCTGCCCAGGTTCGCGCCGCGCTTTTCGGCGCTAACCTGGGCGAAGCCTGAATGATTGTTTTACTCCACTCACAACACCACCATCGTGATTCCCTTGTTCCGCCTCCCGAGGTCTGAATCCTGCTTGAGATCAGGGTGTTCCCCCAACAGCCCCCAGGTCCGCTGATCCGAAACTGACCAGTCTTCGCCGAAAATACACGCCTGAATTTCTCCTTGATCCGTCATCTGTCGTAGCTTGCTCTGCAGCGCGATCCGAATGTCGCCTCCTGCGCCAGTCGACCCATAGCCATGGATCAGCTTTACGAGTGAATATCCCTTACGCCGCGCGAGTGCCAGCTCGCGATCCATCTTAACCAGTGCCTCGGATATCGACGGCATTCCATCCTCGATGTTGACCGTCTTGATCTTCATGATGGGCATAAGGGGTCAGACCTCGGAAGTTAGCAATTGGGAAAAAACCTGTCGAGGCTGCGCCTCGACCTCCCGCCCTAGCCAAAAGAAGGCTAGGGGGCACCGCAATCACCCAGGTTAGCGCCGAACTGCCCGTCGCTAACCTGGGGCACCCGGATGATTGCTGAACACTAAATGCTATTCTCTACCCATGAAAGAAATCGCTGGCTGGGCGCTGAATGTTGCCGATCTCGGCAAGGCGAAATATGCCGAAATCCGCATCGTAGACGACCGCCAGCGTGCGATGGCGACCAAGAATGGCAAGGTCGACCATGTCGCCGATTCCGAGTCGCTTGGTGCCGGAATCCGCGTGTTGGCGGGCGGCGCCTGGGGTTTTGCTGCCACTGAAAAGCTGACGAAGCCGGGAATCGAAGCGGCAGCTGCCGAGGCGATGAAGATTGCTCGCGCCTCAGCCCGGGTGAAGCAGCAGGATGTCAAGCTCGTTCCTGAGCAGGCTTACGTCGATGACTGGGCCAGTCCATGCCAGATCGATCCCTTTTCGATTGCAGTCGAGCAGAATCTTGAGCTCCTGCTTAAGGTTGATGCGGAGTTGCGTTCGGTGAATGGAGTAACGCTGGCAGAGACGAATCTCAACTTCCGCCGCTATGAGCAGTGGTTCTACAACAACCAGGGCTCAGATATTCATCAGACGAAGACCACGACCGGCGTGGGATACGCGGCCTATTCGTTTGCCGGAGATGAAATTCAGAAGCGCTCTTATCCCAACTCCTACGGCGGCCAGTGGCAGGAGCGCGGCTATGAATTGATTCAGGAGCTAAAGCTGGTGGAGAACGCGCGTCGGATTGGGGAAGAGGCGGTGGCGTTGCACAAGGCGGACCGATGCCCCGAGGGCAGATTTGACATCATCCTTGATTCCTCGCAGCTGGGGCTACAGATTCACGAATCCATCGGACATCCCATTGAACTCGACCGCGTGCTGGGCATGGAAGCCAACTTCGCCGGCACTTCGTTTCTGACACTCGACAAATTGCGCAGACTGAAATACGGCAGCGACATCGTTAATGTAGTGGCCGACGCTACCGAATCCCACGGTCCCGGCTTGGGCACGTTCAAATATGACGATGAAGGCGTGCCCGCGCAATGCACACCGATCATTCGCAACGGACTTTTCACTGGTTACCTGAGCTCGCGCGACACAGCGGCTGCTATCGGCGACCGGCGTTCGGGAGGAACTATGCGGGCGGAGGGCTGGAACCGTGTTCCCATGATCCGCATGACCAACGTCAGCATCCTGCCTGGGCAAGAACCGCTCACTCTGGAGCAGCTCATATCGAACACAGAGTACGCCATTTTATTTCAGACCAATCGTTCGTGGTCGATTGACGACAAGCGCTACAACTTTCAGTTCGGGACCGAGATCGGCTGGGAGATCAAGAATGGCAAGATCGGTCGCATGCTGAAGAATCCGTCTTATTCAGGCATTACGACGGAGTTCTGGAATTCCATGGACGTCATCTGCTCGCGTGACGAGTGGGTGTTGTGGGGCACACCCAATTGCGGCAAAGGACAACCGATGCAAGTGATGGGGACGGGCCATGGCGCGGCGCCGGCAAGATTTCGGGGCGTGCAAGTGGGGTCGGCATACAGGGGAGCGTAATGCTAACTTCCGACCAAGCCCACGATCTTTTCTCCCGCGTGCTGCGCTATTCCCAGGCGGACGAGACTGAGCTGCTGATCGCCGGCGGACGCAGTGCCCTGTCCCGTTTCGCTAATAACGCCATTACGCAAAACGTCGCTGAAGAGAATTACATTCTTTCGTTGCGGGTCGTCTTCGGCGGGCGAACTGCCCGTGCAACCACGAATAAATTTGACGAGGCCAGCATCGAGCGGCTGGTGAAGGCCGCCTCGGGTCTGGCGAAAGTCCAGCATCCTGATGCAGATCTCCTGCCCCTGGCCGACAAGGCCGCATTTTCGCCGAATGGACATCCCATCAAGCGGGCATTCGGAGAATCAGCGAGCATCACTCCCGAAGAGCGAGCGCATGCCATCGAGCAAATGGTGAAAATTGCGGGCCGTCACAAACTCACCGCAGCAGGCATTTTCTCCTGCTCGGAGTCGATCGAGGCGGTGTTGAACTCGCGCCAGCTAGCGGCATTTCATACGCAGACGTCGTCAGAGATCTCAGTCACGATGCTGGGAAAAGATTCCTCGGGTTGGAACAAGGCCAATTCGCCCAACGTGCGGGATCTTGATGCCACGCATTTGGCCGAGATCGCCGCCGAAAAGGCGATGCAATCGGCCGGTCCCCGGGAGTTGCCTGCAGGCAAGTACACGGTGATTCTCGAGCCGGCTGCCGTGCTCGACCTCGTCGGCTTCATGTTTTGGGACTGGGGCGGCCAGGCGGTCCTCGATGAGCGCTCGTTTCTGAATAATCGCATCGCCCAGCAGGTTTTCGGGGAAAACATACAGATCGCCGACGACGTTTATCATCCGCTCCAAACGGGCGCTTCCTTCGATGGCGAGGGGGTCAGGCGCCAGCGTGTGCAGTTGGTCGAACACGGCATTGTCCGCCGCCTGGTGTATGCCCGGGGCACGGCGGAAAAGATGCGGAAGTCGCCCTGGGCAGCCAAGGTCGGCCCGATTGAGGCGACCGGTCATGGTTTTCCGCTGCCGAACGCGATGGGCGAAGCTCCCCTGAATATTGTTTTCACCGCTCCTGGCGAGACCCGGAGAGTGGAGCAGATGATAGCGGGCACCGAGCGTGGAATTCTGGTCACGCGCATGTGGTACATCCGCGAAGTCGATCCTTACGAGAAAATTCTCACCGGCATGACCCGCGACGGCACGTTCCTTGTCGAGGACGGGAAAATTCGGGGCGGGCTCAGGAATTTTCGCTTCAATCAGAGCCTGATCGAGATGCTGCGCAACGTGGAACAGATGAGCGAGCCCGTGCGCGCCAGCGGAGAGGAATCATTCGACATGGTGGTTCCCGCCATGAAGGTGCGCGATTTCAACTTCACCGAGGTCACGAAATTCTGAGAAAGCAGTCAGCACTCAGAACCTATCTCACTAATGTGGCTCCTGAATAAATGCTTGCTTCGCGAGTGAAGTTGAAGCAAATGAAAGGCATGGCTGATCTCACGGATGCGCAATGGGAATACGTCAGGCCGTTTTTGG
>Ga0187776_10001354_pt1 | contig 12204 bp, 10 predicted proteins | sample 0216_BV02_MP12_2_FD_132426 | JGI IMG/M metagenome (GOLD analysis project Ga0187776, IMG submission 132426) | Tropical peat soil microbial communities from peatlands in Department of Meta, Colombia - 0216_BV02_MP12_20_MG | ecosystem: Environmental > Terrestrial > Soil > Wetlands > Peat | place...
CACAGGCCGGATCGGTTCGCCGGCGCGGCCGAGAAGGAACATGCAAGTGAAGCCCATCAACGTGGCGCTGTAAACATTCCAGAAAAGCGTCTGGCCGAGCGTGCGGGAAAACCGCATCCAGCGCAACGCCCGCAGCGCAAAACAGCCGTAAATCGCCACGATCGAGACGAGCAGCAATGAGATGCGCGCGTCGCGGAGCGATTCCGCAACCATGCCCCAGTGAAATCCCTCGAGCGTGATGGAGTTGCGAAATTTGTAAAAGAAAAAGCCCAGGGCCGCAACGGCGAGCAGGAGGACGAGGTACTTTCGCAGATGGCGCGACATTCGCCCCGCACGGTAGCAGCCGCTTTCCAAGGGTGTCAAGGCGCTATCCGTTCGGGTCTGCGCATTCACAGCGGCCACAATTCCAGTGGAATTGACTCGGACGGGGTTCCCCTTGGAGTGTGGAGAGATCCCTCGGCTCCCCTTGGTCGCTCCCCTCGGCTTTGCTCGGGGCAGGCGGGACGCCGACTCCGCCACGGCGGACTCGGACAACGAGCCTCGCCGGGTCGTCATTTTGTACCGGGTAGAAGGCATCGCCATCGTTTGTTTTGAGAAGGTTACGGAGGCTTCTATTCGCGTTCGTGTACCGGGTAGAAAGCGGGGGCGTAGGGATGAGGGGCAAGGGGCGGTGATCAGGTTCCTGAGCCAGGGAGGCAAGGAGGCAGAGACAATCGAGTCGCGTCCGACTCCCAGAAGGACGCAGGGAAATCGGTGTCAGACCCCCCTCCACTTTGTACCGATTAGAAAGTACCACCGTCGTTTGTTTTGAATGGGTTAGGAGGAATCCGGTTTCCGTTTGTGTACCGATCAGAATTTCTCGATTCGCGGGAAGAAAATCGAAGAAAAAGTGAAAGTTGAGGGCGGGAATTCCGGCTGGATAGGAGGGTGCCCGGTCGCAGGGGGAAGGGATCCGAAGAGGGCGGAAATTCGGCACAGGCAACGGTAGCACGGAACGGGTCAGATAGCAAGTAAATAAACAGTGCCGAAATGGGAAAGGGGCGCTGGGAGAGGCAGGGGCGGGTTGGGGAGCCCTAAAGTCCTAATCGAATTTGCCGATAGCATAGACGGCGGGCGTGGACTGTCGCGCGCTCGTCAAAGGTGAACTATGCCCGTTGGTGCCATCAGTCAGGCAAGTGGAGCAGATTTGATCAACGCCCTGGGCCAGAATGCCGGCCAAGCCCAGGGATTGCAGTCCTCCGTCGCCATGGCCGCGCTGAAAGATGCCTTGTCCACCCAGAACCAGAGCATCCTCGACTTAATCAACGCAACCGTCGATCCGGGTGCTCCCGGAAGCCAGCTCAACGTCTTCGCCTAGTCCCGGCGAAGATCTGCGGTTTCATCTCAGGCACGCTCCCATATCCCGAAGCGGAGGAGCGTGGCTGCGCTTCTCAGGCGCGGCGTCGCCGTGGCGTGTTCTCCATCGCCGAGCGCAGCAGCCTGTTGATGCGCGTCTGATAGCCAGGTCCCGCCGATCGCAACCAGGCCAGCACATCGGCGTCCAGTCGAATCGTGAGCGACTTCTTCAGGGGCCGGTAGAATTTTCCGACGACCGCGTTGCTCCAGTCCTTCACCTCGGGGAGGTCCGTCAGGTCGATGCCGCGATCGGGCAGCGCTGAGAGCGCCCGAAGCTCCTTTTTTCTCTTTTTAGAGCCCTTGTTCATAAACCTTCTTTCGCCTAGTGTCATGCTTCGCGCTCGGATCTGTACATACAATATTGTAACAACAGGCTTCGGGCTAGAGAAAAATCGCTGGAGCATCGTTGGTTTCTACTGAGCGATCCACTGGTGCAACTTCAAAACACCTAAGTGTTATGCTCGCCGTGTGCTTGACGAAAAAGTGTCAGAAGCGGAACGGTTCCGTGTCGGATTGTGCGCGGACTGCTTCCATGCACGGCGAATCGAATCGCGCCGCGGGTCGGTCTTTTACCTGTGCGAACTTTCCGCTACGAATCCGGCGTTTGCGAAGTATCCGCGGCTACCAGTGATCCAATGTAGTGGCTATGAAAAGAAGAAGTGAGTTTGAAACCGGCCGGGGGCGGACCTCAGCGGCTAAAGCCGCGTCGCTTTGTCGTCAGTTACGGCACGGCTAAAGCCGTGCCCTGACGAAGAATGGCAACGCCGCACCGCTTTGTCGTCAGTTACGGCGCGGCTAAAGCCGTGCCCTGACGAAGAATGGCAACGCCGTGTCGCGACCTGCGCGTACCTTGCTGCAAGAAGCTAGCGGGCGACGGCCGCGTGGCTTCCAACACGCCGAACGACGTCCGATAACCGCTCAAGCGCTGTCGAAAATTTCTCGCTCACGGCGCCAAATCCGACGCGGAAGTGCCCGGGCATGCCGAAGCAATCGCCGGGAGCCAGCAGGACTCCCTGGCGCGCCGCCTCGATGCACAGCGGACGCGTATCCGCGCCCGAAACAAGCCACGGAAAGCCGGTCATCCCCGCCTGCGGGCAAATCCAGCCGATCGTGCCCTTGTGTTCGCCGAAAAATCTGTCGAGCAGCGCGAGATTGGCGCCGGTCACTTGCCGCGCGCGCGAGTAAATCTTTTCGCGATGCCGCAGCGCCATCACGCCCAGAGCCTCGCCCAGCGCCGTGCCTGACACGGTGAAGTAGGCGTGGGCGGTGCGATACTGCTCGCGACGGGCTGCGTCGCGCTCCACCATCCATCCCAGCCGCAGCCCGGGAAGGCAGAGCGCCTTCGAGAAATCGCCGAGGACGGTCGCGTGCGGGAGCCGCGCCGCGGTTGCGGCGGCGCGTCCGTGATAGACGGGGTGATACACCTGGTCACTCACGAACTGAATGCCGCGAGCGGCCGCAAAATCATGGAGCGCTTTCATCTCCTGGTCTGAAAGCGCGATTCCGGTCGGATTGTGCGGCACATTGACCAGCAGGACCTTCGTGCGGGCGTCCGCCAGCGACTCGATCTCCGCCAGGTCCGTACGGAACTGATTTTCGCGCCGCAAATGATAGAAGCGGAATTCCAGGCCCAGACTGCGCGGGATCTCATAGAAGCTTGGGAATCCGGGCTCAGGCACCAGGACATTCGCGCCGGGCTCGGTTGCCAGTGAGAACAGAAGCAGGAGAGCTTCGGCAGCACCGGTTGTCACCTGGACGTGCTCCGGCTCGACGCCTTCCATCTCTGCAATCGCGGCGCAGAGCGTGCGTGTCCCTTCAGCGCGCTGGTAGGCCAGCCGCGTGTCGAGCAACGGTTCGATGCCTTTGCCGTCATCCAGCTCCAACAGCTCGCGCAGCGTCCAGGCCGGCCCCGTGCTGGCGGCGAGGTCGAACTCAATGGGCGGCTCGGAGTGCTGAAATTGATTGAGCCAATCGTCGAGCAGAAAAGACGAGAAGCGCATTGGTTGCCTCCTGGATAAGGGTGCCATCCGCAGCTTGGACCGTGCGCTGCCGATGGTCAACATCCAAAATGGCGCAAGGGCCGGCCCTTCAGCCCCTTGTTTGATGCGCTGTAATCCGGAGGGCAGCCAGTGGAACAGGCAGCCTTGTGTTTCCCTGCACAACGCGGCTAAGATGCGCGGCGAAGATGAAGGCCGGACGGCTTTGGGGTCATGGCATTTATCCAGAGTGACCGGTGCGTCCGGAAACGCACAGATTGGGGAACTTTTCGGCAGCGAATTGCGTTCCTTGAGGTGAGGCCGAGAGGTGATGCAAGCTGCGAGGCTGAGGAAGATTGGAGCCCGACGCCCAACTGGTGCAGGAATGTCTCCGGGGCGAAGGGCCGGCCTGGGAGGAACTTGTGCGGCGCCACACGAGGCGCGTATTTAACCTGTGCTACCGGTTCACCGGCAATGCCACCGAAGCCGAGGACCTGAGCCAGGAAGTTTTCCTGCGCATCTACCGCACACTCCCGAGTTACCGGCCCGCGCAGGGAGCGTTCCCGACGTGGCTGACGAGCGTGACGCGCAACCTGCTGGTGGATCATTACCGGCGCACGCGGCGGGACCGGGTGACGGATTCGATCGAGGATTCCATGCCCGTGCTCGAGGAGAAACATTCCGAAGCGCGCACGCCGGACCGGCTGGCGCATGCGGCGGAGTTGAGCGCTCAATTGCAGCGCGCGCTGGCGCGTCTTTCGCCGGAATTGCGCGAGGCGGTGATCCTCCGGGATCTCCAGCAGCTTGAGTACAACGAGATCCAGGCGGTGCTGCAAGTGCCCGAAGGCACAGTAAAATCGAGAATCAACCGCGGGCGGATCGAGCTGGCGCGCATTCTCGGCGAAATGGGAGTCCGGCCGAGTTGACCATGAGGGAATTTGAGATTTGAAATTTCAAATTTGAAATTTGATATCTGAGATTTGAAATGACCTGGACGTGCACAGATTCGGAAGAGCGGCTGAGCGATTACCTCGACGGGAAGCTCTCGCCGGAAGATTCCGCCGCGTATTCCGTCCACACTGCCGGTTGCGCAAACTGTGGCCGGATGTTGGCGAGCGTCAGCGGGATGATCAGCCGCATGCACGCGCTCGAACTGCTGGAGGAGCCGCCGCGGCTGGCGCAGAAAATTCTCGACGCCACGCTGGGGCCGCGCGCAAAGGAGCGAGGCTGGAAGCGCTGGTTCAACTGGGTTCCGGTGCTGTGGCAGCCGCGCTTCGCCATGGGCCTGGTCACCGTGGCCGCATCGTTGATGATCGTGCTGCACACCGCGGGCGTCACTCCGACGAAAATTCGCAAGGCGGACATGAGTCCCGCAAGTCTGTACCGCACGATGAACCGCCAGGTGCACCTGACCTACGCGCGCAGCGTGAAGTTCGTGAATGACCTGCGCGTGGTGTACGAGATCCAGTCGCGGCTGCAGCCTGCCGAGGAGCCGGCGCCATTGCCTGCGACCGGCCCGGAGAAGGATCAATCGCCGCGTGCGCCGGGGACAGCGCCGCAGCAAAAGTCGGAGCAAAAAGGGCCCCGCGACCGCAGCCAGGTGCGCAGCGGAAACATGTTTGCATTGCTTTTACCCGGAGCCTTGGGGGTCGGCTTGGTGGATTTGACCGCGAGGATGCCACGATGAATTGCGCCGAACACGCAGATCGAGAAGCCGGCGGCTACTGCCGCAATTGCGGCAAGCCGCTGTGCGCCGACTGCACCCGGGAGGTTGGCGGCGCTCTCTACTGCGAGAGCTGCCTGGGGACAATAGTCGCCGGTTCGCGACCCTCGCCTGCAGCAGACCACGCTGAGGGCAATCCGCGCCTCGCTGCCGTGCTCGGCCTGATTCCCGGCCTCGGCGCCGTGTACAACGGTGAATACATCAAGGCGCTCATTCACGTATTGATTTTCGGCGGGCTGATTGCGGCGCTCTCCGGCGACATGGCTGCCGAATACAAGGCCTTCGTGGGAATCGCGCTCGGTTGCTTCTACTGCTATATGCCGGTAGATGCGTATCGAGTGGCCAAGGCGCGGGGCCTGGGCGAGCCTGCGCCCGCCGGACCCCTCGCGGAGGCGGCCACCCGAAGCAGGAGACCGATCGGGCCGATCATCTTGATATTCCTTGGCGTGATGTTCCTGCTCGCGAACTTTGGTCTGCTGAACGAGGACTGGATCGCCAAGGCCTGGCCCATGGCGCTGATCGCGCTCGGCGGATGGCTGTTATGGCAGCGCCTGGGGACAAGAAGCTCCTAGGAGAAAATGCCGTGGCTGACACCAACAAAATTCGTTGCAGTTGCGCGCACTGCCGGGTTTCCTGCCTGATGGGCCCGCTGATGCTGATCACCGTCGGCGCGATTTTTCTGGCTGCGCAGTACACCCGCTACGGGATCGGCGACCTGTGGCCGCTGTTCATGATCGTGCCGGGAATTCTGCTGCTGGCGCAGTCGTTCGCCTCCCGGGAAGGACACATCACCCGCTGAGGTAGCCTTGAGCGACGCCGCACACGACCGAAGTTCCGCATTCAAGGGCCTGCTGCTGATCCTGATCGGTTCGCTGTTTCTTTTGCACCGGTTTTATCCGGAGCTCGGCATCGGGCATTTGATCCGCGTCTATTGGCCTGTCCTGCTGATCGTCTGGGGCGTGGCCAAGCTGATTGACCATCTGAGCGCTCAACGCGCCGGCGGGGTGCGGCCCCCGATCCTCTCCGGAGGTGAAGTGGCGCTGCTCATCCTGACAATTGTGGTGCTGGTGGGATTTGCGGTGGGGGATATTGTCCGCAAAGGCCACCCCGGCATGCGCATCAATGTCGATCCGTTCTCGGAGAAATATTCCGAATCGCTGGAGGTGCCGCCGGCGAAGATTCCCGCAGGCGCGATGCTCACCATCCAGACAGGCCTGGGAAGCATCAGCGTTCACGGCGGCGACGTGGACCAGGTCCGCGTGTCCGCCAATCAATCCGCAAGCGGCCATTCGGAACATGCCGCCCGCGAGCGCATGAAGGACGCACGCGTAATTCTGGATAAGAATGACGGCGGGTATCTGCTGCATGTCGTCGGGCAGGAGAGTTTTCACGGAAACATCGCGGTGGATCTGGACGTGCAGGTGCCCAAGTCAATCTCGCTGACCGCGACCACTCCTCGCGGCAGCATCAGCGTCTCCGATATCGCCGGCGGTGTGACGGCCACAGCCGACAATGGCGACGTGGAGATTCACGATTCCGGTTCGGACGTGACCGTGGCATTGAGAAACGGCGACGCGCGGATCACCGGAGTGCGCGGCGACGCGCGCATCACGGGCAAAGGAAATGAGGTGGAAGTGTCTGACGTCGCCGGCGACGCCACCCTCGAAGGCGACTTCTACGGTCCCATCCGCGTCCGCAACGTGGCCAAGACCACGCATTACAGTTCACAGCGATCCGATCTGACGCTGCTGCACCTGACCGGACGGCTGGAGCTCGACGCCGGGCAGATTGAAATCGCCGACGTGGCCGGCTTCGCCAAGATCACCACCCACAACAAGGATATCGAAGTCGAAAATGTGACCGGCCGGCTGCAAATCGTGGACTCCCACGGCAACATCGTCGTCCATTGTTCCGACCCGCCGCGCGAAGAAATCGACATCGTGAACGATTCCGGCGAAGTGGATCTGACCCTGCCGGCGAAAGCGGCCTTCGAGATTTCCGCAGTAACGCGAGGCGGCGAAGTACAGAGCGATTTCGAAGATGCTTCGCTTAAGCAATCAAACGACAGCGACACCGGCCGATTGACTGGCCGGGTCGGCACACGCGGCCCGAAAATCAATATCGTCACCAGCTATGGCACCATCTACCTGCGGCGGTCTTCCTAGAACCCAAGTTCACGCCGCGCCTTCCGCTCTCTTCTCACGCAGCTTTTCCAGGATTGTGAAGAATTCAGGAAACGAAACGCCCACGCATTCGGCCTGCTGAATCACCGACTGGCCTTCTGCGCCCAGGGCCGCCACTGCCAGGGCCATGGCGATTCGGTGATCTCCTTGAGGGTCCACTTTGGCGCCGCGCAATTTTCCGGCTGCGCGGCCTTCGACGCGCAGCCCGTCCGGGAATTCCTCGACGCGCGCGCCCATGCGGCGCAATCCCTCGGCGAGCGCTGCGATTCGGTCGCTTTCCTTCACGCGCAATTCTTTCGCGTCGCGAATCTCGATGCCCTTCTCCGTGAACGGACCCAGCGCGGCAAGCATAGGCAGCTCGTCAATCATCTCCGCGACCTGGGAGCCGGAGATCGAGCCGCCTTCGAGCGCAGCGTGGCGCACGGCCACGTCGCCCACAAGCTCGCCATTGCGCGATTGCACGGCGGTCACTTGAATGCGCGCGCCCATGCCGATCAGAAAATCGAGCACTTTCGCGCGCGTCGGGTTCAGCCCCACGTCGTGGAGCACGAGCGAAGAATCCGGCAGCACCAGCGCGGCGCCAATCAAGAAGATCGCCGCGGAGAGGTCTCCCGGAACGATGAGTTGGCGGGCTTGCAATTTCGGCCGCGGATGAATGCGCGCGGTGCCTTTGCTTGTCTCCACCTTGGCGCCGAATTCGCGCAGGGCGAGCTCTGTGTGGTCGCGTGTGCGCACGGATTCGGTCACGCTCGTGACGCCGTCCGCGAACAGTCCCGCGAAAAGGATCGCCGATTTCACCTGCGCACTGGGAATGGGGAGCGAGTAATCAATCGCTCGCAATTTGCCGCCACGGATTTCAAGCGGCGCGAGGTCGCCTTCGCGGCTCCGGATCGTCGCGCCCATCTGCCGTAGCGGCTCGATGACGCGCCGCATCGGCCGCCGCCGCAAGGAAGCGTCGCCGGTAAGCGTCGAAGTGAATGGCTGCCCCGCGAGAACGCCCGCCAGCATGCGCATGGTGCTCCCCGAATTTCCAGCATCGAGAGCCCGCCGCGGCGGCGTCAACCCGTCGAGACCCGTGCCTGCAAATTGGACGATGCCATCGCGGCGTGCTTCAATTTTCACGCCCAGCCGGCGGAGACATTCGAGCGTGCTTGCGCAGTCGGCGGCCGTCGAATAATTGGCAATCTCGCTGTTCCCCTCGGCCAGCGCGGCCAGAATCGCATACCGGTGCGAGATGGACTTGTCCCCCGGCAGCTCCACAACGCCGCTCACGCTCCCGCCGGATAAAATTACCTGCTTCGCCATCGCGTGATTCTAGCATGTGGTTCCGAACACCTTGTTCGATGTATCGCCGAAGGAAGCGCACGGGCCGCGGCACGACGGCATTTGCGTGGAGTCTTCAGCAGGGACTCTCGGTTACACGCCTGAACCCCGCATATTTGATTCCCGCGAAGCCCGCAGGTATGATGAAAGTCTGATGCCGCGAGCCCTCCGGACATTGATGTTCACGGCCCTGGCCGCCCTGATTCTGAATTTCCCTGCCCGCCTGTTTGCCGCAGACAATCCAGATATTTTCCCGCTCAGCCAGGTGCAGCCCGGCATGAAGGGCGTGGCCTACACGATTTTTTCGGGCGACCAGGTGGAGGCGATGGACCTGGTCGTCATCGGCGTCCTGCACAACGCCATGGGCCCGAAGCAGGACGTGATTCTCGTCCAGTTGCTCGGTGAGAAGCCGGAGCATTCGGGCGTGGTCGCAGGGATGAGCGGAAGCCCGGTGTACTTCAACGGGAAACTCGCCGGCGCGCTTTCGCTGAAGCTCGGAATTTTTACGAAGGAAGCCATCGGCGGCGTGACGCCCATCGAAAACATGCTCGAAGTGGAAAAATCCTCCGCCGCTCCCTCGGCCAACACGCAGGGTGCCTCGAACGGCGCTGCACCGGGCTTCGAGCTCGCTTATGCGCCTGCGCCCGTGCCAATCCCAAACAATTTCCTGCCCCGAGCTGCTTCCACTTCCAGCCAGTTTCTAGTCCCCATCGAGACGCCGCTGATTTCCACCGGCCTCTACCCGGAAACGCTCGCGCAATTCGGCAAGCAATTCTCCGGCTGGGGCATGACCGCCATGCCCGGCGGCACGGCGCCGGCCTCGCCCGATGACGCCAATCTAAAACCCGGCGACATGGTCGGCATTGATCTGGTGCGCGGTGATCTGACCATCAGCCCGGGCTGCACGGTCACTACTGTTGTTGGCGACCGCGTTCTCGCCTGCGGCCATCCGATCTTTGGCCTCGGTTCCGTCGCCATGCCGCTCACCCGCGGCCACGTGGTCATGACGCTCAACTCGTCTCTCGCGTCCACTAAGATCATGAATGACGGCGGGACCATCGGCACACTCACGCAGGACCGCATCACCGCGGTGATGGGAAGACTCGGAAGCGGGCCGGCGATGATCCCGATGGAGGTGGAGCTGGTCACTCCCGCGGCGCACAAGAATTTTCATTTCGAAGTCATCGAAAGTCCGCAACTCACGCCGCTGCTGGTCGCGCTCTCCACGTTCAACGGCATCGTTGCAAATCCGGCGTACGGGGAAGGCTCGACGCTTTCGCTCGACGGCGCCATCGAGTTGAAAGGCCACACGCCTGTCAAACTTGAGAATCTGTTCGCGCCCACCGATTCTCCGATGCCCACCGGCATCGGCGTGGCGCTATCGGTGCAGAGCGCCTTCGCGCGCATCTATTCCAACCCCTACGAGCTGCCTCGCGTTGAAAATATCAAGCTGCGCGTTACCGCCATGAGCGAGCGCCGCTGGGCGATGATCGACAGCGCCTGGGTGGAGAAGAGCGAAGTGCGGCCCGGCGAGACGGTTGCCGTCAAGGTGCTGCTGCGCCCCTATCGCGGCGCGCCGTTCATCCAGGAAATCCCAATCACGATTCCGGCGCAATCCGCTCGCGGCCAGGTCCAGTTGCTTGTCAGCGATGCCGAAACACTCAACCGCGACGGGCGTTTTTTTGCCGGCGCCGGCCAGAGTCAATTGCCCGGCCTCGAAGAATTGATCAAGCTCATCAATCGTGAGCGGCAGAACGACCGGCTTTACGCCGCGCTCTTCCAGCCCACCCCCACCCTGCTCGTAGAAGACAAGGAAATGCCGAACGCGCCGCTCTCCGAAATCAATGTCCTCGACCAGCGGCAGAACCCCGGCGGCGCGCGCCTGCTCTACCAGTCCAAGTCCGGGGAATGGTCGGTAGAGATGCACCAGGTGATCGCGGGCCAGCACACCCTGACGATCACCGTGAAGTAAATTCCGCTCCTAAAGGAGATTCCATCCGATGAACTGGCGAGCCTTGGTGGTCTGCCTGGCGGCGTCCGCGCTGGTGATTCCGGCGCAATTGCTGGCCGAACACACTCGCTACTGGCGGCAGTCGGACGCCCCGGAATTTGAGAAAGGCACTGCCAAAGGCGTGGCCATTCGCAGCGACGGGCAATTGATGCCCGCGCCGCGATTCACCTCGTTCGCCGATCCCAACCTGGCATACCTTTGGGCGCTTCGGGTGGATTCCCGCGGACGCCTCTATGCTGCCGGGGGTTCCGATGCCAAGGTCCTGCGCTTCGATGATTCGGGGAAAGCCACCACAGTATTCGAGTCGGCCGAGCTGGCCGCGCAAGCTATCGTGTTTGATTCCGCGGATAACCTCTATGTCGGAACATCGCCCGACGGAAAAGTTTACAAGGTCACACCCGACGGCCAGAAAAGCGTCCTCTTAGAGCCGAAGAGCAAATATATCTGGGCGCTCGCCATGGACCCGCACGGCGATCTTTTCGTCGGCACTGGCGACAAAGGCGAGGTCTTTGCGGTGAGCCCCGACGGCAAAGGGCAGCTCTTCTATCAGAGTGACGAGCGGCACGCCCGCTCACTGGCTTTCGACACGATAGGAAATTTGCTGGTCGGCACCGATCCCGACGGCTTGATCATCCGCATCGAAATCGTCCGCAAGAGCGCTCATGCCATCCCGGAGGCGGGCGCATCATTCGTGATTTACGAAACTGCTAAGAAAGAGGTCACTTCCCTGCTGGCGGATTCCACGGGAGCAATCTACGCCGCTTCCATCGGTGAGAAGCCGCATGCTCCAGGCGCCGTGCCCAGCATGCCTGCCATACCGGCTGTTCCAGCCACCACGATCACCACACTTCCGGGCGGGGGAACGATGCAAATCCAGACGCCCCAGCCGTCGCCACAGTTCCCCTTCTTCCCTTCGACGACCGAAGGCGCTGAGGTCACCAAGATTTCAGCCGACGGATCACCAGCTACAGTTTGGACCTCGCGCGAAGATCTCATCTTCAGCATGGGTCTTTCCGCCACCGGCAAAATATTACTGGGCACAGGGAACAAAGGCGCGATCGTCGAGCTCGAAGGCCAAAACATTTCTTCCAATATTGCGAAAACCGCCTCCGCGCAGGTGACGAGCTTGGCTGCGGGACCCGGGGGAAAGATTTTCGCGGCCACCGCCAATCCGGGAAAAATATTTTCCCTCGGCCCCAGCTTCGATTCGGAAGGCAGCTTCGAATCGGACGCGTTTGACGCAAAAATCTTCTCGCGCTGGGGACGGTTGACCTGGTGGGGAGAAAACGGCGCGACCAAGGGAAAAGTGGCTTTCTACGTGCGCTCGGGCAACACCTCGAACCCGGAGAAAAATTGGACCCCGTGGGCCGGACCATACAAGAATGCAGCGGGCGAAACGGTGAACTGTCCCGCAGCGCGGTTCGTGCAGTGGAAAGCCGTCTTTCTCGAGACGGACGGCGGCGGAGCTCCCAGCATTTCCTGGGTCAGCCTGGCGTATCAGCCGCAGAATGTCGCTCCCGTCATTGACGACGCCGTGGTGCAGGAACCTGGTATTCGCGTGCAGGGATTTGCGGTTCCCTCTACCGGACCGGC
>Ga0187776_10001355_pt1 | contig 12200 bp, 13 predicted proteins | sample 0216_BV02_MP12_2_FD_132426 | JGI IMG/M metagenome (GOLD analysis project Ga0187776, IMG submission 132426) | Tropical peat soil microbial communities from peatlands in Department of Meta, Colombia - 0216_BV02_MP12_20_MG | ecosystem: Environmental > Terrestrial > Soil > Wetlands > Peat | place...
CGGCAGGAAAGTGTTCACCACCGTGTCGGTGGTGGTGGTGATGTCGGTGATGCTGCCGATAATGGCGCTGCCGGCGTTGACGGTATCGCGGTTGGCCACGACCACGCGCGCGCTGTCGGCCGAGGAGTCGATGGAGAGCGGCGTCGTGCCCACCGGGATGGTCTTGACCACGGTCAGGCTGCCGGCGTTGATCACCGAGACCGTGCCGCTGCCGGAGTTGGCGACATAAGCGCGCGAGCCGTCGGCCAGCGCGGCCACCGAGGTGGGCGCGCTGCCCACCGTCACCGTGACCGGGGCAGGAAAGGGCACCGTTCCGCTGGCATCGATCACGCTCACCGTGTTGCCGCCGGAGTTGGTCACGTACAGGTGCTTGCGGTTGGCATCGTACTTGGCGAAGTTCGGCGACGGACCCACAGGGATGGTCTGCACCACCGTGTCGGTGGCGGTGTCGATCACGGAGACCGAGTTGCCCCCCTGATTGACCACGAACACCAGCTTGCTGTCCGTACTGGCGGCCGCAAAGACCGGGTTGGCGCCCACCGCGATCGAGACCGGGGCGACGGTGAAGTCCCCGGGGACCAGGTCCGCCACGCTGCCTCCCGACAGCACGGCGTACAGGTGGGTCTGGTCCGGGGTCTCGGCCAGCGCCACCGGGGTGCCTCCTACGCTAGCCTCCGAGCTCAGCACCCCCGCCGAGGTGACGGCGCCCACTTTGCCCGTGCCGGCTTCGGCCACGTACACCACCGTGTTCTGGGTGGTAGCGAGATAGACGGGCTGGGAGCCCGCCGGCAGGCTGACGAACACTCCCGGGTTGGAGGGCAGGAAGGTGGTATAGATCAGGACCGAGTCCTCGCCCTGGTTGGCTACGGCGCTCAGACTGTTGCTGGTCAGGATGGCGGCATGCACGGCGTTGGCGCCCGTGATCATCACCCCCACCAGGGTATCGCCCCCGGTGTTGATGAGGTCGGTGGCGCCGACACCGCCGCCGTTGTTCTCCACCACCAAGGCGCCCCGGGTCGCGCCGGGATCGCCCGGAGGACTCAGGATGGGGTTGGCGACGGGGCGATAGATCTGGTCGCAACCCATACACATCAGGACGATGAAGCTTATGACTGCCAGGCCGGGCTTTCGCACCAAGTTCATCCGCACTCCCGCGTAGAGACTCAAGAACTGCTGGTGGGGAATCTGCAATTTTACCGGCAACGCGCGGCCTCGCGCCAGCACAATCGCCGCTGGGCCCAGGCCGCTTCAGGGTGGAGAGATGCAAGCGCCGCCCCCCGAGATGCTTCCCTCCCCGCCTCCGTCTGATAGGATGCGCTGCACCGGGGCTCACGGTTCGGATCATGCTGATCGTCCCTTCCATCGCCGGTCACTGGCTCTCCCTGGTTCCCACGGCGGGGTCAGGGGGACTCGGGGGCCGGGTCGCGGTGGGCTTGGGCGTGACCCTGGTCTTCGCGCTTCTGGCCCGCTGGCTGCGCGCCGTCAACTGGCGGGGCGCGGTCGCCGGCGCCCTGGTGACCTGGATGGTCTATGTCGGGACCGGGCCCGGAGGCTTCGTCTGCGTGGTCGTGGTCTTCCTGCTGACCTCCCTGGCCACCCGCTTCGGCTACCGTCACAAGCAGGAGTTGGGCACGGCGGAAAACCGGGAAGGACGCTCCGCTCGCCAGGTCCTCGCCAATCTGGGCGTGGCGGCCTGCGCCGGCGCCGCCCTGCTGTTCCGCCCCTCGCCCCTGTTCCTGCTGGCCATGGCGGCGGCGCTGGCTGAGGCCGCCGCCGACACCGTCTCCGGGGAGATGGGTCAGGCGCTGGAGCCGCGCGCCTACCTCATCACCAGCTTCCGCCCGGTGGAGCCCGGCACCAACGGCGGCGTCAGCCTCAGCGGGACCATGGCCGGCTGCCTGGCCGCGCTGGTGGTCGCAGCCGCCTGCGCCGGCGCCTATCTCATTCGCCTGCCCTGGATCGCGCTGGTGGCGGTCGCCGGGGTGCTGGGGATGATGTTCGATAGCGTACTCGGCGCCACCCTGGAGCGTCCGGGGCGGCTGAACAACGACGCCGTCAACCTGCTCAGTACCCTGCTGGCGGCCGGCGCCGCCGTCCTGATCGGCTGGCTGTGAGGGCAGCCGCGGTTCCTGGAGGAGAGGTGAGCACATGAGAAAGACACGGATGGTCGTTCTGGCGCTGCTGCTGGTGGCGCCGGGGTTCGCGCAGACCCAGACTCGCAAGCCGGCCCCGGGCGCGGGCGTGACCGTGGTGGACCTGACCCACAACCTCAGCGAGAAGAGCCCTAACTGGGAGGGCACGGAGAAGTCGCCGTTTGAGGCCAAGCAACTGGGCCGCCTCGACCAGGACGGCTACTTCTCGCGCGCCATCTGCCTGCCCGAGCACTTCAGCACCCACATCGACGCCCCCGCGCACTTCGCCTCCGGCGCCTGGACCGTAGACCAGATCCCGGCCTCGCGCCTGGTGGCCCCGCTGGTGGTGATCGACGTGCGCGCCCAGGTCGCCGGCAACCCGGATTACCTGGTCACCCCCGGCGACGTGGCCGCGTGGGAGAAGCTCCACGGGCGCATTCCCGCGGGCGCCGTCGTCATGGCCTTCACCGGCTGGGACAGCCGCTGGAATTCCATGAAGGACTACCGTAACGCCGACGCCAAAGGCACCATGCACTTCCCCGGCTTCGCCCCGGAGACCGCGAAGCTGCTGGTGACGGAGCGCCACGTCGTCGGCCTGGGCATCGACACCCTCAGCATCGACTACGGCCCCTCGCCCGACTATCCTGCGCACCGGTTCGTGCTGGCGCAGAACGTCTATCAACTGGAGAATGTGACCAACCTGGGTGCGGTGCCGCCCGCGGGCGCGACCCTGGTGGTGGGCGCCGCCAAGCTGGAAGGCGGCTCCGGCGGCCCCGTGCGCCTGCTCGCGCTGGTGCGAGGACGGTAGTCAGGGAGTCGTAGTCGGGAGTGAAGACGCTTTGGGGCGCTCGATACAATCTGGCGTGAGCCGGCTTCGCGTTCTCCTCTCTATCGTGCTGCTCGCCGCCGGCGCGGCCGGGCAGTCGCTGACCGCTGCCCAGAAGAGCAGCATGGACCGCGCCCTCTCCTACTACCTCCGGGAGAACAAGGTGCCGGGCGCGTCGCTGGCCGTCGCCCTCGACGGCCAGGTGGTGTACGCCAATGCCTACGGGCTCGCCGATGTCGAGAACTCGGTGCCGGTGCGCCCGGAAACGGTCTTCCGCAGTGCCTCCATCGCAAAGAGCATGACCGCCACCGCGGCCATGCAGTTGGTGGAGCGCAGGCTGCTCGATCTCGACCAGCCCATCCAGACCTACTGCCCGGCATTCCCGGCCAAGTCCTGGCCCATCACCAGCCGCCAACTGCTGACGCATACATCCGGCATTCGCCATTACGGCGGTCCTCACGCTCGCGAGGAGCTAACCAGCACCGCGCATTACGCCGACGTGGCCGACGCCCTCGCTCCCTTCAAAGATGATCCCCTGCTTTTCGAGCCCGGCACCCGCTACTCCTACAGCAGCTTTGGCTACGACGTGCTCGGCTGCGTCCTGCAGGGAGCGGCGCACCGGCCGTTCCTGGAGATCGTTCGCACCGGGATCTTCGAGCCCGCCGGGATGCAGGGTTCCCGCGACGATGACCCCGCTGCCCTCATCCCCAACCGCGCCGCGGGCTACCGCCTGGTCGATGGCCGGCTGCAGAACGCGCCCCATGTGGACCTGAGCAACCGCCTCCCCGCCGGGGGATACCTCAACACCGCGACCGACCTGGCGCGCTTCGCGATCGCCTTCCTCGATTGCAAGCTGGTGGCCTGCTCCTCCCGGGATGCCATGCTCACGGAAGCCCGCCTGAAGAATGGCGATAGGGTGAGCTACGGATTCGGCTGGGAGGTGCTGGAAGATGCCGGCCGGCATCCCACGGGGGAGTACCTCCACGTGGGCTCCAGCCAGGGCGCGAGCGGCGTGCTCTACATCGTCCCATCCCGGCGGCTGGCGGTGGCGTTGCTCACCAATCTCGAGGACGTACCCCAGCGCCTGGAGATCGCCCGCGCCATCGCGGGGATCGCGTTGCAGGACAGGCACTAGCTCACGTCCTGGCTCGTTCAGCGCACGAAAGGATAGATCTCGTCCGCGATCCAGTAATTCTGAAAGACGATGGCCAGGACGGTTCCGGCCACCCACAGCAGCCCGCGCCAGCGCCGCCAGCCGGCCTGCAGCGGGGGATCCTGGAACAGGAGCTCCGCCAGATACGCCGCGCAGTAGCAGACATTGAAGATCAGAGCGAAGACGGCCAGTTGCCCCAAGGCGATGGGCGTGAAGAGCGGACGGAAGTGCGGCCAGGTCAGCACCACCCACCCGGCCACGACCACGCCCAGAAGGAGGTTATAGCTCACGCGGCGGGGCTCCCAGAAGCGCAGCGCGTCGGCAACTGTTTCCTTCATCGATGCTCCTGGCGACTGGCTTCCGGCGCGCCTCCGCGCTAACTACTAACTCCTAGCTCCAAACTCCTGGGTATGTGCAGGCGCCACAGGGTGTAGCTGGCCAGCTCGCGCGCCACCAGCAGTGCCCGCCGCCAGCGGTCGGGGGGATGAAGCTCCGGGCGGGGGGCGGCGTAGGCCACGATGCCCTCGCGCTCCAGCATCTTCTTCAGGCGGAACATGTGGTAGCCATCACTCACCGCGTCGCAGGTGCGCAGCCGGTTGGCCTTCATGATCACCGCGATGCGTTCCGCGGATTCCAGGGTGTTGTCGCCCTGGGTCTCGGCGATGATCTGGTCCTCGGGGACGCCGCGCTCCTCCAGGTACTGGCGCCCCACTCCGCCCTCGCTGAACTTGGGATCACCGCCCGCTCCCCCGGTCACGATCACGTAGGGCGCCAGGTGGCGCTCAAAGAGCGTGTAGGCGTGGTCGAGGCGGGCGCGGAAGACGGGCGAGGGCTTGCCCGAGTACTCGGCCGCGCCAAACACGACGATCGCGTCGGCCGGGCGGCTCTCGTCGCGCTCCCCCTGCACCACGATGTCGGTGCAGGTGACGGCCGCAAACGCTGCCGCACCCACCAGCGCGCACAGCAAGAGCCACAGGAACCAGTGCCGGCGGGGCTTCGCGCGAGTGGAAGGAGCGGGGCTCATCCCGGGAACTGGGAGAGCAGGTCTTTGATCTCCTGCGCAGGGATGGCGCCCTCGCGCTGCACGTGCCACTCCTCTTCGTGGGAGAGATCGACGATGGTGGAAGCCACGCTGCGCGGCGAGGGCCCGCCGTCCACGATCAGGGGGATGCGGGTGCCCAACTGCTGCTGTACGCCCTCGGCGGTGGTGCACTCGGCGGCGCCGCTCAGGTTGGCGGAGGTGGCGGTGATGGGCACCCCCGCGGCGCGCATCACCGCGAGAGGGATGGCGGCGGCGGGCACACGCAGGGCCACGTTGCCGGTGTTGGCCGTCACCTTCAACGGCAGGCGCGAGGCCGCCTGCACGATCAGCGTGAGCGGGCCCGGCCAGAACTTCCGCGCCAGCGCATAGAAATGTTCAGGCAGGGGCCGCGCCAGGTCTTCCGCCTGGTCGATGCTCTCGATCAGCAGCGAGAGCGGCTTGTGCCGCGAGCGCGTCTTCACCAGGTAGATGTGCTCCACCGCGCGCAGGTTGAAGGGATCGGCGGCCAGCCCGTAGAAGGTGTCGGTGGGCATGCCCAGCACCTGCCCGGCGCGCAACTGCTCGGCCGCGTACTGGACCAGGCTGGCCTCCGGGCTGGTGGGGTTGATCCTGATGATCTCGGCGGGCAAGTGCGCTCCTGGATGCGCAGATCTCCTCGACGGCGAAACCTAACATATCGTACACCGGGCGGCAAGGCAGGCGGAATGCTGATTGCCCGGCCCCGGCCTCCGCTGCCGCATGTATGATGTCGCTTTCAGCGCCATGACCGAAGCCACCCATCCCCGGCTGCGGCGCGTCTCCAGCCCGCAGAACGCGCTGGTCAAGGGATTGCGCCGCGCCTGCGCCCGCGGCCAGCTCACCGACGATGGCTATTGCGCCATCGAGAGCCCGCATATCGTGGATGAGGCCATCCGCAGCGGCCTGCGCTTCCAGGCGCTCTTCCTCAGCGAGTCGGCAATGAAGGGAGCGGGCGCGAAGCTCTTGCCGCAGATCGGCGCGCACACCGAGGTGCTGGTGCTGCCCGACGCCGTCTTCAACGCCGCCGTGGCCACCGAGAGCCCCCAGGGCGTGGCCGCGCTGGTCAAGCTCGAGGACTTCAAGCTCGACGACCTGCTGCGCCCGCGTGAGCCCCTGCTGGTCGCCGCGTGCGGCATCCAGGATCCCGGCAACCTGGGCACCCTGCTGCGCTCCGCCGAAGCCTTCGAGGTCAGCGGCGTGCTGCTGGGCGAGAAGACGGTGGGTCGCGCCAATCCCAAGCTGGTGCGCGCCTCGGCGGGCTCGCTCTTCCGCCTGCCCATGGTCGAGGTCAAGCTGGAGGAGGCGGCCGAGACGCTGCGCGCTCGCGGCCTGCGCCTGCTGGCCACCTCGTCGCACCGCGGCACCCCTCTCGACCAGGCCAGGCTTACCGGCGCGCTGGCTCTCTTCATCGGCAGCGAGGGCGCGGGTGTCCCCCGCGAACTGCTCAAAAAGATGGACGAGGTGCTGGTCATCCCGCACTCGCCGCGGGTGGAATCGCTCAACGCGGGCGTGGCCGCGAGTATCCTCTTATATGAGGCCGCTCGCCAGCGTGCCAAGAATGCAGAATGAAGAATGGAGAATGCAGAATGACAGCGCAACGTGGGCCTTTCATTCTTCATTCTCAATTCTGCATTCTGCATTCCTCTGTGTCTCTGTGCCTCTCGTGGTGAAAAAGCATTGAGCCTCTTCCAGCCAACTCCGAGCCCCGAGGGCGTGGACCGCAGCCGCCCGCTGGCCGACCGCATGCGCCCGCGCACCCTGGAGGAGTTCGTCGGGCAGGAGCACATCCTCGCCCCGGGCAAGGCGCTGCGCCTGCAGATCGAGCGCGACGATCCCGGCTCCCTGCTCTTCTGGGGGCCGCCGGGAGTGGGCAAGACCACGCTCGCCAAGATCATCGCGCGCATGACCCGCTCCGAGTTCATCGAGTTCTCCGCCGTGCTCTCGGGCATCAAGGAGATCAAGCAGGTCATGGCCGACGCCGAGAAGGCGCGCCAGTACGGCACCCGCACCATCGTCTTCATCGACGAGATCCACCGCTTCAACAAGGCCCAGCAGGACGCCTTCCTGCCGCACGTGGAGAGGGGCAACATCCGGCTGATCGGGGCGACCACCGAGAACCCTTCCTTCGAGATCATCGGGGCGCTGCTCTCGCGCTGCCGCGTCTATGTGCTCAACCCGCTCAGCGAGGAGCAGATCGTCGCCCTGCTGCGGCGCGCGCTCGAGGACAAGGAGCGCGGCCTGGGGCAGACCCCGGTCACCGTCGCCGACGACGTGCTGCGCAAGATCGCCGCCTACGCGAGCGGCGATGCGCGTTCCGCCTACAACGTGCTCGAGGTCGCCGCCAATACCGCGCTGGCCCAGTCCGGCAGGGAGATCACCGACCAGATCGTGCACGACGCCCTGCAGCGCCGCGTCCTGCTCTACGACAAGGCCGGCGAAGAGCACTACAACCTCATCTCCGCGCTGCACAAGTCGGTGCGCAACTCCGATCCCGACGCCGCCCTCTACTGGCTGGGCAGGATGCTCGAGGCAGGCGAAGACCCGCTCTACGTCGCCCGCCGCGTGGTGCGCATGGCGGTGGAAGACATCGGCCTGGCCGACCCCCAGGCCCTGGCCCTCACCATGGCGGCGCGCGATGCCGTGGACTTCATCGGCATGCCCGAAGGCAACCTGGCGCTGGCCGAGGCCGTCGTCTATCTCTCGCTCGCGCCCAAGTCCAACGCCCTCTACACCGCCTACGGGAAGGTGCAGCAGGACGTGGAGCAGACCGCCGCCGAGCCCGTCCCCCTGCACATCCGCAACGCACCCACCGCGCTCATGAAGGGCCTGGGCTACGGCAAGGGCTACCAGTACGCCCACGATCTGGAAGAGAAGGTGGCCGACATGGAGTGCCTGCCCGACAACCTGCGCGGGCGCCGCTACTATCATCCGACCAGCGAAGGCGTCGAAGAGCGTATCCGCAAGCGCCTGGAAGAGATCCGCAAGCTGCGCGGCAAGGACTCACCGCGGAAGCACGGAGACACGGAGTAAGGGAGGGACCTACCGGAAGCGCGCCCGGTGTTCCTTCAGGATGCAGCGGTCCATGACCACGAAGATGCCGGCGCGGCGCGCCTTCTCCGCCGCCTCGTCGTGCACCACGTCCTCCTGCATCCAGACGCAGGGCACCTGCAGCCGGATGGCGGCGTCCACCACCTCGGGGACGAACTGGGGCCGGCGGAAGACGTTCACGATGTCGATCTTCTCCGGCGCGTCCCCGAGCGAAGGCCACGCTTTCTCGCCCAGTGCCCCGCGGATGTTGGGATTCACGGGAATGATGCGGTACCCCTGCTGCTGCAGGTAGGCGGCCACGCCGTAGCTGGGACGCAGCGGGCTGGAAGAGAGCCCGACCACGGCGATGGTCTTGGCTCTCTTCAGCATCTCGCCGATCGGGTCGGCCTGGGTAAAGGCGGAGGGCATGGCCGGGTCCGCGGAGCCGCAGCGGGCGGTAGGCTATTCTATAGAAGCGCCGCCACGATGCCTAGGGCCTCGCGCCGCCGTTCCCCACCGTCGGGGATATACTGCTTTGGATCAGGAGGTTGCTATGAAGGCCCTCCGCTTGCTGCTTCGTGTCACCGCCCCCGCCCTGCTGGCCGGCCTGCTGCTGACGGGATGCTTCGTGGAGTCGCTGCACCCCATCTACGACAAAGCCGTGCCGCCCGCTGCCACCGACCCGGCCCTGCTGGGCACCTGGCAGACGGACAAAGGCGCCGACGACAAGCCCGCCTCCCTGGCCATCGCCGACCAAGGGGACAACCGGTACTCACTGAAGTACACCGAGGACGGCAAGACCACCGAACTGCGCGGCGCCCTGGTGCAGGTCGGCAGCCAGCGCTACCTCGACGTGTGGATCGAGCAGTGGGACCAGTTCCAGTTACCCCTGGCAGCTTCCGCGCACCTGGCCCCCACCCACAGTTTCTGGAAAGTCTCGCGCGACGGGGACACGCTCACGCTCGCCCGCCTGGATTACGACCGGCTGAAGGAGAGCATCGAGAAGCACAAGGCGGCGCCGGACTATACCGTGGTGGACGACGACTTCCTGGTGCTGACCGGGACCCCGGCGCGCCTGCGCGACTTCCTGCAGAAGTACGCGACGGACCCGGCCGTCTTCGCCAAGACCCTGGTCTTCCACCGGCAGAAGTAGCGGGCGCTATTCCCTCTTGGCTCCCGGGGGCGCCGACTTTTCCTTGAACCTCTTGGTGGCCAGCTTGCGCAGGGTGTCGGGGATGTTCTTGTTCATGGAGAGGGCCTTCAGGTCGTTGACCAGCAGGTGGCCCATCAGGCCCAGGGAGAGGTCGAGGGGGCAGCGGGGATTGTTGGCCAGGGCGCGCACCACACCGTAGTTCTTCATGAACTTCTTGGTGCGGGCGATGTCGCGCAGCACGCTTTCCTGCACGTTCTTCATGCCGGCGAAGGTCTCGATCTCGCCGTCGCTCACCTTGGGGGACTGCAGCACCGCCGACGACACCACCTTGGAGCCGTCGCGGACCAGGATGAAGCGCTCTTCCTTGTTGCCGCGCATGGCCAGTTGCACGCGCTCGCCCACGGTGAGGCGTGAGATCTTCTGCAGGGGGGAGAGGCGCTCGCGGCTGTCGGCTTCGGCCTGGCGCATCTTCAGCGTCTTCTCGTCCACGGCGGCGGGCCCGGCCGCCGCGTCCGTGGCCGCGGGGTCGATCTGCAGCGCGGCCGCCGCTGCCCGGGTCTCCTCGTCGTCCAGGGCGCCCCCCACCAGCTCGAAAGGCTTGCCCTCCTCGGCGGCGATCTCGGCGGCGTGCTCCAGCTCGTACTGCGTCTTGCCTTCCTCGCCCACCTCTTCGTGGGCGGGGATCTTCATGGTCTGCTCGCCCAGCGCCGCCAGTGCCGCCTTGAGCTGCGCGGCCTCCTCCGGCGTGAGGTGGATGTTAGTGCCCAGGGCGTGCAGGATATGGGGCGACTTCTGGACCCGCGCGCTGGCCAGCATCATGTCCACCAATTCGCGCGAGGCCGTCTGCGCCATCTCCATCAGCGCCGCCTCCGGCACCGCGGCATTCTCCAGCAGGGCCGGCATCAGCCTGGGACGGCGGTTGGCGGGCGCCGCGAAGTAGTCCAGCACCTCGCGCGGACTCTGGGGATCGCGGCAGGCGGCCAGCGAGCTGGCTTCGTCCCAGCCCGCCAGGGTCATGCGGGCCTGCTCCGCGAACAGGGGATGGGTGGTGAGGTAGACCAGGATCTCGATCATTTCGGCGGGAGGCACGCTGAGCGCCCCCTTGGAGGCGGCGCGCATCACGTTGGCGGGCGCCTGCGACTGCCGGATCAGATCAATCATGCGCGCCATGCGCCGTCCCCTCCTTCTGCGCCAGGCTTTCCAGCTCGCTCACCACCCGCTCCAGTTCTTCTACCAGAGGATTGTTGCCCGCCTGCCGGAAAGTTTCAACCAGCGCGCGATAGTACCAGAGCGTGCCCTCGCGGCCTCCCTGGAAGCGCCCCCACAGCGCCTCGCCGTGGCGGCGGTAGTCGGCCAGGACGGTGCGCGCGTTGTGCAGCTTGTCGGCCGCCGAAACCAGGGATACGTCCGCGGGCGCGTGCCGCACGTGCGCGATGTACTCCTCCTTGCGCTGCCGCCAGGGAGGCTTGGGGAGGGTGTCGGCGTCGGTGCAGCCGGCCACGATGCCCGCCACGCGCTCGCCGAAGCGCCGCCGGATCTCCCCCAGCACCGGCTTGCCGCCCTGGTCCTCCACCGCGTCGTGCAGCAGCGCCGCCACCGCCATGTCCTCGTCGCCGCCGTGCTCCAGCACCAGCGCCGCCACGCTCATCAGGTGGGCGAGGTAGGGGACTGCGGTGCCCTTGCGCCGCTGCCGCTGGTGCAGGCGGGAGGCGTACTGCATCGCTTCGTCGAAGCGCTCTCCCAGCATGACCCCCGCGGGGCTCTCGGACTTGACCTTCCCGGCTTCCATGGGACGCACAAAGTATACGGAGGCGGCGCCGGGTTGCAAGGTTTCCCGCTCCGTTTTCGCTTGAAACTCGAAACCTGAAACGCGAAACTAGCGCACACCGGTTTTGGATTCTTTCGGACACTACGGAAAACCATGAAGCTGAATCTGCCGGACCCGGCCGGGCCCTGCCTGCAACTGCGCACCCAGCAGACTCCCGAGGCGGCGCTGGTGCGCTGCTACGGCCGCCTCACTCGCGATGTGGTCGAATCGCTCATCGCCGAGGTCAAGCCCCTCATCCCCCAACGCAAGAAGATCGTCCTCGACTTCACCGACCTCGCCTACCTCGACAGCTCGGGCATCGGCACGGTGGTGCGCCTCTACGTCTCCGCCCAGAAGGCCGGCTGCGAGTTGCGCCTCATCAACTTCAACCAGCGGGTGCGCGAATTGCTGGGCGTCACCCACGTGCTCTCGGCGCTCGAGGTCTGCGGCCAGTTCATGGTCAAGATGCCGTGAAGGCGGCAGCCATCGCCGGGCTGGGGTTTCGCGTGCACTCGGGATGGGCGGCGGTGGTCGCGGTCGCCGGACCGGTTAAGGCGCCGCAGGTGGTGCTCCGCAAGACCGTGGTCATCGCCGACCCCGCCATCCCCGGCTCCAAGCAGCCCTACCACGCCGCCGAGAAGCTGAGTCTGAAGCAGGCGGAGAGGCTGGTGCGCCGCTGTGCCGCTTCGACGAACGGCCTGGCGCGGCGGGCGCTGCGCGGGATCGTCGCCGAGTTGCGCGCGAAGGGCCTGCAGCCGGGCCGCGCCTGCATCCTGCTCGCAGCGGGCCGGGAGGTCGGGCCACTGGCCGCTATCCTGGCTTCGCATCCCAGGATCCACACCGCCGAGGGCCTCTTCTTCCGCGAGGCCATGCGACGCGCCTGCCGACGCTCCCGCGTGAAGGTCACGGGTGTGAAGGAGCGCGAGATCGTGGCCCAGGCCGCGGCCGCGTTGCGTCTTCAGGCAAAGACGTTGCGACGGCGCGCCGGCCAGATGGGCCGCGACCTGGGCCCGCCCTGGCGCCAGGACGAAAAGCTGGCGGC
>Ga0187776_10001356_pt1 | contig 12199 bp, 11 predicted proteins | sample 0216_BV02_MP12_2_FD_132426 | JGI IMG/M metagenome (GOLD analysis project Ga0187776, IMG submission 132426) | Tropical peat soil microbial communities from peatlands in Department of Meta, Colombia - 0216_BV02_MP12_20_MG | ecosystem: Environmental > Terrestrial > Soil > Wetlands > Peat | place...
CCTGGCTGCGCTGGTATCAGCTTCCCATCCAGGTGCTCATCGACGACGAGTGGCACGCGCTGCACAAGGTCATCCAGTCCGACGCGCTCGGCATCGCGACGAGCTTCGGCTTCGCCGACCACAGCATCCCGCTCACGCTCTACTACCGCTTCCTCGCGCTGCACGGCGGCCTCACGGAGTGGGTGATGCACCTGCCGCTGCTGATCGCCGGCATCGTGCTCCTGCTCGCGGCGGGGATCTCGCTCCGGCGCGAGGCGGCGCCGGCGTCCCGGGCGGCATGGGTGGGCTTGCTCGCCATCTCGCCGCTGCTCGTCTACCACAGCAAGACGGCACGGCCCTACGCGCTCACGAGCGTGCTGACGTTCGTGGCGATCCTCGCGTTCCGGCGCTGGTGGCTGAGAGACCGTCCGCCGAGCGCTTGGGCCGCGAGCTACGTCGCCGCGACGTTCCTCGCCGGCTGGTTGCATCCGATCACGCTGCCGTTCACGCTGCTGCCCTTCGTCCACTACGGCGCACGGGCGCTTGCATCGTCCCCTCGGGACAACCGTGCCGCCGCGCTTCGCATGGCGTCCGGCCGACTGCTGGGTTTGGGGGTCGTCACGGCGTTGTCTCTCGCCGCGGCGCTCGTCCCGCCGCTCGTTCACGATTGGACACGCTTCGCGGCAAAGGCCGGAACCGACAGCGTCACGCCGGAGAGCGTCTACCGTACGCTCCTCATGCTCTTCGGCATCTCGCAGCCGTTCGTCTTCGCCGTGCTCGTCGCGCTCGCGGCTTGCGGCGGGCGTCGCCTCTGGCGGCGCGAGCGCGATCTCGTCGCCTACCTCGCCACCGTGGCGCTGGGGGCGGCCGTCGCGATCGCGCTGGCGCGGCCGCAGTGGATACACCATCCGAGCGTGTACGCGCGCTACCTGCTGCCCGCGCTGCCCTTTCTCCTGCTGCTGCTCGCCGAAGGCGCCGTGGGCGTCCTCGAGCCGCTGCGGCGGCCGGCGTTGCAGGCGGGCGCCGTCGGCGCCGGCATCGCGCTCCTGTGCTGGGCCGGCCCGATCCCCGGCTACTTCTACAACCCGAACCAGTTCATGGGTCACCTGCGGTTCCAGTACGACTACGACCCGACGCACAACCCGTACGTGCTGGAGATTCCGCGCGATCCCGTTCCCGCGTTCTACCGCGAGCTCGGCAAGCGCCCGCCGCGCACGCTGACGCTGATCGAGGCGCCGTGGCGGCTCGAATCGAACTTCAATCCTCATCCGTGGTACCAGGAGATCCATCGGCAGTACGTGAAGATCGGGCTGGTCACGCCGGTGTGCGGGGTGCGCGAGTTCGGCGAATATCCCGCGACCGTGCGCGCGCTGCGCATGCGCGAGCTCGTCCACCTGAGCGAGATCCTGGCCGGCAAGTCCTACGGCGCCGACTACCTCGTGATGCATCTGAAAGCCTGGAAGACCCCCCCGGACGCGGAAGTGGAGTGGCCCGACGTGGCCGCGTGCCTGCCGAAGATCGAGGCGAAGCTCGGAACGCCGGTCTACCGCGATGACCAGATCGTGGTGTTCGACCTGCAACGCAGGTAGCGCGAATTCACTCGCCCAGGGGGTCGGACAAATCCTGCCCTACGAGATCGCGATCCCGGGAAGCCGCGAGACGCAGGCGCGAATTCACTCGCGCACACGCCGCACCTGGATACGATCCGGCCCTGCTCACCGCCGCTTGAGCTCCTCCGTCGCGAGCCTGAGCGCGGCGACGAAATGCGCGTTGGCCTCCTCGGCGCGCCCGAGCCGGCCGAGCATCTCGCCCAAGGTAAGGTGTGTCTCCCAGCGATCGTCGACGGCGAGGCTCGCCTCGAAATACGTCTGCGCCTTGCCCCAGAGCTGCGCCCGCTCGCACAGCGTGCCGAGCACGCGGAGCAGCGCCGCATCCTGGTTGTGAGCGGCGAGCCACGCTTCCGCCTGCTCGAGCTGGCGCGTCGGATCGCTCAGGACGCACTCGCCGTAGAGCTCGACGAGCTCCGAATCCCATTCCCTCTCGAGGCCGCGGGTTGCGATCTCCGCCGCCTCGCGATCGCCGCCGAGCAGGAGGAAGCTTCGCGCCGCGGCGCGAGCGAGCCGCGGCTCGGTGCGCGCGGCTTCCGGGAGGCGATTCCACGCCTCGCGCAGCCCGGTCGCGTCGGCGGACAGCGAGCGCAGCTGCTCGCGCTGCGCCGCGATCTTCACCTCCGCCGCCTGCCCCGCGTCGAACACCCCGCGCTTGACGAGCTGGTCGGTGAGCGCGGGGATGTCGCTGAAGCGGCGGGCCGTCTGTGAGGCGCGCAGCTCCAGCCGCAACGCCGCGGTGTGAAGCCCCGCCTCGCGCTTGAGGTCGCTCAGGATGCGCAGGGCCTCCTGCGGCTGACCCTGTTCCAGCGCGCTCTCGGCGGACAGCGTGAGCCGCGACACCGCGAGGCTCCTGCCCTGCGCTTCCGGGCGGCCGAGCAACTCCTCCGCGGCCGCGTACTGGCGCACGTCGATCGCCGCCCGCGCGCCGATCAGCGCCGCGAGGCCCGACGCGTCCGGGAACGCCAGCGCTTCCTTCGCCTGCTGCTGGGCCTTGACGTAGCGGCCCTCGAGCAGGGCGACGGTCGCAGCGTCCTGCTTCGCGCGCGAGCGCGCCTCGCGCTGCCTGCGCCGCCACGCCCGGACTTCGGCGGGAAGCCGGGCGGTGTGCACGATCACCCGCAACGCCAGGTAGAGCGAGGCGAAGCCGGCGACGATGAGCAGCAGGAACAGATTGAGGGAGAGCTCGACGCGATACGGCGGCGCGACCAGGAGCGCGTAGCCGTCGTTGAGCTTCGCGGCGAGCGCGACGACGACGGCCGCCACGGCGAGGAAGAGAAACCAGAACAGGACGCGCATCGGCTAGCGCGAGCGCTTCTCGCGCTGCAGCTGCAGCACCCGCACGGCGTCGAGGCTGCCGGCGAGCGCCGGCAGCTCGATGGTCATGTCGGTCTTGCGCAGCTCCTTCACCAGCGTCTGCAGCGACTGGACGCTCTTGGTGCGCGTGTCGAAGTACTTGTCGAGCCACGCCTCGGCTGCGCCCAAGTCGGCGCGGAAATTGGGTTGGTCGCGAAACAGCAGATCGAAGCGCGCGGCGAGAAGCCGGAGCTTCAGGTTCTCGCGCAGGAAGTACTGCTGCGGCGGCGCGAGCAGGGGCGCCTGCGGCCGGTCGGTGTTCTCGATCCGGATCAACCCGCGGACATCGTTCCACGCGTCGCGCAGGAACCGCCGCCACGCGGGCTCGTCCTTCGGCGCGGCGTTTTCGGCCGGCGAGGGCAGCCGCTCCTCGAGCGCGAGCGGCAGCGTGTCGACGGCGACGATGGCCTGGTCGAGCCGCAGCGACAGTCCCGACACGTCGACGTACGGGACCGCCTTCAGCCGATCGATGTCGCGGCCGATCGCCCGTCGCAGCGGCACGAACTCCGGCCGGTCGAGCCGCTGCAGCTTCTGGTCGGCGACCTGAAGCGCGGCGAGGGCGTTCGAGACGTTGCCGGCGATCTGCAGCTGCTGGCTCGCGAGAAGCAGGATCTGCTCCACCTCGGTGAGCGCCCATTCGTCGCGCGACGGCGTGAGCTCGCGGTAGAGCGCCTCCAGCGCCGCCTGCTGCGATTGCGACTCCGCGAGCCGGCTCTCGAGGAGCGCGATCTTCGCCTGGGCGTCGCGCAGGTTGTCCTGGACGGCCTTGAGAGCATCCTGCGTCAGCTTGCCGCCGGCCTGGAGCTCCGCGAGGTGCTGCGCAACCTCCAGCCGCAGCTGCCGGTCTCGGTTGCGGGCGTCGATCCACGCCGCGGCGATCGCGGCCGCCAGTGCGACGAGCAGGAGCAGCAGGAGCCAGCGTCCCCGGCCGGCTCCCGAACGCCCGGGCTGCGCGGCTGTCCGCGGCGCCGCGGCCGGGGGCGAGCGAAGTTCGTCGTGGGACTCCGGCATGATCGAATTGCGGCGCTGCCGAGCGGCGGCGGCCGACGGGCCTCTTTCAAGTCGCGCCGATTGTATCAGGATGAACCCGACAGCCCTCGCGCCGGAGAGTTTCAGTAGAATGATCCGCGAGGCGCGGCGGTCGGGAGGCCGCGGCCTCTCCGCCCTATCATGACCTTGGGTCTGCTCGTCATCGTCGCCGTGATCGCGGCGCTCGTGGGCTATGCGGTCGGCGCGCGCGGCCGCGCCGCCGCGGACCGTCTCCGCGCCGGGATCGCCGCCCGCGATGCGCTGCTGGGACAGCTATCGGAGTTCGCCCGCGAGCGCGAGCGTCTGTTTCGCGACCTCGCGGACGCTCGCGCCGAGACGGCGCGGTATCGCCAGATCGTGATCGACATCGAGAACCGTGCGCCTCCGCCGATCCTCGCCGGCGTCGGGGAGCCCGACGACCTGAAGCTCATCGTCGGGGTGGGTCCGGTGCTCGAGCGCATGCTGCACAATCTGGGCGTGACCACGTTCCGGCAGATCGCGCGCTGGACCGAGCGCGACGTGGCCGAGTTCGACGCCAAGCTGCCGGAGTTTCCCGGGCGCATCCAGCGCGATCAGTGGGTCACGCAGGCGCGCGCGCTCCACGAGTCGAAGTACGGGCAGAGCGCGAGCGAAGTGCGCGCCCGCGGATGAGCGCGGAAGCCGCGGGGCCGCGCACGGGGCTCGCTTCCAGCCTCGCGCTCGTGGCGGTGCTCGGCTTGACGTGGGGCTGCAACTGGCCCGTGCTCAAGGTCGGCGTAACCGCGCTGGCGCCGCTCACCTTCCGCACCACCACGCTGCCGTTCGCCGCTCTCGGCCTGTTCGCGCTCGCCAAGCTCTCCGGCGAGCGCGTGGGCATACCGCGCGCGTGGTGGGCGCGCGTCGTGGCGCTTGCCTTCTTCAACATCACGCTGTGGAACGTGCTCATCGTCTTCGGCGTGCAGCAGATTCCGGCCGGCCGCTCGGCGATCATCGCCTACACGCTGCCGATCTGGAGCGTTCTGTTCTCGCTGTGGCTGCTGCACGAGCCGCTGTCCGGACGCAAGATCGCGGGACTGGCGCTGGGAATGGCCGGGCTCGTCGTGCTGCTGGGGGAGGAGGCGATGAACGTGCGGCGCGCGCCGCTGGGCACGCTGCTGATTCTCGGCGCCGCGCTGGCGTGGGGACTGGGCACGGTGCTGCTGCGCCGCTGGGCGCCGCCGCTTCCGCACACCGCGCTGACCGGATGGATGATGCTGCTCGGCTGGATTCCGGTCGCGCTCGCCGCGCCGGCGTTCGACCCAGCCTTGGGCTCGCTCGCAGGAATGTCGGGCGCCGGCTGGTTCGCCGTCCTCTACAACATCTTCCTTTCCGGTGCGATCGCCAACTGGGTGTGGTTCCGGATGGCGCGCACGATGCCGGTCGCGGTCAGCTCGCTCTCCTCTCTCCTCGTGCCGGTGATCGGCGTGTTCTCCGGGATGATCTTCCTCGGCGAGCGTCCGGGCGCGAGCGAGTTCGTCGCGCTGGCGCTGGTGCTGGCCTCGGTGGCTTCGGTGATGTGGCCGGCGCGCGGCGCGCGGAGGGCCGCTACGCCAGTTCGGGAACGAGCGTGAGCACGCCCTTGCCCGCGAACCAGGCGTCGAGGTTCGCCCTGCACAGGTCACCCATCGCCTGACGCGTCTCGCGGGTCGCGCTGCCGACGTGCGGGAGCAGCACGACGTTGTCCATCGCGAACAGCGCCCCCGGAATGTGCGGCTCGTCTGCGAACACGTCCAGCCCCGCGCCCTTGATCGTGCCGGAGGCGAGCGCCGCGACGAGCGCGGGCTCGTCGACGATCGAGCCGCGGGCGATGTTGACGAGCGTCCCCTTGCTGCCGAGCGCGGAGAGCACGCCCGCGTCGACGATGTTCCGGGTCGCCTCGCCACCGGGGCAGGCGACGACCAGGAAATCGACCGCGGCGGCGAGACTTTTGAGGTCCGGCACGTATTCGTAGGGCACGTCCTGCCGCTTGCGTCCGGTATAGGAGACCTTCATGCCCATGGCGGAGACGCGCTGGGCGATCGCCTTGCCGATCCGGCCCAGGCCCAGGATGCCGACCTTCCTGCCGCCGAGCTTGGTGGTGAGCTCGGGTCCGCGTTTCTCCCACTCGCGCGCCTGCACGAACCGGTTCAGGCGCACGAAGCCGCGGCCCGTCATGAGGATCAGCGCCAGCGCCACGTCGGCGACGTCGTCGGTGAGCACGTCGGGCGTGTTGGTAACCTTGATCGCGCGGCGCCTGCAGTAGTCGACCGGCACGCCGTCGTAGCCGACGCCGAACACCGAGATGATCTCGAGCTTCGGGAGCTGATCGAGGAGCGTCGTGGGCGTCACCGTGCCGCCGCCCTGCACCAGCCCGCGAATGCGCGCGCCCTCCGCGGCGAGGAGCCCCGGCTTGTGGCTCGACTGGTAGTAGTCGTGACAGCGGTAATCGGCCTTGAGCGGATCGTAGAGAAACGGCGGCAGCGGCGCGGTGACGAGGATGTCGGCTGGCATGGCGTTGGAGTGAGCAGTCTAGCGGGCGAAGTATTCTAACAATGCGGCGACGAGGCCCGCGTCGGCGGGCGGCGTGACGATGGTCTCGCGCAATCCCAGCGCTTTCGCCCGCTCGGCGATCCGCGGGTGGGGAACGAACGCCGGCGTGGCGGCGAGACCGCGCCGTCCCTCCTCGTCGAGGATCGCCCACAGGTTGTCGAGCCCTTCGGAAGAGGTGAGCGTCACGGCGTCGATGCGCTCCTCGCGCCAGGCTTCGATCAATCCGGATGCGCCGCCTTCCGGTCGCGCCCGCCGATAGCTTTCCACCTGCGTCACTGAAGCGCCGCGCGCCTCCAGCGCGCTCTTCAATAGCTCGCGACCCGTCTCCCCGCGGAAGACCACGACGCGCTTTCCCGCGACGTTCGCGAGCTCCGGCAGCGCGAGCAACCCCTCGCTGTCCATCGTCGTCGTCGGGATGCGGACGCTGCCCATGCCCACCGCGGCCAGCGCCGTGGCGGTGCCCGGTCCCGGCGCCAGCACGAGAAGATGCTTGGGCCACGCCGCGGGATCCTCCACGCCGTACTCGACCGCGTTGGCGCTCGCGAACACCGCGATGTCGTAGCGCGCAAGCTCGCGCTGCACCTCGCGCAGCGAGCGCGTGTCCGCCGGCGGCAGAATGACGATGGCCGGAAATACGAGCGGCTTTCCGCCCAGTGCGGCAATCTCGCGCGCGAGACCGGCAGCCTGACGCGCCGGCCGGGTGACGACGATGCCCGCGCCGTGCAGACTGCGCGTCACATCGCCACCGCAAGAATGCCGGCAGCGCCGCGGTCGAGAAACTCCGCGGCCAGCGCCTCGCCGAGCGCTTGCGCGTCGTGCGTCGTCGAGACCTTCGCCGCGCGCTCGCCGCGGAGCACCGAGCGTCCGTCGCGGCTCGCGACCAGTCCCCGCAGCCACGGCTCGCCGTCGCTCTCAATCGCATACGCGGCAAGCGGCGTGCGGCAGCTCCCCGCCAGCTTCTTCCCGAACGCGCGCTCGGCGGCGGCCGCGAGCGTCGTCGGCGCGTCGGCGAGCGGAGCGAGCGCCGCGACGACGTCGGGTCGGTCCGAACGGCATTCCAGCGCGAGCGCGCCCTGGCCGATCGCCGGCAGACTCACCTCCGGCTCGATGATCGAGGCGATGCGCTTTTCGAATCCCAGCCGCTTCAAGCCGATGGCGGCGAGCACGATCGCGGCGTGGTTACCCTGATCGAGGCGATGGAGCCGCGTGTTGACGTTGCCGCGCAACGGCTGCACGTCGAGCGCCGGATAGCGCGCGCGCAGCTGCGCTTCGCGGCGCAGGCTCGAGGTCCCCACGTTGGCGCCTGCGGGCAGCTCGGCGAGCGAGCGATACGCGTTCGAGACGAACGCGTCGCGCGGATCCTCGCGCGCCATGATCGCCGCGAGGGTGAACCCCGGCGGGATGTCCATCGGGACGTCCTTGAGCGAGTGCGCGGCGAGATCGGCGCGGCCGTCTTCCATCGCCTGCTCGAGCTCCTTGATGAACAGCCCCTTGCCGCCGATGTCGGCCAGCGGCAGATCGAGCCGCCGGTCGCCGGTGGTCGTGAGCCCGAGGATCTCCACCCGGCACGATGGGTAGAGCCCGGAAAGCCGATCGCGCACGTGCTCGGCCTGCCACAATGCGAGCGCCGATTGACGCGTAGCGATGACGAGTCGCTGGGGAAGCATGGTTGCCGAAGATGCGAGCCGGCGGCGCGGTCCGCGCTCGAGTTGATTGTAGCAGCGGTCGGCGAAGTCCTCAGCGCAGCTCGCGCCGCCGGAACCAGCCGGCGATCGAGAGCCGCTCGCGTTGCGGCCGCAGGACCTCGTGATCGCGCTCGGCGAGAAAGCAGGCGAGCGTTCCCGCCTCCGGCAGCACGTCGCGCGCGCTTCCGTCGGCAAGTTGGATGCGCAGCGCGCCGCCGTCGGCTTGCGTCCATGCCTCGTTGAGATACAGGATCCACGACAGCACCCGCGCGTCGTGGTCGCGGAAGCGATCGCGGTGGCGGCGATAGAATGCGCCGGGCGGATAGATCGCGTAGTGCGCCTCGACGGAGAAGAGGCCGAGCGCGGTCGCGCGATTGATCTCCAGACGCAGCGCCTCGAGGGCCCGCCACAGGCAACGCTCCGCCGGCGCAAGCGCGGATTCGTCGAGCCAGCATGTGCGGTCGCCGCGGATGTCGGCACGCAGCACGCGGCCGGCGCCGCGGCCGACGCCGGCGAGACGGAACTCGCCCGCCGTGTCGCGTCGGCGCGCCTCGACGGCGAGCGCTTCGGCGAGTCCGCGCGGCGCGAAGTGCGGAACGACGGCCACGCCGTCCTTCGCGATCGTCGCGGCGATGCGTTCGTCCACGTCGACGGCAGGAGCGAAGCCCATATCGGTCAGCATCGTGGCGGCATGGTTTGAACAGATCCTATAATGCGAGCGCAGGCGGGCCCAAACCTTCGCATCATCGGAGATTCTCTCATGCGCGTCGTGATCACCGGCGGCGCCGGATTCCTCGGCGGCCGCCTCGCAAAGGCTCTGCTCGAGCGCGGCTCGCTCACGGACGCGCGGGGCGAGACGCGACGCCTGCGCGAGCTGGCGCTGGTCGACGTCGTCGCCGCGACGATCTCCGACCCGCGGGTGAAGGCGATCGCCGGCGACCTCGCCGATCCGAAGGTGATCGAGCGCGTCGTGACGCCCGATACGGATTCGATCTTCCATCTGGCGGCGATCGTGAGCGGGCAGGCCGAAGCGGAGTTCGACACCGGCATGCGGGTCAATCTCGACGCCACGCGGGCGCTCCTCGAGCGCTGCCGCAGGCTCGAGCGTCCGCCGAAGTTCGTCTTCACGAGCTCGCTGGCGGTGTTCGGCGGCACGCTTCCGGACCCGGTTCCGGACGACGCGCAGCTCACGCCGCAGACCTCCTACGGCACGCAGAAGGCCATCGGCGAGCTGCTCGTCTACGACATGACGCGGAAGGGCTATATCGACGGCCGGAGCCTGCGCCTGCCGACCGTCACCGTGCGGCCGGGGAAGCCCAACCGTGCGGCGTCCTCCTTCGCGAGCGGGATCATCCGCGAGCCGCTGTCGGGCGTGGATGCCGTGTGTCCCGTGGCGCGGGACACCCGCGTCTGGGTCGTCTCGCCGCGCACCGTCATCGCCAGCCTCATCGCCGGCCACGAAGCGCCGGCGAGCGCCTTCCGGTACACGCGCTCGGTCAACGTGCCGGGGCTCTGCGTGAGCGTCGGCGAGATGGTCGAGGCGCTCCGCCGCATTGGCGGCGACGCGGCGGCCGCGCTCGTGAAATGGCAGGTCGATCCGGCGACCGACCGCATCGTCCGGACCTGGCCGGTGCGCTTCGACGCCGCGCTGGGGCCGAAGCTCGGCATGCGCGTCGATCCGGACTTCGACAGCATCGTGCGCGCGTACATCGAGGACGATCTCCCGCGCGCCGCTCGCTAGATCGCGTCGGCTACGGCGACCGGCTCCACCTCGCGCAGTGCGGCAAGGAGAAGCTCCGGTCCGGCGTGCTCCAGTCGCGCCGCGTCGGAGAGCGTGCGCCGCCAGGCGCGCGCGCCGGAGGCGCCGTGATAGAGCCCCAGCACGTGCCGGGCGATCGCGCGCAGCGGAACGCCGTGCGCAAGCTGCTCGCGGGCGTACGGCACCAGCGCCTCGACGATCTGCGCCCGTGTCCGCTGCGGCGCCGGGATGCCGAACGCGTACTCCTCGGCTTCCGCGAGCAGGTACGGATTGTGGTACGCGGCGCGGCCGAGCATCGCGCCGTCGACGCGCTCGAGCGCCGCCGCGATCGCCTCGTGGGTCGCCATCCCGCCGTTGATCACGATCGTGAGCCGGGGAAAGTCGCGCTTCAGCCGATGGACATAGTCGTATTTCAACGGCGGCACTTCGCGGTTCTGCTTCGGCGAGAGGCCCTTGAGGATCGCGTTGCGCGCGTGCACCAGGAACGCGCTTGCGCCGGCCACGGAAACGATGCCGACGAAGTCGCGAACGAAGCCGTAGTCCTCGACCGCGTCGATGCCGATCCGGTGCTTGACCGTCACGGGCAGCGCGACGGCATCGCGCATCGCGCGCACGCAATCGGCGACGAGCCGGGGCTCGGCCATGAGACAGGCGCCGAAGGCGCCGGTCCGCACGCGCTCCGACGGGCAGCCGACGTTGAGGTTCACTTCGTCGTACCCCCAGGCCTCGGCAAGCCGCGCGCAATAGGCGAGCGCGTGCGGGTCGCTGCCGCCGAGCTGGATCGCGAGCGGATGCTCCGCGGGATCGAAGTCGAGATGGCGGGGCACGTTGCCGAACTGCAAAGCGCCCGTGGTGATCATCTCGGTGTACAGGCGCGCGCGCGGCGCGACCAGCCGCAGGAAGTACCGACAGTGGCGGTCGGTGCAATCCATCATCGGCGCGACGCACAGGCGGTGAGACAGGCGATCCACTTCGCTCGGGAGGAAGAACCTTCCGTCAGAGCATACCAACAAAGGGGCGCGGCGACGCCGCCCGAGCGCGCGCCCTGCAGCGAAGCGCTTACTCCGGCACGCTCGCCCCCGAGCCGCCCATCTCCTTGGGCAGGTCCTTGAGCTTCGGCAACCCGTCCTGGATGTGCAGCTTCGTCTCCTGGTAATTGACGTGAACGCCGGGCTTGTAGGGGAAGTCCGGAATCAGCGCCGCGTACACGTCGACCAGTCCCCAGTGCGGATGCTCGGTGAAGAGATGCCCGCCGCAGCTCTTGCACCATTTGCGGGAGCTCCGCGGGGTCTTGTTGTACGTGCCGACGTTTTCCGCGCCTCGCGTGATGCGCAGCGCGTCGGGCTTCCAGAGCGTGAAGGCGTTCACCGGCCCGGCGGACCAGTGGCGGCATGACTCGCAGTGGCAGTAGCCCATCGCGGCGGGCTCGCCGGTGAGAGAGAACTGAACGGCGCCGCAGAAGCAGCTGCCTTGATAGGTCTTTGCCCCCGGTCCGCGAGCCGCGGAAGAGCGTTGTTCGACGGGTTCCATCGTAGATCCTTTCCCTGAGGTGGCTTGCCGAGCGTCGGCGGCACGAATTGTTGCATGCGCCGGGCGCTGCTAGTATCCACGTCCCCCGCCGCCCAAGTCTTGGCCGGAACGCCGCGGTTTTTGCCCGCAACGCCATGGATGCTCTTTCGGACGTCTTGAAATCCGTGCGCCTGGAAGGGGCGCTCTACGTCAACGCCGAGTTCACGGCGCCGTGGTGCATTCGCGGCGAGTGCAGTGTCCCGAGCGTCCGCGAGGCGCTCAACGGCGCAGGGCACGTCGTGTTCTTCCACTTCGTGACCGAGGGCCGCTGCAAGGTCCGCCTCGTGGGCGAGACCGAGGTGCACGAAGTGCGCGCCGGCGACCTGATCCTCATTCCCCAGGACGACAGGCACCTGCTCGGCAGCGATCTCGAGCTCGCCCCCCTCGACAGCGACACGCTGCTCGCCGCGGCGGTGGCGGGCGACGACGAGCTCGTGCATCTGCGCCACGGCGGCGGTGGCGCGGTGACCTGCTTCGTCTGCGGCTATCTCGCCTGCGATCGCGGCGTGTGCCGGTCGCTCCTCGAAGCGCTGCCGAGGGTGGTCCGCATCCCAATCGGCGACGGGCCGGCATCGTCGATGCTTCGCGACCTGCTGCGCATCGGCGTGCGCGAGTCCTCGGCGCTGCGGCCGGGTGCGGGGTCGCTGCTCGCGAAGCTCTCCGAGCTC
>Ga0187776_10001357_pt1 | contig 12197 bp, 10 predicted proteins | sample 0216_BV02_MP12_2_FD_132426 | JGI IMG/M metagenome (GOLD analysis project Ga0187776, IMG submission 132426) | Tropical peat soil microbial communities from peatlands in Department of Meta, Colombia - 0216_BV02_MP12_20_MG | ecosystem: Environmental > Terrestrial > Soil > Wetlands > Peat | place...
ACCGGCGCCGACATCGCCGCGCTTCGCGGACGCACGCTGACGCGTGAAGCATTAGCCGGGTTGCTGGAGCGCACGCAAGGCTGGGCCGCGGGATTGGTGCTGATGCTGGAGTACTCCAAGATCGCCGGAACGATTGCCGACCTGCCCAACGACGCTACGCCGGGCGTCATTTTCGATTATTTCGCGGGCGAGATCTTCGACCACTTCGAGCCGAGAACGCAGCAGTTCCTTCTCAGGATCGCTTGCCTGCCGAGAATGACCGCGGAGGTCGCCGAGTCCCTGACGGGCGAGGCGAAAGGCGGGCGACTGCTTCTCAACCTCGCGCGCAACGACTACTTCCTGCGCGAGGTCATGACTGAGCGAGGGCGCAGTTTTCAGCTGCATCCGCTGCTCCGGGAATTCCTTCGCAGTCGCGCCGCCCAGGTGTTGCCCGAATCGATCGCCCCCGAGGCACTGCGCCGCGCCGCTACCCTCCTGCGGCGAAGCGGCTACTTCGAGGATTCCGTAGCACTGTTCGTTGAATGCGGCGACTGGCAGGAGGTCGCGTCAGTCGCCGGAGAAGAAGCCGAGGAGATGCTGGCCCAGGGTCGCACTGAAACGCTGGCCGCCTGGCTGGACCTCTTGCCGCCACAGGTGCTGGAGGCCAGTCCGCCGCTTCTGCACGCCAGCGGCAGCAGTCGCATTCACTCCAGCCCCCGCGCAGCGCGCCGCCTTTACGAGCAAGCCTTTGCCGGATTCGCCACCACAGGCGACCGGCGCGGCATGACGCGAAGCTGCTGCGGCGTCGTAAATGCAATCATCCTGGAATTCGATGACCTGGCTTCCCTCGATCGTTGGATCGGTGAACTCACCAGGCTCCTCAAGGAGAGCGGCAGCGAGAGAGGCGCGTGGAGCGACCCGTCGACCACGGCCACCTTGATCAGGGCGCTCCTGCTGCGGGACGCGGGCAACGCGGAACTGCAGGAATTGCTCGAACGTGGGAGCCGGGACGCGGCATCCGCGACGACAGACGTGGACGTGGCTGTCGAGTTGGCGCTCGCGCGGGCGACCGTGGCGCTGCTGGGTGGCGACTTCGCAGCCGCCACGGCGATCGCCGGGAGGGTCGCGTCGGCACAGGCGACGCTGACCCCGAGCGTGCGTATCGCCCTCGCTATCGAGACCAGCCTGCATCATCTACTCGACGGCACCCACGAATCGGCGCGGCAGGCGGCCGCTGAAGGGCTGACGTTAGCCGCCGCCGAAGGTATTCACGTCTTCGACGAATGGCTGCGCGTCATGCTAGCGATGGCTCACCTCGATGCTGGCGACCGCGAGTCCGCGCGCGCCGCCATCAAGGTCCTGGAAGCGGGGGACGTGCGAACCAGGCGCGGGGACCGTGCCCTCATCCACTATCTGCGCTGCAGGCTCGCGAGCATTGATGGCGATACGGCAGCTGCCAATCGCGAAGCGAAAACAGCGCTCACCGTCGCACTCGAGATGGGGATTCCCTGGGTTGAATGGCTGGTGAGACTCTCTGTCGCCCAAGTCCTTTCGTCGGGCGGCGATCGACGAGGCGCAGAGGCTCAACTGCGCGGCGCTGTCGCGCTCGCCGAACGACTGCGCAGCTCCCTGCTCCGCGTCAGCGTGCAGTTGGCGCAGGCGGCGACGGCGCAGGACGCCGGCGATTCCGCCGCGGCCGTCGTCTCGCTTCGGGCTGCGCTCTCTCTGGCGCGCGAGCATGGCTTGCGCCATGCGGTCGCTCTAGACGCGTCACGATTGGCGGAGCTGTGCGCTCTTGCTCTGGCTAACGGAATCGAGCCCGAGTACGCCCAAGCGCTGATACGCGCCAAGCGCTTGCCGCCGCCGATGGCCGCCGTGCGCATGCGCCAGTGGCCGTGGCCGTTTCGCATCGACATGCTCGGCGGTTTTCGACTGTTGCGCGACGGGGCACCGATTGAATTCCATGGAAAGGGCCCTGGACGGCCCGTGGAACTGCTCAAGGTGCTCGTGGCGCTTGGCGGCCAGAATGTGCGGTGCGATCAGATCGCCGACGCGCTGTGGCCGCATGCCGATGCCGACGACGGGTACAAGTCCTTTACCACTACCCTGCATCGGCTGCGCCGTATCCTCGACGCGGAGGACGCACTCCTGGTGCGCGACGCCCGCCTGAGCCTGAATCCAGCGCTGTTCTGGGTGGACACCTGGGCCATGAATTACCTGATCGCCGAACTCGATACCGTGCTGCGGGACGGGGCGACGCGGGCCGCGGGGCCGGCACTGCGAGCGCTTGCCAGGGAGCTAGTTGCGCTCTATAGGGGACCGTTCCTTCCGGACGAATCCGACCAGCCGAGCTACATCGGCTGCCGCGAGCAGATCCGGGCACGGTTGCTCAGATGCCTCTCCCGGCTGGAACGGGGTTCGGAAGAAACTGGAAGGCGGGAAGACGTCGTGGATTGGTACCTGCGCTGCATCGACGCCGACGAGCTCTACGAGCCGATCTATCGAAATCTGATGCTGTACTATGAACACCGGGGCGAGCAGGCAGAAGCCGTCGGCACCTACGAGCGTCTGCGCACCATTCTCGCAGCGAGATTGAAGATCATGCCTTCTCCCGAGACGCAGGCCATCTACGCTCGGATGAGTCGGCCTCCCGTGGGTTCGGGCAGTTCGGCGACCTAGCGAGCGCATGCCACACCGGGCAAGCCGTCTTCGCCTGGCCGATATCAATTCAGTTTGTACGAAATCAGTTCGTATACATCTCGGTCGTACATGCCCCCTGCATTGAATGTTTCATACGTCTGCTTGACTACCCGCTTGACTTCTGCTGAAAACCAAACGACTTGCACTAATCTGGTCGCCGAGCCCGTATCGTTGACGGCCGCCTGCCATGCTGGACGATTTCCTTCGATATCGATCCTTACCGTATCGAATGTTCCCGCTGGAACCGTAATGGGTTCCGTTCGAGATACCCTGGCGAGCACGGACCAGGGCTGCGGGAAATTTTGGTCGACATACTGAAAAGCAAACGTGCGTCCGGGCTCGAGCCTCGCTTGCGCCAGAAGATACGGCGAGAATTCTACGCGCCCTCTTCCGCGGAACACGACCATTGGACCCGGGGCAAACGCGTGATCATCGCTGCCCCTGGCGCCCGTCATCCTATCCAGGATCGCAGTTCCATTGACGCTCATGACGGTATGTGTCACCTGATATTGTGCGCCCGGCTTCCACTGATCGATGTATCGATACGTCCAGGTGTCTCCGGGTTTCGGGGTGCTGTCGGCCGGAGTTGACAGGGCGATCCCGGGGGCACCCCGCACCGATTGGTAAGGTTGCTGCGGAAGGCTTAGCCGCCGCGTGGCCACCTGCAGGTCGAACTGGGTCCAGACCTTATCGAGGGCCATCCGCATTGCCGTCGGCGACGGGTAATCTCGGCGTGGCATGTCCCGACTCGGCGGCTCGGTCTTCCGCATTCGCATCGTAAGCGATATGAGCACGGTACTATCCACGCTATCGAGAACAGTCGCATTGATCACGATCTCGAGCCCTTCAGGGTCGATTTGAATGAATTCGGCCGCAAATCCCATGTGCTCACGCGCGATTTCCCGCAGTCTTGGCAGGTCCGCCGCCACCACGTTGCGCCAGTCCTCCCCGCTGAGTGGCGTGGGTGCCTGCGCGTAGAAACTCATGAAGCCCAGCGAGGCGTCGACGCTTCCGGGTCGCATACCGAGGTCCGTGAGAGCGGTGCTCATCGCGTTGAATGCGTCGTCGCGTCGCAGCGCATAGCCACGCGTTCCTTTCACGGAAAGAATCGCTTCATACTGGGCGCGAAATTCCTGATTGACTGCGACAATCGCGTCGATTTGTTGCTGGTCGGTGGCGCAGGCGGAAAGCAGCGCGAACCCCGCGAGGCACGCGAGGGCAAGGGGGGCGTGTGCGTGAAGCCTCCCGTTCGTCAATCCGTTCATGCTCGCCTACCTCCCTGTCCTGCCGAGATCAAGGTCAAGGCCCCGCCGAAATCCCGCGGGAAGATGACCGCCGACGTGTACTGGAAGCTCTACGACGTCCTCTCGCCGATCGGGCAATGCTTCCTCGAGATCCTCTACCTCACCCGACAGCGTCCCACGGAAATTCGCTTGCTGCGCGAGTCCCAGATTGGCCCTGAGCGCATCCACTTCCGGCCGACGAAGACCGAGGACTCGAGCGGCGAGGAGGTAGACGTCCTGATCACGCCCGAGATCCGCGCCGTGATTGAGCGCGCCCGCGCGCTGCGACCGAAGCGAAAGGTCGAGAACCTCGCGCGGCACCGGGATCCGTACGTCATCCAAGCGCGGGACGGCGATAAGTACACGAAGAACGGCCTCTACGAGGTATGGCGGGACGCCTGTCAGGCCGCCGGCGTAAAAGGAGTGACAACGCGACACGTGCGCCCGTTTGCGCTCTCAGAGATGGAGAGACTCGGCTACGACGTCCGGGAAATTCAGAAGGCCGCGGCACACGCCTCGATCACGACTACGGAGGGTTATCTCGACCAGCATCGAGACCGCCTGAGCGACGCTCGGCTACCCCTTCCACCCCGAAAAACTTAGAAAGCTTTCTAAGCAATGCTGCAGGCCAGCACGCTAAGTGCTTGATCTTTGGTCGGGGCGGCGAGATTCGAACTCGCGACCACCTGCACCCCATGCAGGTACGCTACCAGGCTGCGCTACGCCCCGAGAGGCGGAAGTATATCAGCGGGCCGAGCCCGACGCCTTCTCCGCTGCGAGCAGATCGATGACGCTCTTGAGTTCTTGCTTGAGGTTGGAGAGGTTTACGGCACGCGCGTCCGCGCCACGCGAAGGAGAAGCCGTCGACGAAAGCGCGCGCGCAGGCACGGCGCTCAGGCTCTCGTCGAGGCGGTTGCGTGCTCCGCTGATGGTGAACCCCTGCTCGTACAGAAGCTCGCGGATGCGGCGGATCAAGAGCACCTCGTGATGCTGGTAGTAGCGGCGATTGCCGCGGCGCTTGACCGGGCGCAGTTGCGTGAACTCCTGCTCCCAGTAGCGCAGCACGTGCGGCTTGACCCCGCACAACTCGCTGACTTCACCGATGGTGAAGTAGCGCTTGGCCGGGATCGCGGGCAGGCTATCCTTGGTTGCCTTGCTTTCCATGCGTTTGCTCGACGAGGGCCTTGAGTTTCTGGCTGGCGTGAAAGGTGACCACGCGCCGCGCCGTGATGGGAATTTCTTCCCCGGTCTTGGGGTTGCGCCCCGGCCGCTGCGGCTTGTCGCGCAGCTGGAAATTGCCGAAGCCCGAAAGCTTGACGCTCTCGCCGGTCTCTAGTGCCAACCGGATCTCTTCGAAGAACGTCTCGACCATGTCCTTCGCCTCGCGCTTGTTGAGGCCGACTTTCTCGAAAAGCATGTCCGCCAGCTCGGCTTTCGTCAGCGTCATTTCTGCTCCCTTGGAGGGGCAAATCTCCCTCCACTTCATTACTTAAGTACGTAATTTAGCACCGAATTTCGCGGCGAGAAGCTCTGTCAGTTGCGCCATTGCGGCGTCCGCCTCCGCATCGGTCAACGTTCTTGCAGTATCTTGCATAACTACCCGAAATGCAAGGCTTTTTTTACCCCTTTCTACACCCCTACCCCGATAGAAGTCAAACAAGCGTATTTCTTGCACTACGGGAGGCCGGTTTCGATCGATTTCCTCCAGGATCCGGGCGGCCGGCAGGCTCTCATCGAACTCCATGGCCCTATCGCGGATAACCGGGGGATACCTGGATATCTCCTGGTACCGGGGCGTGCCAACTTCTCCCAGGGCTCCGACATCCAACTCGAACAGGGTGGCCGGCAGGGGTAGGCTGTATTTCTGCTGCCAGCGAGGGTGCAGTTCACCCACCCAACCGATGGGCGCACCGTCCAACGTCACCCGCGCCGACCGGCCCGGGTGCAGCGCGGGATGCACGGCCGCCTCGTACCGGGCAACGCGGGGAGCGAGCAGCGCTTCCAGGTCCGCCTTGACGTCGTAAAGGTCGACCTGGCGCCGGTCGGAGACACCCCACTGCTCCTCGAAGGCCGGGCCGTAGGCGATAGCTCCAATGCGGGTAGGCTGCCGGATCCCCGCCACGTCCTGCTCGCTGTCCTTCACGTGCGGATCGCGCAAATAAACACGCCCCAGCTCGAACACCCTGATCCGCGGCGCCTTTCGCGCCACGTTGTACACCACGTTCGACACGAGGCTGCCGAACAGCGTGCTGCGCATCGCCGCGAGGTGGCTGGCGATCGGGTTGAGGACCCGGATCGGATTTCCCTCGCCCGCAAAATCGGCTTCCCACTGCGGGTCGACGAAGCTGAAATTGACCGCCTCCACGTAGTCGGCGTCGGCGAGCCGCTGCCGCAGCGCGTGACGCGAGCGATGTGCCTCGGGCTGCGCGCGCATGATCATCGGGGCGCGCGGCGGGCGCGCCGGAATCCGCTCGAAACCGTGCACCCGCGCCACTTCCTCGACCAGATCTTCCTCGATCTCGATGTCGAAGCGGAACGAGGGCGGGGTGACGACGAAGGCGTCGCCGTCGCGCAAGTATCTAAGTCCCAGACGGCCGAATATGTCTGCCATCTCCGCCTCGGGCACTCTCACCCCGATGATCTTGTTCGCGCGCTCCACGCGCATGCGAACCGGCCTACGCTCGGGAAGCTTGGCCACCGTGTCGGCCGTGGGACCCGGCTCGCCGCCGCAGACGTCCTGGATCAGCCGGGTCGCGCGCTCGATGCCGGCGACGTTGTTGTCGAAGTCGACGCCGCGCTCGAAGCGGTGCGACGCATCGCTCGCGAAGTTGTAGCGGCGTGCTCGCCCCGCGACCGCGTCCGGGTAGAAGAACGCCGACTCGAGAAAGATGTTCCGCGTCGTAATCTCGGCCTTGGTCGAGTCGCCGCCCATGATGCCTGCGAGGCCGATCGGTCCCGAGCCGTCTGTGATGCACAGCACCGACTCGTCCAGGTCCACCGTCATATCATTCAACAGCTTGACGCGTTCGCCCCTTCGCCCGAAGCGCACATCGATCCCTCCCGCGAGCTTGTCGAGGTCGTAGACGTGCAGTGGGCGCCCCAACTCGAGCATCACGTAGTTGGTGACGTCCACCAGCGCGGAGATCGAGCGCTGGCCGGCGCGTTCCAGGCGCTCCTTCATCCACGCTGGCGTATGCGCTGCGGCGTTTACGCCGCGGATCACCCGGCCCGTGAAGCGCCCGCACCCCCGCGGGTCGCTAATCCTCACGGGGAAACTCGCTTCGCTCCGTGCCGGCACCGGGCGGATCTCGGGGGCGTGGACCTTCGTGCGGGTCAGGGCGGAGACTTCGCGGGCGACCCCGAGCACCGACAGGCAGTCGGCGCGATTGGGCGTCAGCTTGAGAGTGAAGATCCGGTCGTCGAGCGCGAGCACTTCGCGCACGTCGTGCCCTGGCGGTGCGTCCGCCGGCAGGACGAGCAGTCCGCTGTGGTCATCCGACAGGCCGATCTCGCGCGCCGAGCACAGCATGCCGCGACTTTCGACACCGCGCATCGTTGTCGCCCTGATCTCCAGTCCCCCGGGCAGTTTCGCGCCAACCGTTGCCAGGGGAACCTTCATGCCCGCCGCCACGTTCGGCGCTCCGCACACGACGCTGATTGGCTCGTTCGTGCCCGCACTCACGCTGCAGATCGTTAGCCGGTCGGCGTTGGGGTGCTTGTCCACCGACAGCACCTGGCCTACGACGACACCCGAGAAAGGCGGCGCCACCGGCACGCAGGTCTCGACCTCGACGCCCGACATCGTGAGCAGGCGGGCGAGTTCATCCGACTTCTGGGGCGGATCAACGAAGGTGCGCAGCCAGCGCTCGGAGAATTGCATTGCCCTAGGTGAACTGCCGCAGGAAGCGAAGGTCGTTCTCGAAGAACAACCGCAGGTCGTCGACGCCATACCTCAACATGGCGAGGCGCTCGAGGCCCGAACCGAAGGCGAAGCCGATGCAGCGCTCCGGGTCGAGGCCATAGTTGCGCACCACGTTCGGGTGCACCTGCCCTGCGCCGGAGATTTCCAGCCACGTACCCCGGCTCGGGCCCGAGCCGAACATCATGTCGATCTCTGCGGACGGCTCGGTAAAGGGAAAGAAGGACGGCCGGAAGCGCACCTCAAGGTCGTCGGTCTCGAAGAACCTGCGCAGGAAATCGATGTAGACGCTCTTCAGGTCGGCAAAGCTCACGTCCTCGTCCATCCATAGTCCCTCGACCTGGTGGAACATCGGCGAGTGGGTGGCGTCCGAGTCGACGCGATACACGCGCCCGGGTGCGATCACCTTGATCGGCGGCTCGTGCGTGCGTGCGTAGCGCACCTGTATCGGGCTGGTGTGGGTGCGCAGCAGCAGGCCGCCCTCGACGTAAAAGGTATCGTGCATCGACCGCGCTGGATGGTTCTCCGGCTGGTTGAGCGCGGTGAAGTTGTACCAGTCGGTCTCGATCTCCGGCCCGTCGGCAACGTCGAACCCGATCGAGCCGAAGATCGCCTCGATGCGCTGCCAGGTCCGGATCACGGGGTGAATGCTTCCCGTCCCGCGTCCGCGCGCGGGAAGGGTCACGTCGAGCGCCTCTTCGGCGAGGCGGGCATCGAGCTTCAGGGCAGCGATCGCTTCCCGCCTGGCGGCCAGAGCGGCTTCGATGCGGTCCTTAGCGGAGTTGATGCTCGCCCCGGCCTCGCGCCGCTCGGCCGGCGCAAGCCTGCCCAGCCGCTTCATTGCCTCCGGAATCGATCCCGATTTCCCGAGGTAGCGCGCCTTGACGCGCTCCAGTTCGTCGGCGTCGTCGACCCCAGCGAATCTGGCGATCGCTTCGGCGACGAGCTTATCGACGTCCGTCATCGAACCTGGCCCGCCTTCCTGACGGGAGGAAATCGGCCGAGACTATGCGGCGAGCTTCGCCTTGACCTGGCCCGCGAGCTGCGCAAACGCGGGCTTGTCGGCCACCGCAAGGTCAGCGAGCACCTTGCGATCGATCTCGATCGAGGCCTTCCTCAGCCCGTGCATGAAGGCCGAGTAGGTCATGCCGTGCTCGCGCACCGCCGCGTTGATGCGGGCGATCCACAGACCGCGAAACTGGCGCTTGCGCTGCTTGCGATCGCGATAGGCATACTGGCCTGCCTTCATCACCGCCTCTTTGGCGATGTTGAAGACGTTGCCGCGGCGGCCGCGGAAGCCCTTGGCCTGCCGGATGACTTTCTTGTGCTTGGCGTGCGCGGTTACGCCGCGCTTGACTCGTGGCATGGGGCTCTCCTAGGCGTATGGCAGCATCGCGCGAACATGCTGCTTGTCGGTGGAATGTACTTCCGCCGTGCCGCGCAGATGCCGCTTGCTCTTCGTGGTTTTCTTGGTGAGGATGTGACGCTTGAACGCCTGAGAGCGCTTGATGCTGCCGCCGGAGCGGATCTTGAAGCGCTTTGCGGCGCTTCGCTTGGTTTTCAGCTTGGGCATTGCTAACTCCTGTTTGTGATGACGGCGGGCGGCCTCCGATTGAGGCTCTTCAAGGGCCCGAACGCCACTTCTTCTGAATCGGCGTGCGTCAGGACGCGACGGCCGGCTTCGAATCCTTCTTGACCGGCTTTGCGGCCGGCTTCTTCACCTCTTTCTTGCCTTTCTTCGGAGCCAGCACCATGATGAGCTGCCGGCCCTCCATCTTCGGGTACTGCTCCACCACTGCGTGCGGCTCGAGGTCCTGCTTCACCCGCTCGATCAGGCGCACCCCGAATTCCTGGTGCGCCATCTCGCGGCCCCGATATCGCAACGTGACCTTGGTCTTGTCTCCCTCGTCTAGGAATTTGATCAGGTTGCGCAGCTTGATCTGGTAGTCGCCCTCGTCCGTCCCGGGACGGAACTTGACCTCCTTGACATGAATCTGCTTCTGCTTGAGCTTCGCCTCGTGCGCCTTCTTCGCCTCGCGGTATTTGAACTTGCCGTAATCCATCAGCTTGCAGACCGGCGGCTTGGCAAGCGGTGCGATCTCCACCAGATCTACCTCGGCTTCCTCCGCCATCCTGAGCGCCTGAGTGATCGGCACGATGCCGACCTGCTCGCCGTTGGCTCCGACCAGACGCACCTCGGGCGCGTTGATCTCACTGTTAATACGCTGCGTTCTTTCCGTGGCGATGTTCGATTCTCCGTGTTCGTGAAAAATTAAGCCGTACCGCCCTGCCTGGCCTCGGATTCGAGGCGCGCAACGAACTCGGCCAGTCCCATCTGTCCGAGATCCTCGCCGGCACGGGTGCGCACGGCCACTTTTTCAGCTGCCCTTTCCTTCTCGCCGATTACGAGCTGGTAAGGCAGTTTCTGCAAGCTATGTTCTCGAATTTTATAGCTAATTTTCTCGTTCCTCAAGTCAGCATGCACACGGTATCCGGCGCCTTTCAATCGCGCCGCAACGGCCCGAGCGTATTCGCTCTGGCCCTCTGAAATGGTCAGCACCGCGACCTGAACAGGCGCGAGCCACAAAGGCATCGCTCCCGCGTAGTGCTCCAGGAGAATGCCGACGAAGCGCTCCATCGACCCGAGAACCGCTCGGTGAAGCATGACCGGAACCCTGCGGGTGTTGTCCTCTGCAACGTACTCCGCTCCCAGCCGCCCGGGCATGGAAAAGTCAACCTGCATGGTGCCGCATTGCCAAGAGCGCCCGATCGAGTCCCTCAGGTGGTATTCGATCTTGGGACCGTAGAACGCTCCCTCCCCGGGCAGCAGCTCGAAGGGAATCCCGCCGTCCTCCAGCGCCGAGCGCAAGGCCTTCTCGGCCTTGTCCCAGACCTCGTCCGAGCCCACACGCTTGGCCGGGCGAGTAGCGAGCTTGTAGACGATATCGGTGAAACCGAAATCCGCGTAGACGCGCTTGAGCTGCGCGGTGAACGCGGTGACCTCGGGCTCGATCTGCTCCTCGGTGCAAAAGATGTGCCCGTCGTCCTGGGTGAAGGCACGCACGCGCATGATCCCGTGGAGGGCTCCCGAGGGCTCGTTGCGCGTACATACGCCGAACTCCCCGTAGCGGAGGGGCAGCTCGCGGTAGCTGCGCAGCCCCTTGTTGAAGATCTGGATGTGGCCCGGGCAGTTCATCGGCTTGATCGCGTAGTCGCGCTTTTCGGACTCGGTCGTGAACATGTTCTCGCGGTAGTTCTGCCAATGCCCGGTCTTCTCCCACAGGCTTCGATCGAGGATCTGCGGGCCACGCACCTCGAGGTAGCCGTTGTCGCGGTAGACGCGGCGCATGTATTGCTCGACCTGCTGCCACAGCGCCCAGCCGTTGGGGTGCCAGAACACCATGCCCGGGGATTCCTCTTGCAGGTGGAACAGATCGAGCTGAGTGCCGAGCTTACGGTGGTCGCGCTTCTCGGCCTCCTCGAGCATCCGCAGGTAGGCGTCCTGCTCCTCCTTCTTAGCCCAGGCCGTGCCGTAGATACGCTGCAGCATCTCGTTCCTCGAGTCGCCGCGCCAATAGGCGCCCGCGACCTTCATGAGCTTGAACACCTTCAGCTTGCCCGTCGACGGGACATGAGGTCCGCGGCACAAGTCGATGAAGGCACCCTCGCGGTACAGCGACACCTCTTCGCCCGAGGGAATGGCGGCGATGATCTCGGCCTTGTAATGCTCGCCGATCGACTTGAAAAACTCGACCGCCTTGTCGCGCGCCCAGACCTCGCGCGTTACCGGAAGGTCCTTAGCGGCAAGCTCGGACATGCGCTTTTCGATCGAGGCGAGATCCTGCGGAGTGAAAGGGCGCTTGTACGAGAAGTCGTAGTAGAACCCGTCCTCGATCACCGGCCCGATCGTCACCTGGGCGTCGGGGAAGAGTTCCTTCACTGCGTACGCAAGCAGGTGCGCGGTCGAATGCCTAAGTAGCTCGACGCCCTCCTTGTCGCGATCCGTGACGATCGCCACGTTCGAGTCGCTCTCCACGCGATAGGACAGGTCGACGAGCTTGCCTTCGACCCTTCCCGCGAGCGCCGCACGCGCAAGCCCCGGGCCGATCGCCTTCGCGATCTCGCCTACCGTGACCGGGTCGGAGAAGACTTTGACTGAGCCGTCGGGAAGACGGATATTGGGCATGGGTCAAGAAACAAAAACCGCGCGTTGAACGTCGCTTCGCGTACGTTCCAACGCGCGGAATCACGAGCGCCACCTCCACCGCGCGCTCCGGCAATTGGTAGGCGCGATTGGACTCGAACCAACGACCCCC
>Ga0187776_10001358_pt1 | contig 12193 bp, 14 predicted proteins | sample 0216_BV02_MP12_2_FD_132426 | JGI IMG/M metagenome (GOLD analysis project Ga0187776, IMG submission 132426) | Tropical peat soil microbial communities from peatlands in Department of Meta, Colombia - 0216_BV02_MP12_20_MG | ecosystem: Environmental > Terrestrial > Soil > Wetlands > Peat | place...
GCGCAAGTCGGCTCGGAGCGGGTCCTGTGCGCGCTGTCGGGCGGCGTGGACTCGGCGGTCGCCGCGCTCCTGGTGCACAAGGCGGTCGGCGACCAGCTCGTCTGCGTCTTCGTCGACCACGGGTTACTCCGGAAGGACGAGGCGGCGGAGGTCGTCGAGACCTTCGAGGGGCACTTCCACGTCCCGCTCGTCCACGTCTCGGCGGAGGACCGGTTCCTGGCGCGGCTGGAAGGTGTGGCCGACCCGGAGGCGAAGCGCAAGGCCATCGGCGAGGAGTTCATCCGCGTCTTCGAGGAGGAGTCGGCGAGGCTCGGCAAGATCCGCTACCTCGTCCAGGGGACGCTCTACTCGGACGTGATCGAGTCGGGAGGCGACGCGTCGGTCGCGGCCACGATCAAGTCCCACCACAACGTCGGCGGCCTCCCAGAGGAGATGGAGATGGAGCTCGTCGAGCCGCTGCGGCTCCTGTTCAAGGACGAGGTGCGGCGGGTCGGCGAGGAGCTCGGGCTCCCCGAGCGCATGGTCTGGCGCCAGCCGTTCCCGGGGCCGGGGCTGGCGATCCGGATCATCGGCGAGGTCACGCGCGAGCGGCTCGAGATCTTGCGGGAGGCGGACTCGATCCTGCAGGAGGAGGTGCGGCGGGCGGGGCTCTACCGCTCACTCTGGCAATCGTTCACGGTGCTGCCGGCGATCCGGTCGGTCGGCGTCCAGGGCGACGAGCGGACGTACGGCTACCCGGTGGTCGTGCGGGCGGTGACGAGCGACGACGCGATGACGGCCGACTGGGCGCGGCTGCCGTACGACCTGCTCGAGACGATCTCGTCGCGGATCGTGAACGAGGTCCCGGCGGTGAACCGCGTCGTGCTGGACATCACCTCGAAGCCGCCTTCGACGATCGAGTGGGAGTGACCGCCGGCACGCCGAGTAGAACCGGCTAGCGGCGCCGGGCCGCCGCGACCATTCCGGCGGCAAGGCCAAAGCCGGCCGCGATCACGAGCGGGCGAAGGTCGACGATCGGGCGGAAGCGCGTCTCGGAGTCGCGCAGCTCGATGTAGCCGACCGGCCAGGCCGAGCCGCCGCCTCCACCTCCGCCCCCGGTGCCTCCGACCTTCTCCGGGCCGGAGCCGGAGCCTCCGCCGAAACCCCACGCCGCGCGCGAGACCGGGATCACCGTCACCTCGCCGCGCTCGACCGGCTCCCCGAACAGCGTTGCCGCCCCGAAGCTCGACCCGACCCGCTGTGCCAGCCGCTCCACGAATGTCTCCTCCGCCTCCATCGCACACCTCCCGGTCGTCTTTTCTCGCCAGCCTACTCGGGCGGATCGGCTCGGGCGCCGTAGGCGGGATACCGCCGACGCACCTCGTCCACGTACGCGCTCAAACGCTGCGCCAGCTCCGCGTCCGGGATCTCGAGCACGTTCTCCGCGTTCCTCTCGCCCGAGTGCGAGAGGTTGAACGAGCCGACGAAGACGACGTCGTCGGCGACCACGAGCTTCGCGTGCATGAAGTCGTGCAAGCTCCCCGGCGCCCACGGAGTCGAGTTCTTGCCGGAGAAGTCGCCGGCGAGCACCTGCTCGAGGAGCGGCAGCTTCCAGGCCGCGTTCCCCTCCGCGTGCCACTGGCGAATCACCTCGTCGACCTGCGTCGCGTCGACGCAGCCCGCGATGTCTGCGCCGCCGTCGGCGATCCGCTGGGCCAGCGTGGCGAGCACCGGCGCCGAAGTGATCACCGGCGAGCAGATCCGCACGCGCCGCGCGTGGCCGATCTTCTTCGCGAGCCGGTGCGTCAGGGCGTCCGCGAAGCCCGGCGTGAACCACGCGCGCACGCGCCGCCCGTCCACCTCGACCGGCCGCGGCTCCACGAAGCCGCTGTGCTCCACGTCGCCGCCCTTCCAGAGCTCCTCGAAGTTGAGCGCGAACGCGTGCGCGAGCTCCTCCGACGCCACCGTGACGAGCACGTTCTCCTGCCGCGACCAGGAGTCGTCGGTCCAGTTGGTCGAGCCGCTCAGCACCGCCTCGCCGTCGCGGACGACGAACTTGTGGTGCATCAGGTCGGGCACCCCGGCCACGGCGCGGGAGGGCACGCCGAGCGACTCGATGAGGGCAACGTCGGGCTCGGGCGGCGGCGGCACCGGGATCGGCCGCGCGTGGTCGACGTTGTAGAGGATCCGCACCGTCACGCCCCGCGCCGCCGCTTCTTTCAGCGCGCCCCCCACTACCTGGCGCGTCTCCGGCCCGAGGTTGAAGTCGTACTGCGCCAGGTCGAGCGAGCGCCGCGCCTCGCCGAGGAACCCGGCGACGAAGCGCGCGATCTCCGGCGCCGGCTGGCCGCCGTCCGTCAGAGTGCGGATGGAGATGGAGGAGCTCATCGAGCGGTTGACGCGCGCCAGGATCGGCGCCACGTTCAACTTCTATCGTGACGGCGCAGGTGCGGCGGCGCGGCGGGAGCGGCTGCGCGCCTATCTCGAGTCCCGCCGGGAGGCGCCGCTGCTGCTCGTCGGCGAGGCGGCCGGCTATCGCGGCGCGCGCGTCTCCGGGATTCCCTTCACGTCCGAGCGCCAGCTCACCGGCCGCGGCCCCGCGGAGGCGAGCGCGACGATCGTCCACCGCGTCCTCGCCGAGCTGGAGCTCGAGGAGCGCGTCCTGCTCTGGAACGTCGTGCCGACGCACCCCGGCACCCCGACGTCGAACCGGCGTCCGACCCGCGCCGAGGTCGAGCAGGCGAGGCCCTTCCTCGACGAGCTCGCCGCAGACCGGCGAAGCATCGCCGTCGGCCGCCTCGCCGAGTCCGTTCTGGGAGGCCCGTACGTCCGCCATCCCAGCCACGGCGGCGCGGCGGATTTCCGGGCCGGGCTGCTACGATTCGCCCCCGGCGGACGCAAGGTCCGCCGCTTTCATGCCTAAGACCTGGAACGCAAAGCCTGGCGAGGTCGAGCGCCGCTGGTACCTCGTCGACGCCGAAGGGAAGACGCTCGGGCGTCTGGCTACGCAGATCGCGGACACGCTCCGCGGCAAGCACAAGGCCGAGTACACCCCGCACGTGGACACGGGCGACTTCGTCGTCGTCGTCAATGCCGACAAGATCGCCGTCACCGGCAAGAAGCTCGACGACAAGATGTATCACCGCCACTCCGGCTATCCCGGCGGCCTGCGCAGCCGGCCCCTCCGCGACGAGCTCGCGCGCCGGCCGACCGAGGTGCTGCGCAAGGCGGTCAAGGGGATGCTCCCGCGCAACCGCCTCTCGCGCGCCCAGATCAAGAAGCTGAAGATCTACGCGGGCCCGGAGCACCCGCACGAGGCCCAGGCACCCTCCGAGCTGGAGCTGCGCTCGTGAGGCGACGCTTGCGGCGCCGCCATCAGGATGGACAGGCTTTGACTGTCCATCCGTCTGCAATGACCGGTCGACACGTTGCGAGCCAGGAGAATGACGCTTGAGTGATCTCGCCCAGTACCGGGGGACCGGCAAGCGGAAGACCTCGGTCGCGCGCGTGATCCTGAAGCCCGGCGACGGGGCGACCTGGTTCAACGGCCGCACGATCGAGGAGTACTTCCCGCGGGCGGCCCACCGCGAGCTGGCGTTGGCGCCGCTGAAGGTCGCCGGCGTCGAGGGCACGTTCGACCTGCGCGTCCGCGTGCAGGGCGGCGGCCCGAGCGGACAGGCCGGCGCCGTCCGGCACGGGATCGCCCGCGCGCTGGTCGACGCCGATCCGGAGCTGCGCGTCCCGCTCAAGCGCGCCGGCTACCTCACGCGCGACGCACGGATCGTCGAGCGCAAGAAGGCCGGCCTGCACAAGGCGCGCAAGGCGCCGCAGTTCAGTAAGCGCTAAAGCTGCGCTTTGGCGCTTGACTGGTTAGACCCGCGCTAACGCGCGGGTGGAACGCGCGCGGAGAGCGCGGTCTCCGCGCGCTCTTCACGGCTGTCCCTGTCGATCTGCCTCGACGAGACGTAGTCGGCTCGGCGGAATCGTGCCCGGGTAGTAGCGGTAACCCTCCGGCGCCTCGACGAGGTCGAGCCCTGTGACGTCCACCTCCCAGACATCGACGGTCCCGCCGGTGTTGTTCATCATGTCGGCGAACCAGTCCACGTCGTTCGGGGTCTCGCAGAGGAAACAACCCTCGATCTCCGGAACGTCGCTCCCGGCGATTCCGAGGGCGCTACCCATCAGAAGTACGTCGAGACCATGCTGCTCGATCGACGCGCGGTTCAGGGACGATGTGACGTGATACATCCGGCGCACGCGAAGGGAGGATAGGCTCCGCCGCCGTGCCCAGACGGTATTTCGGAACTGACGGGGTCCGCGGGGTCGTCGGCAAGGACCTGACCTCGGAGCTCGTAGAGCGGCTCGGCCGCGCGGCGACTATCTGGTCCGACGGCGGTCGCGTCTTCCTCGGACGCGACACCCGCGAATCGGGCCTGGAGCTGGAAGAGGCCTTCGTCCGAGGCGTCGTCTCGGCCGGGGGCAACGCCGTCATGGCAGGGATCCTCCCGACTCCCGCGGTCGCGCTGCTCGCGCTGGATCTCGGGGTCGTGATCTCGGCCTCGCACAACCCGCCCGAGTACAACGGCGTCAAGCTCTTCGACGCGGAGGGGCGGAAGCTGACCGACGCCGCCGAGGAGGCGATCGAGGCGCTGTTGGACGAGCCTCCGGCCGCGGAGCCGGGCCGCGCCGACCACGTGAGCGTCGCGACCGACAGCTACCTCGAGCACATCGTCGAGCGCTTCGGCTCCAACCTCGCCGGCCTCCGGGTCGTGGTCGACTGCGCGAACGGCGCCTACTCCGGGATCGCCCCGGGGGCCTTCGAGGAGCTCGGCGCCGAGGTGACCGCAATCGGCTCCGACCCGAACGGCTCCAACATCAACGTCGGCTGCGGCGCGACCGACCTTCGGGCCTTGCAACACAGTGTTACAAGCTCGGGCGCAGACCTCGGGATCGCGTTCGACGGCGACGGCGACCGGATGCTGGCGGTCGACGCGCGCGGACAGGCCGTGGACGGCGACCAGATCCTCGCGATCCTGATGCTGCACCTCGGCGTCGACCTCGTCGCGGTCACGGTGATGACGAACCTCGGGCTCCACCGGCTCGCGGCCGAGCGCGGGATCCGCGTCGTCACGACCGACGTCGGCGACCGCTACGTGCTCGAGGCCCTGCGGCGGGAGGGCGGCGTCCTCGGCGGCGAGCAATCCGGCCACCTGATCTACCTGAACGGCCACGTGAGCGGGGACGGCCTCGTCGCCGGGCTCCTGCTCTGCCGGGCGCTCGAGGGCGGCACTCTGGAGGAGGCGGCCGCCGTGATGCCTCGCTTCCCGCAGGCGACGGCCAACATCCGCGTCGCCGAGAAGATCCTGCCGGAGAGCGTCGTCGAGGAGGTCGAGCGCCTCAACGCCGAGCTCGACGGCACCGGCCGCGTGCTGGTCAGGCCCTCCGGCACGGAGCCCCTCATTCGGGTGCTCGCGGAGGCGGAAACGAGGCCGGAAGCCGAAACGGCCTGTGCTACGATTTGCGAACTCGTGACACGAGAGCTCGGCTGACCCGCCTCGACGAAGGGACGGGGGAGCAGCCGGGCCTTTCGCGTTTTCAAGGGAGGTTTTTCTGGCGTGTGCGGGATCATCGGCTACGTCGGGCGCAGGCCCTGTAAGAGCCTTCTCCTCCAGGGCCTGGAGCGCCTCGAGTACCGCGGCTACGACTCCGCCGGGCTCGCGCTCCGCGAGGACGAGCGCCTCGACTACGTCCGTGCGGTCGGCAACCTCCAGTTCCTGAAGGAGGCTGCCGGCTCGAACGGCTCGCGGTCGACGACCGGGCTCGGCCACACGCGCTGGGCCACCCACGGCGCCGTCAACGAGCAGAACGCGCACCCGCTCAGCGGCTGCGACGACGGGAAGCTCGCGATCGTCCTGAACGGCATCGTCGAGAACTTCCGCGAGCTGAAGGAGTCGCTCCAGGCCGAGGGCCACACGTTCAAGACCGACACCGACGCCGAGGTGGTCGTGCACCTGATCGAGCGCCACTACGACGGCGACCTAGCCGAGGCCGTTCGTGCGGCCTACCGCGAGCTCGAGGGCCACTTCGCCTTCGTCGCCGTGCACCACGACCATCCGGGCGAGCTGGTCGGCGCGCGGCACCAGTGCCCGCTGCTCGTCGGCGTCGGCCAGGGCGAGATGTTCCTCGCCTCGATGGCGGCCGCGTTCATCTCCGAGACGCGGAAGATCCAGCTGATCGAGGACGGCGAGGTCGTCTCGATCACGGAGGCCGGCGCGCGCTTCCTCGACGTCGAGACCGGCGAGGTCGAGCGCGAGACGGTCGAGGTCGACTGGGACCTCGAGGCGGCCGAGAAGAGCGGCTTCGAGACCTTCATGCTCAAGGAGATCTACGACCAGCCCGAAGCCGTCGCCGAGACGCTCGGCGACCGCGTGCGGCACGGGAAGCTCGTGCTCGAGAGCATGGGCATGAGCGAGACCGAGCTGCGCAACCTGCGCCGGATCGTCGTCGTGGCCGCGGGCACCTCCTACCACGCGGGGGTCGTCGGCCGCTACATGATCGAGGAGTGGGCGCGCCTGCCGGTCGAGCCCGACATTGCCAGCGAGTGGATCTACCGCAACCCGGTGCTCTCGAAGGACACCCTCGTGATCGGCATCTCGCAGTCCGGCGAGTCGCGCGACACGATCAATGCGATCAAGCTTGCCCGCGACCTCGGCGCGCGCACACTCGCGATCACGAACCTGATGGGCTCGCAGATCACGCGCGAGGCCGAGGCAGTCCTCTACACGCGCTGCGGCCTCGAGGTCGGCGTCGCCGCCTCGAAGACCTTCACCGCCCAGGTCGCCCTGCTGGCCCTGATCGGGCTGAAGCTGGCGCAGGTGCGCAAGACGCTGGACGCAGACGAGATCGAGTTCATCCTCGACCGCCTCTACGAGCTGCCGGACAAGATCTCCGAGTTCCTGGACGGCGACCACCCGATCGAGGAGATCGCCCAGCGCTTCTACGAGAAGCCGTTCTTCCTCTACCTCGGCCGCCACATCGGCCTGCCGGTGGCGCTCGAGGGCGCGCTCAAGCTGAAGGAGATCTCGTACATCCCGACCGACGCCTACTCGGCCGGCGAGATGAAGCACGGGCCGATCGCGCTGCTCGAGGAGGGCACGCCGGTCGTGTGCGTCGCGACCGACCAGAAGATCATCTACGACAAGGTCGTCTCCAACATCCAGGAGACGAGGGCCAGGGGCGCGCACGTGATCGCGATCGCGACCAACGGCAACGAAGACATCCAGCACCACGCCGACGACGTGATCTACGTGCCGAGGACGCCGGCCTTCCTGCAGTCGATCCTCGCTGTGGTGCCGCTGCAGCTGCTGGCGTACCGGATCGCCCGCCTGCGCGGCCTGAACGTGGATCAACCACGCAATCTCGCCAAGACGGTGACTGTTGAGTAGTCCTCCATCGGCGGCGAAGGCGCGCAACCTGGCGAAGACCGTCACCGTCGAGTAGCCACCACGCCGTTATCGTCGGCGAGGTGCACGTCGTCGACCAGATCGGGCAGGGGCTCTGGAACGCCTTCCAGATGGCGTGGGAGGTCTGGTGGGCGCTCGTGCTCGGCTTCCTCCTCTCGGGGATCGTGCAGGCGTGGGTGCCGCGGCACCGGATGGAGCGCGCGCTCGGGGGGCGAGGCGTGCGGTCGCTCGCGCTCGCGACGGGGCTCGGCGCGGCCTCGTCCTCGTGCAGCTACGCGGCGGTCGGGATCGCCAAGTCGGTGTTCCAGAAGGGCGCGGGCCTCACGGCGGCGATGGCCTTCCAGTTTGCCTCGACCAACCTCGTCTTCGAGATAGGGATCGTGATCTGGATCTTCATCGGCTGGCAGTTCACGCTGGCCGAGTTCGTCGGCGGGCTGATCCTGATCGTGCTGATGTGGGTCGCGCTGCGGGTGTTCGTCTCGCGGCGCGAGGAGGAGCAGGCCCGCGAGCACGCGCTGGCGGCCGACACCGGCCACATGCACCACACGCACGGCGGCGGGCCGCGCCTTCGCTCGATCGCCGCCTGGCGCGACGTCGCCAAGAACTTCCGCCACGACTGGAAGATGCTCTGGAAGGAGATCGTCGCCGGCTTCTTGATCGCCGGCTTCGTCTCGTTGATCCCTTCGCACGTTCTCAACTCGCTCTTCCTGACGGACCAGGGTGGGGCGGCACAGCTGATCGTCAGCGTGTTGATCGGGCCGATCGTCGCGGTGCTCTCGTTCGTCTGCTCGGTGGGGAACGTCCCGCTCGCGGCGGTGCTCTGGGCCGGAGGGATCTCGTTCGCGGGCGTGATCGCGTTCATCTACGCCGACCTGATCATCATCCCGCTCATCGTGATCTACGTGCGGTACTACGGGCGGCTGGCGTGGGCGCTCGTCGCAATCATGTTCTCCGCGATGGTGGTTGCGGCGCTGGCGGTCGACGGCATCTTCTCGTGGGCCGGCCTGATCCCGAGCGAGCGGCCCTCGATCGACTCGATCTCCAGCCGCGGGATCTCGTGGAACTACACGACGGCGCTGAACATCGTCTTCACGCTGGTGGCGGCGGCGCTCGTCTGGCTGACCACGGCAGCGTCGACAGGACGGGCGAGGCCTCCCTCCGCGACCGCGAAGCAGCCGGCTCGACCCTCTTAGTAACACAGTGTTACTAGGTGATTTCGACGCGCTAGCGTCGCGCGCGGCGTTGGGCCTTCGCGGCCCGCTCCAGCGTCTCCAGCTCGTCGAGGCTGCGGCCCGCGCCCTCGGCCACGCAGGTCAGCGGCGACTCGGCCAGCTGCACCGGCAGCCCGACCTCGTGGCGCAGCCGGTCGCCGATCCCGCGCAGAAGCGACCCGCCGCCGGCGAGGACGATGCCGCGCTCGCCCAGATCGGCCGCGAGCTCGGGCGGCGTGCGCTCGAGCGTGTCCTTGACGGAGCTGATGATCCGCGCGACTGGTTGCTCCAGGGCGCGGCGCACGTCGTCGGCGCCCAGCGTCGCACGGCGCAGCAGGCCGCTGACGAGGTCGCGCCCGGCAACCTGCGTGTCGGCCACCTCCCCCTCGACCTGCCACGCCGAGCCGATGGCGATCTTGGCCGCCTCGGCGGTCTCCTGCCCGATCAGCAGCTTGTGGACGTTCTTGACGTAGTCGGCGATCGCGTCGTCCATCTCGTAGCCGCCGACGCGGATCGATTCCCAGACGACCATCCCGCCGAGCGAGATGACCGCGACCTCGGTCGTGCCGCCGCCGATGTCGATCACCATGCTCGCGACGGCGTCCGCGACCGGCAGATTCGCTCCGATCGCCGCGGCCATCGGCTCTTCGATCAGGTAGACGGTGCGCGCGCCGGCCGAGCGCGTCGCCTCGTCGACCGCCCGCCGCTCGACGTCGGTGATCCCGCTCGGCACGCAGAGCACGACGCGCGCGAACGAGAAGCGGGCGCCGCCGGCCCGCCGGATGAAGTGGCGCAGCATCTGCTCGGTGATCTCGAAGTCGGCGATCACGCCGTGCCGCAGGGGCCGCATCGCGCGGATCGTCGCCGGCGTCCGGCCGATCATCCGCCGCGCCTCGGAGCCGACGGCCTGCACCTCGCCGGTCTCCTCGGAGAAGGCGACCACGGACGGCTCGTCCAGCACGATGCCGCGGCCGCGGATGAACACGAGCGTGTTCGCCGTGCCGAGATCGACCGCCAGGTCGCGGCCGCCGCCGAAGGACCCGCGAGGTAGCCGCATTCCCGGACCCTAGCGACGAGAGAGGCCGCCAACGGCGGCCTCTCTCTCTGGGGAGGGTGCTGCGAGCTACATGCCGGGCTCGTGGTCGCCGACATGGTTCGCCGGCACCTGCTCGACCTGGCCGAGCGAGGCGGCGGCCCGTGCGCGGATCCGCACCGAGATCCGGTCGCCGACGACGAGCTGGCTGGGCGAGATGAGCGTCGGGACGCCGCCCTGCCAGAGCACGAAGATCGTGTGCGAGTCGTAACTGAACGTCTGGTCGAGCGGCTGCCCGAGCATCCGCTGCAGCGCCCGCTGGTTCCCGTTGACGATGTGCAGCGTCAGCTGGCCACCCGACGCCGGCCCGTCGAGCTTGCCGACGAACAGCCAGAGCGGCTTGTGCGCGAAGCCCGGGTTGGGCCCGCTGTCGGCCACGCGTCCTGCCGCGGTCGCCTCGATCTGCGCCAGCGACGAGCGCCGCGGGGCGCGGACCTTGACGCTGACGCGGTCGCCGGCCACGAGGTTCGACTCGGGCACGACCGTTGGCACGCCGTTCGTCCAGCGGATGTACTGGGTGTTCTGCCCGACGGCGAACTGCTGGCTCTTGCCCTGGCCGACGAGCTTCTTCAGCGCGATGCGGTTACCGCCGGAGATGTCGACGTAGAGCGTCGGCGAGCTGCCGGCGTCGGCCATCAGGTGGCCGTTGAAGACAAAGAGCGCGCCGCCGCCGTTCCGAGCGGCGAGGGTGCTCGAAGCGCCCGCTGCGAGGACGGCGAGAGCAACGAGCGCGAGGGGGAGAAGCTGCCGTCTCATCGTGAATCCTCCTGGTCGATGGTGATTCCAGGCGCATCGTCGCCACGAGGTGTCAGGCCCCGATGTGTGGGGTGTAAGGCCTCGGTAAGGCAGTCGTAAGAAGTTGTGGGAAGATCTCCCCGTGGCCGTCGCCGACCGTGTGCAGGAAGGCTTCGTCCCGTTCCGCGGCGGCCTTACGTGGTACCGCTCGGTCGCGGCCGGGAGCGAGGACCCGGCGCGTGCGCCGCTGCTCTGCCTGCACGGCGGCCCGGGAGCGAACTGGCTGCACCTGAAGCCGTACGAGGAGCTCGCCGACGAGCGGCGCGTCGTCTTCTACGACCAGCTCGGGTCCGGGAACTCGGTGCTGGAGGAGCCGCACGAGCCCTCGCTCTGGACGCCTGAGCTCTTCGTCGAGGAGGTCGGCGTCGTGCGCGAGGCGCTCGGCCTCGACCGCGTCCACGTCCTCGGCCACTCGTGGGGCGGGATGTTGGGGATGCAATATGCGGCCGGGCAGCCCGAGGGGCTCGCCTCGCTGATCGTCGAGAGCTCCCCGCCGAGTGTGCCGGACTGGATGCCGGAGGTCGCCCGCCTGCGCTCGGAGCTGCCGCCGGAGGTCGACGCGGTTCTGCGCGAGCACGAGGAGGCCGGGACGACCGACTCGCCCGAGTACGAGGAGGCGACGGCGGTCTTCTACAACCGCCACCTTTGCCGCGCCGACCCCTGGCCCGACTGGCTGGTCGAGTGCTTCGAGCTCCTCGAGGCGAATCCCGAGGTCTACCACGCGATGAACGGGCCGAGCGAGTTCCACGTGATCGGCACGATCAGGGACTGGGACATCACCCCGCGGCTCGGCCGGATCCAGGCGCCGACGCTCGTCTTCTCGGGCCGCTACGACGAGGTGACGCCGGCGTGCACGGAAGCGGCGCACCGCGCGATCCCGGGCTCGGAGTACGTCGTGCTCGAGGAGAGCTCGCACATGGCGCAGGCCGAGCAGCCGGAGGAAACGCTCGCCCTCGTCCGCGACTTCATCCGCCGGGCGGAAGCTTCTTAGCGGCCTCGCGCTCGGCGTCGTCGCGCTTCTTCGCCTTCCAGAAGACCCAGCAGATCACTCCGAGGACGACGAACGACACGACCATCAGGGCGACGATGAACGCGTCCAGCGCCGCCGCTCCCTGGTCGAAGAGCATCAGTCGAGCTCCCGGCGCCGGCGCTTCAGCTGGCTGCGGCGGCGCTTCTGCTCGAGCCGCCGCTCGACCGCCGCCCGGCTCGGCTTCGTCGGCCGGCGCCGGCGCGGGACCTTCAGCGCCTCGCGCAGCGCCTCGACCAGCCGCTCGGTGGCGAGCTCGCGGTTGCGCCACTGACTGCGCTCGTCCTGGGCCACCGCCCGGATGACTGGTCCCGCGCGCGCGAGGACCCTCCGTTTCTGCGCCTCCGTCAGCGACGGCGAGCTCTCGACGTCGAAGCTCGCCTCGACGCGCGTGTCGCTCTTCTGCGCGTGCTGGCCGCCAGGGCCGCTCGAGCGCGAGAAGCGCAGCTCGATCTCCGAGCGGGGGATGGAGACGGAACGGGTTACACGAATAGACTCGGCGGCCATGGCGGGGATTCTGCTGGACGTGGACGGCGTGCTGCACGTGTCGGGGCACCCGATCCTCGGCGGCGCGAAGGCGATCGCGAAGCTGCGCGAGGCCGGCCACCGGCTGCGGTTCGTCACC
>Ga0187776_10001360_pt1 | contig 12189 bp, 8 predicted proteins | sample 0216_BV02_MP12_2_FD_132426 | JGI IMG/M metagenome (GOLD analysis project Ga0187776, IMG submission 132426) | Tropical peat soil microbial communities from peatlands in Department of Meta, Colombia - 0216_BV02_MP12_20_MG | ecosystem: Environmental > Terrestrial > Soil > Wetlands > Peat | place...
AGGCCGTCGACCTGGTAGACGCCGGAGGAGTTCGTCATCAGGATCTCGATCAGGATCGGACGGGAGTCGCCGTCGGAGATCTTGACGCTGTCGATCGCGGCGGCGGACAGGGCGTGGATCGAGACGCTGCCGCGCTCGAACGGGATCCGCGAGCGGCCCTTCGCCATGTCGAGCGCGTCGGCGACCCGGACGATCCCGGCGTCCACCGTCAACGGCTGGCCGTCGGCGCGGTGGCTGATGATCGCGTCGAGCACCTCCGAGACGATCACGGTCGTGTCGGGCTCCTCGTAGAGACCCTCGAGCAGCTGGCGCAGCTTGGGCTCGGACAGGAAGAGCGAGAAGTCCTCATGGCCGTGCCGGTTGATCGACATCCCGACGCAGTGGAAGAGCGCCGACAGGACGACGACCACCTCGGCGTCGTCCTGGTCGAGCCCGAAGTCGCGGACCAGGGCCGGCTCGACGCCGTGTTTCGTGAGCTGGCGGAGCAGCTTGAGCGCGATGTTCGTGACGATCTGGATGTGCACCCAGGAGTGGTCGTTGATCCGCATCCGCGCGACTGCGTTGACGTTCGACACGTGCCACCAGCCCTTGACCTGGTCGTCGGCGTTCACGCGCTCGATCAACGTACGCAGCTTGCGGTTGCCGCGGACGGGCACGTTGATCCGCATCCGCGCCACCGCCTCGGCCGGGGTGAGGCGGGTTTCCTGCTGGGCCTCCTCCGAGACCGGCTGCTCGATCCGCTCGGCTGTTTCCTTGTCGATCGCCATTGGCGCAGTCTGACGGATGTGCGATGAATACCGCCGTGGACGCGCATCCCGTCCAGATCGTGGTGAAGGACGATCTCGATCGGAACCGCCTCACGGTCTTCTTCCGGGTGATCCTCGCGATCCCGCACCTGATCTGGATCTCCCTCTGGACGATCGGGATGATCTTCGTCGTCATCGTCCAATGGTTCGTGACGCTGATCGCCGGCAGCCCGGCGCCGACGCTGCACCGGTGGACTCGTGCGTACCTCCGGTACGGGACGCACCTCAACGCCTACCTCTACCTCGTCGCCAACCCGTACCCGGCGTTCACGGGGGAGGAGGGGCAGTACCCGATCGACCTCAGGCTCCCGGAGCCCGGGCCGCAGACGCGCTGGAAGACGCTGTTGCGGCTCTTCCTCGCCATCCCGGCACTCGTGCTCGCATCCGCGCTCGGCGGTGGGTTCAGCCTGGGATATGGGTCGTCGCGGGGCAACGGCGGCACGCGGTACTCCGCGGCCGGCAGTCGCGGTGCGCTCTCGGCGACGTGCGCGATCCTCGGCTGGTTCGCCATCCTCGCGCGCGGCCGCATGCCGAAGGGGCTACGCGACGCGTCCGCGTACGGCATCGGGTACGGCGCCCAGGCGCTGGCGTACCTGCTCCTCGTCACCGACCGCTATCCCGACGCCGATCCGACCGCGATGCTGCACGACGTCGACCGCCCGCCCGAGCACGTCGTGCGGCTCGTCGGCAACGCCGACGACCTTCGCTTCTCGCGCCTCACTGTCTTCTTCCGGCTCCTGCTGGCCGTCCCGCACATCGTCTGGCTCCTGCTGTGGGGAATCGCGACGTTCTTCGCCGTGATCGCCAACTGGTTCGTGACGCTCTTCCGCGGGACGCCGGCGGGCGGGCTCCATGCGTTCATCACCCGGTATGTGCGCTACCAGCTCCACGTGTACGCGTTCCTGTTCCTCGTGGCGAACCCCTTCCCCGGCTTCACCGGCGAGCAGGGGCGGTATCCGATCGACCTGATCGTCCCGCAGCCCGCACGCCAGAATCGCTGGAAGACGGGCTTCCGCCTCATCCTGGCCATCCCGGCTTACCTCGTCAGCGCCGCCCTCGGCTACGGGCTCGCCGTCGCCGCCTTCCTCACCTGGTTCGTCGCGCTCGCCCGCGGCGCGGCGCCGTGGGGCCTGCGCAACTACTCCGCCTACTCGCTGCGCTACCAGGCGCAGGTGAACGCATACGTCACGCTGCTGACCGATGCGTACCCGCACGCGAGCCCACTCGAAGGCGCCGCGGCCCCACAGGACGACTTCGCCGAAGCGACCGTCGCGGCGTGATCCGCAGGCTGCCGCTCCTCGCCGTGCTTGCCGCGGCGTGGGCGGTCGCGGTGTGGCTCCTCTGGCGCTCTTCGCTCCCCGCCTACCATCTGCCGCATCTCGACCCGCGCACGCTGTTCCCGCCGCGGGTCTTGCACCGCGCGGACGATTACAGCGACGGCGCACGTCTCCTCTGGCTCGGGAATCTGCTCGCAGAGCTCGTGGTGCTCGGCCTCTACGCGTGCTACGGCTTCCGCTTCGCCCGGGAATCCGCAGCAGGCCCGATCGGCACCGGCATGCTGCTCGGCATGCTCGGGTTCGGGCTGGTCTGGGCAGCGCAGCTCCCCGTTGCAGTGCTCAACGTCTGGTGGCGCCACCACTACGGCCTCGGGGGCAGCTACGTGCAGGCGACGGTCGGGAACTGGCTCGCGCTCGCCGGCGAGTTCCTCTTCCTCTGCCTCGCGCTTGCGATCGTCATGGGGCTGGCGCGCCGCGTCGGCCGCTGGTGGTGGTTACCCGCCGCCCCCTGCTTCATCGGGCTGACGATTCTCTTCGCCTTCGTCACGCCCTGGCTCCTGGGCGGTAGCGCGTACCGCGCTCCGTTCGTCCAGCGCCTCGAGCGGATCGAGCACGTGCAGCACGTGCCGGTCCGCGTGCTCAGCGGGTTCGACGAGCCGAACGCATTCGCGACCGGCCTCGGCGCCAGCCGCCGCGTCTTCCTCTGGAAGCCGATCGTCGAGCCGCCGTTCACGCCGCGCATGGATCGGTTCGTCCTCGCGCACGAGCTCGGACACCTGGCGCACAACCACATCTGGAAGTCGGTCGCCTGGTTCGCGCTGTTCGCGTTCCCCGGCGCCTACCTGCTCGCCCTCGCGACCCGCCGGCGCGGGGGGATGGGGGTCCCGGAAGCCGTCCCGCTCGCGATCTTCCTGCTCGTCGTCCTCCAGCTGCTCCACCTGCCGCTGCAGAACGTGATCAGCCGTCACCTCGAGGCGGAGGCGGACTGGTCGGCGCTGCGGGCGACCCACGACCCCACCGCGGGCCGGCAGCTGTTCACGCTGTTCGCGTCGCAGACACTCGACGATCCGAACCCGCCCTGGTGGGACTACGTCCTGCTCGAGAACCACCCGACGCTGCTGCAGCGGATCGAGATGACGCGCTACTACGCCGAGCGCTACGCGGCCGCCCAGTCGCCGTAGAGGCTCGTGTAGAGACCCTGGCGCGCAAGGAGCTCGTCGTGGGAGCCTTGCTCGATCACGCGACCGTGCTCGAGGACGACGATCAGGTCGGCGTCGCGGATCGTCGAGAGGCGGTGGGCGATCACGAACGAGGTGCGGTCGGCGAGGAGCGTGCGCAGCGCCCGCTCGATCGTCCGCTCGGTGCCGATGTCGACCGAGGAGGTCGCCTCGTCGAGGATCAGGACGCGCGGGTCGGCGAGGAGCGCGCGGGCGAAGGCGACGAGTTGGCGCTGGCCGAGCGACAGGCGCGAGCCGCGCTCGCCGAGCTGCGTCTCGTAGCCGTTCTCGAGCCGCAGGATGAAGTCGTGCGCGCCGACGGTCTGTGCCGCGCGGACGATCGCCTCCAGGGTCGCGTTCGGCTTGCCGAACGCGATGTTCTCGGCGACGGTGCCCGCAAAGAGGAAGCCCTCCTGCGGCACGATCCCGAGCTGGCGCCGCAGGGACTCCATCATCACGTCGTTGAGGTCGTGGCCGTCGATCGTGATCCGGCCTCTCGTCGGCTCGTAGAAGCGCGCGAGGAGCTTCGCGATCGTCGACTTTCCGGCGCCCGTGTGGCCGACGAGCGCGACCGTCGTGCCCGCCGGGACGTCGAGGTCGACCCCGTGCAGCACCTCCTCACCGAGCTTGCCTCCGCGTAGCCCGTAGGCGAAGTGCACGTCCTCGAAGCGGACATGACCCGAGATGTGCGGCAACGGCAGCGCACCGGGCCGGTCGACCACTTCGGGCATCTCGTCGAGCACCCCGATGATCTTGTCGAGCGCGGCGGTCGCGGAGAGAAACGTGTTGTAGAGCTGCGACAGCTGCTGCACAGGGTCGAAGAAGTTGTTTATGTAGAGCATGAAGGCGAAGAGCGTTCCGAGCACGATGGCGCCCTGGAAGTAGAGGTGACCACCGTAGGCGAGCACGATGGCGAGGGCGAGCGTCGCGAGGAGGCTGACGAACGGGAAGTAGAGGCCGTTGAGCACGACCGTCTGCATGTTCGAGTCGCGGTAGCGCCGCGCGACCGTGCGGAAGTTCTCCGTCGCGCGCTCCTCGCGCACGAACGCCTGCACCATCCGCATCCCGGAGATGTCCTCGGCGAGCGTCGCGGTGACGAGCCCCAGCCGCTCGCGCACTGACGAATAAGCGCGGGCCGAGCGCGTGCGGAAGATCGCCGTTACGGCGATCATGAACGGGATCACCGTGAGCGTGACGAGCGCGAGCTGCCAGTCGAGAAAGATCAGCAGGAAGGCCGTTCCGCTCAGCATGAGCGTGCTCTGCGCGAGCGTCGTGATCCCGTCGGTGACGAGCTGGTCGATCGCCTCGACGTCGTTCGTCATCCGGCTGATCAGGATGCCCGCGCGGTTTCGCTCGTAGAACCCGAGCGAGAGCCGCTGCAGGTGGCCGAACAGCTGCGCGCGGAGATCGGCGAGGATCCGCTCCCCGACCCAGCCCGTCATGTACGTCTCGACATACGTCATGCCCCAGTTGGCGAGCCCGAGGGAGACGAAGAGGATCACGACGATGACGAGCGCGGTGCCCGTCGTGCCGTCGATCGCGTCGTCGAGCGCGTGCTTCGCGAGCAAGGGAGGGGCGAGCGCGGTCGCCGTTGCGGCAAGGAGCGAGAAGACCGAGAGGAACGTGCGGAGCCGGTAGGGCTTCGTCAGCCGCCACAGCACCCCGAGCCTCTGGCGGGTCGAGTTCCAGGACCAGTCCTCGACCTCCGCGCCACGCGCCCGCATCAGGCTCCCGCCGGGCTGGTGGACCCTCACGCGACCTCCTCCACCTCGCCGCGCGCCTCGACGGCGTCGGCGAACTGCCGCTCGAGCAGGCCATGCTCGTAGATCTCACGGTAGACAGAGCTCGTCTCGAGCAGCTCGTCGTGCGTGCCTCGGGCGCAGACCCTGCCTCCGTCGAGAACGACGACCTCGTCCGCGAGCGCGATCGTCGAGAGCCGGTGCGCGATGATGAGCGTCGTCCGGCCCTGCATCACCTCGCGCAAGCCAGCGCGGATGCGGGCCTCCGTCGTCGCGTCGACCGAGGCGGTCGCGTCGTCGAGGACGAGGATGCGCGGATCGACGGCGAGCGCGCGCGCGATCGCAATCCGCTGGCGCTGTCCGCCCGAGAGCGTGATGCCGCGCTCGCCGATCACCGTCTCGTACCCCTGCGGCAGGCGTTCGACGAACTCGTGTGCCTGCGCGAGCCTCGCCACGCGCTCCACCTCGTCGTCCGTCAGCTCCGGAAGGCCGAACGCGATGTTGTCGCGGACAGTCGTCGAGAAGAGGAAGGGATCCTGGGCGATCACCCCGATCGCGCGCCGCAGCGATGCGAGCTTCACGTCTCGCACGTCCACGCCGTCGACGAGCACGCGGCCCGAGTCGACGTCGTAGAACCGCGGCACGAGCGAGGAGAGCGTCGTCTTGCCGGAGCCGGTGTGGCCGATGAGCGCGGCCGTCGTCCCGGCGTCCAGGTCGAGGGCGAGATGCTCGAGCACCGGGCGGCCGGGGAGGTACGAGAAGGAGACGTCCTCGAACCGGATCGCGCCGTCGCCTTCGGGTAGCTCGATCGCGCCCAGCCGGTCGGCCACGTCCTCGGGCTCGTCGAGGATCTGGAAGATCCGCTCGCCCGACGCGGTCGCCCGCTGCGCCTGGCCGACCCACATCCCCAGCGAGCGCAGCGGCGTGACGAGCAGCGCGAGGTAGAGGTTGAAGGAGACGTAGTAGCCGACCGGGAGCGAGCCGTGCGCGACCATGCGCGCGCCGACGAGCAGGACGGCTGCCTGGGCGAGCAGTGGCACGAAGGAGAGCAGCGGGACGTATTTCGCCCGCTGGCGGTTCGCCTGGATCGTCTGCGCGAACAGGGCCTCGTTGCGGGCCTGGAACTTCTCCTCCTCGGCCTGCTCCTGCGCGAACGCCTTGACGACGTGGACGCCGACGATGTTCTCCTCGGCGACCGTCGCAACGTCGGCGAGCTTCTGCTGGACCTCGCGGAGCGTCGGGTGCGCGACGTGGCTGTAGCGGTACGCGATCCCGACGAGGAACGGCGTCACCGCGAGCACGACGAGCGCAAGCCGCCACTCGAAGAAGAAGAGGACGATGGTCACCGAGACGACGGTGAGCACGTTCTGGAAGAAGAAGATCAGGCCGTAGCCGAGGAAGAACCGGACGCCCTGGAGGTCGACCGTCGCGCGCGACATGAGCTGCCCCGTCTGGTTGCGGTCGTAGAAGCCGAACGAGAGCCGCACGAAGTGGGAATAGAGGCCTTGCCGCATGTCCATCTCGACGTCGAGGGCCTGCTTGCCCGAGATGAGCCTGCGGCCCGACATGAGCACCGCGGAAACCACGCCGAGCGTGGCGATGATCCCGACGTAGAGCCAGAGCTTCTGCGTGTCGTGGTTCAGGAGCGCGTCGTCGATCACGTTCCTTCCCGTCACCCAGATCAGCGCGATCTGTGCCGCCTGCGAGCCGACGGCGAGCACCGCCGAGATCGCGAGACCGGGCCGGTAGGGCCGAAGATAGGTCAGGAGCCGCGCGAACGTGCGGCGATACGGGACTGCGCTCACTGCTTCTGAGGGTACGTAAGCGACAACTCGTGACGGACGAGCGCGATCCCGGCCGCGAGTCGTCGCCGGTTCGCCGGGTCGTTGAGCCAGCCGCTTGCGCCCGAGGGGTGCGGAAGCGGGACGACCGGCGTCCCGTCCAGCTCGTAGCGCTCACCGACGCACGGCGTCAGCGACGGAAGGCCGAGAAGCCGCCGCAGCGCGAGGGCGCCGACCGTGACGACCAGGCGCGGCTGCAGCAGCTCGAGCTCCCGGTCGCGCCAGAACGAGCACAGCTCCTGTTCGCGTGGTGTCGGTGTGCGGTCGCCGCGGCCGGATCGGGCGCTCCCCGGGTAGCAGCGGGTCACCGACGCGCAGTAGAAGGTCGAGTAGAACTCGCCCTCCTCGAGCTCGAGCCAGCGGCGCAGCGTCCGGCCGGCGCGCCCGCGCCACGGGAGCCGCTCCTCTCCCTCGACCACCCCCGGTGCCTGGCCGAAGAGATACGCACGCTGGCCGGCTCCGGGCGCACGTACAGGCATGGACTCGAGCGGGTACCCCGCCTCGAGACAGGCGCGGCAGCGCGAGAGATCGCGCTCGAGCGAGGCGAGTGAGCGGTAGGCCGACTTGCGGACAGTCATGGCGTCTGAGCGTAGGGTCCGCCCGATGTTGCCGCTGGAGGCCGTGCCGAACTTCTCGGAGGGACGTGACCGCCTGACGATCGACGTGATCGGTAAGGCGCTCGCCGGGTATGCGCGCCTGCTCGACGTCCACAGCGACCCCGACCACAACCGGTCCGTGTACACGCTCGCCGGCACCGAGGACGAGCTCGTTGCAGCGCTGCTCGGCGGGATCGAGACCGCCCGCGAGCGAATCGACTTGCGCCGGCAGGACGGTGCGCACCCGCGCATCGGCGCCGCCGACGTGGTCCCGATCGTCCCGGTTCGCGGCGACGACGCCGAGCGCGCCCGCTCCGCCGCCCTCGAGCTCGCGCGGCGGGTGGGGGAGGACCTCGCGCTGCCGGTCTTCCTCTACGGCGAGCTCGCGCCCGGTCTCGGCCCGGCCTTCTTCCGGCGCGGCGGGCCGGCGGAGCTACAGCGGCGCCTGGACGCCGGCGAGCTCGAGCCGGACTTCGGGCCCGCCCGGCTCGACGAGCGGGCCGGGGGGGTGATCGTCGGCTCGCGCCCGCCGCTCATCGCCTTCAACGTCAACCTCGCCGGCAAGGACCTCGAGGCGGCGCGGGAGGTGGCGCGCGCCGTTCGCGAGCGCGACGGCGGCTTCCCCGGCGTGCGGGCGCTCGGTCTTCTTCTGCCCCGGGCCGGGCACGTCCAGGTCAGCCTGAACATCGAGGACTGGCGAGCCGCGCCGCTGCACGAGGTCGTCGCCGCGGTCGAGCGGGAGGCTCACGCGAGAGGGCTCCGCGTCACCGGCTCGGAGCTCGTCGGCCTGCTCCCGGCGGGCGCCGCGGTCGCCGCAGCGGGATCCCTCCTGCGCGTGGACGGCCTCGACCCGTCGCACGTGCTCGAGCTCCGGCTCCTCGACGAGTAGGCGGATCTAGACTCGCGCTGTGGCGCAGGCGATCGCGATCGGCCTCACGGGCGAAGACCTGACCGTCGACGACGTCTGGGCCGTGGCGGTCGACGGGACGGGTGCCGCGCTGACGGACGAGGCGCGCGAGAAGATGGGCGCTGCGCGGAGCCTCGTCGAGCGCGCCATGCACGGCACCCGCGAGCACACGTACGGCGTCAACACGGGTTTCGGCCGGTTCGTCGCCGTCGACATCCCCGAGGAGCAGACCGGCGAGCTCCAGCTGCGGCTCCTCCGCTCGCACGCGTGTGGCGTCGGGGAGCCGTACCCCGACGAGATCGTGCGGGGTGCGCTGCTTCTGCGCGCGAACGCGCTCGCGAAGGGCAACTCGGGCGCTCGCGTCGAGACCGTCGAGCTCCTCCTCGCGCTGCTCGCGCGTGGCGTGCTGCCGGTCGTGCCGAGCCGCGGCTCCGTCGGCGCCTCCGGCGACCTCGCGCCGCTGGCGCACCTCGCGCTTCCCCTCGTCGGCGAGGGCGATGCCTGGGTCGACGGCGAGCGGATCTCGGGCGCGGACGCCCTCGCCCGAGTCGGTCTCGAGCCCGTCCAGCTGGCGGCAAAGGAGGGTCTGTCGCTCATCAACGGCACGCAGTTCATGGCCGCGACCCTCGCGCTTGCACTCGTCAGGGCGCGCCGGCTGGCCCGGGCCGCGGACGTGGCCTGCGCGCTCTCGGTGGAGGCGCTCCAGGGCTCGCGCACCTCGTTCCTGCCGCAGATCCACGCGCTCCGCCCCCTGCGTGGGCAGGCGTCAGCGGCCGCCAACGTCCTGCGTCTCCTCGACGGCTCGGCGATCATCGAGGCGCATCGCTGGTGCGACAAGGTGCAGGACGCCTACTCGCTCCGCTGTGCGCCGCAGGTGCACGGGGCCAGCCGGGACCTCCTGGAGTACGCCGAGTACACGGTCGCCGTCGAGCTGAACGCGGCGACCGACAACCCGCTCGTCCTCGTCGAAGACGAGGTGCTCGTCTCCAACGGCAACTTCCACGGACAGCCGCTCGCGTTCGCCCTCGACGCGCTCGCGATGGCCGTCGCCGAGCTCGCGAGCATCTCCGAGCGGCGGCTCGAGCGGCTCGTCAACCCGAACCTGTCGGAGGGTCTGCCCGCCTTCCTGACGACGAACGGCGGCCTCAACAGCGGGTTCATGATTCCGCAATACGTGGCCGCGTCGCTCGTGTCCGAGAACAAGGCGCTCTGCCATCCGGCGTCGGTCGACTCGATTCCGACCAGCGCCGGTCAGGAGGATCACGTCTCGATGGGGAACGCCGCCGGGCTCAAGGCATGGCAGGTGCTCGCCAACTCCGAGCGGGCGGTCGCGATCGAGCTGCTCGCCGGGTCGCAGGCGGTCGAGTTCCACGCGCCGCTCGAACCGGGAGCCGGCGGGCGTGCGGCTCGGACGGCGGTGCGCGAGCTGTCGCCGCGGCTGCGCGACGACCGGCCGCTGGCTGCCGACATCGAGGCCGTGGCAGGCGCGATTCGCGACGGGTCCGTCGTGGGGGCCGTCGAAGTGCAGGTCGGAGAGCTCGCATGAGCGCCACGGCGACGCTGGCCGAGCGCGTCGAGGCGCTTTGCGGCGACCTCTCGTCCATCCGCGCTCCGCGCGGGCCGGAGCTGAATGCACGGCAGTGGTCGACCGAGGCGCCGCTGCGGATGCTCCTGAACAACCTCGACGCCGAGGTCGCCGAGCGCCCCGAGGAGCTCGTCGTCTACGGCGGCTCGGGCAAGGCGGCGCGCAACCACGAGGCGCTGCGAGCGATCGTCGGCGCGCTTCTCGAGCTCGGGCCCGACGAGACGCTGCTCGTCCAGAGCGGCAAGCCCGTCGGGATCTTCACGACACACGAGCGCGCCCCGCGCGTGCTGATCGCCAACTCGCTCCTCGTCCCGAAGTGGGCGACGTGGGACGAGTTCAGGCGGCTCGAGGCCGCGGGGCTGACGATGTTCGGCCAGATGACCGCGGGATCGTGGATCTACATCGGTAGTCAGGGGATCCTGCAGGGCACGTACCAGACGTTCGCGGCCGCGGGGGAGAAGCACTTCGGCTCCCCCGACCTGCGCGGCCGAACGATCCTCACGGCCGGGCTCGGCGGCATGGGGGGCGCGCAGCCACTCGCCGGAACGATGGCGGGTGCGGCGATCCTCTGCGTCGAGGTCGATCCGTACCGGATCGAGCGCCGGCTCGAGACGCACTACCTCGACGAGGCGACCGAATCGCTCGACGACGCGCTCTTGCGCGTCCGCGCTGCGGCGGTCGAGCGGCGGCCGCTCTCGGTGGGGCTGCTGGGGAACGCCGCCGACGTCGTGCCCGAGCTCGCGGCGCGCGGCGAGGAGTTCGACCTCGTCACCGACCAGACCGCGGCCCACGATCCGCTGAACGGCTACGTGCCGCGCGGGTACTCGGTCGAGACAGCGGCCGAGCTGCGCTCGTCCGATCCGGATGCATACCTGCGGCTCGCCCGCGAGTCGATCGTCCGCCACGTCGAGGCGCTGCTCGAGTACGTCCGACGGGGGGTTTATGTTTTCGATTATGGCAACAACCTGCGGGGTGAGGCGCGTGAAGGTGGCGTAGAGGAGGCGTTCGCATACCCGGGCTTCGTCCCGGCCTACATCCGGCCGCTCTTCTGCCGTGGCGTCGGCCCCTTCCGGTGGGCGGTGCTGTCGGGCGACCCGGCGGACATCGCGGCGATCGACGACCGGCTGCGCGAGCTGTTCCCCGACGATCCGCTCCTGCAGCGGTGGCTCGAGCTGGCGCCCGGGCGAGTGGCGTTCCAGGGGTTGCCCGCGCGGATCTGCTGGCTCGGCTACGGCGACCGCGCGAAGGCGGGTTTCGCGATCAACGAGCTCGTCAGGAGCGGAGAGGTCAAGGCACCGGTGGTGATCGGGCGGGATCATCTCGACGCCGGCTCGGTGGCCTCGCCGTACCGCGAGACCGAGTCGATGCGTGACGGCTCGGATGCGATCGCCGACTGGCCCATCCTCAATGCGCTCGTCAACGTCGCGGCGGGAGCGACGTGGGTGAGCGTCCACCACGGCGGCGGGGTCGGGATCGGCAACGCGATCCACGCGGGCATGGTCGTCGTCGCGGACGGCAGCGACGCGCAGGCGCAGCGGCTCGAGTGCGTGCTGACGACCGACCCGGGCACGGGCGTGATGCGGCACGCCGACGCGGGCTATCCGGAGGCGGTAGCTGCCGCCGAGGACGCCGGCCTGCGGATACCGCGCGCTCCCGGCGAAGCGTGACGCCGCGGCTGCTCGTTCGCGACCTGGCGCAGGTCGCGACGCCGGAGGGAACTGGCGCTCCATTACGCGGCTCGTCGCTCGGCAAGGTCGAGGTGCTCGACGACGCGTTCGTCCTCTGCAGCGGCGGGACGATCGAGACCGTCGGGTTCATGGCGAACCTCCCGGCACTCGAGGACGACGTCGTGGAGCTCGACGGCCGTGGCATGTGCGCCATCCCGGGCCTCGTCGATTGCCACACGCACGCCGCGTTCGGAGGCGACCGTGTGGAGGAGTTCTCGCTCCGAGCCGGAGGTGCGACATACGAGGAGCTGCACGCCGCGGGGGGCGGCATCCTCTCGACGGTCCGCGCGACGCGAGCCGCGGGCGAGGCGGGTCTGCGGGAGGCAGTCGAGCGGCACCGCTCGTGGATGCTCCGCGACGGTACGACGGCATTCGAGTCGAAGTCGGGCTACGGGCTCGACCGCGAGACCGGGATCGCGTCGCTCCGCGCGATCCGCGCGGCCGGCGGTGTCCCGACGTTCCTCGGTGCGCACTCCGTCCCCGCGGAGTTCGAC
>Ga0187776_10001361_pt1 | contig 12183 bp, 13 predicted proteins | sample 0216_BV02_MP12_2_FD_132426 | JGI IMG/M metagenome (GOLD analysis project Ga0187776, IMG submission 132426) | Tropical peat soil microbial communities from peatlands in Department of Meta, Colombia - 0216_BV02_MP12_20_MG | ecosystem: Environmental > Terrestrial > Soil > Wetlands > Peat | place...
AGGATCTAAACTAGATTTTTTTGCAAGTATGATACCCTCAGCGATAGCTAATGCCAAAATCGCAATCTGCAGATTCATTGCCAGTTTCATTGCATCTCCTGAACCATTATCTCCAAGATAGAATACTCTCTCACTAATGGCATCAAAAACTGGTTTGCATTTTGGATAAATCGATTTTTTACCGCCTATCATTATTACTAATTGCCCCTTTTCTGCAAGGCCGGGACCTCCCATGACTGGACTATCGATCATTGGAATTCCATATTTTTGAAATCTTGTCGCTATTTTTCGTGATGAAATTGGACTAATTGTACTCATATCAGCTACTATGAGATTTTTATGCTTGCCATCTATAATTCCATTTTTTCCAAAAGAAACTAGTTCTACAGCTTTAGCATCCTTTACTATTATTATTACAAGGTCAGAATTTTCCGCTACTTTTTTTGGGGAATCAACTATATGTGCACCAAGTTTTTTTAAAGACTCTGTTTTTTTTCGTGTTCTATTATATGCAACTAATTTATGTCCTGAATTAAAAATGCGGGTTGCGATTGCTTTTCCCATTAACCCAGTCCCAATTATTCCTACTTTCATCATAAGACAATTTCTCTGATAGTATTTCTTTCTATTGTAGTATCTTAGGCAACAAGGGATTTGAACTTCTCATTATTTTGTAATGGTTCAAAATCTTTGTCATGTGCTGCTTTTTCTGCAAATTGAGGGTCAGAAATTATTGCATGCTCGAGCAGTATTATAGCTTCTTCAATCTTGTTTTGTAGAGATTTGCTTGAAGCTTTGTGATAGAGTGCCAGTGTATTATTTGGGTCTTGAGACAAAACCTTGTTTAGAATACAGATAACATGGGTTGGTTGTATTTTCAAGGCTGCATCATATGTGGAAATGGCATCTTCATATTTGCCAAGTTTTCCTAGCGCGTTTCCTTTCCTTACTAAAGCTCTTACATGAATAGGCTCTACTTTTAAGACTTTATCAAAGTAAAAAATTGCATCACGTGGTTTTCCACGTTTTGCATGACCTACTCCTATATTGTAAATGTATTCTAGATTTATCTCTTGATCATCTGACGAAAAATGGGCAACTTCTTTCATTGAATCTGTATTATCTCACCCTCTGATAAACACTATTGCAAATTAATGGGCAAACTGATATTGTTGTATGATGTAATCAACGATACCATTGGAAAATATTAGGGCGTGTCCAATTTGTCCACAATGTGGATCAAAAAAATTTGATAGAATAAAAGCCAAAGAAACCATTGTTAAATGTGTCAAATGTGGTAAAGAGCTGATAATCTGACTTGTTACAAAAACTATGGTTTATTTTTAAGATGGTGTTTAACCATATTTTAGGAAATATGGTATTTTGAAACAATCAAATAATAAATAGTATTGTGGAAGAAAATTATGGAAAATCTACTTACAAGTGACGAAATAGACTGGCTTTGTAAATTCCTTGAAGGTAAAGGTAGTAACAATGAGGTCATTATGAAAATAGTAACTATTACTACCAAATTACAGAAGATGAAAAGAAAATGAAAACCTCACATCTACATTTTTATTGCGATTATTTTTAAGAATTCAGCATGGCAAGAACTTGGAAAGATGCAGACGTTAGTTTAGAACCAATAAAAAATCAAACTATAGCAGTTTTAGGTTATGGTATACAGGGAAATGCACAGGCAAACAATCTGAAAGATTCAGGTCTTAATGTAATAGTGGGACTACAAGAGTCTGGTTCCAGCTGGAAAAAAGCGACAGCTGATGGACATCAAATCATGACGATACCAAAGGCATGTGAAAAGGCCGACATTATACATGTGCTGATTCCAGACATGGTTCAGTCTCAAGTTTACAAAGAACAGATTCAACCACACATAAAGACAGGAAAGGCTTTATCATTTTCACATGCGGCTGCAATTCATTGGGGGTGGATTGTACCACCAAAAGACATTGATGTGATAATGGTAGCACCAAAGGGACCTGGATCAAAGGTGCGTGAAACATACCAGCAAGGTTTTGGAACTCCATCAATTGTCGCAGTTTATCAAGATTATACAAAGCAAGCTTGGGACAGAACACTTGCCATTGCAAAAGGAATTGGTAGCACAAGAGCTGGAGTAATTGAAACCACATTCAAAGAAGAAGTTGAGACCGATTGGTTTGGTGAACAGGTAGATCTCTGTGGCGGTTCAGCATCAATGGTAATGAATGCATTTGAGACGCTAGTTGAGGCAGGATATCAACCAGAGATTGCTTACTTTGAGGTACTTCATGAACTCAAATTAATTGTAGATATGATTCAGAGATATGGGATAGGAGGAATGTATAGACGAGTAAGCGAGACTGCAAGATATGGTGGCTTGACTCGTGGTCCAATGGTTATGGACAAGGACGTAAAAGAGAAGATGAAGAAAGCACTGAAAATGATTCAAGATGGTACTTTTAATCAAGAATGGACAAGTGATTACAGAAAGAATGGCAAAAACGCATTTGATAGATACATGAAAGAGATTGATGCGCATCAAGTAGAACAGGTCGGCAAGAAGATGCGTAAGATGATGTGGCCAGATTCGATTGAATAAACTATTTTTTCTTAACTTTTCCTAGATTGGATTGGATAAAATCTATTATTGTAGGAAGAGGAGTTCCGGGTCCAAAATTTCCTAATATTCCAGATTTTTCAAGCTCGATCTTGTCATCTTCTGGTATCACTCCTCCACCAATAACAAGAACATCGCTGATTCCTTTTTGTTTGAGTGCTTTTACAACTCTTGGAAATAGTGTCAAGTGAGCACCATTTAGTAAACTCAAAGCTACTACATTGACATCTTCATCTTCAACGATCTGAGCTATCCTTTCGGGTGTTGCAAATAATCCTGAATAAATTACCTCCATGCCTGCGTCTCTAAACGCCCTGCATAAGACAAGGGCTCCTCTGTCATGACCGTCTAGTCCTAACTTGGAAACTAAAATTCTAACTCGCTTTGTTTGGGCTTTCTGGGACATACCTTTCAGAGCATTTCGCGGTTTTAAAATCTTTAGTTAAAATTGTTTTTTATTTGCAAATTGTTCTTCTATTTCAGATTTTTAATGATGATATACAGACGTCTATTGGGAATAAATCAATGCCTATTTCTACAAATCATGATGTGTAATATGAAACGAGTCACTTGTGATTCTAATGATCCATTTGCCTGCTACAGATGATTCCTATTTGAGTCCATATATGTTCGGGAAAGATGCTGTTTGTCGTAAAGATTTAAAGAACAAACACCTCATTTCCATTTTTGGCAGACTGATTTTATTAAAAACAAGTTAAAAATACAAACATGATATTATATGCGAAAAGTTTTGCTTTGTACAATATGGGAGATTTTAATCTGAAAACTTTTCTGGCTAGATACGTGATGTGAAATGAGAATCAGTACGTTGATAACTGGAATACTTCTAATCATTGGTGCAGCTGTAGATCAAGCGCTAATGCCAAAAATGATGGACAAAGTAAATACTCTTGCGAATAATCTGGAAACTAGTCTTATTCCCCAAATGCCAAATGCACAAACCAATTCGGCTTACACTTCAACTCTTTTCGAAGCAAACGGAATGGCAGAAAAAATTACAGGTATGACGGAGAAATTTTTAGAATATAGTTCTTGGGTAAGTGTTCTTGTAGGAATAGGCATGGTAACGTATGGAGTCCTCGCAAAGAACAATAGAAGTAAAATTTTACAATTGAATAAACACGAGTCGCCTTTAGAAATCCTCAAAGGAAGACTGGCAAAAGGTGAAATCACAAAGGCAGAATTTGCTGAGTTAAAAGATGACGTAGTGTAGCATTACTCAAACTATTCCCTTGCAACAAGATTTTATTGTGGATTAACGTCGTGAATGTTCTGTATGGATTTGGTAACAGAACTCAAACAGGGCAAACGGAGAGCAATTGCTAAAGCCATATCTATTGTAGAAAATAACGAAAAGGACGCAAGATCACTTATCAAGAAAATTTACAAAAATACCGGAAAATCTCTCACAATAGGAATAACAGGTCCTGCGGGGGCAGGAAAAAGTACCCTCATTAACAAAACTAGTATGGAACTAAACAAGCTTGGTTACAAGACTGCAGTGTTGGCAATAGACCCGACAAGTCACATAACAGGTGGTGCAATACTGGGTGATAGAGTACGCATGACAGAATCAACAGATTCTGGTACATACATCCGAAGTATGGCATCACGGGGTGCCACAGGAGCTATAGCCTTGGCCTTAAGAAATAGCATAAGAATATTAGAATTTGCAGGATTTGATCCTGTAATAATTGAAAGTGTGGGAGCAGGACAGACAGAAATTGATATTGCTAAAATTGTCGATATCACTGTTGTAGTATTTAATCCCAATACCGGAGATAATATTCAAACGATAAAAGCAGGCCTAACTGAAATTGGTGATATGTATCTAATTAACAAAAGTGACCTGCCTGGGGCAAATCAACTTTTTGATTCTGTTCGTGATTTTATTGGTATGTCTGAGAGAAACCCAATAGTAATGCTGACCTCTACTAAATCAAACAAAGGAATGACCGAACTTGCTAAAAAATTGAAAGATCTTATGGAGGAAAGAAGGAAGATAAAGAAATTGAAAGACGAATCAAGACTTGACTCGGAGCTTAGGGATATTGTTTTAAATAATGTTAAAAATAAAGTGAGCAATATGCTTGATTCAAGTAATACTTATGCAAAATATCTAAAAAAAGTCCAGAAAAAAGATTTAGATCCATTTGAGGCTGCTGATAAAATATCAAAAATGCTAAAGTGATTCTATGGAAAACATAAAAACAGATTCAAACATTCCAGTAAAGCGGGTTTACGATTCAAAAGTAAAACCAAAGAGCAAGAATGAACTTCCTGGCAAACATCCATTTACCAGGGGAATTCATCCTGGCATGTATAGGGATCGACTCTGGACAATGAGGCAGTACACTGGTTTTGGCACTGCCAACCAGACAAATAAGAGATTCAAGTATCTGCTTGAGAGAGGTCAAACTGGACTAAGTATGGCTTTTGATTTGCCTACTCAGATAGGATATGATGCAGATGATTCACATGCAGAGGGTGAAGTTGGTAAAGTTGGGGTTTCGATAACTTCACTAAAAGATATGATGACCTGCTTTGATGGAATTCCACTTGACAAAGTCAGCACATCTATGACAATTAACGCTACAGCGTCCACACTTCTTTCTCTGTATATTGCAACAGGGGAATCACAAGGAGTAAAAAGTGAACAACTAAGAGGTACAACTCAAAACGATATTCTCAAAGAATACATCGCTAGAAATACCTACATCTATCCGCCCAGGCCCTCTATGAGACTGATTGGCGATATGATCGAATACTGTTCAAAAAAGGTCCCTCAATGGTATCCTATATCAATTTCAGGCTATCACATGCGCGAAGCAGGATGCAACGCTGTACAGGAAGTTGCATTTACACTAGCAAATGCCATTGAATACATAGATACATGTGTTCAACGCGGTCTCAAGATTGATGACTTTGCTCCAAGGCTGTCATTCTTTTTTTGTTGCACCAGCGAATTCTTGGAAGAAGTTGCCAAGTTCAGAGTAGCCCGGAGAATCTATGCAAAAATAGTAAAAGAGAGATTCCATGCTAAAGATACAAAATCCATGCAACTAAAATTTCATGTGCAAACCAGCGGCGAATCGCTAACCGCACAGCAGCCTGACAATAACATTGTCAGAGTTGCAATTCAATCAATGGCAGCAGTATTGGGCGGGTGTCAATCACTACACACAAATTCAAAAGATGAGGCATTGGCGTTACCTACAGAAGCTGCAGTAAAAATAGCATTACGCACACAACAAATTGTAGGTCATGAGAGCGGCATTACAAAGACCGTAGACCCGTTAGCAGGCTCGTATTATGTAGAACACCTCACAGATACAATAGAGGACCAGGTAAACAAATATCTGAAAAGGATAGATAGGATGGGGGGCTCCCTAGCCGGAATTGAAAAAGGATTTTTCCAATCTGAAATAAGGCAAAATGCCTATAGATTAAAGAAAGAGATTGACAGCAACGAAAGAATTATCGTTGGTGTTAACAAGTTCACTGATGCCTCAGAAGAAAAGCCTGATATCATGAAGATAGACGACAGCATTCAGGTAAAACAAATTCAGAACCTAAAAGAACTACGTAACACACGTGACAACAAAAAGACTGAATCAGCACTCTCAAAAATGAAAAATGCCGCAGAAAAAGATGAGAGCTTAATGCCATATATCTTAGAATCAGTTCGAAGTTATGCGACATTAGGAGAGATAAGCAATACATTTAGAGAAGTATTTGGAATCCACCAGCCAAAGGAATCATTCTAAGATGAAGATAGATCATATTGCAATAGCAGTAAACAATTTGGATGACGCAGTAAAAGAATATCAAAATGCACTTGGCATAAAAGAAGTTGAATTTGAAACTGTAGAAACTGAGGGAGTACGAGTTGCAATATTGCATCTTAACAATTCCAGAATTGAACTTATGGAGCCAACAAAAGATACAAGTCCAATTAAGAAATTTCTAGACACGCGAGGTGAAGGCTTGCACCATATTGCACTTGAAACAGATGAAATAGAAGGTGAAGTTGACAGGATGAAAGGCCATGGAGTGAGATTTCTTGGAGAAGTTAGACCAGGTTCTAGGGGTACAAAGATAACTTTTATCCATCCAAAATCTCTTCACGGGGTACTGGCTGAGCTTTGTTCGCATCCAAAGTAGTACATTAATTAATATCTTTACGAATTCTTGCAAATACTATTGCTACAATTACTGATATTGCTATAACAAGGGTTGCCACTGACCCAAATTCTGGTGTTGATGATCTATTAGTTGCAGTCATTGTATAATCTGATGGATAAGTATTGGTGATTGTCTTATCTTTTGAATACGTAAATGATACTGTTATTGCATCATCTCCTGAGGCTGTCAAGTATCCATCTGTTGGGCCGCAAACTGGTGAGCAGGTGGAGGTAATGCTTGATAGGATTACATAGCCTGAAAAGACTCCAGTATCAGGTCCGGTCTCAACAAGTCTGTATGGTATACTCGCCTCTCTGGTAGAGACGGTTAATTTGTATTGAGGATCATCTCCTATGGTGTCCAATAGATATGGACTTGAATTAAAATCGGGGGCATTGATTAAAATATGAACTTCAGAAGTTGGAGAAAATGAATTTCTGTATATGAGGATTGATGATCCGTTCCAGTTAGGGATATTTGGAATATTATTAGAATTTGATTGTGCATCTGATTCTTTTATTGCTAAAAAAATGATTGCCGCCATTGCTATACAATAAAACACTTTTGAGTCCACTTTATTCAGCTAACTTTAGTGTATCCGATGCCGTAATTATTCCAACAATTTTGCTGTGCTTTGAGACTAGGACACATTTTGAGTATCTTATTAGTGAAACCAAAGTCTTCACTGGTGTATTGTAATCCACGATAGGAGGACGTGGATCCATTATCTCTGATAATTTGATCTTTTTTCTTTGCATCTCGTCACTATCGAGAAGATATTTTACAATTCCATCTTCTGTTACTAATCCAACTACTTCACTGCCATCAAAAACGGGAACCTGACTAATAGATTGATCTTGCATTTTTTTTATAGCATCATGCAAAGTGTCTGTTGTCTTTAGTTTTACAATCTCTTTACTACAAATATCTCCAGCTTTCATGGATGATTGGCTTTCAAGTGACCACAACACCTCGAATATCTTCCTTGCAGTAGCATAGCTTGGTTGGCATCTGCCAGACTCTATTTGATTTATCATCGAAGTGCTAACCCCAGTAAGGGAAGCAAGCTTTTGCTGTGTCAAGCCAATCTTCATTCTAGCTTGTTTTATGGACTCGAGTCTAGGTAACATGTGTATGTGATTATCCATGGTAGATATTTCAGTTCTTTGTTGCGCTGCCAACAAAATTTCTTGTATTAATGACGAATACTTGGTTGCCTTGAATCATCTTCTGCGTTTTGATTTATTTTTAGGAGATTTCGCAGTATTTTCAATGGCTGCCTGTGCAGCAGCGAGAATTGCAATGGGTATTCTATGTGAGGATGCACTAGCGTATGTCAATCCTGAATTGTGGCAAAACTTGATTGACTTGGGATCCCCCCCATGTTCCCCGCATATTCCTATCTCAAGATTTGGCTTTACACTTCTTCCTTTGGATATGGCAATCTGTATGAGGCTGCCTACTCCATTAAGATCAAGAGATTGAAACGGATTCTCAGTCATTATCTCTTTTTCAAAATATTCCGGAATGAATTTGCCTTCTGCATCTTCTCTACTAAAACTAAAAACTGCTTGCGTAAGATCATTTGTTCCAAAACTAAAGAATTCAGCCGTCTTCGCCAGCTCGTCTGCAGTCAAGCAAGCACGAACTACTTCCATCATTGTACCAAAATTAATTTTTAATTTTATTCCTAATTGCATTTCTACGTCTGATTTTATTTCATCATAAATTCTCTTGATATGATTTAATTCATTTACACTTCCAACTTGTGGAATCATTATTTGTGGATGAATTTTTATTTTATCTTTTAAGAGATCAGCTGATGCCTCACATATTGCCCTAATTTGCATTTCATATATCTCAGGAAATGTTATGCCTACTCTTACACCTCGATGGCCCATCATTGGGTTAACCTCGGCTAATTCCTTTGCTCTCTTAAGTAATTTTTTTGCATTATCAAGATCATTTGATGAACCTTGCTTTTCTAGAGCGTAAATCTTATTCATTAATTCTTCAGTGTTTGGCAGAAATTCATGTAACGGAGGATCTAAAAGTCTTATAGTTACATGGTATCCTTCCATTACTTTGAGTATTTCTTTGAAATCATTTTTTTGTAGCATACGTAATTTTTCAAGAACTAATTTTCTTTCTTCGAGAGTTTTTGCAAGTATCATCTCTACAAATACTGAGAGCCTGTCGCGAGCATTGAACATCCTCTCTGTTCTACACAATCCAATACCTTTTGCACCATAAGTGCGGGCAAGCTTAGCTGTTTGAGGAGTGTCTGCATTCGCCCTTATTCCCAATTTTTTGAATTTTTCAGCCCATTCAAGGACTGTTCTAAATTCATCTGTAAGTTTTGGCTCAACAGTTGGTATCTCGCCTGTATAGACAGTTCCTGCACTACCATCTATTGTTACAGATTCTCCTTCTCGAACAACTTTTCCGTTAACAAGAAACTGATTTGCAGAGTAATCAATTCGAATGTCGGTGCATCCGACTATGCAGGGTTTGCCCATTCCTCTTGCTACAACTGCGGCATGAGATGTCTTTCCACCTCTGCTTGTTAGGATGCCAACTGCCGTAAAGAATGCTGGCACGTCTTCAGGTTTGGTCTCTTCCCTGACTAGTATCACCTTGCTTCCATTTTCTCCAAGTGAGACAGCTTTCTTAACATCGAAAATAACTATTCCAGTAGCAGCTCCTGGCGAAGCAGGAATACCTTTTGCTATGGGGCTGAATCTCTTGACTGCTTCTGAATCGATAGTTCTGTGAAGCAGTTGGTCTAGATCCTCTGGTCGAAGTCGCAAAATGGCCCGTTCTCTTGATATCAGCTTTTCCTTTACCATGTCTACGGAGGTCCTTATCATACTGTTAGCATTCATTTTTGCAGAGCGTGTCTGTAAAAGATAAAATTTACCTCGCTCTACTGTAAACTCAATATCTTGAGGCTCTTTGAAATGTTTCTCAAGTTTTGAACAAGTTGTAAGCAATTGCTTATGTGTTAAAGGCAGTTCTTTTGCCAGCTGGTCTATTGGCTGAGGTGTTCGTATGCCGGCAACCACATCCTCACCTTGTGCATTGACAAGATATTCACCAAAGACTTTTCTTGAACCGTCGGATGGATCGCGTGTAAAGACAACACCAGTAGCACTATCATTTCCCATGTTACCAAATACCATTGTGACTACATTTACGGCAGTGCCATTTGCAATATCTTTTGTAATCTTGTACTTTTCTCGGTATACCACTGCTCTTTCTCCCATCCAACTTCTGAAGACTGCTTCGATAGCTAGTTCTAATTGTTTAAGGGGGTCCTCAGGAAATTGTTCATCAGTATGTTCTTGGCAAATAGCCTTGTACTGGGAGACCACTTTTTTTAGTGATTCTTCCGTAAGCTCAAAATCTTGGTGAACGCCTTGTTCTTTTTTTGTAGTTTCTAACACATGTTCAAATTTTTTATCATCGATGCAAAAAACTATCTTGCCAAACAATTGGATGAATCTTCGATAAGAATCCCATGCGAATCTGGAATTTTTGCTAGCATTTGCAAGACCGATTACAGTTTTATCGTTTAATCCTAGGTTAAGTATGGTGTCCATCATGCCAGGCATTGAAATCGCTGCGCCTGATCTTACGGAAACAAGAAGAGGATCTTTGTCAGAGCCAAGCTTTTTACCTACTTTTTTTTCGATTTTCTGAATATTTCTTTTAACTTCCGACATGAGGTTTTTGGGCAATTTTTTGTTATTTTCATAATACTTGTTGCATATCTCTGTTGTAATTGTAAAACCTGGGGGCACCGGAAGTCCTAATCTTGTCATCTCAGCTAGACCTGCGCCTTTACCACCAAGAAGTCCCTTGTTCATTCCGTTGCCTTCATTAAAAAAATAGATTGGTTTCATACATGCATCCTGTTAAATGCGGGATATCAAACTTTTCTGTTCTTTTTGAATGCAAGCGCAAATTCTTCTATTGCTTTTTGCCAGTTATTCGCCCTGACTATTCCACTTGCCACAAGAATTCCACGTGCACCAAGTTCTAGGGCTCTTGATACATCATCACCTGACACAATACCTGCACCGCACAATAACTGCGTAGAATTTTTAGCACTTTTCACTGCATTGACAGAATTTGTTATGATTTCCGGTCTCTCTTTTGAAACTGCTCTGCCAGTTCCTATGAGCTCTGGTGGTTCTATTGCGATATAATCGGGATTTAATTCTGAATATTTTTCTGCATCACTTACGTCTTTTACACAGACTACTGATATCATATCTAAAGTCCTAAGTCTTGATACTAATTCTTCGATGTTATTGCTTGGAATTCTGTGTTCACTGTGATTAATCAGCGCACCGCGAATTTTAGATTTTTTTACAAGTTCTGGTATGACATAACCTGTTGTACTTCCAACCTTTGATGCATCAATATGTTGTGCAAATACGGTCACGGGGACTTTAGCTACTTCCGATAACAAATGCTGAGGTGGGCACACTACAATCTTTATCTTATATTTTTTTGCTATTTTAGAAGCTATTTTTGCTAATTTAATTGCATTAGATCCGGAGATTTCATCGTAATTTTTAAAGTTAATTATGAACAACTATTTTCAGCAAACATTGCAAATACCTCTATATCAAGAGTTCTTTGCAAGATTTGAAAATTCTTATAGGAATGAAATAATGACCTTGTAGAGATGAGACAAGATTCAACACTTTTGTTGATTGAACTACAGAAACTAGCTTCAAACACCAAAAATTTGAGGCCAGAGGATGAAGAATTTGTAAAAAGCACCTTCAAAAAAATTCTAGAGGGAGGTGACAATTACAATATGCACGAGCTTGAAAATTGGTTGGCAAATGAGAATCAGAAAACAGAACAACGAGTCCTTAACAGAATAATGAATATCGCTCACTATCAGAAATCAAAATTTGACGCAGAAAATAAATTTAAAATGATATCCAATGGTGATGGCTGCAATTGCGGTGGTCACTAGTTACTTTTTGATACCGAGGGTTCTGTTCTTCAATCGCAAATAGTTGTTGTGACATTTTCTGCATCTTGTAGCAGCCATTGGATTTTTGGCTCCGCAAGAGAAGCAGACTTTAAAGTATAATCTTGCTTTCTGCGCAATCTGTTTTTTTAGCGGATCTGTAATTGGCATCTTTCTTTCTCCTGATTGTCTGCTATTTGTTTCTACCCATTTCTAGCTTGCCTGCAAGCAACATGGGTACTTCTGCGGGTCGTTTGGCAACGGGAACATTTGCTTTGGCATACATAGAAACCTTTGACTCTGCCGATCCATAATTTCCGTAAATTATGGCTCCGGCATGACCCATTCTCTTTTCTTTTGGTGC
>Ga0187776_10001362_pt1 | contig 12183 bp, 13 predicted proteins | sample 0216_BV02_MP12_2_FD_132426 | JGI IMG/M metagenome (GOLD analysis project Ga0187776, IMG submission 132426) | Tropical peat soil microbial communities from peatlands in Department of Meta, Colombia - 0216_BV02_MP12_20_MG | ecosystem: Environmental > Terrestrial > Soil > Wetlands > Peat | place...
CCGAGGTCGAGCCAGAAGCGGAGGACGTCGAGCATCGCATCCTGCACCTCGGGGTTGTCGAAGTTCAGGTAGGGCTGGTGATGGAAGAAGCGGTGCCAGTAGTACTCGCCGCGAAGCTGGTCGAGTGTCCAGTTCGAAGGCTCGCTGTCGATGAAGATGACGCGCGCCTCCGGGTACCGCTCGTCGCTCTCAGACCAGACGTACCAGTCGCTCTTCGGGCCGATCACCTCGGCCCGGGACTCCTGAAACCACGGGTGGTCCGACGACGTGTGGTTCATGACGAGGTCGGCGATGACCCGCATCCCGCGCTGGTGCGCCTGCTCCACGAACTCGCGGAAGTCCTCGACCGACCCGTAGTCGGGGTGGATCGCGAAGAAGTTCGAGATGTCGTAGCCGCCGTCGCGAAGCGGCGACTCGTACATGGGCAGCAGCCAGAGGCAGTCGACCCCGAGCCACTCGAGGTAGTCGAGCTTGTCGATCAGCCCGCGGAAGTCGCCGGAGCCGTCGTCGTTGCCGTCGAAGAAACCGCGGATGTGGATCTCGTAGAAGACGGCCCGCTTGAACCAGAGCGGGTCGCGCTCGAACCAGACCTCTCCGCCGCTCGTACTCATCTGCTCATCCGCCGATCCTCAGGACGTGGCTCTTGCCGGGGGCGAGCTTGACGTAGTTGCGCCCGATCCGCCACGTCCAGGTTTCGTCCGACAGCAGGTCGCGCACCGGGTACGCCGGCGGGAGCCCTGTGGAGACCGGCACCACGCAGACGCCTTCCCGTGCCGTCCGCGGGTCGAGGTTGACGACCGTGACGACCGTGTTCTCGCGGCGCCGCTTGAGGAAGGCGAAGAGCTGCTCGCTCTCGGTCTCGAGAATGGTGAGCGGGTCGAGCCACTGGAGGGCCGGGTTCTCGCGCCGCGCCTCGTTGAGCTTCGCGGCGAGCGGCAGCAGCGGCCCATCGAGCGCCCGCTGCTTCAGCTCGTACTTCTCCGAGTTGAGGTACTCCTCCGAGCCCGGCCGCACCGGCACGTTCTCGCAGCGTTCGAAGCCGGAGTAGATGCCGTACGAGGGCGAGAGCGTCGCGGCGAGCACGAGCCGCGCCTCGAACGCGGCGCGCCCGCCCGCCTGGAGGTACTCGTGGAGGATGTCCGGCGTGTTGGTGAAGCAGTTCGGCCGGTAGTAGTCGCGCCAGTCGAGAAGCTGGCCGACGAACTCGAGCAGCTCCCAGCGCGTGTTCTTCCACGTGAAGTACGTGTAGCTCTGCGCGAAGCCGGACTTGGCGAGCGTCGTCATAGGCGCCGGCCGAGTGAAGGCCTCTGAGAGGAAGAAGACCTCGGGATGCTCGCTGCGCACCTCGCGGATCAGCCACTCCCAGAACGGCATCGGCTTCGTGTGCGGGTTGTCGACGCGGAAGACCGTGACGCCGCAACCTACCCAGTGAAGGACGACCTCGAGCAGCGACTGCCAGAGCGCCTGCCAGTCCTCGCTCGCGAAGTCGACGTTGTAGATGTCCTGGTAGCGCTTCGGCGGGTTCTCGGCATATTTCAGCGTTCCGTCCGGCCGCCGGTTGAACCAGTCTGGGTGGGCCTTCAGCCACGGATGGTCGGGGGACATCTGGATCGCGAAGTCGAGGGCGATCTCGATCCCGAGCTCCTTCGCATCCGCAACGAGTGAGCGGAACTCCTTCTCGGTGCCGAGCGAAGGATCGATCGCGTCGTGCCCGCCCTCTACGGAGCCGATCGCCCACGGGCTGCCGACGCCGCCGGGCTCCGCGCGCTCCGCGTTGTTGCGGCCTTTGCGGTTCGTGTGGCCGATCGGGTGGATCGGCGGCAGGTAGAGGACGTCGAAGCCGAGCTCGGCGAAGCGCGGCAGCAGTGCGCGGACACCGGCGAAGCCGCCCCAGGAGCGCGGGAAGAGCTCGTACCAGGAGCCGAAGCGGGCGAGAACGCGGTCGACGTCGACGCCGAACGTCTGCGACCAGGCCTTCTCCGAGCGCGCTCCCGCCGGCGCCGCGAGCGCCGTCTCGACGGTCAGCTTCTCGTCTCCGAGCAGTACCGCACCTTCGGACAACTCGCCGGAGAGATCCTTCTGGCCGGCCGCGACCTTGCGCCGCAGCTCTTCCTGGAAGGACGCCACCCGGTCGACCCATGCCTCGATCCGAAAGGACCAAGGCCCGGGGCGGTTGACGGAGAAGGAGCCGGTCCAGAGGTCGTTTCCGACGGGTTCGAGCGGCGCCTCGGTCCAGCGTGTCGAGCCGGGACCGCGGTGGCGGATCGCGGCGCCGAGGGTCTCGTGGCCGTCGCGAAAGATCCGAGCGGTCACCTCTACCCGCTCGTCGACCGTGTGCTTGATCGGGTAGCGGCCGCAGTCGACCTGCGGCGTGACCTCCTGGATCTGGATCCGTGGTGGGGCCGTCTTCGGGATGGGCACGTCCGGAGTCTCACTGATGAGGGAGGATCAAAACGTGGACCTCCCACGCTCGGCCGGCATCCTCCTCCATCCGACCTCGCTGCCGTCGGGAAAGCTCGACCGGGAGGCGTACCGCTTCGTCGACTGGCTCGCCGCCGCGGGCCAGTCGTGGTGGCAGGTGCTGCCGCTCGGCCCGCCGGACGAGCTCGGCTCGCCCTACCGCTCTCCCTCGGCCTTCGCGGCGTCCGCGCAACTCCTTGCGCGGCCCGACGCGCGGGTCACGGCCGCCGAGATCGAGGACTTCGTCGCCAGCCACCCGTTCTGGACCGGCGTCTGGGCGAGCTTCGGTGGCGCGGACGCCATCGCCGACCAGGTGCGCTTCGAGCGGGAATGGAGAGCTCTGCGGGCCTACGCGGCCGAGCGTGGAGTGCGGCTGATCGGCGACCTGCCGATCTACGTCTCCGATGCCGGCTCCGACCTCGTCGGCTGGCCGGAGCTGTTTGCACGGGGCGAGGTCGCCGGAGCTCCGCCCGACGCGCTCAACGCCGCCGGCCAGCGGTGGGGGAATCCCCTCTACGACTGGCCCGTACATCGCGCTACCGGCTACCGCTGGTGGCGCGAGCGCTTCCGACGCACGTTCGAGCTCGTGGACCTCTGCCGGGTCGACCACTTCCGCGGGTTCGTCTCGTACTGGGCGATCCCGGTGCGCGACAGGACGGCCACGAGCGGACGCTGGCGGCCGGGACCCGGAGCGGAGCTCTTCCGCGCGGTCGGGAGGGACCTCGGCGAGCTGCCGGTGATCGCCGAGGACCTCGGCCACATCACGCCGGCCGTCTACCGGCTGCGCGACGAGCTGGGCCTACCCGGGATCGTCGTTCTCCTGTGGGCGCTCAGCAGGCGCCGGAGCAGCCCGCACCGGCTCGAGAACCACCGTCGCAACCTCGTCGCCTACACGAGCACGCACGATACGGACACCGCTGCCGGCTGGTTCTCCGGCCTGACTCTGCGGCAGCGCGCCGCCACGGGCCTCGACCCGCGCGCGCCGAGCTGGGGCCTGATCGAGCTCGCCTACTCCTCGCGTCCGGCGCTCGCGATCGTGCCCGCGCAGGACCTCCTCGGCCTCGGCAGCGAGGCGCGCATGAACCGACCGGGCGTCGCGGACGGGAATTGGAGCTGGCGCCTAGAGCCGGGTGCGCTCACCCCGGCGTTGGCCAGACGGCTGAGCCGGCTCGCTGTACAGCACGGCCGTTGAGGTATTGGACGCCGCCTACGAGAGGAAGCCGCGGAGCACCGCGAGCGGCTCTTCGCGGACTCGAAAGAACGCCCAGCTACCCCGCTGCTCTCGCTCGACCAGACCGGCCCGAAGGAGCACCTTGAGGTGGTGGCTGACCGTCGGCTGGCTGAGGCCGAGCGGCTCGGTCAGGTGGCACACGCAGGCCTCCTGATCGGGCTGTGCCTGGATCAGGCTGAGCAGCCGGAGCCGCGCAGGGTCGGCAATCGCCTTCAGAGCGGTCGCGAGCTGCTCCGCGTCCTCCGTGTCGATGGGCCCCTGGAGGAGAGGTGGACACGCAGCCGCGATGGTGGCGATGGTCTTCATACTGCGATATTGACAGATATCTATGCCATCGACGATGATCCATATCGACCAGCGTCGATTCCAAGGGAGGTTCGTTCATGTCGAGCAGTGGGCTGGACATCCTCGATCCGGTCACGCGCCGGCACGTGGAGCATGCCGCCGAGGCACTGCAGGACGAGTTCGCCGGCATCTTCTCGCGCGAGACGATCGCCAGGTACATCGCGGAGTCGGCCGATCAACTCGGCCAGTCGAAGATCACCGTTTTCGTCCCCGTCCTCGCCCACCGCTTCGCTCGTGAGCGGCTGATGGCTTTCGCCCAGGCGGAGGGCGCTCTGACGAAGGAGATGCCAGAGGTGTTGTTCGTCTGTGTGCACAACGCGGGCCGCAGCCAGATGGCCGCCGGCCTCCTCAAGCTGCGCTCCGAAGGCCGAGTCCACGTTCGTTCCGCGGGCTCGACTCCGATCGAGTCCGTGAATCCCCATGCAGTCGACGTGATGAAGGAGCTCGGAGTCGATCTGAGCGAGGAGTTCCCGAAGCCGCTCACCGACGAGTTCGTCCGTGCGGCCGACGTCGTGATCACGATGGGCTGCGGCGACGCCTGCCCGATCTTCCCCGGCAAGAGGTACGAGGACTGGGTGCTCGACGATCCCGCCGAGCAGGACCTGCCGACGGTGCGCCGGATCCGCGACGAGATCGACACCAGGGTGCAAGAGCTCCTGGCCGAGCTACTGCCGGAGTGAGCCTCGAGCTGCCTCGGCGGCTCGCCGCCGAGATCGTCGGCACGTTCGCGCTGGTCTTCGCCGGCTGCGGGGCCGTGATGGTCGATGCAAAGACGGGTGCGCTCGGGCACGTCGGCGTGGCGATCACCTTCGGGCTGGTGATCATGGCGATGATCTACGCCGTCGGGCACATCTCCGGCGCACACTTCAACCCGGCCGTCACCTTCGCCTTCGCGCTCAGCAGGCACTTTCCGTGGCGGCGCGCCTTCGGTTACTGGGGGGCGCAGCTCGTGGGCGCGCTGGCTGCGGCGGCGATCCTGCGCGGCTCGCTCGGTCCGATCGCTCATGTCGGCGCGACCTTGCCGTCGGGGTCACAGGGCCAGTCGTTCCTGTGGGAGCTCGTGCTGACGTTCTTCCTGATGTTCGTGATCATGGCGGTGGCCACCGACACACGCGCGGTGGGGGAGGCAGCGGCGATCGCGATCGGCGGCACCGTCTTGCTCGACGCGATGTTCGGAGGCCCGATCAGCGGCGCGTCGATGAACCCGGCTCGTTCTGCAGGCCCGGCCCTCGTGAGCGGCGACCTGCACGCGCTCTGGCTCTACATCGTCGCGCCCGTCCTGGGCGCCACGCTCGCCGCGCTCACCTACCAGTTCGTGCGGGGCGAATGGCCCGCGTCCTGATCGTCGGCGGCAGCGACGCCGGGATCAGCGCTGCACTCCGGGCGCGCGAGCTGGACCCGACGGTCGAGGTGACCGTGGTCCTCGCCGACCGCTACCCGAACTTCTCGATCTGCGGATTGCCGTACTTCCTCTCTGGCGACGTCCCCGACTGGCGTTCGCTCGCACACCGCAGGGTGGAGGATCTCGAGCGCGCGGGCATCGAGCTGCTAATGGAACGGCGCGTCGAGCGAGTCGACGCGGCGAGCCACACCCTGGTGATCCGCGACAGCCTCCATCGTTACGACCGACTGGTCATCGCCACCGGCGCCGAGCCCATTCGCCCTCCGATCCCGGGCCTCGAGCATCGAGGGGTGCACCAGCTCCATACGGTCGACGATGCGCGCCTCCTCGAAGGCTTGCTCGAACGTGAACCGGAGCGGGCGGTGATCGTCGGCGCAGGCTACATCGGCCTTGAGATGGCCGAGGCGCTGCGTGCGCGCGACGTCGAGGTCGTCGTGGTCGAGCAACTGCCGGCAGTTCTGCCGACGGTCGACCGAGAGCTGGGCGAGCTGGTTCGCCAGGAGCTGGAGCGGAAGGGCGTGCTCGTACTCAGCGATTCGACGGTCACGGCGATCGAACGGAACGGTGCCCGGCTCGCCGTCGCCGGGGACGGTCTGAGCGAGGAAGCCGACATCGTGCTCGTCGTCGTGGGCGTCCGGCCCTCGGTCGACCTCGGCCGCGCAGCAGGCATCCCTCTCGGCCCTCGCGGTGCGCTACAGGTCGACCGGCACATGCGGACCGCTCTTCCGGACGTCTTTGCGGCCGGCGACTGCACCGTCACCTACCACCGGCTGCTCGAAGCCGATACCTATCTCCCGCTCGGCACGACGGCGCACAAGCAGGGCCGTGTCGCGGGGGAGAACGCCGTCGGCGGCGAACGACGCTACGAAGGCTCTCTCGGGACGCAGGTCGTCAAGGTATTCGAGCTCGCCGTTGCGAGGACGGGTCTCAGGGACGCCGAGGCTGCGGAGGCCGGGCTCGTGCCGCTCACCGACCAGACGGTCGGCTACGACCACAAGGTGTACTACCCGGACGCGCACGAAGTCGCCGTTCGCCTGACGGGGGAACGCTCGAGCGGCCGACTGCTCGGCGCCCAGATGCTCGGGCACCTCGGTGCCCAGATCGCCAAGAGAATCGACATCGTCGCGACCGCCCTGTATTCAGGGTTGAGCGTCGACGCGGTCAACGACCTCGACCTCAGCTACACGCCGCCTTTCGGCAGTCCCTGGGACGTCGCTCAAGCCGCCGCGCAGGCGTGGACGCTGCAGCAGACGGCTATGTGACCGCGAAGTAGATCGCCGCGGCCGTGCCCGCGCACCCGCAGTAGATCGCGAACGGGATCAGCGTACGTGTCTCGAAGTACCGCATCAGGAATCGCACGGAGAGGTACGCCGTCAGCGCCGCGCAGAGCGCGCCCACGAGCGCCTGGCCTCGCACGCCGTTCCCCTGGGAGCCGGCGAGCTCTGGGAGCTTGAGAATGGCCGCCGCGAAGATGATCGGCGTCGCGAGGAGGAAGGCGAAGCGCGCCGCGTCCTTGTGCGAGAGGCCGACGAGGAGGCCGCCGCCCATGGCCGCGCCCGAGCGCGAGAAGCCCGGGATGAGCGCGATCGACTGCGCCGCGCCGACCGCACCCGCCTCTCCCCAGCTGACGGTCCGCGCGATGCGCTCGTCGTCGTCCTCCGCGACGACCGGCGCCCGCCGCCGCAGCAGCTCTGCGCCGTAGAGCATCAGGCCGTTGAGGGCGAGGAAAACCGAGGCGTACTCCGGCGAGGCGAACAGCTTCCGCAGGTAGTCCTGGAGCAGGAGCCCGAGGATTCCGGCGGGGATCGTCCCGATCACGAGCAGCCAGCCCAGCTTCGCGTCGGCGTCCCCGGCGATCTCGCGATCGCGGAGCGAGCGGCCGAGCCCTTTCACGATCCGCACCCAGTCGTGCCAGAAGAAGCCGAGGAGCACGATCGCAGTCGCGAGGTGCAGCGCTACGAGGAAGGTGAGGAAGTACTGCGCGTTCTGGTGGATGTTCCAGCCGAAGAGGCTGGGGAGGATGACGCTGTGCCCTAGGCTCGAGACCGGGAACAGCTCGGACACGCCTTGGAGCAGGCCGAGGACCGCCGCCTGGAAGTAGCTGATCGGGTGCACTCAGCCGAGGGGCGCCTGGGCGGAGCCCTTTTTCGGGCCCGAGTTGAACCAGGCGAAGGCGAAGCATGCGAGGCCGAGGAGAAACGCGGCGATCCCGTGCTTCACGTGGTGATGATCCGATCCGGCCTCGTGGCCGGGGAAGAACGACGGCAGCGAACGCGCCGGCTCGGCCCAGTACACGACGGCGATGGCGATGAGCACGCTGCCCAGCACGACGGCCAGCCAGACGAGCAGCTTCCGGTAGCGCACGAACGCGTCTTTGGCGGCCACGTATCGGAGTTCTAGCTGACCGGGTGTGAGGCGTCGGTGAACTCGCGGAACTCGGCGGTCAGCAGATACGCCGTCTGCTCGCCGATGTCGACCGCGCGATCGCCGATCCGCTCGATCGTCCGCGCGACCACGACCATCCGCAATCCCCACTCGCGCATCTGCTGAGCGCCCATGACGTCCACGAGCCGCTCGACGAAGCGCCGGTTCGCGCGATCGATGAGCTCGTCGAGCTCGACGAGGCTCTCGGCGCCCGCGAGGTCGCGCTGGCTGAAGGAGTTGAGCGCCACGCGCAGCATCTCCTCCGCCCGCTCGCCCATTTCGGACAGGACGGCTACCAGCGCCGGATCCGGCTCGATGTCGGCGACGAGCTTCGACAGCTTCGCGATCGTCACGCAGCCGTCGGCGCTTCGCTCGAGGAGCAGGTTGATGTGGATCATGGCGAGCAGGAGCCGGAGGTCCCGGGCGACCGGCGTCTGCAGCGCGAGGAGACCCTGGATCGAGTGCTCGATGCCGAGGAAGTGGCTGTCGACCTCGTCGTCGAAGGCGATCACCTCGTCCGCGAGCTCGCGATCCCGCTCCTCGAGGGCACGGATCGCTCCCCGGATGGCGCTCAGAACGCGCTGCCCCATCTCCTGGAGCTGCGCTTCGATCTGCTCGAGCGCGGTGTCGATCGCCATGCCGACCCAGGGTACTAGCTTGCCTCCCCGCCTGCGCGCCAGCCCATGTCACCACTTCGTCTCCACCTCGCAACGGCGGGTTATCCCACCCTCCGCAGGCCGGGTCGTACCGTGCCCGCCGAACCCCTGAGGAGGAGGAGGAAAAGACACATGCCGAGAAACGGCAAGCTGGTTGGCACCATTCTCGTGCTCGGCGCGGCTGCGGTCGTCGCGTCGTTCGCGGCGACAGCCGCAAGCGCCAAGCGTTCGGCTGGCTCGATCAAGGGCGCCGGGAGCACCTTCGTCGCCCCGTTGGTCAACGCATGGATCGCTCCTGTCAACTCAGACCTGGGGATCTCGCTCAGCTACAACGCGGTCGGCAGCGGCGGCGGCGTCTCGGCAATCACGAACAAGGAAGTCGATTTCGGGGCGAGCGACGCTCCGCTGACCGAGTTCTCGCCGACCTGCACGACCTGCGTCCAGATTCCGTGGGCGCTCTCGGGGACGTCCGTCCTCTACAACTTGCCGGAGGTCAAGAACCTGCTCAAGATCACCGGCTCGGTGCTGGCGAAGATCTACCTCGGTCAGATCACGCATTGGAACGACCCGGCGCTCAAGAAGCTGAACAAGGGTGTCAATCTGCCGAGCACCGCGATCACGGTCGTGCATCGCTCGGACTCGTCCGGAACGTCCTTCAACTTCACCGACTACCTGTCACGGGTCAGCCCGACCTGGAAGTCGAAGGTCGGCACGGGCACGAGTGTCGCCTGGCCCGTCGGAGTCGGCGGCAAGGGCAGCTCGGGCGTCTCCGGAGTCGTGCACCAGACCCCTGGCGGGATCGGCTACGCCGACGTCGCTTACTCGCAGGTCGCCCATCTCGACGTATTCAAGGTGCAGAACCGCGCCGGCAACTTCATCATCCCGCGGCTTGCGAACATCAAGGCGGCATCGGTTCTCGACACCCACCCGGCCAAGGACGGCTCGCTCTCGATCGTCAACCCGCCGAAGAACAAGAAGTACGCGAACGCCTACCCGATCAGCACGTACACGTACGTTGACGTGCAGAAGAGCTCGGCGAATGCCGCGAACCTCAAGAAGCTGATCAGCTGGGCCATCACGAAGGGTCAGACCTTCGGACCCAAGCTCATCTTCCAGCCGCTTCCGGCCGCAGTGGTGACGTTCGACAAAAAGCAGATCACGAAGATCGGATAGGAGAGAATCACCGGGTAGTGAGCACTCTCGATACCACCACCGATGTCACCCGCCGCCCCCTTTCGGGGCGGCGGGTGCGTCTTGGCGACCTACTTCTCCAGGGCGCCGCCGGGCTCGCCGCTCTCGGCGCGGTCGTTCTCGTCGGACTTATCGCTTGGAAGATCGTTCAGGGCGCGCGACTCTCGATCTCGACCTTTGGGCTCGGTTTCGTCACGCACGTCGGCTGGGACCCCGTGCATCTCAAGTTCGGCGCGGGCAGCTTCCTCTTCGGCACGGCCGTTACGTCGATCGGGGCGCTGATCCTTGCCACGCCGCTCGCCATCGGGATCGCGCTCTTCCTCACCGAGCTGGCACCAGGCGGGATCCGCGGGCCGGTGACGGCACTCGTCGAGACGCTCGCCGCCATTCCGAGCGTCGTCATCGGTCTCTGGGGGATCCTCGTCCTCGCACCGATCCTGCGCGACCACGTCGAGCCGGCGCTTCACTCAGCGCTCGGCTTCATCCCACTCTTCGGCCCACCGAATTCAGCCGGCACGGGGATCTTCACGGCCATCATCATCCTGACGATCATGATCCTGCCGATCATCTCCAGCATCTCCCGCGAGCTGTTCCTCAGCGTTCCCCACGAGCTCAAGGAGGGCGCGATCGGCCTGGGTACGACGCGCTGGGAGATGGTGCGCGGCGTCGTTATCCCATACACGCGTGGCGGTGTCGCCGCCGCGATGATTCTCGGTCTCGGGCGTGCTCTCGGCGAGGCGATTGCGGTCGCGCAGGTGATCGGCGCCTTCACGGGTATCAGCTGGAATCTCTTCAACCCTGGGAACTCGCTCGCCGGGATGATCGCTCTGAACTACCAAGGGGCCTCCTCCGGGCTCGAGCTCTCCTCGCTGATCTATCTCGCGCTGATCCTGCTCGTCTTCTCCGTCATCGTGAACATCGTTGCCCAGCTGATTGTCCGGCACTTCGGCCGGCACCAAGGAGTCGCCGCGTGAGCTCAGCAGTCAGATCGATCGAGCGTCCGGCAGACCGGCTGCGCCGCCGCCGAATCGTCAACCGCGGCATGGAGCTACTGGCGTGGCTCGCTGCGGCGATCGCCGTCGCGATCCTTGTCATCGTCGTCTTCTCCGTGGCGAAGCAGGGCGCGAGCGCGCTCAATCTCGACTTCCTCACGAAGACGCAGGTGCCGTTCGCTGCTCCGAACGTCCACCAGGGGCTCGCGAACGCCTTCGTCGGCACGCTCATAATCGTCGGGCTTGCCACGGCGATGGCGCTGCCGTTCGGGATCTTGATCGCGATCTACGTCAACGAGTTCGCACCGCCGCCCATCAGGTACGGGGTGGGACTGGTGCTCGACGTCCTCGCCGGCGTCCCGGCGATCGTGATCGGCTTCTTCGTCTTCGGCCTGATCGTGGTGGCCCACGGGCAGAGCGCGTACGCTGGAGGATTCGCCCTCGCGGTGCTGATGCTTCCTCTCGTCGCCCGCACGACAATCGAGGTGCTGGCGCTCGTGCCGAACTCGCTGCGTGAGGCGGCTCTCGGGGTTGGTGCCGCTCGGTGGCGGGCCACGCTCGGGATCGTGCTGCCGCAGACGATCGGCGGAGTGCTCACGGGCGCGACCCTTGCGGTCGCCCGCGTGGCCGGCGAGACGGCGCCCCTGCTTTTCACCAGCTCACTCGTCACCAACTCGATCGACTGGAATCCTTCGCACGCTCTCCAGACCGTGCCGGTGGCGATTTTCGAGCTGTCCGAGTCCCCTGATCCCGCTGATCACGCGCGCGCCTGGGCAGCGGCGTTTGTCCTGCTCATGTTCATCCTCTTCACGAGCCTGCTCGGCCGCTGGCTCGCCACTCGCAGCCGTCGCAAGCTCGGGCGTGCCGGATGAGCAGCCCGACGAAGGGAGAAGCCATGTCCGTGTCGAGTACGATCGAGCACGCCGTGCGCGTCGAGACGAAGCGTCAGCCGCTGCCGCCACGCGAGCGGCTCGAACAGGTCTTCGACATCCAGGACCTGACCGCGACCTACGGCTCCAAGCCGGCGCTCAAGGGCGTCTCGATGGACGTTTACAAGAACCTCGTCACGGCGGTCATCGGCCCTTCGGGGTGCGGCAAGAGCACGTTCATCCGCTGCCTGAACCGGATGAACGACCTCGTGCCGAGCTTTCGCCAGACGGGGACGATCCGGTACCACGGCCAGGACATCGTCGGCAAGGACGTGGATCCGGTCGCAGTTCGGCGGATGATCGGGATGGTCTTCCAGCGCCCAAACCCGTTCCCGAAATCGATCTTCGACAACGTCGCGTGGGGACTGAGAGTGCTCGGCATGAAGGACAACCTCTCCGATCGGGTGGAGCGGGCCCTGACCCAGGCTGCGCTGTGGGATGAGGTGAGGGACCGCCTGCCGCACTCGGCCATGGGCCTCTCGGGTGGCCAGCAGTAGCGGCTCTGCATCGCCAGGGCATTGGCCGTGGGCCCTGAAATCCTGCTCATGGATGA
>Ga0187776_10001363_pt1 | contig 12181 bp, 10 predicted proteins | sample 0216_BV02_MP12_2_FD_132426 | JGI IMG/M metagenome (GOLD analysis project Ga0187776, IMG submission 132426) | Tropical peat soil microbial communities from peatlands in Department of Meta, Colombia - 0216_BV02_MP12_20_MG | ecosystem: Environmental > Terrestrial > Soil > Wetlands > Peat | place...
CGATGCCCAGCGCCGTGAGCGAGACAGGCCCGAGCGTGCGGCGGAGAGTGTGCTCGCCCGTGGCTTCGGCCTCGCTCAGCAGCCAGTCCATCGGCTTTTTCAACAGCAGTGGATTGCCCATTCGGAATTGCCCTCCCAAGTGTGAAGCCGGCCGATTGAATTCGGATGCTTACGCCGGCGCGCCAGTACTTCGACGGCTCGCGCGGCGCACACCGAGCGTGCGTTCCGCAATCGCCAGATATTCCTTGACTCGCTGCGCCGGATCCGCGGCGCAGACTAGATCGCGCACCACCGCGACTGAATCCGCCCCGGCACCGAAAACGGCACCGGCGGATTCTACGGTGATTCCGCCGATGGCTACCAGCGGTTTCTTTGTCAATTTGCGCACAGCACGAAGCAGCTCGAGCCCGACAACAGGGTCGGGATGCTCTTTTGTCCCTGTCGGGAAGACCGGCCCCAAGGCTATATAGTCCGCCGAAGTGGCGGCGGCTTCGCGGAATTGCTCGAGGTTGTGTGTCGAAACTCCCACCCACAGGCTCCTCCCGCAGATGCGGCGGGCGTTTCCCACCGGCAAATCTTCCTGGCCGACGTGCACGCCGCCCGCGCCGACCATGGCAGCGATGTCGGGGCGGTCGTTGACGATAATGCGGACGCCGCGGGGGGTGTATGTCTCGACCAGTTTCCGCGCGGCGAGGTGAAGCGTTCGGGCGGAGGCGCGTTTATCGCGGATCTGAAGGAGTTCGACGCCAGCGCCGATCAAAATCTCCGGCAGATTGGAAGCGGGCCCGGCGGCTTGCTCGACATCGAGGATGGCGTAGAGCGGAGGGAACAAACTCGATGGCCTCCTATTTGGCGGCGGCAACGGCGGAACGTTCGAGGAAGTGGGTATCGAAATTGCCAGCGATGAATTCCGGGTCCTCGAGAATGCGCTTGTGAAGAGGAATGGTGGTCTTCACTCCCTCCACGACAAAGCCTCCGAGGCCGCCGCGCATGCGGGCAATGGCTTCGGCCCGGTCGTGGCCGTGGGCGATGATTTTCGCGATGAGCGAATCGTAGTACGGCGGGATGACGGCGTCGGCGTAGGCGGCTGTATCCACGCGGATGCCGGGTCCTCCCGGCACGCGAAAAGCGGTGATGCGGCCTGCCGAGGGAGTGAATGTGTCCGGATCTTCGGCGTTGATGCGGCACTCGATGGCATGGCCGCGGGATTCGACCGGCCCGACGACTTCATATAGCTTCTCGCCGGCCGCCAGGCGGATTTGGGATTTGACGAGGTCAACGCCGGTGACCATTTCCGTAACAGGATGCTCCACCTGAATGCGCGCGTTCATTTCGATGAAATAAAGCTTTCCAGATTCGTCCCGCAGAAATTCCACGGTGCCGGCGCTGGAGTAGCCGATTTTTTCGAGAGCTTTCACCACCTGGTCGCCAACGCGTTTGCGAGTCTTGGCATCCAGGGCGACGGAGGGAGACTCCTCGAGGAGCTTCTGATGGCGGCGCTGGATGGAACATTCGCGTTCGCCAAGGTGCATGACGCTGCCGTGTCGGTCGCCGAGGACTTGAAACTCGATGTGGCGCGGCCGTTCAATCAGTTTCTCGATGTATACGTTGGGACTCCCGAAAGCCTGTTCGGCCTCGGCGCGGGCGGTTTGAAACAAGGGGATCAATTCGCTCTTTTCGCGGACCACGCGCATGCCGCGGCCGCCCCCGCCTTCAGCGGCCTTGATGATGAGCGGGTAGCTGATTTCGTCGCCGAGCTCCTTGGCTGCGGCTTCGTCCGCAACGATGCCCGGGCTCCCCGGGATAATGGGAACCCCGGCGGCGGCCATCTCCCGGCGGGCTTTGTCTTTCTCGCCCATCAGGCGGATGACTTCGGGGGAGGGGCCGATAAAGGTAATGTGGGAGGCCTCGCAGACCTCGGCAAAGTTCGCATTCTCGGAAAGGAAGCCGTAGCCAGGATGGATTGCGTCCACGTTGGCGATCTCCGCGGCGCTGATTACCTGCGGAATGTTCAGGTAGCTTTCGGTGCTGCGCGGCGGGCCGATGCAGATGGCTTCGTCGGCAAATCGGACATGCAGGGCGTTGCGGTCGGCTTCGGAATAAACGGCCACGGTGCGGACGCCGAGGTCTTTGCAGGCGCACAAGACGCGTAAGGCGATTTCACCGCGGTTGGCAATCAGAATTTTTCGGAACATCGCCCTCGGGACATGCAGGCTTACTTCTTCCGGTGGGGGTGAATGCCGAACAGCGGCTCGCCATATTCCACCGGCTGGCCATTTTCGACGAAGACTTTTACGACTTCGCCGGCCACATCAGATTCGATTTCGTTCATCAGTTTCATCGCTTCGATGATGCAGAGCACTTGCCCGGCTTCGACGTGCGCGCCGACTGAGACGAAAGGCTCCGCGCCGGGGCTCGGCGACAGGTAAAAGGTTCCCACAATAGGTGATTTCACGACGTGGAGGTCGTCGGTGCGCCCGGGTTCGGCAGTGGGCTCCCGTGGCGCCGCCGGCGCCATTGCAGCAGGCATGGGTATTGAATGAGCAGCGGGGCCAGCGACCACGATTTCCGGCGCAGAGATGACGCGGGAGGCGCTGACAGGTACCGCGGAAGGCTTCTTCAGGCGGACGTGGAGTCCATTGCGCTCGTATTCGAACTCCTCGAGGTTGTGCTGCTCCATGAAGGCCAGCAGGCGCTCGATCTCCGGCAGGTCAACGCCTTGCGCCTGCTTCTCCACGCCCTCAGTTCTCGTCTTTTTTGCCATTTAGAGTTCGAGGAATTCCCGCAGCGCAGTGGTCAAAACTTCGGCGCCGGTGGTTGTGACTACGACGTCGTCTTCAATGCGGATGCCGCCCAGCCCTTCGACGTACACGCCCGGCTCGATGGTGACGACCATGCTTGTTTCAAGAACCGTTTTCTCGCCGCGCCCCAGCCGGGGCATTTCGTGGACTTCCAGGCCCAGCCCGTGGCCCGTGCTGTGGGTAAAATACCGCGCCAGCCCGTACCCCTTGAGCACCCGCCGTGCCGCAGTATCCACCTCGCTGGCGCTTAACCCGGGCCTTACGGCTGCCCTGGCTGCTTCCTGGGCCTCCAAGACTGCATGGTAAAGCCGCCGGATTCTCGCCGGCGCCCGTCCCAGGAAGACGGTGCGAGTCATGTCACTGCAATAACCGCGAAGTATAGCACCCTGGTCGAGGACGACCAACTCGTTTTTCCTGAGTGGTTTGGACGTGGCGCGGGCGTGAGGCCAGGCGGAGCGGACACCGGAGGCAACGATGGTTTCAAATGATGCCCCGCTGGCTCCGCGGCGCTTCATGGAATATTCGAGCTTGCCGGCCAGGTCCAGCTCCGTGACTCCCGGGCGGATGGACGGGACTGCTGCCACGAAAACTTCGGTGATTAGCCGGGCGGCCGCGCGCATGGCGTCCAGTTCCTGACGGTCTTTTATGGCGCGCAGCTTCTCGATGGCGTCGCCGCCATTCACCCAACGCACGTGGGCGTCGGCCGCAGCTTCCAGTGCCTGTTTCTGGGCGACAGTGACGTGCGAAGGAGCATAAGCAATGCGGCGACGGCCACGGTGACTGCGAAGCTGGCTGCCGAGCGCGTGGATCAAGCCCTTCTTGGCGATGACCACGCGCGCGCCCGCGACTTCCTCACGCGCCTGGAGGGTGTAACGGCTGTCGGTAAAAAGCGTCGCGCGGGAGGATTCGACCAGAAGCAGCGCGGCGCTCCCGGTGAACCCCGTCAGGTAGTGGATATTGGGAAGATGGGTGACGAGAAAGGCGTCGGCGCCCAGGGCGGAAAAACTAAGCCGGAGCCGATCCATCCGGCTCCGGCGTGAAGGTTCGTGGCCCGTTTTTTGCACCACGTAAGCCCGTTGCTGCTTCCCTCCGGCCGCGCGCTAGCTGGGCAGAATGCGCGGCGTGAGGAAGAAGAGCAGTTCCTGCGACTGCGAGCTGACCGTCGTATGGCGGAACAGGTTGCCGACGAGCGGCAAGCTGCCGAACAGCGGCACCTGGTCCACGCTGGTCTGTTGATTCGATACGATGATGCCGCCGATCACCACAGTGCCACCGTCGTTGATCAGGACCTTGGTTTCCGCCGCCTGGGTGTCGATGGCGGGAATGCCCTGAACGCGGGGAATGGCCTGGTCAATCTGGTCGTTGGTGACGACGACGTCCATGAACACGGTGCCTTCCGCGGTGATTTGCGGCGTCACTTCAAGTTGAAGCACGGCGTCCACGAACTGCACCGAAATCGTGTTGTTGATGATGGTCTGGACAGGAATCTTGGTACCCTGCTTCACCGTCGCCTTCTGGTTGTTCTGCGTGATGACCTTGGGCTTGGAGAGCAGTTTGCCGACGCCGCGGGATTCCGCCGCCGTGATGATGTAGTCGAGTGCGAAATTGGCGGCCGAGAACGAATAGCTGATGCCACTCGTCGGGGCGCCCACGCCGAGGCTGGTATTCAATGGAATGGCCCCGCTGGTAGGCGCAGTGCCGCCGGAGCCGCCGGACCCAACGATCACGGGCGGAGCAGGCAGCGGAGGGAAGTTCCGCGTCACCGGGCTGGTGCCGACCGCGCCTGTGCCGCTCCAAATATTGCGGCCATTGTTGCTGGCTGCAGCGAAGGCGAACTGAGTGCCGACTTCGCGCGAGAAGTTGCGGTTGGCGGCAACCACGCGGGCTTCAATTTCCACCTGCTGCGACTTGCGGTCGAGCTGGCGGATCAGGTTGTCGAGCACCGGCAGCACGCTCGGGATATCCCGGATGATCAGCGTGTTCGAGCGGCTGTCCGCGAGGACGTCGCCGCGCGACGAGAGGAATTTCTTGAGCGTCGAGACCATATCGGAAGCCTTGGCGTAGCTGAGCACGCGCGTGGTGGTGACCACGTCAGCAGCTTCGGCCTGCGCTTTGGCCAGGTCCCGGCTCTGTTCGGCTTCCTTCTTTAGAGTTTCCTTGGTGGCGACGCGCAAGACGTTGCCGTCCAACTGTTTGTCGAGGTCGTTGTTTCTCAGAACGATATCGAGAGCCTGATCCCACGGCACATCATCCAGCACGATGGTCAAATTCCCCTTGACGGCGGGATCCACGACAACATTCAAGCCGCTGATTTCGTGAATCAGGCGGAAGAAGTCGCGCAGGTCCACATCCTTCAGGTTCACCGAAATGGGTTCGCCTGAGTACTTGCCCGAGGGCGCCGGCGCGGGGCTCTGGCCATTCACGAGCGGATGAGGAGTCTCCGCTGGCGCTGCCGGTTGCGCGGCAACTGGAGCCGAAGCAGCGGGCACCGCCGCAGAAGTCTCCGGGGCGGATGCTGTGGCCGAGGCTTGTTTATCATCCGTCGCAGGGGTTGCCAAGACGGCCGTTGACTGGGTGAGCGCCGCAGGGAGAACCGTAGCAGGAGCCGGAATCGCCGCTGGCTTGGTCAAGGCGGTCGCCACTGCGGCATTCGGCTGGATCCCGGATTTCGTCGTTGTGAGATTCGACGGCTGCTCCGCTGGAGCTGACTTGGCGGCACCGCCCTTCGCGGCGGGCTTCGGCGCAAACGCCACCGTAACGGAGTTGCCAGACGCGTTGATGTTGTAGCGCGCGGGCTCGCGCAGATCGATCACGATGCGAGAAACTTCGGGCGAAAATTGGGCCAGACGGATCTCTCGCACGGGATCCAGGTTGCTGGGGATCTCTTTCTCCGTGGTCTTCAGACGCGAACCGGCAAAGTCGAGCACCAGGCGCTCCGGATTCTGGAGGCGGATCGCGTGATAGGTCAGATGGCCTGAGCCAAGGACGTTGACTTCCGTCTGCTCGCCCTTCTGAGTCAGTTTCACCTGGCTGATGGATTCGAAGGTCGTCCCCGGAGTCTTCGCGTCGGCAGACTTTGCCACGACCGGTGCGATGGTTGCAGCCGCAGCGGAAGCGGCGACTGGCGTCTTCGGCTCGGCGGACCGCGAAGCAAGGATGGTCAGGTCCCCCGTCCCCTTGCGCTCCAGGCGAGGTTCCACGCCCTGGTTCAACAGGATTTCGAGGCGGACCACCGGCTTGGGGCCTGAGGCGTAGCTGATCAGGCGATAGCTCTTGACCAGGTCAGACGCCACCACGCGCGCGCCGGCCTGGTCTCCGGCCGACACACCGCTCAGGTCGAGCACGTAGAGGCTCTCGCTGGGGCGGTAGGTGGTGTACTCGAAGGGCCCGTTAGCTTGCGCTTCCAGCCGGACAGACCCGTCCTTCACCACCGCTTTCACATGCACCACTGGCGCATCGCTGGCCAGCAGCACTCCATTCGTCAAAATCAGGCTGACTGCCAGCAGTGCTGCCAGTCCCCACCCCCGCCACATGATCCTCATTGCTGCTCTCCTGCACTCGGGTAGATTCGTTTCGTTACGATTCTTTCCACCGGTTTCCCGAACGCATCTTTTGAGTTTTCCTTGAATGTGACCCCGTCCATGCCGATTTTCTGCACATCTCCGTCGTACAACCGATCACCCTCGCGAATGAAATACACGCGCTGTTCCGGGTTGGAGACCACCGCGATCATCCCCCCCGGCGAGCGCACAGTTCCGTCCACGTGGATGCTGGCAATGATTAGCCCCGCTTTTCCCGGAGGAAGCGGCCCGTGCGACGGCTTCTGTTCGCTGACCAGCGGTTCGAACGGATCGCGCTTCGCCACCAGAGGCTCCAGCTTGCCCGCTTCCGGCGGTGCGCTTTCACTTGGCTTTGGAGCCGGCGCCGCTGGGGCAGCCTTCGCCGCCGCCTTCTTCTTGCCAGCGGACTTCTTGGCTGGGGCAGCCTGAGCACCCGCCAGGGGCGCGAGGCACAGTGCCAATCCGAGCACCGTCAAGAGTGTCGCCAATCGATTTGCCAGTTTCATCGTCATCGCCCTACCGTTTAGCCGGTGCGGCAGCCGGAGTTGCGGCGGCCGGATGTTCGGACGCTTGCGTGAAGAAAGTCGTGATCGTAAAGCTCCCGGTCACGGAAGTACCAGGGGCCAGGTGGAACGTGCCGGTTCTCTGACCGATGCCCGAGAGTTTCAGGTCGCCCACGTTGATGATCCGGGACAAGCGCCCCAGCCGAGCGAAGAAGTCCAGCACCGCAAAGTACGGGCCATCGGCTTCGATCTCAAACGGCATTTCAAAGTAGTAAGGCCTGTTGGCAATGGGCTTTGATGTCAGCTTGCGAATGGACACGCCAGAGCTGGCCGCAGCGGCCTGAATCATCAGGATGAACTGATCCACCTGCTTGTCTTCCGGAACGATGGTTTGCAGCGTGGCGAGCTGCTTCTCGAGAGCATCCATTTCAGACTGCAGCTCGGCGCGACGCTGTTTGTACACGCGCAGGCTCTCCACTTCGGCCTGCAAAGGTTTCAAGGCTGCTTGGGCAGTCTCCAGGTCGGCACGGACGTTGCGCACCGGAGAACCGGGAACGTAAAAGCCTGCCAGCACAATGACAACCGCCAACCCCACATAGAACAGAGCCTGGAGAGGCCAAGGCCAATCACGGAATGAGATCGCCATTGCTAGCTCCTCCCCTTGTTTGCGGGCGGCGCCGGCGGTTTTGTGCCGGTCGGCTGAGCCTGAGCGGGAGCCGGCGGCGGCGCGTGCACCACATCGGCCGTCATCGTGAAGCCGAAGGTCTGTGCCGATTTCACAATGTCCGTCTCTCTCGCTTCCTTAATTTCCACTTTGCCGAAGTAACCGGAGCGCTTGAGCTGGGTGATGAAATTTGCCACAGCGTTGATGGAACCCGCCTGACCCTGGATGTCGAGCGAATCCCCCTTGCGCTCCAGGGAGGTAAGCCAGAGCGAATCTACTCGGACCACCGTATTGGCGACCATCTGCAGCAATTCCTGGCCGCCGGTCCGGTTCTTCTGCAATGTCTCGATCACGTCAATGCGGTGCTGCAGCTCGGCCTTCTGGCTTTCGAACCGATCCACATCAGCCTTGATCTGTTGGAGACTGGCCTTTTCGCGGCGCAGATTCTCAATCTTCTGGTTGACGGCATCCAACTGTTTCTTCTGTTGGAGGTAGGTGACAAACAGAATCACGACCGCCAGACCGACGGCCACGGCCAGAAACAATATCTGCACCGTGGCTTCGAGCGGCACGGCTTTCTTGGCGGCCTTCGGACGAGCCTGGCCGAGTAAATTGATCCGGATCATGGCGTGTCAAAGCTCCTCAGCGCCAGGCCCACAGCGATTGCCAGGCGCGGCGCCATTTCCCGCAACTGGCTTTCATCGTGGCGCCCAGGATTGATGGCGATCTTACGGAAGGGATACAGTTCCTCGACGGGCATGGCGAATTCTTCCTTTAGCAGGTCGAGGAGGCCGGGAACTCGGGCCGTCCCCCCCGCGACATAGATCCGGCGGATGTTCTCGCCGCTCGCGGTGGCACGGAAGAAGTCAAACGTCTTCTGGATTTCGAGAATGAGAATGTCCGAAACCGAGCGCAAAATTGCCGTGCGCTGCTCTTCGCTCACTCCCGCCAGAGTTCCGCCCATCTTCAGTTTTTCGGCGTCTTCGAAGCTCAGATCCAATTCCTTCTGCAGCGCGTCGGTGTACTGGTTGCCGCCGACGGAAACGTCGCGGGTGAACAGAGGCGTCCAGCCGCGGACGATATTAATGTTCATCACGCTGGCGCCGACGTTCAGCAGGGCCACGACCTGGGAAGGGTCGGGCTCATAGTTCACTTCGAAACAGTTCTGCAAGGCGAAGGCGTCAATGTCGACCACCACGGGAGTTTTTCCCGCCTGGGCCAGCACGTTGGTGTGGTTCAGGATTTTGTCTTTCTTCACCGCCACCAGGAGCACGTCCATCTGGTTTTCGGTGGCTTCCAGGAGTTGGTGGCTCAGGTTGACGTCGGCGATATCGAAGGGGATGTGCTGGCTGGCCTCGGCCTGGATGCGATCGAAGAGCTCTTCTTCGGTCATCAGCGGCATGCTGACGCGCTTCACGATGACCGAGTGGCCGGAAACGGAAGTCGCCACGTCCTTGGACTTGATTTTCTGGTTCTCGAAGATGGAGACGATCTTCTCGGCGACCGAGGGGGCGTCCATAATGGCGCCATCGACGACGGTGTCTTGAGCCAGCGGCTCAAGACCCTCGCTGACCAGTTCATAGCCTGACTTCGTCTTCTTCAGCTCGACGGCCTTCACCGAGCTGGAACCGATATCCAGGCCAATAAGTGACTTTGTTTTCCCCAGGTTGAACATCGCGTGGCCCCTCGCTCCTCACCCCGTCACGCTACGCAGGGCGGTTAGTGCATTGATTCGCCCGCTAAGTTTGCTGCTGGAATCCCCCGATGCCCTTTGCTTTTCTTTCAGCCCCTCACCCCAGAAGGCTTTGCTTTTCCATCGCCGTCGCGCAGTACTGATACGTCCATTACGGTCTGCTTTCACCGTTTATTACATCCATGACACGGACTGTCAAGCAAGCTGTTCTCAATGTGTGCTGTTGGTTAAAACCCAGTCCGAAAGGACAGGTACCCCAAAAGGACAGGTGAAAGTACAGGTGAGGCTGGCCGGGGCAGGGCTACCCGGCGAATGTCTGTTCCGTGGCGGGCAAAGCGGGTGCCGGAATCGCTTTACTTTTTCTTCGATCCGTCCAGCTTGAGCTGGTGCCAAATTGCGTCCACGCGCTTCTTCGTCGCAGGGTCCATTTTGATTTCGTCGGGCCAGGGGCCGTAGTAGCCCTCCTCGGCCCACTTGCGCGTCGCGTCAATTCCCATCTTCGACCCGAAGTCCTGGCGGCGTGCGGCGTGGTCGAGCGTGTCCACGGGTCCGAGAACAAATTGAATGTCGCGTTCCGGGTCAATCGCGCAAAGGGCCTTCCAAACGACTTCTTTGGAGTCCTGGACGTTCACGTCGTGGTCAACCACGAGCACGACTTTTGTAAACATGGCCTGCCCCAGTGACCAGATAGCGTTCATTATCTTGCGCGCGTGCCCGGGATAACTCTTGCGGATGGACACGATCATGAGGTTCTGGAAAATCCCCTCAGCCGGCATGGCCACGTCCACGATTTCCGGATACTGCATTTTCATCACCGGCAGAAAAATTCGCTCGATGGCGTGGCCGATGAAGTAATCCTCCTGCGGCGGAGGGCCAACAATCGTCGTGAGGTAGAGCGGGTCTTTTCGGTGCGTAATGCACTGGATGTGGAAGACCGGGTACTGGCCTTCAAGAGAATAGAAGCCTGTGTGGTCGCCGAAGGGTCCTTCAGTGGCCAGTTCACTGAGCTCCACATAACCCTCCAGCACGACTTCGGTGTTCGCGGGAACGGCAAGGTCTACTGTCTTGCATTGCACCAATTCAACGGGTTCGCGGCGGAGAAAACCGGAAAAGAGAAATTCGTCCATGTCCGGCGGCACCGGCAGTATCCCCGCGAGCGCCGTCGCCGGGTCTGCGCCGATGGCCACCGCGACTTCCAGCTTGCCTCCAGGATTGCTCGCGCGCGCGCTGCGGAAATGTTCGGCGCCGTGCTTTTGCGTCTGCCAGTGCATGCCGGTGGTGCGTCCATCGAACACCTGCATGCGGTAGCAGCCGACATTGCGTTTGCCTGTCTCTGGATTCTTCGTGATCACCATGGGCCAGGTGATGTACCGGCCGCCGTCCTGCGGCCAGCACTTGAGAATCGGAAAATAATCGAGCGAAAAATTCTCGGTACGGACTACTTCCTGGCAGTCGCCGCTGCGCACCGTCTTGGGAAAGAACGATCCCAGCTCGGCGAGCTTCGGCAGCATCTTCACTTTTTCCAGAATTCCCTGCGGCGATTGCACGTCAATGAAGGAGCGGACGCGGTCAGCGACCTCCTCGAGGGATTCGACCTCAAGCGCCAGATTCATGCGCCGCTCGGTGCCAACCAGATTCGTGATCGCCGGAATTCGCGAGCCTTTCGGGCGCTCGAACAGAAGCGCGGGCCCGCCCGCCTTGACCGCGCGATCCGTGATCTCCGTGATTTCCAGAACAGGATCCACCTCGGCGGAGATCCGTCGCAACTCGTCTTTTCTTTCCAGCGTGCGCAGAAAATCGCGCAGGTCTCGATACGCCACTTCCCCTCCCAGAACAAATCCGCCTAAAATCGCCTGCCCGAGCCGCCCACTCTAGCACGGAGTCTCGCGCGATATGAACTGGTGCCGGGCGAATGGGCTGGTAGAATGGCGCGGACTTGGCGCGTAACCCAGCCGCAGCGATATCCGTCATTATGATTGGGGGATAACCCCCGGGCGGCGCTCTATGCACGAAGCCAAGCAGGGTTCCCGTGAAAGCGGAAATTCATGTCGCTACGCGAATCATATCAACAGCATAACCGAATCTATATCGTTAGCGGCCTGCTCCTCGTGGTCGCTTTGGGCGGTTTCTTCTATTACAGAAGTCGCTCGAAGGCGCCGAAGTATATCTCTGCAACCATAAAACGCGGGGACATCAACGCGTCCGTCCAAGCAACCGGCACCATTAATCCCCTCACCACAGTGCCCGTCGGCTCCTTTGTCTCAGGGACGGTCCAATATATTTTCGTGGACTTCAACACCCGGGTGAAAGCTGGCCAGGTGCTGGCGCAACTGGACCCCGCCATCTATGAAGCCCAGGTTATCCAGGCGCGGGGCAATCTGCAAAATGCCCAGGCCAATCTGGTGACTTTGCAGGCGAATGTTGGAGTGGACCAGGCAAACCTGGCCAAAGAACAGGCCAACCTCGTCTACCAGCGGGCCACGGCCAAGCGATCCCAGGACTTGTTCACTGCCGGAGTGATCTCCTCTGATGCGAATGAGTTGACACAGTCCACATTGGGCCAATCTGTGGCGGCAGTGAATTCGGCACAGGCCGCCCTGGATCAGGCCAAGGCGCAATTGGCTCAAGCACAGACTCAAGTGACAGCCATGCAGGGAGCGCTGAAGCAGGCGGAAACCAACCTGAAGTACAGCACCATAATCTCGCCCATCAACGGAACGGTGGTGGCACGCAGTATCGATGTGGGGCAATCCGTGGCCGCCACGTTGCAGGCGCCGAATGTCTTTACGATCGCACAAGACCTGACGCGCATGCAGGTGCTTGCGAAAACGGATGAATCGGATACAGGAAGCATCAAGGTCGGCGTGGTTGTCACGTTTCAGGTGGACGCGTTTCCCACCGAACAATTTCACGGGCGGATCAGCGCGGTTCGATTGAATGCATACACGGTGCAGAACGTC
>Ga0187776_10001366_pt1 | contig 12176 bp, 5 predicted proteins | sample 0216_BV02_MP12_2_FD_132426 | JGI IMG/M metagenome (GOLD analysis project Ga0187776, IMG submission 132426) | Tropical peat soil microbial communities from peatlands in Department of Meta, Colombia - 0216_BV02_MP12_20_MG | ecosystem: Environmental > Terrestrial > Soil > Wetlands > Peat | place...
CCCTTCCCCGCCGCCGGCGCGCTGGGTGGCGCGGCCGGCTTGAGCGGCAATTCCGGCTGCGGCCGGTGTGCGCCCCGGAAGACGTAGTGGAAAAGCGCGCCCAGGAAGCCGGTCATGGCCACGATCAGCCCCAGCGGCTTGAAGACCTCCTTCCAGAGGGTGAAGGCGAAGGGGATCCTGGGGTTCGCGGGCAGGCCGCCGTAGGCCTCGGGATTGGAGGCATCGTGCAGCACGTAGATGACGTGGGTGCCGCCGATGCTCTCGGGGTCGTAGACCCCGGCGTTGGCGATGCCGAAGTGCTCCTTGAGCTGCCGGGCGCGCTGCTCGGCGGCGAACTTCATGTCGGTCTTGGTGCCGAACTGCAGGCAGCCCGTGGGACAGGCCTTGATGCAGGCAGGCTCCAGGCCCTGGCCCACGCGGTCGGAGCACAGCGTGCACTTGTAGACCTTCTTGGTGGAGGGATTGAACTTGGGGATGTTGAAGGGACATCCGGAGACGCAGAACTGGCAGCCGATGCAGTTCTCCTGGTTGAAATCCACGATGCCGTTGGCGTACTGCACGATGGCGCCGTCGGCGGGGCAGGCGCGCAGGCAGCCGGGGTCGGCGCAGTGCATGCACTGGTCCTTGCGCATCAGCCACGCCAGGGTGCCGTCCTCGCGCACGTGCTCGTTGAACTTGATCAGGTTCCAGAAGTTGAAGTGGGTCTCCGGCATGGTCTGGTAGGTGTTGTCGAACATGGTCGGCTGGAACGGCATGTCGTTCCACTCGACGCAGGCCACCTCGCAGGCCTTGCACCCGATGCAGGTGGTGGTGTCCACCAGCTTGCATACTTCCTCGGTGCGCTGCATGCCCTCGCCCGGGATGGGTCCAGGGTGGCCCGAGATCTTCTGCGCTTGCAATGTTCTCTTGTCGCTCATCTTCGTGCCCCCCTCTCTAGGCCCGCTCGATCTTGACGAGGAAGCCTTTGAATTCCGGCGTGTAGGCGTTGGGATCGATGGCCGCGGGCGAGAGCTGGTTGACCGGAGTCAGCCCGGTCTTGCCCGCGTCCTCGGCGATCCCGCGGTAGCCCCAGTGGATGGGGATGCCGATCTGGTAGACCTTTTTGCCATCGATGGTCATGGGCTTGATGCGCCGCGTGACCATCGCCTTGGCGATGTAATGACTTCGCGCGCTGCTTATCTTGAGCTTCTCCCCGCCGTGCAAGCCCATCTCGTCGGCCAGCTCGGCCGGGATCTCCACGAAGGGCTCGGGCACCAACTCCACGTTCATAGGATTGTTCTTGGTCCAGTAGTGATAGTGCTCGGTGAGCCGGTAGGTGGTGCAGACCACGCTGTACTGGTCCGGGGTGCCCAGCTTGTCCATGTCGGACTTGAACTTCTTGGCCACCGGGTTGTTGGACTGCTGCGGGTGCAGAGGGTTGGCGATGGGGCTCTCGGTGGGCTCGTAGTGCTCGGGGAAGGGACCGTCGCCCACGAACCCCAGGGGCACGAACAGCCGGCCCACGCCCTCGGGATTCATGATGAAGGGGCCCATGTGGTCCTTGGGGTTGGAGTCGGGCTTGAAGTCGGGGACGTCGTTGCCCACCCACTTCTGCGCGCCTTCGTTCCACCACACCTGCTTGCGGGTGGGGTCCCAGGGCTTGCCCTCCAGGTTGCAGGAGGCGCGGTTGTACATGACGCGGCGGTTCATGGGCCACGACCAGCCCCAGTTGGGATAGATGCCCAGGCCGGAAGGGTCTTCGGTGCCGCGGCGCTGCATCAGGGCGCCGGCCTCGGTCCAGGAGCCGCAGTAGAGCCAGTTTCCGCTCATGGTGGAGCCGTCGTCGCGCAGGAAGGCGAAGCCGGGAAGCTGCTGCCCGGCCTTGATGGTGGTCTGCGTCTTCTCGTCCACCACGTCGGCCAGGGCCTTGCCGTTGATCTCCTTGGCGCATTCCGCCAGCGAGGGATTGCGCGGACTAGTGTAGGCCCACGACACGTTCAGCACCGGGTCGGGGAACTTGCCGCCGTCCTTCTGGTAGAGTTCGCGGATGCGCAGGAAGATCTGTGCCAGGATGTCCTGGTCCAGGCGGCAGTCTCCCGGTGGAGGCAGGGCGGCGTTCTTCCACTGCAGCCAGCGCGCGGAGTTGACGAAGGTGCCGTCCTTCTCGGCGAAGCCGGCCCCGGGCAGGCGGTAGACCGCGGTCTTGATGCCCCGGGTCTCGTCGGCGCTGATGCCGGGGGCGCGCCAGAACTCGCTGGTCTCGTCGGGATAGATCTCGCACACCACCAGCCAGTCCGCCTTCTTGAGCGCGTCGATGTTCTTGCGGCTGTTCGGACCGATCATGACCCCGTTCATGCCGAAGGCGAACAGGCCCTTGACCTTGCCGGCGTACATGCCGTCCCAGATCTCGGCCCAGGAGTAGTTACGGTCGATCTTGGGCCAGTAGTGGAAGGCGAAGTCGTTCTCCTTCTTGGCGGCGTCGCCGTACATCGCCTTGAGCAGCGAGACCGCGAAGCGCGGCATATTCGACCAGTAGTTGAACGAGTCCCATTCCTTGGGCTTGGCGGTCTTGGGCGTGACGCGGTCCAGGTAGGTCTTCAAGCTATCGTCGCTGGGAACGGGCATCTTCAGGTAGCCGGGCAGGATGTCGAAGATGCCGGCCATGTCGGTGGCGCCCTGGATGTTGGAGTGCCCGCGCAGCGCGTTCATGCCGCCGCCGGCTCGCCCGATGTTGCCCAGCAGCAGTTGCATCATGGCGGCGGTGCGGATGGTCTGCGTGCCCGAGGTGTGCTGCGTCCAGCCCACCGCGTAGATGATGGTCCCGGCCTTCTTGGTGTCCCCGCCCTTGCGGATCGAGGTGAACAGGTCCCACGCCTTCTCCGCCTGGTCCTTGGGGATGCCGGTGATGCGCTCCACCATCTCCGGGGTGTAGCGGGAGTACTGCTTCTTCAGGAGCTGGTAGACGCAGCGTGGGTGCTCGAGGTTCAGGTCGTAAGCCACGTTGGGTGGCAGGGAGGGCGGCGGAGGCGGCGCGCCCGGCTTGGCCGGAGGCGCGGGCTTGGCCGCGGGCGAGGGCGCCGGCGGCTTGCCCGTCAGGCTGCCGCCTTCCTCGTAGTTCCAGGTGGACTTGTCGTAGATGTGCTTCTCCGGATTCCAGCCGGAGTAGAGGCCGTCCTCGGGCAGCTTGAAGCCGTCTTTGATGATGAGCGGCGCGTTGGTGTAGTTGACCAGGTACTCCTTATTGACCCGGTCGTGGGAGAGGGCGTAGTTGATCATGCCGCCCAGGAAAGCGATGTCGGTGCCGGCGCGGATCTGCAGGAAGAGGTCGGCGACCGCGGCGGTGCGGGTGAAGCGCGGGTCCACCACGATCATCTTGGCGTTGCGGTGGCGCTTGGCCTCGATGGGCCACTTGAAGCCGCAAGGATGGTTTTCCGCCGGGTTGCCCCCCATGACGAGGATCATGTCGGCATTCTTCATGTCGACCCAGCCGTTGGTCATCGCCCCGCGTCCGAATGTTGGTCCCAAACTTGAGACCGTGGGGCCGTGTCAAACCCTCGCCTGGTTTTCCAGGTAGCAGACCCCCAGGCTGCGCATGCTCTTGACCACCAGCCAGTTGAACTCGTTGGTGTCGGTGCAGCCGCCGGTGAAGGCGATGCCCTCGCAGCGGTTCACCGACTTGCCGTTGGCGTCCTGGGTGACGAAGGTGTCGTCGCGGGTCCTCTTGGCCAGGCGCGCGATCTCGTCGATGGCCTGCTCCCACTCGATGTCCTCCCACTTGTCGGAACCCGGCCGCCGCACCTGCGGCTTCAGCAGCCGCCGCTCGTTGACGATGTCCTGCAGCAGCGACGAGCCCTTGGGGCAGAGCGTGCCGCGATTGATGGGGTGGTCGGGATCGCCCTCCACGTGCACCACCTGCGGCACCACGTTCTTGGCCTTGTCGCCGATGGTGTGGATGATGACCCCGCAACTCACCGCGCAGTAGGGGCAGGTGCTGCGGGTCTCGGTGGTGCGCGCGATCTTCAGGGCCTGGGTCTGCGCCTGCAGCGGCGTCAGATCGAAGCCCAGCAGCGACAAGCCCGCGCCCGCGGCGAGCCCGGTCTTGAAAAAGTCACGGCGAGAGGTCGGCATAGTCATTCTCCGTGGATGCGCAGACAGGGATGGGAGGCGGCGTGAACAGAACGCGTCAGCAGAGGCGAATTGAAATCCGAAGGGGACATCGGACCTCAGCCCTGACAGCGTGGACGGCCGTGTAACACGGCAGTAACATTTGGCGCGATCGTGCCAAAAGCGGCGTAACGCTACTACCGTCTTCGAACAAAGTCAATGCCCCGCCGGCGGCTTTTTTTCACAGCCCCAGCAGATTGACGGCGATCTTGGTGAGGCCGCGGTCGTGCGCCCAAAGATCCAGGGCGGAGGCGGCGATCTCGTCCACCAGGGGCACCGCCAGGCCGTTCTGCGCCAGATCCACGCTCTTCAGATAGTGGCGGCAGGTCTCGCAGCTCTCCACTCGCAGATGCGGAAGCTCCTCGGCGCGGTAGAAGGGCAGCTTGCTCTCGTTCTCCTCGCCGCAAGCGGGACAGAGCAGCCGGCGGAACTCCCACTCCAGCAAGCAGAAGGAGCAAAGCAGCGAGCGCTTGGTGCCTTCGCCTTCCGGGCGCAGCACACCCAGTTGCGGCTTGCCGTTGCACAGCGGGCAGACCTGGCTTGCCGGCAACGGCCCGGAAGCCATCCTGGCAGCCAGATGCTCGGCGTAGGGCTGCGCGGCGGCACGGGCGAAGAAATCGAGGCAGGGATCGGTGGGCCGCCCCGCGATGTGGTCCATCAGCACCTCGCGGCACTTGCCCTCGCCGGTCGCTGCCAGTTCGCGGGCGGCTTCTTCCAATCGCCCCGGGCCGTACTGCTCCACCAACTCGAGCAGGGCGGGAAAGAACGGGAGGATGAGTTCCGGGCGGAGCTGGCTGCGCAGCGATTGCTCCGGATCGGCGGCGACCCGCGGCGAAATCTCCGCGCAGACCTTCTTCTGGAACTCCGCCACGCGGGCATAGAAGAGAAGCAGGGGCGCGGCAGCGGGCTGCTGCGAGGCCAACTCCTGCGCGCGCGCGATGCGGGCATCCCAGCCGGCGGTCATGAGGACTGCCATTGAACCACGGCGGCCGCGGTTCTGCCTACTGCCTCAGCGGATCACGAAGCGGCGAGGCGGAACGGCAGCGCGGCTCTCGGGATTGTAGTAGTCATAGAGCAGGGAGGGCGCGGAGAGGGCGTCCTCGCGGAAGCGCGGGCGGAACTTGAAGTCGAACTTGGTCCCGCCCGCCTGCGGCCACAGGTAGACGACCACGCGGTCGGGTTGGACTTCGTATTGGCTGATGCCGTTGCTCTCGCGCGCCGCCTCCAGGGAGGCGCGATCGACCTCGGCGCCGGGCGGGAGCCCGACTTCCGCCAGCAGCATGCCGTAGCCGCGGAAGCCCACGCGCTCCGCCTCCACGTGGGCGGTGATGCCGCCGTCGAGACCGGACTGGGTGGGATCGTACGTGACCTTCAGATGCAGGGCGCGGGTGTCGCCGGGCTTGAAGTTCTCCGCCGCCGTGGCGGAGGACTCCGACCAGGGAATGTACCAGGTGGCGATCATCTGCGCGTTCATCGCGGCGGCGCCCCCGGGGACCGAGATCTCCACGCGATTGCTGCCCTTGGTCAGAGTATCCGGAAGCTCGATCACGACCGGACCCACGGCCAGGCGGGCGGCGGGCAAGTGCGCCGTGCCCGCCGCGCGGCCATTCACCAGCACGATGGCGTCACGCGCCGGCGCGTTCTCTTCCCCGCCGGGAATCGCCGAGATGATGGCCTCGACCGCGTTCTGGGTGGCCTGGGTCGAGTACCACAGGCAGTAGCGGTCTTTGTGGGTGAGCAGATATTGCAGGCCGCCGGCCGCCAGCTCGCGCAGTTCGGGATCGGGCTGGCGCGTCAGCATGCGGCTGATGGCCTCGACCGCCAGCGCCGTGGTCTCCACTCGCCCGGCGAAGCCCCAACCGTAGAAAGGCGAGGTGTTGGCCTCGAGGTTCCAGTAGATGCTGGGACCTTCCCGGTGGGCGAACTGGAGCAGCAGGGCGCGGGCGTTGGCCAAGTGGTCGGCGCGGCCGTAGGTCGCGGCGGCGATGGCGTAGTTGCCCACCAGGTAGGGATCCTGCCAGGAGTCGATGCGGCGCTCCAGCCAGTCGAGGGCGGCGGAGAGCGCCTTCTCCGGCTGCTCGCGCGCCTGGCTTTGCTCCTTCTCCTTGGAAGGGGCGGGCAGGGTCTCGGCCAGCGAGCGCGCGATGTAAGCGGTGACGTTGGCGTCCTCTACCGTGGTCTCCTGCCAGTCGCCGTCGCGGGCGAGCACCCAATGCTTCGCGGTCCAGGCGCCGCTCTGCTGCTGCTGCTTGAGGAGGTAAGCGCGGGCGCTGGCGACGACGCTGCTGCCCACGTCCACGAACTCGCCGGCGGCGGCCAGGAAGCGCAGCACATAGGCGGTGAGCGCGGGATCGGATTCCTCGCGCTTCCAGTAGCGAAAGCCGCCGTCGGGAGACTGCAGGTCCACCAGCGAGAGGTAACCATCCTGGACGGCGGCACGGGCGGCTTTGGCCAGCGGAGCGCGGGGATTGTTGGGCGCAGCGGGATCGTCCTGCCCGGCCTTCTTCAGCAGTTCGAGCGCCAGCAGGCTGACGTAGGCGGTGGAGGTGATCTGCTCGGCGCAGCCCACGGGCTGCTGCCCGATGCCGTGCATGGCGTCGAAGACGTGCGCCACCAGGTTGGGATAGATGCGCAGTTCGCCCTCGATGGAGCCGGGAATGGCGGCCTGCGGGACCGCCACGTCGAAGGCGGTGTTGCCGCCGGCCAGCAGATGGCTGGTGGTCTGCGCCACCTCCTCTCCATCAGGATGCACCCGGACCTCGCGCTCGACGGCGTCGCCGGTGGTGGCGTTGCGCGCCGTCACCCGCTGCTTGCCCTGGCGGACGCTGGCCGCGGCGCGGAAGGTGAAGACCGCGCTGGCGTCGCCGTTGGGCGCGACCATCACGGCCTGCCGCGGCGCCGACAGCAGCGTGAACCAGGACTCCGGCTTCATCTCCGTCTGCAGGGTCTGGGGCTTGTCGAGATAGTTGCGCAGCACCACCGGCAGGCTGATGGTGTCGCCCTGGGTGAGCACCTTGGGCGGGTCGTGCTCCAGGAAGAAGGGCTGGAAGGTGCGGAGCTCTTTCTTGGCGATGCCCACCTGCCCAGCCTCGTCCGTGGCCACCACCGACATGGACCAGGAGGTGATGTTGTCGGCCATGGTGAAGTCGAAGTGGGCGCGGCCGCGCTGGTCGGTGACCACCTCGGGGCGCCACAGCAGCGTTTCGGGAAAGTACTGGCGCAGGCGCGGGGTGAAGAGGGGCTTGGCGGCAGCACCTTCGCCCGGTTTTGTGGCCCCGACCTTTGTGACCACTGCGACCACTGTCGATAGCTGCGCGGTCGAACTTTCTACCGTCGGCGCCGATGCCTCCACCATGACGGCCTCCATAGCGACGCCGACCCGGAGCTTTACATCGACAGTAGTGACGCTTCCCTGCTGCACCGGGATGCGGATGGTGACGCTGGTCTCGAAGTTCGGCGCTTCCGCCTGGAGCTGGTAGAGGCCGGTGGGTAGGGTGAACTCGTAGGCGCCGGATCTGTCGGTCACGGTGTCATAGGCGACGCCCGATTCGGATGTCACGGTCACTCTGGCGCCCACGATGACCGCGCCCGCGGGATCCATCACCGTGCCGCGCAGGGTGCCGCGGCCGCCGGCCACGGGCGGCTGCTTGGATTCAGGCAGGGCAGTGATGTTGCGCGCGCCCCACTCCGCCAGGACCCGGCTGAACTCAGCCACGGTGAAGGGAGCGGGTGGGTCCGCCTTGGGCCCGTCGCTCACCACCTCAATGTACCCGACCTTCTGCGTGACAGGAGTGACCTTGGTGACCGATCTGGGCTCCTGCTCGTACTCTGCATGGGTCTCGATCGTGACTTGGTCCCGATAGCGCGAGCGCTCCTCGAAGCTGAAGCGGTAGGGATGCCCCCAGGGATCGAGAAGCTGCTGGGGCGAGAGCTTGGCTTCGGCCAGTACGGTCCGGAACTCGGGCTCGCTCTGGGGGAAACTGCCGGTCTTGGCGTAGTGCAGGGCCAGGGCCTGCTCGATGGCGGCGGTCTCGTCGAGGAAGTAGTGGATGGAGGCGGTCCACTCGTCCACGTCGTCCCAGGAGCGACCGTCAGGCGAATCGAAGATGCCGTCGGGCCCGGCGCTCTCCACGCGGACGGCGTAATAAGGGCCGGCGACGGGGGTGTCGTATCCGTAGGAGGATGGGACGCCGATGGCAAAGGTGAAGCGATACGGTCGGCCCCAGGGATCGCGCAGGGCGTCCAGGTCCACGCCCTTCTTCCTCATGGCGTCGCGCAGGGTGGGATAGTCGCGGATGTACTGGTGGGTCTCGCGCTGGTAGGCGACAACGGTCTCGCTTATCAGCTTGCCCAGGGGACGGAAGTAGGGCCAACCCTGGGTGAGCACGGTGAAATCGTCGGCAGTGCCGGGACGCTTGTCGGGTCCGTTGCTGACCAGGGTGAGCACATCGTTCTTCCCGGAGACGGAGAACTGCGCGCGGTAGGGGAGGTCCCAGGGATCGCGGGCGGCGTCGAAGTCGAGCTTGTGGGCCTTGAGGATGTCGCGCAGACCGGCGAGATCGTGGGGATAGCGCTCGCTCTCCTTGAATTCCGTGCTGAGAGCCTCGGAAATGTGTTCGGTGTCGCGGGCGATGAGGTCATGGAAGACCGCGTCCGCACGGCTGGCGTAGGCGCCGCCACCAGCGAAATCCGCGCCGCCCTCCCAGCCGCCGTACCAGTCGAGATGGAGCAGGGCCTGGGCGAGCAGGTCGAGGCCTTCGGGGAAGGGCTGGGTGGAGTCCCAGGCAAGCAGATCGTGGTAGGTGATTCCCGAGATGCTCTGGCCGTAGTAGTTCTCGAGAAAATCGTAGAGGGAGAAGCCGTAGCCGCCGTAACCGCGGCCGAATTGCTCGTCGGTGCGGACGCGCTCGGCCACGGCGCGATCGAAGACCAGCACCCCCAACGCGCTCTCCACCGGCTCGCCCTCCGGGGTGCGCACGCCCACGTCGGCGGCGGCCTGCTCGCCGGGGCGGAAGACCGACTTGGCCATGCGCAGCGCCAGTTGCAGATCCTGGCGCCCGGGGAAGATCACCTGGCAGTCGCCCACGAGGTCTCGGTCCTTCTCCTCGCTGCCGGTGATGGCGAACGCGGTGATGTACAGCCCGCCGTGGAAGCGGGGATCGTAGGGGAAGGTGACTTGGGCGCGGCCGTGGCTGAGATGCACGACCTCGGAGGCCAGCAGCCCGCTGGGGCCGCTGAGGTCCACGATGGCCTCGCGCGCGGGGACGTTGGAGAAGAGCGAGACCTGGATGGGCTCGCCCGAGCGGTAAAGAGCGTGGTCGGCCTCGACCCGCATGAAAGTCCGGCCTAACTCGAGCTCCAGGTCCTCGCTAACGCTGCCGTGGCTGCCCTTGTGATCGGCAGCTTCCAGCAGCAGGCGCGCCTCGCGCTCCCCTTCGTCCTCATAGTGATAGCGGCGCCTCCAGTCGGGAATGACCAGGAGTTCGCGGGCCAGGGGCCGCAGCTCGACGCGACCGACACCGTAGCGGTTGGTGTGAAAGCGCCCCAGGAGGACGCGGTGAGCGGCGTCGGGCTGCTCGTCGAACTCTTCCTTGGCGTTGGGGAGGGCCGCCGATATCGTGCCATCGACCGACGCGGGGGTACCGTCGGCGTAGGAGCTGGTCACGTAGAACACCACGGGCGCCTCGGTGGAGCCACCCGCGCCCAGCACGTAGAGGTGGATGGGCTGCGGGCTCAGGCGGAGCTGGAAGCGGCGCTGCTCGGTGCGCCCGGTGGAGAGATCGGTGACGTAGGCGGCCAGGTCGAGGTCGAGGAAGCGCTGCCAGCGGCTGGGCTTGAAGTCGTCGAACTCCCTCTTCAGGCTGATATGGGCGACGAACTTGCCGGTGGCGTCGAACCGGCCCTCCACCGGCTCGGTCTCCTCGCCCTCCCACTTCTGGTCTTTGTAGTTCCACTGCCACTCGCGGCGGCGGACCACGCGCACCTTGGCGCGCTGCACCGGCTTGCCGAAGAGGTAGTCGGCGCGCACCCCGACGCTGGCGTCCTGCCCGGGCAGGTAGTAGGGCCGGTCGGGCGTGACCACCACGGTGTAGGTGGGCAGGTCGTAGCGGCTGATGCGGATGCTGGCCGACTGGCGGCTGTAGTAGTCCTCGGAGTCGAGCGAAGCGATGATGTGAAAGTCCCCCAGGCGCATCTTCTGGGGGATCTCCCAGTCGGCGCTGGCGATACCGAAGCGCGAGGTGGTGACGCTCTGGTGGAACTGCTCGTCGCCCTCCTCGTCCTCGATGGTGAGCTTGATGGACGCGTTGGCCAGGGCGCGCTTGTCGGGACCGAAGACGGTGACGCGCAGGTGCGCGGTCTGGCCGGGCTGGTAGAGCGGTTTGTCGGTGGAGAGGGTGATGCGGCTGCCGGTGGGAAAGCGGAAGTCGATGGAGGCGTACTCCTCGAAGGGGCCGCGGGTGGCGGTGGCCTCCACCTTGCCCTCGTCGCTGCTCACCTTTTTGGGCAGATCGAAGGTGGCGGTAGCGTAGCCGGCGGAGTTGGTGGTCACCTTCTTCTTGATGGCGGTGTCGTCATCGTCGCCGATGGTGAGCACGACCTCCACCGGAATCCCGGCCATGGGGCGACCGGATTTGGGGTTGTCGACGCGCACGCGCACCGGATACTTGGCGCCGGGGACGGCGTGGGCGGCGGCGGTCATGCGCAGCTCGAAGGTGTCCTGGAGCACGCGCCCCACCTGGATCACGCCGCGGGCGGGCGGGACGCCGGAATCCGCGCTGGGAGTGAACTCGTAGCGCAGGCGGTGCCAGGCCAGCTCGGAGGGCGTGTTGCTGGGAAGCTGCTTGGCCTCCCAGGGGATCTTTTCGACGGTGGTGCCGGGCTCCTCGTGGAAGGTGCCCGCGACCCAGGCGGCGGAGTTGCCGTTGGTGTCGAGGAACTCGAGGCGGAAGGTGCCGACCAAGGACTTGCCGGAGTCGTTGACCACCGGCAACTCGAGCACCGGGGAGGGCAGCAGGTGGAGGCACACCCGCTCCTCGTCCAGGCGCAGAGAAGGAGGGCCCGCGGCCAGAGCGGCGGAGGCGCAAACAATCACAGCCAACGCGAACCAGCGAGCGCGTCGCATGGCGGTTCCTAGCTCCGGGCGATACGGTTGATGGTAGCAAAAAGCAGGCCCAAAGTCGTCCCGCGCCGGCGCACAGAAGCGTGCCGGGTACAATAGAGGAGCATGTCCCAAGCCACGACCCCGTCCGATCCCTTCTCTCCGGTTGCCGTCCGCACCGAACACGTCTGCCGCCACTACCGCATGGGGGAGGCGGTGATCCCGGCGGTGGATGGCGTCTCCCTGCAGGTCCGGCAGGGAGAGTTCGTGGCGCTGCTGGGGGCGTCGGGCTCGGGGAAATCGACGCTGCTGAACCTGCTGGCGGGGCTCGACCGCCCGACCTCGGGCGCGGTCACGGTGCAGGGGAAGGACCTGGCCCGGCTCTCCGCGCAGGGGCTGGCGAAGTACCGGCTGCACACCGTGGGCATGGTCTTCCAGTCGTTCAACCTGATCCCCAGCATGACCCTGCTGGAGAACGTGGAGCTGCCCATGCGCTTCGCCGAGGTGGAGCGGGGGCAGCGCGAGGCGCTGATCCGGCAGGCGCTGGAGCGGGTGGGGCTGGGAGCGCGGCTGCGGCACCGCCCCAGCGAACTCTCCGGCGGCGAGCAGCAGCGGGCCTCGCTGGCGCGCGCCCTGGTAAACCGGCCGCAGCTTCTGCTCGCCGACGAGCCTACCGGCAACCTCGACAGCCACACTGGCACCGAGATCATGGACCTGATCCTGGAGCTGAACCGCTCGCTGGGCATGACGGTAGTGATGGTGACGCACGAGCGTCCCCTGGCCGAACGCTACGCGCAGCGCATGATCTTCCTGGCGGACGGCAAGCTGGTGGACCAGCAGCCCGGTTCGGCGGCGGCGGAGGCGCGCACGTGAAGGCCTACGACCTGGTGGAGCTGGCGGGGCGCAACCTGCGCGAGTCGGTGCTGCGCAATTC